>Ga0315289_10004375_pt1 | contig 21083 bp, 9 predicted proteins | sample YL17G11_40_MG_FD_203452 | JGI IMG/M metagenome (GOLD analysis project Ga0315289, IMG submission 203452) | Sediment microbial communities from Yellowstone Lake, YNP, Wyoming, USA - YL17G11_40 | ecosystem: Environmental > Aquatic > Freshwater > Lake > Sediment | place: USA: Wyoming | collected... | reverse complement strand
ACACCATATGTCATCGGTATCGCCTGAGAAGGTGTTATTGATAATGTTATTGAGCCTTTCCGTAAGTAATATGCCGTCTTTGTAGGTTATGTGTATGCCGTTTATGGAGTTGGTGATTTCGTTATCTTTTATAAGCGGCTTTTCCTTGTGCATCCTTAAGGTTATGCCGTAGTTATTGTTATCTAAGGTGTTGTTCTTTATTTCGCCGAGTATTGCGCCGCCGAAGGCCTGGGAATAGAGATATATGCCGGTATCGGCGTTTGAAATCTCGCAATTCTCAATTACCGGTGCTATGTCTGGATTACCACATAGGTTCCATATTTGTATGCCTTTGCCGAACTTGGCTGTGCCGAATATGTCGGGGTCAGGTTTTATGATGCAGTCTCTTATCTTGACATCGGAATCGACGGCCGCCAAACCCGCATCGTTGCTGATTTTAAAATCCGAGTAGACATTATTCTGATAGGTTATAAAATTGCTTTGTTTGTATTCAATTGCAAATCCATCAATCGACGCGTCCGAATCCAGGATTGAAATATTCCCCTTGATTATAGAATCGGCGCCCCGGCCCTTAAGGGCTAAGTTATCGTTGTCCTTAATAACGATATCTTCGCCATAGATGCCTTCCGTTACCAATATGGATGACCCGCGCGGAGAACCGTCGATTGCACCCTGTATCGACTCGCCGGGTTCGACTATTCTGTCGGATGTAAAAATGTCCTTCAGAATATCGCAGACCGCTCTCCGTTTAATATCATCGACTCCGTCCGGCGCGCTCCACGTGCCGTCCGGCGCTATCTGCACTATGCCGAAATACTCGCCGTTCCAGTAGTCATCGGGCAGTATATGCCCCCAGTCGGATGTCAGATGGCCGATCGCATCATGACTATTCCATGGCTGACCGTAATCGGTCGCGCGCCACCATTCGTCAGAATATTCCATAAGCAGCCCGCCAAGGCAATGCTGCGGCGCGTTCATTATCTCAATCGTATTGTTATATATCCAATCGGCCTGCGCGCTCTCGTCTTCATGCCCTTGCAGTTTCCATGGATCGGTTATGAAATAGGCATCTGCGCCGTACGCGCTTATAAGAAGCGGTTTAGAGCTCATCTCCGCATATAAGTCGAAGAAATCCCGCTCGTCGCCGCACCAATTAATAGGATTAAATGTGTCCGTGTAGATATTGCACCCCCACCCATCTATGAAACTTAGCTGAAGATCATCGCAGGCCGTCTCCGAAAGCCCGAGGTTAAACAGGTGGCCGTTAATCAGGATCACGGGATGGTAATCTTCGCCCTCTATTCCGTATGCGATCTCCGCCAGTTCATCCGCAAGGGAATAGTAATATCTAAGCTTATTGATGTCCCTCCCATAGTGGTTGTATTCATCCCCTATTGCCCACATAAGCAGTGCGGGCAGATCTTTGTATGCGTTGACCATCGATGTAAACTCTTGACGCACCTCTTGCCGGACTACGGGATCGGCATAATTGCGTCCCGGGTCCATGCGGAAACCGGCTATGATTTTAAGCCCGTATTCCCTGGCCATATTCATAAGATTCATGCCCGGTATACCCCATGTCCTTATTGTATTGCATCCTATATCGGCAAGAACAGGAAAATCCCTTTCATAAATGGAGATGGAGTCAGGATATTCGTCCTTTTGGCCGATGGGTGTAGGTTGATAGCAAACGCCCTTTATCTGGTAAGGCTCGCCATAAACAAGCAATCTCCGGGCATCTCGGTCGATCTTCACCGCACCAGTGCTTTCAGGCTTGGTCCATCCTTTGGATAGCGTTAAATTATCGATGTATATAGCGCCGCTTTTTACGGAAAGATTTTCGTAAACCCAGACGAACGCCACGGCGCGGAGCTTTGTCTTATCCAGCCCTAAAAAGGCCGTAAGCGGAATATTGACAAGTTGCCATTCATCGGTTATCGTGAAGTAATCTGCCGAGTCTATTTCAGATAGAGGGCCGGGACCGCCTCCGGCAGGTTCGCCATATTGCAGCTGAATACGGAAATCTTCTCCTCCGACGTCTCCTTTTATACGGAACGAAAGATATTCGTAATTAGCCGCGTCGAGGAACTCGGCATTATCCCATAACATTGAAGCATACCACCCATACTCTCCGGGATTCTTAAAATCATACGCGAATCGCGCAGCGTTATTCCATTTCCAGTCCATATATTTATGAAGGTATACTACGTCGCTCGCAAAAGTCGTTGCCGGGCCGCATCCTGACCATATCGGCAGGCCGAGCGAGTTTTTTGATACGTCCGCGTCATTATAATCATCGATAAACATGGCTTTATCGGCCCTTGCGGAAATATCGATAACGATCGACCTGAATGCGTACCTGCCGGTAAGGTTGTCCCGTGCCACGAAAGCGACCGGATAATAACGGCCGAAGGTATCCATATCCACCAGCCATGAGAATGTGCCGCGGGTCTGGCGGCTCTCTTCGTCAAATACAACGTCGAAGGTGGCATCTCTCATATTGTTCTGCATGGCCTGCGGCAACTCGCTGACATCAAAGAACATATCGAGTTTTGTTCCGGATTCGTTTGCGGCCGTTACCACAAATTGCAGCAACTGTCCTTCGTAAACATGCCTGTCCGTGAGCGGGTTCATTATAGGGGGCGCAGGCGTGACCGCGGACGGCATTATCTCAAGCGTGGTCTCTTCGCGGCAGAAATTGCCGCCGCTGTTGCCGATATCGACAGCAAGGGTTACCGTATGGTGCAGGGGTGTATCAGGAGCCGCCTCTATCAGAAAATTATCGCTGCTCCATTCGGATGATGACGGCGAGATATTCGGAAGACCGATTTCATTTCTCTTGATCGTTATGTAAGGATCCGGCGATACCAAAGATATGCCGGCCTTAAGTCCGGCCGCAATCGTCTGCCCTGAGTTCGAAACCCGGATTCCGAGGCCGATTCTTTCGCCGGGATTGAACTGTCCGTCGCCGTCGACCTGATAGCTCGCTCTCGACCAGTCATCGATTATTTTTTTATCTATAAATTCTATCGCAGTTATCGGGGCGAGATTAATCGTCATATTCTTATATGTGCACCTGCCGGAACCGGGATCTTTCGCTACAATAGTAATAGGGTAATAAAGGCCGCTTGGCGCCGGGCCGGGCGTCCACCTGAAGACGCCTGTTGTCAGGCCATTTGCCGGGTCAAAACTCGATGTCAGGGACGCGCTTGATATATTGGCCAACATCTCTGCCGGCAGTTTCCTAGCATCGTAAAAGAGCTGAAGCGCCGTCCCGCCCCTATTCGACGCTTTCACGGGAAATTCCAAGAGTACGCCGCTTTCGGCTTCTTGGTCAGGCAACGGCAAAATATTGGGTATTGTCGTTGCCACGTTCGCGTAAGTAAAATATATGTCATAATAACCACCGTACCTCTTATCCTCCCATGTTATGAATATATGGCCGTTATTGTCACATGTCATATCATTCACCCAGCCCACTTTCGACTGGCCTATATCCAAAAACACTTCCTTCTCCGCCCAGCTCGCCGCGTAGTCCAGCGAATAGCTTAAATAAAACGCATTCGTATCCCAGCCTCCGAACATGACATAAACGGCGCCGGTTGCATCGCACTTTAAACGAGGTGGATGGTAGTAGTCAGGGGAAACAACTTTATGTTCGTCATTGATCCTTGAGTCAGATTCCTGCCACGTTTCCCCGAAGTCTTCCGAGTGATTAAAATATACGTCATATCCGCCGTGACGGTCGTCATACCATGCCGCATATACGTTGCCCGACCCATCGCAACTTAAAGCCGGATAATCGGACCGCGCAGCACTGGGCTCGTCCGTGTCAAGCCGTATATCCATGGGCCTCCATGTGGCGCCGTAATCTTGCGAATGGTTGAAAAACACATCCGTATCTCCATTGGAACTGTATCCGGTCCATAACATATATACGTTGCCTGAATTATCGCATGCTATTTTAATACTGTTCCATGATACGGCAGCGCTCTTTATTAAAATCGGAACGGCAAGCCACGTTGCGCCGCCGTCCCGGGAGTAGTTAAAGAATATATGATTGCTATCATCACACCAGGCGATATAGATATTGCCGTTGTCATCCGAGCACATCTTTATGTTAGCGCCTATGGCCGGTTTAATCGTTTGCCAGGTGACGCCATAATTATGCGAATAGGCAAATCCTCCCGAATAATACGCGATATATACACTGCCGTTGTCGTGACAGTTTATTAGAGGATTGGAGCCTTCTCCTATTACCTTCTCGCCCACTCCGGAATCGGTCAGCCAACTTACACCGTAATCATGCGAGTAATTAAGGTACACATTATAGGTGTTAGAACCCGAATGCGTGGCGCTGCTTACTACGTAGACGTGGCCATTATTGTCGCAGACAATTGACGGTCCCATTGAATACGACGCATCCGTATCAAGGCGTTTATCGCTTGTCCGCCATGTCAGGCCGTAGTCATGCGAGTAGTTATAATAAATGTTACGCGCGAAGTCATTACGGCTGTCCTCCCATGCTACATATATATGCCCTTTGTCGTCACAGCATATATCGGGAGAATATGAGGGGGAGGCTCCGGCCGGATCCCCGACATCAAGCCGCACAGGCACCGATTTGACATCCACCATGCCGAGGTCCACTTTAAGCGTCAGTTCCTCATGCCACACTTTTCCCCCTGCATCCCGCATTTCCAAAACGAATGTCACTTGATGCCGCAACGGTATGTCGTCCGCCACCTCAAGCAGGAATGTATCGGTCGGAGTAACGACGCCTTGGGCCGCGATATATCCCGCCATTACTGAGTCATCGGAAATGGCTACATACGGATCGCTGTTCTTAAGAGAAAGCGTAGCGCTCACGCCGGATGCAGCCAGATGGCCGATATTTTTAATAGATGCCTTAAGTTCAACGATTTCGCCCGGATTTAGCATGCCGTTGCCGTTGCCCATGTAGTCTCTTCCCGACCAGTCGTCAATAACCGCGTAAGAGTCCAGGCGAAGCGCTGCTGCCGAATTGAGAGTCAATTGAACCGGTATTAAAACAGGGCATGCCCCGCTTCCATTGTGGTTGACGGAAATCTGTGTATCATATACCCCGGCCGCCAATGCCCGCGGATTGATTGTCAACTGTATATCGACTGACGAGCCGGCCGGCACAGTTCCCGCGAGCGGAGAAATTGAGAGCCAACTTACCGCGGAGTTTTGTATCTGGAAAAGAAGGTCGGCGCTGCCGGCCTCTGTATTAGCAATAGTCAGCGTTTCCGCAAAGATATCTGCATATTCATAGGAATTAAGCGAAAGTACTGCGGGTGTTGCCTGTATATCGGGCGCTAATATTGTAAATTGATAACACGCCCCGCTATTATTGTCATATACCGTATTACCGACATAATCGGTAGATCGAACGGCAAAATAATATACCGTGTCCGCCTGAAGGCCTGACAGCTTAATGCTATGGTCTTTGACAAGGCCTGGATCTGACTTAACCAAACCCAGTGCGGGCGTTGTGCCGTAATGAACCGTGGTGTTCGATTCTTCATCGGTCTTCCATGTTATTGTCGCGCCTCTATCACCTATAGTAATATAGGTGGAAACCAACGGCCCTGAGACAATAACAGGAGCTTTTCCGTCTACATTTGCGCTGCATGTATTCGTCTCCGCGGGTGAAGCCTCATTATAGGTAACCGTTATCTCGTCAGATTCGTTAACCTGCAGAACGCTGTCTTGTTCGGGTTCGCCCAGTTCCAAGGTAATGGCGCCTGCAAAATATGAGTTGTTCAGGTCTGTTTCAGTAAGCACAACGGGTTCGGGCGTAACTTCTCTTGCGCTTGTCATATTCACTATAACAGTATCTTGGCCTGACGGGTTAGTATTGAGGTCGGAATCCACAAGGAAGATCTTTACGTTTGCTGATGTGGAATATCTTGTATCGTCCAGCCAGACTATTCCATCAGAACTAGCCAATCTGAAACAGAGTTCCGGATCTCCGAAGAGATTGAGCTCAAGATAGCACCATCGATGGGCCGAATAGGCTATGCACCATATGTTGTCCTCTTTGGAGTCCTCATTGGCCCTGCCGAGATTTAACAATGTTTCGCCGAAGACCGCGTCCCAGAATTGCCTCGCATAATACTGCGAAGCGCCGGCCGTCGAATTCCTCATTCCCCATCCGTAGCGCGAATTTCCGATAAAAGCAAAGGCCCCCGTTGCGTTCTTAACGAAATGTTCCACAATGCAATCCTGTTCGAACGCGCCGGGAAGGCAGCCTTGAGAATAACCGAAGAAATAATCCGTATTAGTGAATGCGTCGGCATCGCTATTTGACATCTTCATATTATAGGTTACGTTTGCGTGGCCGAGATGGTTTATTATATGCACGCCGTTATTAATGATTCCGATGAGCTCGTTTTTCGGCCAGCTGTCGCCGGGGGCATCATACAAAGTGTTTAATTTAAGATAATCTAGCGTTGCAAAACCCGCGGTTGTATATCCATGGGCATTGGAACCCAGCCGTATCTCCTCCATGGAATCCGTTGCATATTCCGCAGGCCCGCCAAAACCCAAATGCTCTCCGACCATATGGGTATTTAAAATATATGCCGAGTTTGTACTTTTATATGTCATTGTCTTCCGGACAAAGTTTGCCAGCTCAACCTGGGTCACGACAGGAGCCCTTCCGACGTACACCTCTGCAAGGAGGTCGATTTCGCCTCCACCCTCTCCGTCATTTGGTTCCCCGTATGCGCCATCGCGGTCAAAGTCCATCGTCCCATCAAGGCAGCAGTAATATATGTCAGAGGGTATGTCCTCTCCTCCGTAGAAGGTGTCGCGGAGTTTTCTGACGGCGATGATCTCCGTATTCGACGGATTGCCGGTAGCATCTCCTCCGAGAAGAATATACTCGGTCTCCCAATTGTTATACGCGTCTATTATGAAATTTCTTATTTTTGTAGCAAGGTCTGCCCCGCCGTCAGGACGGGTGCCGTCATAGTTGGCGTATATCCATTCCGTTGTAACGATATTGGTGGTGACGCCTCTCGCGTTCTTTTCAGCACAGAAGGCCTGGAAGTTATAAGGGCCGGGTGCGTTCTTCAGGTTTTCATTTGTGATTATGACGTATTGGTAGGATTCGGCGGGATTGACAAATCCCAAGACGCCTCCGCCGGCTTCTCCCGTGGTCTGGACACCGCCCCCTGCCGGTTCTTCGGGCTCTGTGTCATAACTTTGTATATCCTGCGTATTGGCGATGAAACGTTCGAGCATTTCCTTGTCCTTGCGTAGTTTTCTGAGTTTAGGTTCTTTTTCTAGACCGGCCTTTTTGGGCTTTGCCTTCTTTTCAAGGGTGATTTTAAGAGTCATGCTTTTATAATAGGAAAGAGTACCTTCCTGCGGTATATATTCTATAGGGCAAAGCTTGAATACCTCTACCCTGTATCCGCGCATCTTCTGGGTTGTGACCTTTTCTTTCTTATCTTTGGGGTAGGCCTTATTGGATTTATATATCTCGTCTTTGGGAAGGGTCTTCTCTACCTTGCCTTCATAGCTTAGGGGAATTGGCTGTTGGGCCGGCTCTATGTTATATTTGCCGGGTAATGTCACTTTTTCACCAAGGATGAGTTCAGAAGATTTTACATCTTTACCGGCTGGGATCAATACATTTACACCTTTTACAGGAAGTACCGGCTCGCCGGTATTACCTAGTGAGGGTATACCAGACATCTCTATATGGTCATAGCCGTCTTCGGTCTTGGTTATAACGGGTGCGGGGAATTGGACGGTAATTTCTATTACGCTGCCTTTTGTGGCTGAGGTTACACGGTTAGCCTTATCCTTGGCAAAGGCTGTGCCTAAAGGCAAAACCATCCCTATAATAATTATTGCTGTAATTACTATAAATTTAAGAACGGCTAATCTGTCAGATATTAAGGTTTTCATTTTACCTAATTAGACGCCTTTCCTTCTCTGATCTAACGCTTTGTTTAAGCTAAAAACTTTGTAAAGCTCTTTAAAAAAAGCATACATAAAACATCCCTCTCTTTGGGATATTGCTATATATTACGATAAGCGACCTCATTATAAGTATACCATATAATAGGGGAAATTCAAGAGGCAAAATATAACTTTTTAAAATGCTAACATATTCAGCTGGAATTTATGTATATCTTATTATATTTTAAAAAGTTATGAACATATAAGTAAAAATAGGGACAGCGCCCATTTTTTCAGGGTCAGACCCTGGCAGTTTTAATTCACTGTCAAGGGTCTGACCCTACACTTGGGTGCTGTCCCTATTTTTACTAAATATTAGCTACCTGCTACAGCTACTTAATTAATACATCCCTCCGCCCATACCGCCGGGTGGCATTGCCGGTTTCTCTTCCGGAATCTCTGTCACAAGAGCTTCGGTTGTGAGAAGCAGCGCCGCTATGCTGGCTGCGTTTTGTAGAGCGGTCCTCGTGACCTTTGTCGGGTCGATGATGCCTGCTTGGACCATATCAACGTATCTGTCTTGTTCCGCGTCATAACCGTAAGCAACGTCTTTATTCTCTCTGACTTTCTGTAAAACCACAGAGCCTTCCTGCCCCGCATTTTCCGCTATCTGCCTTAGCGGCTCTTCGAGAGATCTTCGAACGATTGCTACTCCGACAGCTTCATCGCCTTCAAGTTTAAGTTTGAAAAGAGCATCGACGCATCTTAAAAGCGCTACGCCGCCGCCGGGGACAATACCTTCCTCAACGGCTGCTCTGGTTGCGTGAAGGGCGTCTTCCACTCTCGCCTTCTTCTCTTTCATTTCCGTTTCCGTTGCAGCGCCGACATTTATTACCGCAACACCGCCGGAAAGTTTCGCAAGGCGTTCCTGCAGTTTTTCTTTATCATAGTCAGAATCTGAATCCTCGACCTGCTTCTTTATCTGCGCTATGCGGGCCTTTATGGCCTGTTGGGTTCCCTTGCCTTCAACGATCGTGGTGTTCTCTTTATCAATGCTCACTCTCTTCGCGCGGCCAAGCTGCTCAAGCGTGACCTTTTCAAGCTTGACTCCGATATCCTCAGAGATGAACTCTCCGCCTGTGAGAATAGCTATATCTTCCATCATCGACTTGCGCCTGTCGCCGTATCCCGGCGCCTTGACAGCGCAGCAGGATAATGTGCCTCTTAGCTTATTGACTACCAGCGTAGCGAGCGCTTCACCGTCGACCTCTTCCGAAATTATAATAATCGGCTTGCCGACTCTGGCTACCTGCTCCAAAAGCGGCAGAAGGTCTTTCATGCTCGATATCTTCTTTTCGTAAATGAGTATATACGGATCGTCCAATACCGCGACCATCCTTTCGGCATCACTGACAAAATAAGGCGACAGATACCCCTGGTCAAACTGCATACCCTCAACGACTTCAAGCGTAGTTGCCATGGCCTTCGCTTCTTCGACGGTAATGACACCGTCTTTGCCGACCTTTTCCATTGCGTCCGCTATGAGATTTCCGATCTCCGAATCGTTGTTCGCCGCTATCGTAGCTACCTGCGAAATCTCTTTCTTGTCTGTCTTTGGCTTTGAAATCTTTTTGAGTTCTTCTACGACTCTATCGACCGCTTTTTCTATGCCTCTCTTCAGGGACATCGGATTTGCGCCCGCCGTCACGTTCTTGAGGCCTTCTCTAAATATAGCTTCGGCTAAAAGCGTCGCGGTGGTCGTTCCGTCTCCGGCTGTATCGCTCGTCTTAGACGCCACTTCCTTCACCATCTCGGCGCCCATATTTTCGTAGGGCTCTTTAAGCTCTATCTCTTTGGCGACCGTAACGCCGTCTTTCGTGATAGTCGGCGCGCCGAATTTCTTTTCTAAAACTACGTTCCTGCCTTTCGGCCCAAGCGTCACCTTGACCGCCCTGGCCAGCTGCTCCACGCCGCTCAATATCTTGCGGCGCGCTTCCTCGTTGTAGACTAATTGTTTTGCCACGTTTATCCCTCCTTAAATGAGCACGTGACTTATGGAACCATGCGTTAGATGTTTGTGACATAAGTCACTGTGCGAATTTAACCCTTGACAATTTTTATTTTGAAGGTTACGGAATTTTGAAAATTGTCAAGGATGAGTTCGACCGTCAGACTTACGAGCGCTTCGCTCCGTAAGTCTGGGTCTTACTTATTTCACAATCGCCAGTATATCTTCTTCTTTCATTATCAGATATTCTTTATCGTCTATCGTCACTTCTGAACCGGAATATTTTCCGTATAAGATTTTATCGCCGGCTTTTACTTCCAGCGGAATGACTTTTCCGTCATCGGCTACTTTGCCTTTTCCAACGGCGACGACCTTACCCTCTTGCGGCTTTTCTTTCGCAGAGTCAGGCAGGACGATTCCGCCTTTTGTCTTTTCTTTCGCTTCCAATACTTCTATAACTACGCGGTCTCCCAAAGGTTGAATCTTCATAACTTCAACACCTCCCTTTAAATGAGCACATAACTTACGGAGCAATATATTCATAGGTAAGCGACGTAAGTTATATGTGCGAATTTATCCCGAGAATGCGACGAATAGGAGCATTCGAGGGATCACATCTTAATTTAAAAAAATTTAGCACTCTCTACCTGAGAGTGCTATTATACAAAATCCAGCGATTTTGTCAAGGGGTTTATTGAAATTTTTCTTGTAATTCCAAATCCTCGCTGTCTACCGCTTTGCGCGCCCGATAGGCCCGATATTTCTTAATAAAAAAGACGACTATCAACGCGCTGATTATGCCGCCTAAGTGGGCAGAATAACCGACTGCTTCATAACCGGTAACGGATTTTAATGCTACAAATACTATCTGCGTCAAAATGAAAAACCCTATATATAAAAAAGCCGGTGTCGCGATAATTCGATTAAATATAAAAACATTTATCTTTGATTTCGGGAATAGCGCGAAATATGCTGCCATCACACCGGAAACGGCACCGCTTGCCCCAAGAGCTCCTTCTGACGCTAATGGCGTATTTATACTTGTTGCGACAAACAAAAGACTTCCGCACAGGCCAAACAATAGATACAAAATGAGGTATTTAAAGCTCCCTAAATAGTCTTCTACATTATTGCCGAATAACCACAAGAAGAACATATTGAAGAATAAATGCGCTCCTCCTCCGTGTAAAAAAACCGAAGTAACGAGGGAATATAAATTCTTGCCTGCCATTATGACCGACGGTACTACTACCAGATTAGTAAGATCCTTGTCATGGTGCACTATCGCTATGAATTCGTATATAAAAGCTACCACATTTACGAAGATAATCGAAATATTCATATATGGAATGCGCGATCTAAGATTTTCGCTGCTTACAGGTAATATAATGGGTATCGCCGGAAGGACATAGGCGTATTGCGTTAAACTGTCGGCCACTTCGCTTAATTCCTTTGCGGTCTTTACGTTATCGGCTTCCTCAAGCATTGCCCTTCCTATTGCCTCAAGCTTCGGGTATCCTTTATTATAGATTGCCGCTTTCAATACCTCTCCCTTATCAGCCCATACGCCGCCGCAGGTAGGACATTTATCTAAGAATATATTTGAATCATACACATAATTGAACCCGTCCATAATACTTTGACATCTGGGGCAAATTCTTCTGAGATATGACTTGGGGTCGATTACGCGCGTTTTTCGGTGAAATGGATTGAATTTAGCATACGGAGATACAGGGTCGTTTTCGAGGATTTTTAAAATGGCCGGAAACTCATCTTTGTCAAACCAAACGCCGTGGCACTTCTCACACATATCGAGTTCAATGTGCTCGAACTCAAACTTTTTCATCTCAATGTCGCAGACAGGACATTTCATATTTCTATCTGTTACCCTGCGTACTTATTGTGTAAATCCTGCTTTTTTCTGGGCTAGAGACTCTAACTCACGAAATTTCATTAAAGCTTTATCGCACTTATCGAAAAATTTATCTATATCGGCAAATAGCTCTGATAGCCAGACTACTATGATTTTTTCTGCGTTAGCTTCACTGTATTCTGAGCTTTCGACCAGAAGTTCGCGTATTGATTCGCCTAAATTTTCAAGATTCATATTGTTATATGCCATTCTCGTTCTTCTAAGGCCTTCCCTTTCACTACGCGCAAACTTTCTATCTTCTTCACTACCGCTCTTTGCCGCTTTTATATAATTGCCATAATATCTGTTCCATAGCCCGCGTGCCTGGAGTACAAATTCATCTGCAAATGCCTCCATCCTTCTTTTTGAGACATCGTCTATAGTCGAGTTTGCCATGATTCCTTTTTTAATGCCATCAATCGGCATCCGAAATGTTGAGAATATGTAATCCCTTTCTGATGTCCAGGCTTCAGCCGGTAGAAATAGTTTGCTTTCGTAATCATTCAAGCATCTATATATTCTCTCAAGCATTTCCTTGCTGCAATTTTCTGAACGCATATAATCGTTTAGTGGATTGTACGATTTATGAATAATATCATAAACTACGAGTTGCGAGATAACACTCTTATACTGAGCAATGTGGCAAGCCGAGGCAAGTGAGTCTAAATAGGAATCTAATGCATTGCTTATTTGTCCTACTTTTTCATCATATCTGCCTCTTAGTAGAAGCAGCCTGTTTAAATTGCACATCTCCGCTAATGGCGGTGATGGTCTTGATATCTCATATTCATATTTCTTACCGAAATCAAAATCACACTTTTCTATCGAAAGCGCTTTTTCCAATTCTTCAAGGCACGCCTCATTTTGATTAAGAAGCTCTTCCAAGTCCTTATTTTCCAACCGCCATCCTATTTGAATAACCGCGAGTATATTGTCTCTAGTCTCTTTTGATTCGGGATAAACCATAGCTTTTATCGCCTTTAAATAGTACGTAGCAGCATTGTCGCTCGCTTCTTCTGTTGGCCTAGGTAATTCTGAGGTTTCTGTTCTTACGGGAGACTCTACCTTTTCCGCGGTTTTCGTGCCACCTGCCGCAGGCTGTTCAGCAACCGGTACAGATTCTTTTGCCTCAACCTTGACTTCAGGCTTCACCTCTTCAGCTTTTTCCTCTACCTTATCGATCTCGATCCTATCGATATTCTTTCTTTCGACAGTCATGACGCTGATGCTTGTCTCAACTTTGACTTTATCATCGTTTTGCTCCGTAATTTTACCTGTTACTTTTCCGCCGCTTTTTAGATAGACTGTATCCGAGAAAGCTACTGCACAAAAGCCGAACAGTGCTACAACTAGAATAACGAGCGCTCTGCGCATTTTATCCTTCCTTTCCGAAATGCTATATTTATGCCCTTAAGAACCAGATTTTCGTCGATCTTATCTATGGATGAGCTTAAAGGCGATATGCGGCGGGCATTGCCGCCGGTGGCCACAACATAGAACTTCTGCCCGAATCTTTTCTCAAGCCGTGCAACCAACCCATCACACATAGCGGCGTACCCGTAAAATACGCCGCTGGCCATGCTGTCCTTCGTGGTCTTCCCTAAAATGAACGACGGTTTTTTAAGCTCAACTTTCGGTAAAAGCGCCGCCTTTTCTGAAAGCGCGTTTAAAGACATCTCCATACCGGGCGCTATCAGGCCGCCTAAATATGCGCCCTTTTTGGAAACTACGTCAAAAGTCACTGCGGTTCCGAAATCAATGACGATAACAGGCGTTTTATTACCGTAAAGCGAATGCGCCGCATACGCAGCAACAAGCCTGTCCTGCCCCACTTGCCTCGGATTTTTGTAGAGATTCTTTATCGGGACTTTTATGTTTTTGCCCAAGATAAGCACCCGAACTTTAAAGACCTGTTTCAGTACCTTGACGACAGCCTTCTCCGCTTTTGGCACAACGCTGCATATCACTATCGCCTTTAAGCCGGGACCTGCCCATTCATTCTTCAATTTTCGCCGAAAATAGCCGTATTTGTTTATAGAGGAAGTAGCAAACCGCCCTTTCTTTACGAGCCGGCGCCCGCTAAACAATCCGAATGTTATATTAGTGTTTCCTATGTCGATTGCGAGTAACACTGATAAACTCCATTTTTCAGCTATAAGCTATAAGCTTTAAGTAAAGAGATGAATTTAAGTTTTTTTACAGCTTACGGCTTATAGCTTACAGCTAAAGTCAATGTGCAATTAAAACATCACCTGACAAAATGCGTTTATGAAATCCGCTGTCGAGCCTTATCACCAAGGCGCCGTCGGCATCAACATCAAGCGCTTGGCCCTCTATCTTTCCTTCATGGCACTGCACTTTAACATGACGGCCTATTGTTTCCGATAAATCGCGCCATTCGTCCCTTATCACTTTAAATCCTTCTTTTTTAAAGATCCCTATGTAATGCTCTAAATTTTCCAATATGCCCTTGGCCAGCTCCACTTTCGAAATACTATTGTCGGATTCTTCTAAAAGGGTGGTCGCGCCCTTAGGAAGAAGTGATGCGGGATTATCCACATTTATACCTATGCCTACTATCAGGAAATCCACCTTATCCTGTTCCGCCTTCATCTCTGTCAGTATACCGCAGACCTTTTTACCGTCTATTATTATATCATTCGGCCACTTGATCATCGCCGGTACGTTCGCTGCTTTCCTTATGGATATGCAAACGGCAAGGGCCGAAACAAGCGTTATCTTAGCGACTTCCCTGGGTTCTATATCCGGCCTTATTATGCACGAAAGATAAATGCCGCCTTTAGGAGAAATCCACGTCCTGCCCTGTCTGCCCTTTCCTTTCTTTTGCTTTTCCGCTATGACTACCGTGCCTTCTTTGGCGCCGTCCTCGGCAAGCTTATATGCGGTATCGTTAGTAGAATCGAGCGAAGCGTAACTCAATATGTTCTTGCCAAGAAACTTTGTCCTTAGATTATTCTTTAACTCTTCGGGTATAAGCCTGTCGGGCCTTCCCACTAGCTTATAGCCAAGATGCGGCGAGGCGTCGATCTCGTAACCGAGATTCCTCAATGTCTCAATGTGCTTCCAGATGCTTGTCCTGGAGACGCCCAATTCCCTGCTTATGTCTTCTCCGGAGGCATACGCATCGCCGTATTTTTTAAATATATGAAGGATTTTGTCGTCGATATTCATTGCTCGGCCTTTAGGGTCGGCCTTTTTAGGGTCAGACCCTGACCCGCGTAATACACTGTTTAGGGTCTGACCCTATACTTGTTCTTCAGTTTAAATATCTGGTCGCGAAGACCGGCTGCCCGTTCAAAATCAAGATTTCGCGCCGCCAATTCCATATCGCGTTCGAGGTCCGCGATAAGTTCCAAAGCTTCAAAAGTATCTTCGTCCTGGCCGACCATTTCGGAAACCATTTCTTTTGCTTTTGCGTATGACTCTATCCCTTCTCTTATCGCTTTCTTCACTGTCGTCGGAGTTATATTATGCTCCTTGTTATATTCCAGCTGCTTCTTCCGCCGTCTTTTGCTTTCGTCAAGCGCTCTGGCCATAGATCCGGTCACAACGTCGGCATATAATATGACTAGGCCGTTGATGTTTCTCGCCGCTCTGCCGGCGACCTGTATAAGTGACGTCTGGCTCCGCAGAAAACCCTCTTTGTCGGCGTCAAGCACGGCCACCAGCGAAACTTCAGGAAGGTCTATGCCTTCTCTTAAAAGGTTTATGCCGACGAGGCAGTCGAATTTCTTTAAACGAAGGTCTCTTATTATCTCTACTCTTTCTATGACGTCGAGTTCGGAATGTATATATTTCACTTTAACGCCCACATCTTTGAGATAGGCCGCAAGGTCTTCCGCCATCCGCTTAGTCAAAGTTGTAACGAGGACCCTCTCTTCTCTCTTCGCCCTTTCTTTTATCTCTTTTATCAGATCGTCTATCTCGCCAATGCTTGGTTTTACAATAATATCGGGATCCACAAGGCCGGTCGGCCTTATAATCTGCTCCGCTATAACGGTGCTTTTTGAAAGTTCATATTCGGACGGCGTCGCCGATGCAAATATGATCTGCTTCGCCAGGTCCTCAAATTCGTCAAACTTGAGCGGCCTGTTATCCAAAGCCGACGGCAGCCTGAATCCGTACTCTACCAGCGTCTCTTTCCTTGCGCGGTCGCCTTCATACATGCCGCGTATCTGCGGGATAGTAACGTGCGATTCATCTATTATAACCAAAAAATCGTCGGGAAAATAATCTATAAGGCAATACGGCCGCGAACCGGCGGGCCTCGCGGAAAGGTGCCGTGAATAATTTTCTATGCCGCTCGTATATCCTATCTCTTTAAGCATCTCCATGTCGTAATTAGTCCTTGATTCAAGCCGCTGGGCCTCGACAAGCCTGTTGGCCTGGGTCAACTCGCCAAGCCGTGTTTTCAGCTCTTCTTTTATGGAGACGGCCGCCTTTTCTATTTTGTCTTCCGTCGTGACAAAATGCTTCGCCGGATATATCGCTATCTTTTCTATTTCCGAAATAGTCTTACCGGTAAGAGGGTCTATTTCCCTCAACCGTTCTATCGCGTCGGCCGAAAGCTCGAGTCTTATCGCCTTCGTCTCATATGCGGGAAATATTTCTATGACTTCGCCTCTTACCCTGAATCTGCCCCGCGAGAAATCTATGTCATTCCTTGAATAATGTATATCGACCAATTTTTTAAGTACATCGTCCCTGTTGGCCTTTTCGCCTTTTTCAAGAAACACCAAAAGTTCGGCGTAATCTTCGGGAGAGCCAAGGCCGTATATACAGGATACGCTCGCGACGATTATGACGTCGCTCCTCGACATAAGCGAACTCGTCGCAGAAAGCCGCAGCTTATCGATCTCTTCATTAATAGAGGCGTCCTTTTCTATATAAGTGTCTGTCCGCGGAATGTACGCTTCCGGCTGGTAATAATCGTAATAGCTGACGAAATACTCTACTGCATTTTCCGGAAACAGTTCTTTAAACTCGCTGTAAAGCTGCGCCGCCAGCGTTTTATTGTGCGATATTATGAGGGTAGGCTTTTTGATATTGTTAATGACGTGAGCTAAAGTAAATGTTTTTCCGGAGCCGGTAACGCCCAAAAGCGTCTGATAGCGGTTGCCTTTCAATACGCTGTCGGTGAGTTCTTTTATGGCTTCGGGCTGGTCGCCCTGCGGCGTTAGATTACTTGTTAATTTAAACTCAGGCATCTTTAATCATGGCTCTTGGAAAATAGGGACAGCTACCTATTTTCTATCAAATTTAATTTTGGAAAATAGGTAGCTGTCCCTATTTTCCTATATCACTTCTAACGAAAAGTCTAACGAAGATGCCGAATGGGTCAGGGCGCCCACGGAGATCCTATCGACTCCCGTCTTTGCGTATTCTTCCACATTTTCAAGATTTATGCCGCCGGAGGCCTCGAGTTTTACTTGCCTTGCCTTCGTATCGCTCGCGTTCCGTATTTTGACCGCTTCTTTTATCGTTTCAATGGACATATTGTCCAGCATTATGATGTCCGCGCCGGCGGAAAGTGCCTCTTCAAATTCGGCTATATTCTTGACCTCTACCTCGATCTTCACATTCTTCTGGGCTCTCTTTTTTGCCGTATGGACCGAATCATTAATAATGGAAACTTCTTTTAAATTGGGTTTGAGTTCTCTTAAAGCCGCTAAATGGTTATCCTTTATCAGGACCTGGTCAAACAATCCGAATCTGTGGTTTTTTCCGCCCCCCACCCGGACGGCATATCTTTCAATGTAGCGCATGTTCGGGGTAGTTTTGCGCGTGTCCATAATATCCACGTTATATTTCTTAACTTTACCGACGAACTTCTTAGTGATCGTCGCTATGCCGCTTGAGCGGCTTAGTAGATTGAGCACCACCCTTTCCCCTTTTAAAATAGAAGTCGCCGGCCCCTCCAGATAGCACACGGCCTTGCCCGGCTCGATGGAATCCCCGTCTTGCGAATTGAATTTTATCCTCACGCCGCTGTCCAGAATCCCATATACAATCTCCACAAAAGAGAGGCCCGCGAGGGTGCCGCTCGACTTGGACACTATATCCGCCTTGATCCGCAGGGTCGAAGGTATAAGAAAGGTAGTGGTAATATCTATTTTGCCGATGTCTTCCCTTAGCGCACTTTTTATGAAATCTATGACTTTGTCTTTTTCGAGCATCTGAAAACTCCTGTTAAGCCTGGTCGGGGACACTCTCCTTAAAAGCCACTTGCATTATGCGACGGAGGGTGTCCCCCTCTCGTCTTTACCAACTTCTTTAGTCTTTTGGTCCATTGCAAACGCTTATGGTGTATTTTTACTATAGTGCTTTTAACCTTCTAACTTCTTCACTGGTCAAATGGCGAAACTCGCCGCGCCTGAGACTACCTAACTTCAAAAATTCATACGACACTCTTTCTAAACTCTCTATCGGGTGCCCCAAAAAAAGAAACATGTTCCTTATCTGCCTCTTTCTTCCTTCGTGTATCTCTATGAAAAGTTCCGTATTCTTGTCATCGCTCCGCAATACCTCTATCTTCGCCGAAGCCGTCTTGCGGCCCTCTATGAACATCCCTTTTTCGAGGATGTGTTTTTCCTTATCCGAAAGTTTGCCCTCGCAAATGACCTTATATTTTTTTCTTATCTCAAATTTCGGATGTGTCAATCTGTAAGTAAGCTCGCCGTCGTTCGTAAGTAGAAGCAGTCCTGTCGTATCTTTGTCCAAACGGCCTACGGAATGCAATACCCTCAAGGGCTCTCTGGGCAATAGATCAAATACGGTCCGGCGGCCTTCCGGGTCCGACTTTGACGTAATCACGCTGCGGGGTTTATTCATAAGCAAGTAAACTTTTTTCTCATGCCGCTTTATTTTTACCCCGCCCACTATTATCTCGTCGCGCTCGGGGTCTACGGCGTGCCCTCTCTCCCGTATTATCTTCCCGTTGACGCTGACTTTGCCTTCTTCTATTATAGATGCCGCTTTCCGCCGCGAAGCCAGTCCGGCGCGCGAAACAGCAACCTGTAGTCGCATTTTATGATATATCCTTAAGGTTCTCTTCCAAGCGCTTCAGCGTATTCTCCGAATCGCGCTTAGAAGCCCTGTTCTTTTCCACTATTTCCGCCGGAGCCCTCGCGATGAAACTCTTGTCCTTCAATTTGGCTTCTAATATCCCCAAGTTCTTCTTTATCTCGTCCCGTTTCTTTTTAAGCCTAATCGATTCTTTTTCAAAATCGATAATACCTTTCAGCGGAATGTAGACTTCCGTTATTTTTGAAGCCGCGTAAGCGGAGTGCGGCGGTTTCTTGACACCTTTTCCTATTTCAAGCGATTTTAATCTGCACAATTTCTTTATGTAAGGAACGAACTCTTCGAGCGCCTTACCGGATTCCGTCTTTTTATACGAAAGCACAGCGCCTACTTCCGCTTTTGCGTCTATATTCCACTCAGCGCGGATATTGCGTATGGCAGTCATTACTTCTATAATATCGGCTACTTCTTCTTCCAATTCTTTCGATATAAATTGTTTCTCGAGGTGCGGCCACTTACTCGCCATTATCGGCTCGGCAATGTGCGGCAGGTTCTGCCATATCTCTTCGGTAATAAAGGGCATGAACGGATGCAGCATCCTCATCGATTTTTCGAGCACCTTGTACAATATTACCTGCGTTGCCTCTTCAGCCTGCGAAAGTTTGGAAAATTCTATATACCAGTCGCAGAAATCATGCCAGAAGAATTCGTAGATGCGGCTGGCGGCGTCGTTCAGCCTGTACTGGTCCAAACTCTCCGTTACGTCCGAAAGCGCCGAATAGAGGCGGCTCAAGATCCATCTATCCGCTATGCTCAACTTCTTATCCAGAAGGATAGACTTTCCTGATACTTCTGAAGGAAAGGTCTCATCCTTCGCATAGACGCATAGATCCACATTGATATCACCTTTGAGCACCGTCAGAATATAACGAGAGGCATTCCAGACCTTATTGGCAAAATTTCTTCCTATTTCGAATTTCTTCGGCGAAAGAAAGACGTCTTGCCCTGTCGCGGTGATAAGTATCATGCTGAACCTTAGAGCGTCCGCGCCGACGGAATCTATTATCTCGAGCGGGTCTATTATATTCCCCAGCGATTTGGACATCTTTGTACCGGTATCGTCCCTGACTGTGCCGTGGATATAGACGTCCTTAAAAGGTATGTCCTTTTGAAACTGGAGCCCCGCCATGATCATGCGCGCTACCCAGAAGAAGATTATCTCTTGGGCTGTAACAAGGACCGATGTCGGGTAAAAATAATCTAAATCAGCTTTAAGCTTTAAGCTATAAGCTTTAGATTCTTCATTCGTAGCTGACAGCTGACAGCTTACAGCTGACAGCTGATCAAATGGCCAATAAAACGTTGCAAAAGGCCACAGCCAGGACGAGAACCATGTATCAAGGACGTCCGGGTCCTGCTCGATATTCTTCGAACCGCACTTAGGGCACTTTTCGGGTTTCGTTCGTGAAACTATCACTCCTTTTTCTTGTTTTGCGCTTTGCGCTTTGCGCTTTGCGCTCAGAATTCCCGCCTCCTGACATTCTTTGCAATAATATACGGGAATTCTGTGCCCCCACCAGATCTGCCGCGAGATGCACCAATCCTGGATATTGTCCATCCAGTTAAGGTATACTTTAGTCCAGCGCGACGGATAAAATTTTACTCTGCCCTTTTTAACTACCTCTATCGCGGGCTTGGCGAGCGGCTTCATCTTAACGAACCACTGCTTCGACAGATACGGCTCGATAATAGTATGGCAACGGTAACAGTGGCCGGCTGACAGCGTGTGCGGCTCTATCTTTTCAAGCAACCCTTTCTCCTTAAGGTCATCGAGAATGACTTCGCGCGCTTCAAACCTGTCCATATCCTTATAGTCGCCGGCGTTTTCGTTCATGCGGCCGTCCGGATACATAACGTTTACGAACTCAAGGTTGTGCTTTTTACCAAGGGAGTAGTCGTTCGGGTCATGAGCCGGCGTAACCTTGACGGCGCCGGTCCCGAATTTCATATCGACCATGCTGTCGGCGATCACTTTTATCTCGCGCTCTATCAAGGGCAGGATAAGCGTCTTGCCGATGAGTTTCTTATAGCGCCTGTCCTTAGGGTTTACCGCGACGGCGGTATCGCCCAGCATCGTCTCAGGCCGCGTCGTGGCGACGGTTACAAATACATCTTTGTCGT
>Ga0315289_10004374_pt1 | contig 21084 bp, 26 predicted proteins | sample YL17G11_40_MG_FD_203452 | JGI IMG/M metagenome (GOLD analysis project Ga0315289, IMG submission 203452) | Sediment microbial communities from Yellowstone Lake, YNP, Wyoming, USA - YL17G11_40 | ecosystem: Environmental > Aquatic > Freshwater > Lake > Sediment | place: USA: Wyoming | collected... | reverse complement strand
GGGGCAATTCCGGGCGTTACAGAAGCCTCTGATCTTCTTGCAGAAAACACCCTTTTCAACTCTACATAAACAAGCGGTCTATCGAAACACATAGAAACCACACCCGTCGACGAGTTTAGACGCTTATCAGGGACCAATCCAGAGCCGAAAGGCGTCGAGTACGTACATCAATGCCTCTCAAGTCCTCAACGGGTTTCTTATCCTTCATGATCAGGCTTCTTTCCTGCTGTTGGGTCTATGTGAGTAACTCAGCGGGCTCATGATCCTTCTCCTCTATAGGCTCTATTATTGACTGTAAACGGGAATGTGGATTTAAAACCATTTTACACCAATAACGGGACAAGCCAGCGCGCAGCCTCAGTTTGTCGTGCGCGGTATTGTCCTGACTGTCTGCGCGTGTATTTATTAACAAGGCTTTCAAAGATCAAAACGATGATCAACCTTATCCGACTATAAAGAGACGTTAGCCGATATTAGGAAGAACATGGGAATCGTTCTCGACCAGTTTGAGGCGATCCCGAAAGACACCCTCCCACACGAGTGGGCGCGCGCGTGTCTGCCCCACCTGCGCCGCGCCCTGGCACTGGCCCGGGATGAGGAAGCGGTGCGCCGGCTCGCCGAGGTGGCGCTGAGCAGGCTGGCTCCCCTGGCAACCGACGCCGTGGAGTACGTGCGGAAGATGGACTGGAATAACAGGCACGAGCTCAAGCACCTCTGGGAGCAGGTCTCGTGGGTCAGGGCGGTGGCCCTTTTTCTCGGGGGAGGCCCCGGTAGAGCGCAAGGCGGACGTCTATGAGTTGCGCCGAACGGCCCTGGCCGAGTATCACATACGATCCACAGATATGCCACTGAGCTGAGAGGGAGTCTATGACACTCATTGTCCTCGTGCGTCATGGTCAGACGGAATGGAATCGGGTTGAGCGCTTTCGCGGACAGGCGGACATGCCGCTGGAAGAGACAGGCCTGGCCCAGGCCGAGGCGACGGCGCAGCGCATCGTGGCGGAGTGGAGGCCGGTGGCCGTCTACTCCAGTCCCCTGTCGCGGGCAGTTAAGACGGCCGAGGCGATTGCCCGGCAGTTCGGATTGTCGGTGCAGATCCATCCGGGCCTGACCGACATCAACTACGGCCAGTGGCAGGGGCTGACGCCCGACGAGGCCAGGGAGCGTTGGCCGGAGCTGGTGGATGCCTGGTATCGCACGCCCGAGACTGCGCAGATCCCAGGTGGCGAGACTTTGAACAACCTGCGCGTCCGCACCATGGAGGCGGTGCGTGAGCTGGCTGCTCGTCACACTGGCAAGACTATTGTCCTGGTGGGCCATACCGTGGTCAACCGGGCGATCTTGTTGGGTGTGCTTGGCCTGCGCAATCACCGCTTTTGGCACCTGAGACAGGACACCTGCGCTATCAACGTTCTAGAGGTGGATGGCGACAACTACACCTTGGTGTCAATGAACGACACGTGTCATCTTAAGGGTCAGTAGGGCGATGAGTTCTTACTGCTCGGATTGCTGGGGGGGAGTGCCAGCGGAGGCGGAGTGCTGCCCCGCGTGCGGGCGCGCGCGACATCATGTAAAAATATTTAAATATAAAACTCGATCCGAGTCCTAATACGATGAACGGAAACATAGAATACGACACCGCCGAATCCGGCCTACGGGCCGTCCTCAAGGACTACCAGGAACTCGCCCTCAGAGCCATCTGGGCCACCCCCGAGGGCCTCGGCTCCAAAGCCGTATGGGATCGAGTCAACGCCGAACTCAAGCCCAACACCATTAGCCGCGCAAGCGTCATCAACTTCCTCGAATCCATGAGGGAGGCCGGCGTCCTCAAGGGAGTCGAGAAGACGGGGAAGGGAGGACACCGCTGGATCTACAGCCCAGCCATGGACGAATCCGAGTTCAAGCAGTACATCGCCAGGACCATCCTGGAGAGCCTAATGAGGGACTTCCCCGAGGAGACCAGGACGGCCCTCAAAAACTTAGAGCCCTAGGGAGCCCACCGATTACAAATCCCGAAGACGCACAAATCTGTTCAAATCTCACCGGTCCCACCAATCAATTCACCCACCCTACCTCGACTTGAGTATCCGGTATAGCTTCGCACCATTGAAGCCCCCACGCGCGCGACTAGAACTATCACCGTCGATTCTTTCAGAATAATTGTTTTATTTAATTAAAAGACTGTATTATTTGTTGAAGATGACCAAAAAAGAAGACATCGATGAGAAATTAGGAAAATGGAACGAGATTTTCGACGAATTGACCCTAGCGCGCGCGATAAAAGAGAAACACACGCGCTTATTCATTAAATCGTTTTCTTTCTATCTCTCCTGATGCTTGCAGGCAAAACAGATGAAGGATCATTCAAATAAGATTTCCTCAAGAGGAACGGCGGAAGGAAAGTAGTGACAAAAATAACAGTAAGAAGAACCGCATATATCTCATCGGAGATCAGACCATAAGTTATACCAATACTGGAAATAACTAAACCAATCTCACCGCGGCTAATCATACCATACCCAACCCTAAGACCCCGTTCCCTATCCTTCAGGAAGTATTGAGCAGGTATACCGCAGCCTACTAATTTACTAGCCACAGCACCCGCGCTCAGAAGGCCAATCAACAAAAAATTTCCAGTGAGAATCGATGAAGGATTAAAGCCAGCACCCGCCAGAATGAAGAAGAGAGGTATAAAGAGGATGCCGAGCGTATCAACAAAGAACGCCACATCTTCCTCAAACCTACTGCCCGCGACAGCCATACCTGCTATGAAAGCACCAACGAGGGGGCTTAGCCCTAGTGTGCCTGAAATTCCTGCAAAACCAAAGCATATCAGGATAGAGGCAATCGGGATCAGGTGTTGATTCGTCGCGTCAAATTTCTCCAACCTATTGATATACTCAGTGAACCTGGGGATAGCCAAGCTACTGAAAGCGCTGAATACGAACCAGACCCCGAGTGTGATAATTATTGAACGAAGGAAACTGAGGGTGCTGATAGACGAAGATTCTGACGCAACACCCAATATCACGCTTGAGATGCTCAGGGCAATGACATCGTCGATTATCGCGGCGCCGATGATGAGTTTAGCTTCGGGTGAGCCAAGCTGATTGAAGTCGCCGAGAGTTTTCAGGCTTATGGCTATACTGGTTGCACTTAAGGCTCCCCCTATGATTAGACCGGTCATCGAGCCATAGCCGAGAATATTGGAAGTAAGCAACCCTACGCCGAAGGGCACTATGACGCCCACTGCAGCGATTGTGAAGGCGGCGACGCCGGATCTGAGGAGCTCGCGGAATCTCATGTGCAGCCCCGCTTGAAAAAGCAAAAGGACAGCACCTATCTCACCGAATATGTAGATCAATTCGTTGTATTCGATGACTGGGGCGTTTCCGATGATTATCCCTCCTAGAAGGTATGGTCCGAAGATTATTCCCGCTATTAGGGGACCTATTATTCTTGGTAGTTTTAGGCTTACTCCAATTGTGGTTGCTATCTCCGCGGCGATTATTAGGAGGCATATGTCTACGATTGCCCTGAATAGCTCCGCCTGCTCCATTTAATTGCACCTCGATGAGCAGAACTTTTTAGTGAACTGTCCTTATTATCGATGTTGGTTTTATCCGATTTCCACATATATTAGTTAATTTAGGCAAAATTAGGCATTGAATTATTTAAATAAGTTAAAATGCGGCAACTTTGCCTGAACTTGCCTGATTTTATAAATGAAATGACCAGTATTGCTCCGCGCGCGGTGAGGAGAAGACAGGGAAGGGAGGACACCACTGGATCTACAGTCCCTCCATGAATGAGGCCGAGTTTAAACAATACATCGCCAGGACTATCGTGGAGAGCCTGATGAGGGACTTCCCCGAGGAGACCAGGGCGGCCCTCGAAAACTTAGAGCCCTAGAGAGCCAACCGAATACAAATCCTAAAGGCACACAAATCTGTCTACATCCCTCCGGACTCGCCATTATACTTCTAAGGAGTATAACCTAAAAAGGCCTAATACCGGCGCGATCAGTTACCACTACAATATTTTCTGAAGACCATATCCAAAATAAATATGCGAGGTCTTGCATGTGTTTGTCCTTTTACTTCCACCGCCATATCTTTCTGCCGTAGAAGACCTCGGGTAGCACGAATAAGCCAAGACTTGCTACTGAGCCAATCCAAAGCCAGTCGTAGAGGGTGAGGGGCACCAGACGAAAGGCTGCCTGAAAGACCGGAACATAACAAAGCGACGCTGTAGCCAACACGGCTACGACATCAGCGATCAGCAGGTATTTGTTCTTCCAGATGCTCATCCTCCAGACGCTCCGCTTCTCTGAGCGGCAGTTCCAGACGACCAATAATTCGAAGAGAGTTGCTTGTACAAAGACAGCCGTTCTAGCCTCCATCAGGACGTACTCCGGTATCGCTAAGCCGACACTAATGTAGGACCAAGTCTCCGCAAGGAATACGATGAGCGATCCAAGGAACTGCAGAGTGAAGGAAGCCACGATGAAGGATAGCATACCATGAAGTATCCCCTCCTTGGGATTCCTCGGAGGCCTGTTCATCACGTCTTCCTCAGGTGGATCCATGCTTAACGCGATTGCCGGTCCACCATCGGAGGCAAGGTTGATCCACAGAATCATTGCTGGAAGCAGAGGTAGAGGCCAACCAAGAATAGCGAAAACGGCTAGAAGAAGCACCTCGTCGAAGTTGCAGGCGATCAGGAAGCGCGTGTACTTGCGAATATTATCAAAGATGACTCGTCCATGTTCGACAGCCCTGACTATAGTGGCGAAGTTGTCATCCGCCAGAATCATGTGGCTCGCCTCTTTTGTCACGTCGGTCCCGGTTATGCCCATGGCGATGCCGATATCCGCGTTCTTTATAGCCGGCGCATCGTTTACGCCGTCTCCTGTCATTGCGACGATGTGACCCTCCGCCTTCAAGGCCTTAACTATCCTCTGCTTGTGCTCAGGAGAGACCCTTGCGTAGACAGAGACCTTATCCACTATCCCGCTGTAACGGGCGTCGTCTAGATCATCTAGCTCGGCACCCGTGAGCACCATGCTGTCGCTCTTGAGCATCCCAATCTCCTCGGCGACCGCCGCGGCCGTGAGCTTGTGGTCCCCAGTGATCATCACGGTCCTTATTCCAGCCTTCTCGCACCTTCGGTTCGCCTCTCTGGCCTCGTCTCTGGGCGGATCGATCATTCCCTCAAAGCCGACGAAAACTAGGTCTCTCTCTATCTCATCGTCACTGAGTCGTTCGTAGTCGGAGTGCAGCCTCTTGCACGCCATAGCTAGGACTCGAAGCGCTCCACCTGCCATCCTCTCGTTAACTGCCAGAAGCTCCTTCCTCTTGGAATCGGTTAATGCCGCCTCCTCTCCTCTCGAGAGGGCCTGGGAGCTCTGCTTCAAGACGACCTCAGGAGCGCCCTTCACGTAGGCCATATACTCTCCGTCGCCGACTCTGTGCACCGTAGTCATCATCTTCCGCTCCGAACTGAAGGGCACCTCCCTCACCCTCGGATAATCGCACTCCACAGCTTCCCTGTAGAGACCTGCCTTATTTGCGGCGACTATCAGCGCTCCCTCCGTCGGGTCACCGAGAACCACCCCAGATTTATGGGCGTCGTATCCGAGTCTTGCGTTGTTGCAGAGGAGGCCGATCCTCAGAAGTAACTGAAGATCCTCTTCATCTTCTGGGCCATTAGGAGGATTACCCCAACTGAATTCGCCCTTTGGATCATAACCGGAACCTGAGACATCAGCGAAATGATTGCTCACATAGACTTGGCGAACCGTCATCTCTCCCTTGGTCAGGGTCCCGGTCTTGTCAGAGCAGATTACTGTGACGGAGCCGAGGGTCTCGGCAGAGGAGAGCTTCCTTATAATAGCGTTCCTCTTGACTAGGTCCCTTGCGCCGATGGCAAGGGTTACAGCGGTGATGGCGGGTATGCCCTCTGGAACTGCGGAGATGGCGAGTGAGACTGCGGCCATGAAGGCGTCCGTCACCGCCAGCAGGACACTCTCGCTTGTCTCAAGTCTCAGAAACTCTAAGACGAATATCAAGGCGCAGACAACGATGACTACTTTGGCGATGCTCTTGGAGAAGCGGTCCATCTTCTTCTGCAGAGGCGTCTCCGCCTCCTTGACTTCCTGGAGAAGGTCCGCTATCTTCCCGAACTCCGTCTTAGAGCCAGTGGCTATCACTACAGCCCTGCCGCGACCGTAGGCGACATATGTTCCAGAGAAGACGGTGTTCCGCCTATCCGAGACCTGGGTTGTAACGTCAAGTGAACGAGTATCCTTCTCCACCGGGGTTGACTCCCCGGTCAAGGCAGCCTCGACGGTCCTCAACTCTACTGACTCGATCAACCGCGCATCAGAAGCCATGCGGTCGCCCTCCTCCAGGACTAGAATGTCGCCTGGCACGACCTCCAAGGCGGGGATCGCCTTCACCTGGTCGTCTCTGATGAGCCGCACCGTAGACGCCGTCATCCTCTTCATGGCTTCAATGGCCTTCTCGCCTCGATAATTCTGGACGAAGCCTACTGCGGCTACGAGAACAATTATGGCGCCGATGGTTATGGCATCCACTGCCTCGCCTAGTAGGGCGGATATCAGGGACGCTCCTAGGAGTAGTAGGATGAAGAAGTCCTTGAACTGGTCGAGAAAAATCTGGAGGGTGGAGACCCTCTTCCTTTCAGCGAGCAAATTATATCCATACTTGACTAGGCGGTCGCGGGCTTCCCTCTCCGAGAGGCCTTTCCTATCGGTCTCTAGCGCTTGCAGTGCGGAGTCGGCATCCATCGCGTGGTAGGGTTCAACTTCGTGGGTTGATTCCGCAGCACCAGTCCGTGATTCTGGGTTTACTCTTTTAACCATAAGTCTGCTCCAAGCACGTGTCGAGTTTTAAGAGTACTCAGTTTACCCCGTATTAATCTATATGGCCAGCGCGCGTGAGGCGTCTGCTTGATCTAGACCTTCTATTTCATCTGTGAGATACTTGAATCCACTAAATGGAGGTTCGATAATCATGTGGTCGCCAGCAGCAGTTACCTCTGCTAGTTTACAAGCACGCACGAGAGAGATTCCTTACTTCGAAACGGTTGTTTCAGTGTCCTTGTCCTCTCCCTCTAGGGTCTTCTCGAACCTTTAGAGCTCCACGTTTCGCTTCAGTAGGCCATCCAACACATTGTCGGCATATTCGGGCTTCTTCCATATAGTGTCCAGGGCCTCCACGTGCGCTCCGCTATGGGCGAGCCCGAGTTTAAACAGCACATCGCCAGAACCATCCTGGAGAGCCTGATGAGGGACTTCCCCGAGGAGACCGCCGAGGACGTCAAGAAGATACACTAGCCCCCCTTCACTCTCAAGCATTTTTTTTAAACCTTTAGAGGTCTTTGTTTCTTGAAACACCGCATGAGAACAAGTTATTATGCACATGTAAGCAGAGTACTTTCATATTCAACTTAGGTTGGAGAAGTAGTCAAGAACCCACGTCTTGATCTCGTTCCTCGTTGCTCTAAAAGCCTCAGCCCTCTCCTCCTCACTCCCCTCAGCATCAGAGGGGTCACTGAACCCATGTTCGACGAACCGCTTTGCTCCCGGCAGAGTCTCATCGATTATCGTGGGCCTCCCCATCATGCTTGGTGAGGAACAAAACGGGCAGGACAACCTCGGTGTGCTTCTACAGACTGTAACAACCAGATCTATGTCTCTTCCCCGGAACTCGTCTATACTCTTGGAGGATTGCCCCGAGATGTCTATCCCGATCTCCGCCATAACCATGACGGCGAGCGGGTGAATCTTTGTGGGGGTTGCACCGGCGCTGAATGCTTCGTATCTGTCGCCGTAGTGGTGTCTTAGTAGCCCCTCAGCCATCTGCGACCGAGCCGAATTATGGGTGCATAGAAAAAGAACTTTGATCTTACCCGTCAACAATCCCCTCTCAGCTTAGATAAAAGTTGGTAGAGGATATAAATAGCCTCATTTAAAATTATTCATACCTTTTCCTGATTTCACACTTAAACCCTAATAATCCGAAAATTTATTGAAGGACGAAAAAAAGTAGACGCGTGCACACGCCTAAAAACCTTGCAATCCGCGAAAATATTTTTCCTATGCTGGAGACTGAACTGCTACATTTAAAAATTTAAATGTATACATATAACTCTGGTTATAGTGAATGGCATGAATAAAGGTGAACTTCTAGGGCTCCTTTTCAAAGGCATCCACTTAGAAAAATTTGAGGTAGTCGACCGATCCCCATGCCTTGCGGACCCGGAGAGGTTCAAGATCATCGCCAAGACCAATAAAAATCTGGAGGGCCTCCTACCAATCCTTTTCCTAGCAGTGCCCAACGCGAGGTACTCCGAGTCCTCCAAGACCATGAGTTACTCATTCGATAGACATAACGTGGTCGTCGGTTACAACGGAGAAGTAGCGGTGACATTCATCAAGGACGATGACGAGCTAAAGGACCTGACGAAGAAAATAACTGACCTATTGAACCGCGGACTGGCCTACCAAGCCTCCCACCCAAAGGTACCAAACAACCTCCTCGAGGAGAAGAAGAGGCTGAGCCCCATGGCCATCCATAAGAAGCTGCCACAGACAAATTGTAAGGAGTGCGGCGAGAGCGGCTGCTACGCCTTCGCCTCCAAACTCTACATTGGTGAGAAGAATGTTGAGGGCTGTCCATATGTGGACGCTGCGGGTATGAGAAAGCTACTTCAGCCGATAACCTTGCAGGACTAATGGATGGCGAAGATATGAAAGTAGAGATATGGGACTCGGATGTCATGAGCGGCAGCTGCTGTGGGCCCGTGATGATGTCACAGCAATCTATCCAGAAGATCATGGATTCAATCAACGAGAAGAACAGGACCTTGGAGAGGCTGAGAGATGAGTTTAACGACGTTAAATTCGAGATGGATGCGGTGAGTCCCCAGAGGCCCATGGGCAGCTACCCTCCGCATGTGAGTCAGCTACTAAGCAACGGGGCTAAGGCGCCGATGATATTTATAGATGAGAAAGTTGTGATTAAAGGCAGGTTCCCTAGCTACGAAGAGTTTAAGAAAATAATAGAAGTGAGCGCAAGCAATTCCCAGTAATAGGAGTAAGAAAAATTGTTAAACCTAGTGTAAGTGATGCTATGGAGAACCGTTTACTCATCTACATGTGCCTTGCCCTCATATTCATTGGGTTAAGTTATGGCGCATATGCCCTCTACTTTAGCGACAAACCTGAGATTTCAACAAATACAATCAAACCACTTAAAACAATTAGCAAAGCACCGGTCTTCAGTCTGAATGATGTTAATGGTACCGATGGGGGCCTAGGGGCATACTATGGTGACATGGTCGCTCTACATTTCATGGCTGTTGGCTGTGGGGGACAGTATGCAAGGCTTAACGACAACCAGCTACGGCAACTCAAACTGGTGTGCGATTCCAAGTGCAAGGAAGGAGATTTCCACATCATCACCGTTCTTGTATCAAGCTGCGAAAACAGTGACCTAAACGAGATCAAAGGGCACTATAACGTAACTTGGCTATTCGGAAACGATTATGATGATGGGAGACTAGAAATCATCGAACGTTTCAAAAACTATAATCTCGAAGATGGTCAAATACTTCTTATCAATCCCTCCTTTGAGGTCACGCACATTTCCCAAGGCGAGGTTACCGCAGGAGACATTCTCACGGTGTTAAATCACTTACAGGAAGGTTAATATTTTGATTGAGCAAAGCATCGGCCTCTTCGTTTATGGAGCCATGACCTTTCTGACGCCCTGCTCGCTTGCTCTAATCTCGGCCTACCTCACATTCACTGTGAGCAAAAGCGGCACACCGAGGACGGGATTGATAATTGGGCTTGGCTTCGTCTCCGCTATGGGGCTAGTTTTTTGGTTTCTAGGATACGCCGTATCGTCGCTGATCCCCTTAAGCTGGATCACAAGTAGGTTATTCTATGGTGCCGCTGGAGTGTTGCTGATTCTGTTTGGAGCCGGAAACCTTGGTCTACTGAAAAGGGTTGGCTTGCTTCGAGGAATTAGCGGCGCATATAACGAGCGGGTCAACGCCGCGACGGGGTATGCTCTACAATCCTCAATGGAGCGGAACCTTTTCATCGGATCGTTTATCCTGAGCGGGGTGATTTCGCTTGCTCTTAGCCCCTGTTCACTGGCCCTAGTGCTTCCCGCGGTGATGTACACGCTTTTCAGCGCTCCGACTCCTTTTCACGGTGGTTTCTTGTTAATGGCGTTCGGATTAGGGCATGCTCTGCCGGTGGTTTTTCTCTGTGTAGTGGCTGCCTCGGCCCGTAAGTTTTTGAGGGAGAGGTTGGTGGGTATTGGTTCAGGATTCACTAAAGTATCTGGGGCTGCTTTTTGTGTTATCGGAATTTTACTTATCTTATACTCTTTGAAATATTTTTGAGTGAATAATAGTTAATTGCGCGCGCGTTCGATGATAGCCTTCAACTCTTCATATATGGGAAAAGAGCCTCCGTGAACAAACTTCTTATCATAGAAGAATAGTGGGGGATCCACACCCTCGTCCAGTAACTCTCTTACATGATCGGGGTAGCTCGAACGGGGACGCTGAGGATGGACGATATCCCTCTCGAACCTGAGCATGGGAAAGTCTGTCCTCAGCCTCTTCACTGTCTCTTCTCTCTCCCTCATCACTTTGATTATCCTATCAGCCTGTGCTTGGGAGATTCGCACAGGGTTGCATGCACAGCCACCTCCCCTCATGGGGTCGGTCTCCCATATCTCAAAGGTATCCACCAAAGCCTGTCAACCTCACATTATCGATATCTCTGGCTCGAGAGTGACCTTTGCCTTTATCGACTGCCAGACGAGGCTGTACTTCTCAGCTAGCTCCAGCGCTCGAAGAACTCGATCCTCGTCGCAGCCCTTCGCGACTATTCGTGGGCGCAGCACCATATGATCAAAGGTAGAGGTCCTATCCAAGAACTCCTCAACGTGCCCCTCCGCCTCACACGTATAGCTCACGAGGTCTATCTTAAGCCTCTCAACACTCCAGATAAACATGAGCATATAGCAGGTGTTCAGCGCCGCCACGAAAGCGTCCTCAGGCGTCAGAACACCCTCTACTCCCTTAATAGCCGCCGGAGCTGAGAAGGGTAAGGCTGGACCGTTGCTGAGCCGAATCTCACCCATGTGGCCGCCTCTCCATTCGGTCTGCGTCTTATACGAAGCCACCTAGTCGGCCTCCATTATCTCATCAACCTCATTAGCCAGCAGCTCAGCTAGGCGCCTCGCCATTTTCACACCATCCGTGTCCAGGACCCTCCTGCTTCCTGGAGGCTCTACGCCCCATTCTTTCAGCAGCGCCTCAACATCGATGCCAGCGGCAGGCTCCTTACTGTACTTGGCTATGGCCTTCTTCGCACATAACTTCCCACAGCCATCCACCGCTATCGTGGGATGCTCCTTAGCAAACTCGTTCTCCTCGGTCTCCCCCGCGAGGAATAGGGGGAGACATATTGTCACTGTCTGGTCGGATCGAAGTTCCTCCAATACGAGGCGCGTCGCCACTCTGCTAAGTGTACCAAGGCTGCAGCACTCCCCGCTGCAGGAGACGACGCCCACCTTCGGTTTTATCTTCATCTGGCTTCCTCCATCAGCTCGTCGACCTTCGTGGCTATCTTATCCGCCAGCAGCTTGGACAGCTTCTCCCCATCCTCGTCGAGGAATGTAACCGTCCTAGGTTTGAGACCTCTGTTCTCCCTCAGCAAGTCAATGACTCTGAACTCGGCGGCTACCTCTCCTCCGCTACGCTCTACGTTATTACGCGCACACGCTAGAGGGCAACCATCAACGGTGATACACTTGCTTGAAGCGACCTTGCTACGGGCTTCCTCGTCTCCCATTACTAGGAGCGATAGGCAGAGGGTGTCCGCTTTACCCGGTCGGAGTTCGTCGCATACTAGGAAGGTGGCATCTCGGGAGATGGAGCCAAAGGGCTTCCCGATGCCGCTACATGGAATTACTAGGATCGGTTTACTCAACAGTCACATTCCTCTGATCTTCTTCAGCTCTTCAGCCACCTTAACCTTCATCAGCTCAAAGTACTCCTCCGCCGAAAGGAGCCCCTCGACATTAGATTCAGGCTTCATGACAGCGAGCCAGCCGTTCTCAAATGGATCTTTGTTCATTATCTCGGGCGTGGAGTCGATGATGGGGTTGATCTCCATTATTACTCCGTCGACTGGACTCAGTATATCCTGGACCACCTTTATCGTCTCGTAAGAGCCGAATGGTTCGCCTCGCTTAACCTGCGTCCCTTTCTTCGAGATCTCGGCGAAGACGATGTCCCCTCCCCGCCTCTGAGCGAAGTCGGTAACCCCGACTCTAAGGGTATCACCCTCTTTAGCGACCCAGACTTCCTCCCTAGAGTAAAGGAGTCCCTTCTTCACCTTGAACACAAACTTGTCTGCCGTCGTCTCATAATACTCGCTCATAACTTCTCACACTCCATCCTCATCATTTCTGCCGTTTACGTGGGAAGTAACCGCATGTGTATAAGCCAAGTCGGACAAGGCTCAGCATGAGTGGCACCTCGAAGAGAGGCCCAATCACTGTAGCTAGGGCTGCGCCGCTACCGATGCCATAGAGCGTCGTCGCTACAGCTATCGCCACCTCAAAGTGGCTGCTGGAACCGATCAAGGTGCAGTCTATGCAAGTTTGGTACTCCCAGCCCAAGTACCAGCCCGTGAGGTAGGTCCATGTGATCATGATAGCGTAGTGGAGGAGGTTTGGAACCGCGATGTACAGGACTAAAAGTGGATTGCTAAGAATAATGTTCCCCTGGAGGCTGAACATCACTACGAGCGTGATTAGCAAGGCGATGAAACTTATCTTGCCAACCCTCTCTCTGTAGACGTTGTTAAACCAGTCAAGTCCCTTTCTAGGGATCAGCACTCGCCTGGTTATAGCGCCAGTTGCCACAGGTAGGAGTATGAAAAACACGACACTCAATGCGATGAGGTCCCACGGGACTGGGATGCCGCTGACGCCGAGGTAGAAGGCCGCCATCGGGGCATAGAGGATTATCATTAAGACAGCGTTAACCGCTGTGTTGATGAGTCCCTGGGCCATGTCGCCCTTTGCTAGGAGCATCCACCACATCACCATAGCAGTGCATGGTGAGAGCCCTAGGAGTATGACACCGGCGATGTAATCAGGGTGCCCGGCTAGGAAAGTATTAGCGAGCAGCGTCATTAGGGCTGGGGCGATTATCCAGTTGGCGAAGACGGTTAGCATGAGGGGTCTCGGGTTCTTTGCAGCCTTCTTAACGTCTCCGAAGGCGATGCCTAAGACGGTGGGGTACATCATGAAGAAGAGGCAGATACCGATTGGGATGCTGATCTGGGCGAACTTGAGTGAGTCGAGGTACTCTCCTACTCCGGGTGCGAATCTCCCTAGCAGAAGCCCTGCTGCTATACAGAGTGCAATCCAAACTGTTAGGTATCTTTCGATTAAACCGAGCTTTGCTTCTTTCTCAGGCATATTAACTCACACCCCGTTACTTGATCCTCAAATGGAATGCATCGACATATTTATAGCTGTCTCTATGTTCCAGAAGTTGGGCTCAGCATCTTATATCGGGGCGTTCTTGATGTAATTCGAGGTCTCGGGCTTACTTATGCCATAGAACGCCCATTTTCCCTTCTTTTTTCTCTCAATGAGGCCAACGGTTTCAAGTATCTTTAAGTGGTGAGAGACTGTGGGCTGAGTTGATTCGAGTGCTGCAACAAGCTCGCATACGCACATATCTCTTTTCTCTAGTAAATGGAGCGTCCTCAATCTGCTCTCGTCGCCAAGTGCCTTGAAAAAGTTGCTACTCCTCCTGAGTTCCACTTTGTCGATTTCGTTCACTATTTTTCTCAGATCGCTGATGTAACTATCAGCATTTTCTTTGTTCAGTGATCTTAAGGTGCATAGCCGTTCCATAGCTGCAGCGGTCTTTTTATCCGACATCAATAAACAGTAAATCGTTAAATATTTAAATATGTTTTCTTTTTCGATTTTTTAAAAGGGGATTTAGGTGCATGTGATAAAATGACATATTTATATTAATGGATATGTTTAGTATTGGGGACGAGAAAATGGATAATCGCGAAATCGCTTCGAAGCTGACCAAGATACTAGGGTTGAAGAACCAGCCAATAGCCGTCAAACTGATAAAGAATGAAGACCTCCCTGAGGGTCTTCCAACTGAGCCAGAGACGAAGATGAGGTACTGCCAGCTCGTAATGGAGGCAAAGAAGGGGCGAGCTGCGACCCTCACCAGGGACAGCATCTCCTGCCCGGCCGCCGCTGCGGCCTTCGGGCTACTTCCTCTCCCCGAGAAGATAAGCAAGGGGACCATGCTCAAGGCCCTAGGACTTTTCGAATCCGAAGGGGCCGCCGCGGAGTTGATGGCAAAGATGCCCCGTCTACCGCTTGGTGTTTATAAGGCGGTGGCTGCGGCTCCGCTCTCGGAGGCTGGCTTTACTCCGGATGTGGTCGTACTGGAGGAAGAACCAGAGAAGATAATGTGGATAAGCCTCGCGTCGCTGCACGAGAAGGGTGGGCGCCTCAGCTTCGATACCTCAGTGTTCCAAGCATGCTGCGTGGACGCGACCGTGGAGCCCTACCTTAGAGGAGATATCAACGCGAGCTTCGGCTGTTATGGTTGCAGGGACGCCACCGACATCGACGATGGGGAGGGATTGATAGGGATCCCGTATGGTAAGTTACCTGAGATCCTTAAAGCCTTGGAAAGTCTCTCGCTGAAAGCTATGCCACAAGTCCAATCAAAAGGCGTATATCACCAATTCGAGACAACCCGGAGGAAATAAGGGTTTGATCGATCCCTCATATTAATTGCAATGTTATTTTAGTGGCCACTACATTCTTCACAGTATTAGAAACTGTGCAATTTTTCTCAGATAGCTCAACTAACCTCTCTAGCTTCTCACGATCATTCGTATCTGCTTCGATTGAAACGTTTATATCAAGAGCAACAAAGGAGGAGGGGTGCCCGTTATGTTCTTTGACTCCGTTTATGTCCATTCTGACGTTCTTAATTTTCAGCCTCATTTTTTTGCCGATTCTTGATATGTTCGTCATGACACAGGCGCCTAAAGCTGCTAAAAATACCTCTGTAGCTGCTGGCCCAAGATCCTCACCCCCATCATCTTTTCCAGAATCGATTATAATGGCGTGATTTCGCATCTTGATCTCTGAGCATACGCCGCCCTTCCAGATGAGCTCCGCGTTTAACTTCTCCCGGGTAACTTCTTTAAACAACACTAATTACCTCTCATTAAATAACTACATATCTCAATATTTCAATATATTTAATAATCGCTAATAGGCGCATATAAATCATGGTTGAAACAAAACCCTCATGGCATGGTATCCCGCGAGAGGAGATCGAGTGGCATCCAACAGTTGAGGGCAGCCTCTGCATCGGCTGCGGCATCTGTGTCCTTGGGTGCGGTCCAGGCGTCTTCAAATTCGATTACGATGCCAATCACGCCGTCGTGGCGAATCCTCTGAACTGTAAAGTAGGTTGTGTAACATGTGCTAACACGTGCCCAACTCACGCTATTAGTTTTCCACCACTCACCTACCTACATAAGCAATACAAACCGAAGAACGTCATCCAGAACAGCAGAAAAGAGCTCCAAGAGAAAAAAGCCCAATACACTCGGTAATTTTTCAACGAGTTCACGCATGCGGACCTGGTGGTGATGATCTGTAAGAGCACGCCCAAGCTCATCTGCCCTTTCCGTTCTACAGCCAGGTCTCCAGTGATACCGCTCATCATAAGGGAGATCTTCCCAGGAGTCAAGCGCTTCGTCGAGCACGGTTTCGATGACCCGTCTGAAGCTGATGGTAGCGAGGAGGATAGGGTTGATGCCTTCAGGCGTCTCAGAGATAAGATCAAAGAGTGCATAAAAGATATTTTATTCAAAAAGAGGACAAATAATCATCTTGCGCGCGCCCTGACGATCTAGCATCTTCCCATTCTCTCAAATAAATCCAGAATTATAGTAAAACATTTAAATTTATAGATTTATTTTATGTTTAGACTTTAGCGGGCGAGGTGCTTTTTTGTTTCCTAAAATCAGAGATGTAATGACTAAGAATGTGATAACAGTCGATGTTGACTATACTGTGAAGCTTACCGCTAAGATCATGAGTAGATACGGAATCGGTTGTGCACTGGTTCAAGAAAATAAAAAAGTTGTTGGGATTGTAACTGAAACCGATTTACTCAAAAAGGTAATAGCCGTCGGGATAGATCCCGAAAAAACCTTTGTGAGGGAGATAATGTCAAAACCCTTGATAGTTGTTGAAGCGGATGCAGCTTTAGAAGATGCCATAAAGCTAATGTTTCAACATAAAATAAAAAAACTGCCCGTTGTAGAAGGCCCCCAAGAAGGCGCTAAGCTTGTTGGGCTGGTAACCTTGACAGATATCGCCCGTCTCCAACCTCATCTCATTGAGAAACTGAAGGAACTATTCACCCAATCAGGAGAAACTGCTCCAAGGAACATCGAGAAAGTTATTAACTTCTACATCGTCTGAAAAAGTTCACCCGATTGGGTTGAAACTTTGGGTTCTTCCATTTCATTCGAAATAGCGCGCGAGTTTTATTCTTTCCCTTCTCTTCCCATCCATCCTATAAGTTCCTCGATCTCCTTGACCTTCTTCGCAACCGTACGCCCAACAGGAGTCAGAACCACTTCCCTTTTAAATGGTGCATCTCTCATTACTCGGCTCTCAAGAAGCTTACCTTCTTCCAAGACATCGATCGCATGTACAACGCTACCATGAGATTCACCCATGGCAGCAGCTATCTCTTCGACAGTCATTCTGCACCCTTTTTTCAGAAGAATAATGAGTGCTTTTAAGGAAAAGATATGCGTTAAGGATTCCATGCTTAATATTGCTGAGGTTAATTAATAATTATTACTGGCGCGTATAGGAGCTGGTGATTGGACTGAACGACTATAACACAAAGAAGGTAACGTGTAATAGAAACTCATGTGTGCACTATAAAGATGGGTGCTGTGCCCTTAAGAATCCTGAACGCAATGACGACAACTGTCTCTACTATGAGGATACCTTGAGTTTCCCACGTTTGAAGGTGGATTCGTTCAAAGGATCCTTAAGAAGATAATCGCGCGCGATTGTCCTTGTCCTCTCCCTCGAGTGTCTTCTCGAACCTATAGAGCTCCTCGTTTCGCTTCAGTAAGCCGTCCAGCACATTGTCGGCATATTCTGGCTTCTTCCACACAGTGCCGAGGGCCTCTCTGACCTCTCCCTCGTTCTTCGCTGCGCGGCAGATCTTCTGAACTGAGACTGTCGAGGGGCAGCCCATCTCCCTGAGCTTGCCATTAAAGTCGGAGGCGGTAATGACCTGCAGGTTCCTCCTCGCTGCGTATTGGGGCAGCGTTATCCTCTCACCCCTCACCTCCACATGCTCCTTAGGGTCAAACGCCCCCGCCGCAAATACGCCCACAACGCCCTGTCTAATTTCACGGCCCTCAGTAGTATCGGCTCCGAAGTCCCTGCTCCAGCGAAGAACCTCCAAGAAGTCGTCGACGAGCCTCTTAGAGATCAAACCCCACCGGCAGCTCAGCACATACGTCACCGGTGGAGCGAAGATGCCTGGAGTCACCTCCCACACCCGATCAAGCTCAGCCGACCTCCTCCGCCCACCCACGCCCCGAAGCAGGTGCACGTTGATCCTCCTCGGGTCCATCCCGCCCTCCCTGTGGCTCTGAGTCCAGAACCTGGCCCCTGACGTGAATCTGTCGATGAACCACTCCGCCACCGCCTCCCAGTTATGCCCCACCCTGTTAGCCCGCCCCTTCGCGATCCTCAGGTAATTCCTCTTCATCTCCATAGCAGCGGCGAGCTCCTCCCCCGCCAGCGACTCGTGGTAGTAGTACCTGTACGCGTCGAAGAGCTTCACCTCGTGAAGGCTAGGGTAAAGCTGCAGAGCCCGTAGCACAGCTCTCTTCGACTGGTCCGGCGTACACCCCAGCTTCTCGTGGAGGTACGTGAAACCCACCAGCTTCCTAAGCCTCCCATGCTCCACCACGACATCCCGGACCCGCATAACCCGCTCCATCAGCGGGCTCCCCGCCGACACACCCTCTAGGGCCCTCTCCGTACGTTCAACCGCCTCCACCAGAGCCACCTCATGTGGCTTACCCTGGTCCAGCCACGTCACCAGGTACCCCTCCTTGAACGGCGTCTCCCGCTCCTCCGTCTTGTAGCCCCTGACGTAGACGAGGCCCCGCCTCTCCCACCTCCGGGCATTCGCCATCACGTCACGGATCTTAACGCCTTGGTCGACCAGCCTCTCCGCTACTTCCTTGGAGTAGAAAGCCTCGCCCGGGTTAGATCTTAGAAAATCGAGTATCCGGCTCGCCTTGCTGACGCTCCCACCACCCCTCGGATCGAGGTACTCCTCCGAGTAGGCGACGAAGCGCCGCCCCTCCAGCTTGACCTCCTCACGGCCAACCGGCTTCGCCAGGTACAAGTGGTACGGCCGAGTGTGCCGGGAGACGCCGGCGCGGCCCCTGTTGATCCTCTCCGCCTCGTAGACAGGCTCCGCGGTCCTCAGCACCAATCCTCGACGCCACGCCAGCATCAGCGCGTTGCCCGCCTGGCTCCGCGTCAGCCCGGTCTTCCTCGATACCTCCATGCAGCTCCTCGGCCCGCCCCCAGCCAAGGCATCCAGGACCCTCTCCCTGGAAGCGCTGTACTCCAAAGATTCACCTAACCTGAACTAGATAAATCGTGAATTTAAACACTCGCGCGGAACACTCAACATAGGTGAAGATAGGGAAGGATTAAACCATGACCTAAACCCCGAATAAACCCCTAAAATAGCTCCTTCAGGTAATTTCATTAGGTGCCGGGGATGGGATTTGAACCCATGGTCTCTATCCGGCTCGGGCGCTGGTGCCGCAAACCTCTGGATCATGAGTCCAGCGCATTAGCCAATCTATGCTACCCCGGCCCTTCCAGAACCTACACGTTTCACGGATTTAAATAATGATGCTGAGGGCGCCTACGCCTCTGTCAGCTTGGGCTCGCTCAGGGCGACGGGCTCGCCGCCCACGTAGTAGACCCTCGGCGTGAGGGGGCTCATCCCCACCATCAGGGTGTACGTCATTATCCCCGCGAGCCTGCAGAGGTTGTGGGCGCCGTTCTCCCCCTCCCTACCGATGGCCTCGACCGCGTCGCCGACGCCCGCATCAGCGTCGGTGAGATCTACTAGGACGTGGTTCACCGAGACTGTGCCGAGGACCGGCTTCACCTCCCCATTAACCCTGACGAGGCCCTTCTGTGTGAGGCCCCTCGGGTAGCCATCCGAGTAGCCGACATGGAGTGTGCCGACCCTCATCTTCCTGGGTGCCGTGAACCTCCTGCTGTATGTGAGGGACTCCCCAGCTTCGACCCACTTGACATGCTCGATCCTCGCCATGAACCGGAACGCCTGCCTAAGCTCAATGCCTTGGCCGCGGTCCTCGTCCTCCGGGTAGAGGCCGAGAAGCATGAGGCCTGGCCGTACGGCGTCTAAATAACTGTACGGCTTATGGAAGACGGCGTTGCTGCTCGCCATGCTCATGACGCCCGTCTCGATGCCTCGGCGCCTGAGCTTATCTCGAAGTTTCTCCATCCGTTCAACCTGGAGCCTGTCGAGTTCGTCGTTCTCGGACATGGTTGAGAAGAACCCTTCGATCTTCAGTCCGGGGAAGCCCGAGATATGCCGGACGAGGTCGACTGCCTCCGTGTGGCGGACACCTACCCTACCGAGACCTGTGTCGACCTTCACCCAAATCGACGCGGTCTTCCCCATGCGCTTCGAGGCGGCGCTGAGCCTCTCCGCAGCCTCCTTCTGGTAGATTGTCTGTGTTATACCCATCTCGACGACCGTCTCGAACTGGTTCTCAGAGTAGAGGGGATCCATGTTCACGACGCCGCAGTTCAGCCCAGCGTCCCTGATCTGGAGAGCCTCCCAGAGCTTGGCGACGAGGACCCGCCCTATCCCCTTCCTCATCATGTACGCGACGACAGGAGCCAGGCCGTGGCCGTAGGCGTTCGTCTTAACGCACGGGATGATCTCCACCCCCGTCTTGGCTCTTACCTGGTCGATGTTGTGGCTGACGGCGTCGAGATCGATCTCCAGCCACGACTGGAAACCCTCGATCCTCAGCCGTATCTCGGCAGGAGAAGACTGCCCTGCAAACCATTCCTCAGCCAACTGGCTCGATCAAGCTACCTCGCAGACCATATTTAAGAAGACTAGTATGAAAGCAGAGGGAGGCGCCGCCCAGAGGAGGACGAGTAGGGCAGCGTGACCTTCTATCTCGGAAGTTGCCCATCGTCTGAACGCGCGGTGTCCACCGGAACCCGGACAGAGACTAACCAATGAGGTAAAAAAACAGCTGTCAATGATTTTGAAGAAAATAGGGCTAGAAGCTGGTCTTGTGGAAGGTGGACCCTCCCTTCATCACGTAGCAGACGCGGCGAACCGCCTCCATCTCCTGCAGCGGATCTCCGGCGACGGCTATGATGTCCGCGACCTTCCCCTCTGTCAGGGTCCCGACGTCCTTCTCGATCCCTATGCACTCCGCGCCGTTCCTCGTGGCCGCGACGATGATGTCCATGGGCTTCATCCCATATTTCGCCATGGTGATGAGTTCGTCTGCGTTCTGTCCGTGCTCCCTCAGTGGCGCCCCGAAGTAGTCTGGGCCCGTAGCTATCTTCACCCCCGCCCTGTACGCCATCATCAGGCTCTTGGGCATCGCCTCAAGGCACATCCTCTGCTTCCTCAGCCTGTACTCGGGCATGTCGTAGGGGTTCTCGAGGGCCCTCTTGTAGACCTCGACGAGGGCGAAGGTGGGGACGAAGTAGGTTCCGTGCTCCAGCATCATCTCGACGCACTCCTCGTCGAGAAGGTAGCCGTGCTCGACGGTGTCGACGCCGCCGATGATGGCGTTCTTTATCCCTTGGGCGCCCTGGGCGTGGGTCG
>Ga0315289_10004373_pt1 | contig 21085 bp, 15 predicted proteins | sample YL17G11_40_MG_FD_203452 | JGI IMG/M metagenome (GOLD analysis project Ga0315289, IMG submission 203452) | Sediment microbial communities from Yellowstone Lake, YNP, Wyoming, USA - YL17G11_40 | ecosystem: Environmental > Aquatic > Freshwater > Lake > Sediment | place: USA: Wyoming | collected... | reverse complement strand
GTCCGACAGTTCGCCCTTGGCCCCGACGTACGGGCTCGGCATCGGCTCCAGGCTCCGCAGGTACGCCTGGACGATCGCAATCTCATCGGGCTGCGGCTCGTGGAACTGGATGTACTTGAACCCGGCCACGACCGCCACCTCCATGTTGGCGCGGACGCCGTGCGACATGACCGGCGACCGCTTGTCCACCTGGAGCAGCGACCGGGCGTTCTTCGGGTTGCCGATACCATCGTTCAGGAGGTCCCAGTTCAGGCCGTCGACGCGCGCATCCTCGGGGTGGCACGTCGCGCACGAGAGCCAGTGCTGGAAGCAGTACGTGGCATCGTGGAAGACCTGCTCGCCGCGGCGCGCGGGGTCGGTCATGCCGTCGGGTCCGAGGCGGATGGCGCCCGCGGCCTTGCCCGTCTGCGGATCGGCCAGGATTACCGAGGCCGAGTAGTACATGGCCACGGCCAGCGTTTTGCCGTCGGGCGAAAGGTCGATGCCCCGCGGCCCCTTGCCCGCGACCGGCATCCGGTCCAGCAGGCCGGCCGCATAGAGCGCCGCCAGGTCGTTGACCAGGAACTGGCGTTTCTGGGGGTCCTTCTTGATCTCGACCCAGGTGTCGGAAACCGCCCTGACGGACTTGTCGGCCGGCGGCTGCGCCAAGGGGCCCTCGCCCTTCAGCAGCGCGTGCAGGCCGCCCAGGTCCACCCGCGCCACCTGGTGCACCCCCGCCAGGGAGACCCACATCGTCTTGCCGTCCTTCGCCAGGACCACGCCCCACGGGTCGGCCGCGCCCTCGCTCAGCCGGTCCAGGAGGAGCGTTGCATCAGCCGCCTTGGCGCCCAGGTCGATGATGGTGAAGGCGTTCGTGTTCACCCAGCCGCGCTCCAGTTGCGTCGTGGGCAGCGTCGTCCGGCCCACGGTGTGGACGGCATACGCCCACTTGCCATCGGGCGACACGGCCACGCCGCGGACCGAGGTCGAGCCGCCCGGCAGGCGCACGTCGGCCACCGATTTCATGGACGCCAGGTCAACCAGGCTGACGACGGCGGAGTTCTGCGGATCGGCCGCGCTGCCCGCCGGCAGCAGGTTGCCCACGACCGCCAGCGTCTCATCGGGCGTCACGGCCACGAAGTACGGCTCGCGCGGCAGGCGGACGCGGCCCTTTTCCTTGCCCGCCGCAAGGTCCACCACCGAGACGTCGCTGGTGACCGTGTTGGCGACGACCAGCAGGCCGCGCTTCGGCGCGACGGCCACGCCCATCGGACGCAGGCCCGCCGGCAGGTGCCGGAGGATCTTGCCGGCCGCCGGGTCGATCTCGGCCACGGCCCCCGCGTTCCATTCAGCCACATAGACCTTCGTGCCGTCGGCGGCCCAGGCGATGCCGGCGGGCTTGCCGCTGACGGCCACCTCGCGTGCCACCTTGCCGGCGGCCGCATCGATAATCGCCACGACGCCCGCCGTGCGGTCCGAGACCGCCAGGAACCGGCCGTCGGGCGAGTACCGCGCCTCCTGCGGCGACCGGTACACCGCCGGCCTGTCCGCCGAAGCCGCAGCGAAGGCGGGCGCCGCCCCCTTGGCGCTGGCCATCAGGGCCCAGAGGATCAGCCCGCCGCCCATCACGCCGATGCCGACCGCCAGTAATCGCTTCATCGCCACTCCTCGGAAAATGTCAAAGTGCCTTACCCCCGCCGTGCAACCCGTTAGTTACGGTTGGTCCGGGGATTATGTAGCGCCCGTACGGGCGCGGCCGTGCGCGGGGGAGCATGTAGGGTGCGTGCTTTGCACGCACCGAGCCCCGGCACGGCCGACATCCCCCGCCCCCGCCAAGGCCGCCATTAGACAGAAAACGAGCCTCCCGCTCAATAGGCCGTCCGGCGCGAGGGCCGGCGCGAGGCCCGATGGATTCCGCCTTCCTGCGCGCACACGCCCCGCCAATGACAGCCGATTAAACCGCGGCGGCAGCGCGATGTTTCGGCAGGAAATCGCCCGTGTTTAGCGCCGGCAATGGCAAAGGGGACTGTCCCCTTTGCCGCGACGGAAAAGGGGACAGCCCCCGTTTCCAAACGGCCGGAAACGGGTGCGGCCCCCTTTTCCTCACCGCGCTAAACACGTACCCTGACCCGTCGCCGCGCCGCCCCTTCACGATTCGCTATTCGGCGTTCCTTGTTCGATATTCTCCGTCGCCGTCGCCGCCCCGGCCCAGGGCCGTCAGGAGATAAGTATCACGGCCCCGGAACTCATGCGCCAGTAAGGCGGCCCCGGAATGGCGTAGCGTCTGGGTCGCGGCAATTACTGCCGAGTCACATCTGCACATCGTCTGACTTGTCTCGGTTGCATTTGAAACAGGTGAGTCGTATGTTGTGCTCCTCCGAACTGCCGCCCTTAGACAACGGGATAATGTGGTCAAACTCCACTTCGTTGTCGAGCAAATGCTTGCCGCAATGCTGGCATGTATAATTATCGCGCCTCACGACTCGAATCTTGGCCCTAAATGAGATGTATCGACCAGTTCGTCTAAGCTCGATCGTCTCGGTGATGCGTTCTGCGTTTAAAACGACAGGGCAGATATGGCCGAAAACCGTACATTCCATTTCTGATATCTCTTTAGGAATCTCTTCTGGATAATCGGCTTCCCTGAAACTGGTGACCTCTTCCTCAAACATTGCCTTTTGTTTTTGGGTCAGATCAGCCGAATGCCCATCAATTCCCGTTTGAAGAGCCTTTTTCATTTGTTCATTTACGTGAATGGCAGCCTCGCGGGTCAAGGCAGTTTCCTTGCCATGGCCACAGAGTTGCATTGCCGTGAGATCGCCACGCGGATCAGGCTCGTAATCGTTTGGGTCGAAGTGCTTAACGCACTCTTCGTATTCCTCGCGGTTGTGCTGCGAAAGGGGTTGCCCGCTACCAACCTTCCCGGTTGATAGGCAGGTCTTGGCGTATTCGTAATGTTCCTTCGCACAGGCAAGAGTTAGAGGCAAAAGCGGAGACAGCTCGACGAGAGGACCGTAGGGGCAGTATTTCAATTCCCAACATGGCTTGCAGACCCTGGTCGATTTGTCCTTCCAGATGTTTAGCAGGTCTTGGTCCGGCGTGTCGGCCGGGAAGTGAAGGCTCTCTTTCACCAGGGGGTGGATTGGTATTCGCTTTCGTGCCATTTTGAATCCCGCAATTCGGTTGCCGCCGAACAATGTTTAGGTGGACGCCATAAGATGCGCAAACTTGGCTTCCTGTCAGTATAACGCGCCGTGGATGCATCTGCCAGGGCTGCGATAATCCCTTTGGCCTCAGAACCTGTAACAGACTGAAACGCAGAGGCCGCAGAGCACGCCGAGAAAAGCAGAACAGGCCGTTTCCTTTATCAAAAGCCCGTGAGTCGTTCTCTGCGATCTCTGCGTTAGAACCTTTTTGTTAGAGGCTCTTAGTCCATTGGCGTGCCATCCAAAAGTTTATCGTGGTGTGTTATGCGGGTCAACATAAAAACTGCCGCGGGGGATGGCGGAAGGGGTCAGGAGCCTTAAAGACGTAGGGCTCCTGACCCCCTTGCCCGCCGCGGCGGGCTGTTCCGCGCTGCCGTGGTCTAAAGTCGGGCGACAGGCACGGCCACGCAACGGCACAGCCCGCCAAGGCGGGCAGGCTGTGGCCGTGCCACCCTTCAATAACTAACCCTTACAACCCCCCGTTTTTTCTGCTTGACCCCTGCCCATGCGGCGGCTAGGCTGCCGGACACTTGGGAACCTTGGGTTGACACCTTTGCGCGGCGGGACTTGAATTGCGGGTATGCCACTCGGCCGAGTCTCTCCGGTCGGCCGGGTGGTTTTCTTTTTCAGGTCGGAGGCAGGAGATCCAACATGGCACGCGGCAAGGTCAAATGGTTCAACGAGCAGAAGGGGTTCGGATTCATCGAACAGGATGGAGGGGGCGACGTTTTCGTCCACTACTCCAGCATCGGCGGCGAGGGGTTCAAGACCCTGGCCGAGGGCGATGTCGTGGAATTCACCCTGACGCAAGGGCCCAAGGGGGCAAAAGCCGAGAACGTCACGCGCGTCCAGGCCTGAGCGAAGCCCTGGGCCAGAGGGCGGACCTTTCAGCGGCGGCATCCGGGCGAGGGATGCCGCCGGTGCTTTTGCCCCCCGGCCGGCGGCAACGCGGCCCCCCCGGCGGCCCCCCCGGCGGCAACACGAGAAAACGGCCCGGCGGAAGATTCCGCTTGCTTTGGAGCCGAACCCCGCAATACTCGTGTGCATTTCGGCCCCTATCCCTGGAGAAAGACCATGGACCGCATCAAGGTAACGCTGGAAGAGAAAGACATCCCCCGCAAGTGGTACAACCTGGCAGCCGACCTGCCGACGCCGCTGCTGCCGCCCCTCGGGCCCGGCGGCAAGCCCGTCACGCCCGACATGCTGACGCCGGTCTTCCCGATGAACCTGATCGAGCAGGAGGTCAGCAAGAAGCGGTGGATCACGATTCCGGATGAGATCCGCCAGATGCTGGCGCTGTGGCGGCCGTCGCCGCTGTACCGAGCGCGGCGTCTGGAGGAGGCCCTGAAGACCCCGGCCCGCATCTACTACAAGCACGAGGGCGTGTCGCCCCCCGGCAGCCACAAGCCCAACACGGCCATCCCGCAGGCCTGGTACAACAAGCAGTTCGGCATCAAGCGGCTGACGACCGAGACGGGGGCCGGCCAGTGGGGCAGCGCCCTGGCGTTTGCGTGCTCGCTCATCGGCCTGGAATGCAAGGTGTTCATGGTCCGCATCAGTTTCGACCAGAAGCCCTTCCGGCGGCTGATGATGGAGACGTGGGGCGCCACGTGCGTGCCCAGCCCGTCGCCGGAAACGCAGGCCGGCCGGGCGATCCTCCTGCAAATGCCCGACACGCCGGGGTCGCTGGGCATTGCCATCAGCGAGGCCATCGAGGCCGCCGTCACCGACCCGACCGGCCAGACCCGCTACAGCCTGGGCAGCGTGCTGAACCACGTGCTGCTGCACCAGACGATCATCGGGCAGGAGGCCAAGAAGCAACTCCTGAAATTCGGCGAAAAGAAGGTCGACGTGGTGACGGCGTGCGCTGGGGGCGGGTCGAACTTCGCCGGCATCGCGTTCCCGTTCGTGGCCGACAAGATCGCCGGGGCCCAGATTGACATCATCCCGGTCGAGCCGGAATCCTGCCCCACGATGACGCGGGCACCGTTCGTGTACGACCACGGCGACACGGCCCGGATGACGCCGCTGCTGGCGATGTACTCGCTGGGGCACGCGTTCGTTCCGCCGCCCATCCATGCCGGGGGCCTGCGGTATCACGGCATGGCGCCGCTGGTGAGCGCCGCCATCCGCGAAAAACTCATCACGCCGCGCGCCTACCATCAACTGCGGTGCTACGAGTCGGCCGTGCTGTGGGCCCGGACGGAAGGGTTCATCCCGGCCCCCGAGACCAGCCACGCCATCACCTGCGTCATCGACGAGGCCAGGAAGGCCAAGGAAGAGGGCAAGGAAAAGGTCATCCTCTTCTGCTGGTCGGGGCACGGCCTGATGGACCTGTCGGGGTACGATGCGTACTTCCGCGGCAAACTGGTCGATTACGCCCTGCCGGACGAGGAGTTGAAGAAGAGCCTCGACACGCTGAAGGACCTGCCGAAGCCGCCGCCGGCGGCGTGCATCGAGCGCTAACGCCGGGAAACGGGGGTCGTGACAGCCCAGCAGGATGTGTCTGCGCGGTTGGTCCGAAGACACGCCGCGCCAGGTGTCTTGTCAACATGCGGGCACCCTGGGGGGCTGAATGCGGAGGCCGCGCAGGCGGCCGCCGCCGGCCTACTTCGGCGCCTGGATGGCGTACAGGTGCGTCTGCGTGGCGATGTACAGCACGCCGTTGGCGACGATCGGCGACGTGTACACGGGCGCGCCGAACCTGGCCTCGTGCAGCACCTTCTTCTCCTTCGAGCAGGCCAGGACGGTCACCTTGCCCTTCTCGTCGCCGATGTAGACCTTGCCGTCGGCCGCAAGGTTCGAGCCCCAGACGTGTGCCCCCAGGTCGTGCGTCCAGTAGGCCTGGCCGGTGTCGGCATCGAGGCAGTGGACGATGCCGGCGTAATCGGCCACAAAGGCGAGGCCGTCGGCGGCCGAGACGGTCGAGAAGGACCGCTGCACGTCGAAGCACTGCCAGACCTTGCCGGAGTCGGTGATGTCGCCGGTCTTCGTGGCGTCGATGCACGAGAGGCAGCCCGGGCCGTCGCCGTGGCGGCTGTCCTGGCCGACGGTCACATAGATGCGGTTCCTGTAAACGATGGGGGTTCCGATGATCTCGCTGGGGCCCTCGCGGTTCTTGTTGTACGGGAGGGGCTTGCCGTCGCGGACCTTGTTGTGCGGGGGGTTGCAGTCGAATTTCCAGACGGTCTTGAGTTTGCCGGGCTTTCCGGCCTCGCCGGGCTCGAACTTGGCGTCGAAGGCATAGCAGACGCCGTCGCCGCCGCCCCAGACCACAAGCGTCTTGTCGGGCACGTGGGCCAGGGTGGGCGAGGACCACTCGCCGTGGAAGATGGCGTTGCCGATGGGCGGGTCGTTGACGGCCACGAGTTTGCCGGTCTTCTTGTCGAGGACCAGGATGTCCGGACAGTTCGGCGACGGGATTCTCTTGTGCGACTTGTCCACGCCGTTGGAGGGGCACACGTACAGGTAATCGCCGGAGACGAGGACAGAGCAGTCGACGGCGTCCTGCGGCCAGGAATCCACCTCGGCCAGGTAATCGTAGAGCCAGATGATGTCGCCATCGGTCGGCTGGACCTCGACGGGCGGGGGCCGCGGCGGGGCGGACGCCTTGTCAAACCGCCCCGGCTTGGCCGGCAACTCGCCCGTCCCGGCCAGGTACTGCCCCTCGTTCTTGAAGGGCCCGTCGTTGCCGTTGGCCTGGCCACTGGTGTCCAGGCACAGGACCTCGCCGCGGTTGCTGACGACGTAGACGCGGTCGCCATCGACGGCGGGCGACGAGCACACGCCCAGGTTCAGGCTGTCGTAGTTGAAATTGCCGTCCTTGGTCTTCATGCGCGGCACGGGGAGTTGCCAGAGGACCTTGCCGGTGGCCTCTTCGAGGCACAGGATGAGGCCGCCCTGGGTCTTTTTGATGCGCGGGTCCGAGAGGGACGCATCGTTGGTGCCGATGAAGATTCTGCCGCCGGAAACCGTGGGGTTGCCGTAGGTCTGGCTTCCGAGTTTGGCGATCCACTTGATGTTTTCGGGTGGGACGGGGACCTTCTTGTTGCCCTCGGTCTTCTCGCCGGAGGGGCCGAAGGTGGCCGGGAGGCCCTTTTCATCGGAGACGAAATTGCGTTCGTTGCGGCCGCCCCACTGCGGCCAGTCGGCCCCACCCGCCGCCGCCGGCAGCGCGAGCAGCAGGCCCCCTATCCAGAGCAGGCCGCACGCAACCTGCCACAAACGCCTCGCCGTCATACGACCTCCGCCGTTCTCGCTGAGCCCGGGTAACGGGAAGTTTAACCCCGTCGGGGCCCGGCGGTGACGCGGGTATTCATGCGGGGCGCCCCTGCTGCGATGAGAGACCGTTTCAAGACCGCCTGGCAGGGCGCGGCCGCGCGGGGGCAAGGTGCGATGCCGCAGCCCCAGCGCAGGAAGGACGTCTCGGCGACAGTCCTGGGCAAGAAGGAGAAAATCGTATTCGGCGGCCAGCGGTCAGCGGATGCCAGCGGCTTTAGGGGCTTCGGTCCCGATCTCGTAGAGGAAATCCGGGGAGAAGTCGGCGCCATTGTCCCAGACAACGGTGTCCAGTTCCTCATTCAGCCGAACGCGCTTGAAGTACTCCAAGTCCCTAAGCGGTTCGAAGATCTCCCCGTCCAAATGGGGCGCAAGATCCGCCAGCCGCACACTCGCGTCCTCAAACGTGAGAAGCAAGCGGTGGCCCGACACATACTGCACATTCTTGACGGCATGCATAGCGGCACCTGTTCACGCCAAAGGTTCGATTCTCCGCAACGGCTTGTTGGCTTGCGCCAGCCGCCAGTCTTCCATCAGTTCGTCGCGATGCTCAAACGCCCATTCCAGCACAAGCGAAATGACCCGCTTCGGCAACTGCCCCTCAATAAGGGCCAGATCGGCAATCGAAAAAACCGCCGCCTGGTCTCCGTACTTTGCGTGGAAGTGCGGGGGATTGTGTTCCTTGTAGTATATCGCAACAACGATCCCGAAGAAACGGGCGATTTCCGGCATAGGCAACCCCTTGCCCCGCGGCAAGACACTCCATCCCCAAGGCATCATGCCTCTGGCGCCGCGCCCTGTCAAGGCTCGCGCGCGGCAAACTGACCCTTCGGGCGCGGGGACCGCCCGGCCTTGGCCAGGAACCACACCGCGCCGAAGGAGCACAAGATAATCAGCGGCGCGACGCCCAGGGCCATCCCCGGCACGGGCCCGCCTACGAGGGGCGCAACCCATCCGCCCGCCAGACCGGCCAGCGGCCCGATGGCAAAGCCCGCGCCGATCAGCCCCTCGTGCGCCCCGCCTGCCTCGACGGCGGCATTCTTGACAATCATCGCGTAATAAAGCGCCGCGTAGTACGTCATCCCGGCGACGAGGCCGAAGACAACTTCGCCCACCAGGACCGTCGCCAGCCCCAGGCCGGCGCCTCCCGGGATGGCCGCCGCAATATTCGGCCCGAAGAGCGACAGAAAGAACCCCGCCGGCAGGCCGAAGATGACGATGACCTGCGTCCACCGGCGGTAGTGCCAGCCCAGCCAAAGACCCAGCCCCAAAAATGCCGCCGTGCGAGATGCGTCCAGCAGAGCCGATAACGGCGTCGCCAGTTCAACGCCGACGCCAAGGTCCGTATAAACGCGCGGCAGCAGCGCCGCCAACACCCACATGAGCGAGTAACTGGCCAGCATCGACCAGCGGCCGGCGGCCAGAAGCGACCGATAGCGCGCCATCGCCGCCGGCGCCGGCCGCTCCGGATGATCGAGCGCCAGATGCACAGGCCGACGCTCCAGCGGCCACGAGAGCACAAGGCTCACAAAGTTCAGGATGCCCGCCAACCCAAACAGGCTCGGCGACCACCACTTGATGAGCGAGCCGGACGTCAGCAGGGCCACCACCACCGCAGGGGCCCATGACAGGTTGAACCGGCCGATGGCTCCCGCCTGGGCCGCCGGCGTGCGGCCGGCGCTGACGTAACTTTCGATGACCGGCCACTTCAGACCGTTCAGGCACCCGAGCGCCGCGTTCATCACCACGAGCAAGGTCGGACCGGCCGAGAAGAAAAGAGTCGTGTGCGCGGCGACCTGCGCAACGAGCGACGCCACCAGCAACCCCTTTTCCGACATCCGCCGCGCCAGCCCGTGGCTCGCCAGCGCCCCGACCGCGTACGCGGCGCCGAAGCCCAGCGCCAGGCCCAGGTTCTCGCCGTCGGTGAACCCCAACCGGTCGTGGCTGTAGAAGTACACGCCCCGCTCGATGAGCGTGGTGGCCAGGCTCTCGATAAACGTGATGACCAGCAGACGCCCAAGCGGTGGCATGAACGTCCCTTAAGATGCATTGCGGCGCGGCGGAGGCGGGAGGGTGCAGGCCGGGGCGCACCCCGGCCTACATGGCGATTGGCTCGAAGACAACCTCCCAGTCTGCCGCACCCGCGGCATCGGGCAGGATCGTCGCCCGGACCGTGCCGCCGTCTCGCGCCAGGCTGACCTTGCCGGCGGCGGAAAACTTGGCCGCCGTCGCCCCGTAGCGGCCGGCCGCAAAGACCAAGTCGTACGCGTCGCCCTTGACGAGGTGGGTGGACTTGCCGGTGGCGATCCACCGCTGCCCGTCCTGTTTCCAGGCCAGGGCCTCCAGGTCCAGGCCGCCCTGGCTGACGTGCCGGCTGGTCGAGATGAGGACGGGCCGGTCGTCCTCGGCCACGGGCACGATGGAGAAGAGTTTGCCCTCGTATGCGGCGAGGGTCTGCGCGATTTTGGCGTCGCGGGCGAATCGGCCCAGGTAGGAGGCGCGCCAGAAGTCGTAGACGTGGACTTCCTTGGCTTCCAGCGGCAGCCGCGCGAGGTCGAGGACCTTCTCGGCCGGGGCCTTGTCGTAGTTGAAGAGGCCGGCCACGTCGTACGTGCCCCACGGCTTGGCGACGCGCAGGTCGAAGAGGTCGTACTTGCGCCAATCCTTGATGGGGTAGAGGTTGACGGGGCGGATGTCGAGCGTCGGGAACGACCGCTGCCAGACCCGCATGGTTTCGGGCGAAACCTTTGTCCATAAATCGTCGGTCAGGAACTGCTGGCCCGTGAGGGCGCGGGCCTGGGCGTTGAGGCGCACCCGCTCGATGGGCGCCTTGTAGAGGCTGGCGGCGGCGTCGGGGTCGCACCACCAGATGACGTTGTTCAGGAAGTTCCAGTGCAGCAACACGTCGATGGCGTGCGGGTGGTAGCCGGTGTCGCCGCCCGTGCGCGACCCGTCGACGCGGCCGATGGCCTCCATGGGCGTGCCCCAGCAGGCGTTGATGAACTTCTGCGGCCCGACGATGGAGCGGGCGATTTCGAGGCCCTTGCGGTAGCCGTCGATGCCGCCGCCGTTGGCCGACTTGCGGTAGGCGTCGATGACCCCCGGCTGGCCGTCGATCTTGAAGAAGTCGAAGTTCCACGTTTCGCTCGCCTTCTTCCACCACAGGCCGTACCACGCCCGGACGGCGTCGGGGTTGCTCACATTCAGGACGTAATTGCCCTGCCCCTTGAGGGCGGGCAACTTGTAACTGATGCCGCCGAAGGCGGTAAGGAGTTTGCCCTCGGCGTCGCGGAGGAACCAGTCGGGGTGCTTTTCGGCCTCGCCCTGGGGGGCCACGCCGTACGGGGTGAACCAGATGCCGGGCACGAGGCCTTTTGAGCGGATGTAATCGGAGATCTCGCGCATGGCCTTGTCGTCGCGCTCGGGGTAATTGTCATCGAGTTGGAAGACGAGGTTGCCGCTGGTGTAGGGCAGCAGGTTCGCCGCCACCCAGTCGATCTCGGGCTTCAGGCGCTCCATCGTCTGTGCCGGGCGGCCCTTCATCGCCTCGATGCCGTACCACGTCATGGCGACGATGGGGGCGGTGGGCCAGCGCTTGCGCTCCTGCATGGGGGCGAAGTATTTGATGCCCAGCGTGTCGCGGTAGTAGTGCTGGCGGAAGCGGAATGTGGCGGGCGCTCCGGGCGAGGCCGCCACGTTGACGTGCCAGTTGTCGCCGTAGCGCGACCACCGGACGCCCTGCGCCGGGCCGGCGGTGAGGGCGAGGTCTTTCTCGGGATCGTAGAGCGAGGATGTGCCCGGCACGTTGGCCGGGCCGAGCGTGGTCACGAGGACGCCGCGGTCGGCGGCCGCCTCGTCCTGGAGCATTGCGACCATGGGGCCGGCGAAAACGGCGGCATGTAAGTCGGCCGGGCCGTCGAGGTTGCCCTCCACGTGGATTTCGGCCGCGTTGTCCTTGAGGACCACCTTAAGGGTGAAGACGTTCTCGAAGGGGACGGTGAGCGTGTCGCCGGCCGCCGTGCACTCGCCGAGTTTCAGGCTCTTGTTGTTGGAGGAGACTTTCTGCCCGCCAACTCCGGCCATGACAAGCCGCACGTCCAGCGCCGGTTTGCCGGAACAGCAGATAGTGATCAGTCGGCGGTCGGCGTCGAACTTGGCATCTAGGTTGCCCGCGGCGACCTTGTAATCAGCGGCCGGCTCGCTTGCGGCGGCTCCCGAGGCCTGCGCGGCCAGAAGGCAAAGCAACAACGTGACAACGAGCGGAACATGGTACATGGCAATCCTTTCTGTGCCAGATGCGGCTGCCACTATACCCTTCGGGGGCGTAGTTTCAACTGTCACTGGTGGATCTGGTACGGCATCCCTTACGAGGTGGCGTGGCACGGTCGCCTTGGCGACCGGGGGTAACGCAAGCCGCCCTCTCCCACGGCTGGACAAGTCGAAGACTCGACTGGGCGAGCCAGCCGTGCCGCATCCGACGCACGACCGCGCGCTCGGGAGAACATACGGGCGCCGCCGGCCGAATGCAAGGGGCGTTGCCTCTGCCCGCCCAGGCGGGTACAATGCCGCCCTTATGAACACGTGATTTCCGCACGCCTACGTCCTGAACGTGATGTCCGACGACCACCCGGGCATCATCTCGGCCGTCTCGACGGCCGTGACGCACCTGGGCGGCAACATCGACGCCGCAAGCCAGACCGTCCTGGGCGGGTACTTTACGCTCATCATGGTGGTGAGCCTGCCTCAGCCGCTGGAGGCGCGCGACCTGGCGGCCAAGGTCCGCGGGCCGGAATCGGCGGGCCTCCAGGTGGTGGCCCGGCCGTTCTCGCCCGGCGACCTGTCGAAGCCCGGCGGCCGGGCCGAGCGGGTGGAGTTCGGCGGCCTGTTCGGCTCGGCCGTCGTTATGGACGTGCGGAACACGGGGGCCAGCGCCGATTTCGTCCGTTTCGGCGGCCGCATCCCGGCGCCGATTCAGTCGCTGAGGAATTAGGGCGCCAGAAGTTCAAACCTTGAAAGATAGTCGGCGTTCAAGCGCGAGGCGGCACGGCCGCGATTGCCTTTCGTCGCCGCAGCGGCGACGGCTAAACGTTGAGGGGGCGAGATCTCTCGCGGTCGCCAGTATCTGTTGGCGACCGCGCCACGGGACGCCTAGGCACAGGCGAAGCGCGGCGGGCCCGACTGCCCGCCGCGCGGCGTGCTACAAGCAACCGTGAACCGCTCTAAACGTTGAGGGGGGGCGCAAAAACGCAGGCCGGAGCATCTCCGGCCTGCATACCCCCCTGCGGCTGCCCCTCGGCCGCTTACCTGGCACGTCGAACAAGCAGGGTAGTTGCCACGCCCGCCGCCAGCAGGACCCCCGTGGCCGGCTCAGGCACCACCAGGGACCTCTCGTCGCCGCCGACCCCTGTGGAAGAAGACATCCCCGGCGCGGGGTCGGCCGGCTGCAACGCCATCGGCACAGCCGCGCCGGGGACGGTTATCAACGTGGCGGGCGTGCAGCACCCGCCCTGAAGGATCGCCGCGGCCTTTGCGATGGCGCCGCGCGCAGGCGCAGGCGGCAGGCCGGGCCCTATACCGACGGACACTGCGGCAAGAACGGGCAACGCGGCGGACGAGCGCCGGGGCATGATGGGCCTCCCCCGAACGCTTCAGCCCCCACCTGCGACGCCGAGATTGGCAGTAGATGTGAAGTCCAGCAACCTTATTATAGCACAATCATCGACGATTGTCAAATTAAACCGGCGAACAAGCACGAGCAGACCCAGCGGACCTTCCTGGGCGAATGGATCGACACCCACCACAAGTTCAAGGTGGACCCGGACGGCTACTTCTGGTACGCCGGACGCAGCGACGACCTGATGAAGGTCAGCGGCATGGTCGTCTGGCCGAGCGACGTGGAAGCCGTCCTCCAGGGGCACCCGGCCGTGCTCGAGAGCGGCGTGGCCGCCGCCCCCGACGAGGAAGGCCTCACCAAACCGTACGCCTACGTCGTCCTGAAGGACGGGCACAAGCCGTCCCCGGAACTCGCGAAGGAATTGCAGGACTTCGTCAAGAAGAACGCCGCGCCGTACAAGTACCCCCGGTGGGTGGAATTCGTCGAGGCGCTGCCCAAGACGGCCACGGGCAAGATCAAGCGGTTCCAACTGCGCGAGATGGCGGCGGCGACCAGGGCCTCACATCCGCACTAACGCCGAGGCCCACACGAAACCCGACCCGAACGCCACCAGCAGCACCAGGCTCCCGCCGCCCAGTACGGGCCCGTACGGGCAGACCGCCTCGATCTCACCGATGACGGCGCGCTTCACCGCGGCGTCCTCGAACACGGCTTCGATGACCAGTTGCGCGTCGGCGATCTCCCGCCAGGCCGCCGCCGCCGAAAGCAGGCCGAGCATGCCGTCCGCCGCCTCCGGCTTGAGGCCGCCCTGCTCCACGCGGCCGCGGACGCTGCTTCGTATCCGCTCCACTGCCTTCTGAAGGGCCGCGAGTCGCAGGGCCAGGTGACCTTGTTCAAGTCGGTAGGGATCGCCCTTCAGGACTTGCTGGCGGCCGACAAGGTCCTCGCCAGGGGCGAGCGGTTGAACCTGGGCACAGAACTGGAAATCTGACTCGTGCGGCCCTGCCCCAGCCCGTACGGGCTTCGGCCCCCAAGGGGCCTATCCGTTGCCGGGTTCCTGGCCCCAAATTCCGAATCCCGATTCCCGGCCGTTGTCCTTTGCCGAATCCCGAATGCCGAATCCCGAATCCCGGCTTTTCCACATTTTGTGGATAACTTTTCCACACGCCGTTTTTGACCCCTGAACCACCCCAAAATGACCCTTCCGGAGTGCCAAATCGGCCCTGGCGCTAGCGCCAGAGGGGGTCCGCACCCAAAATGTTAAGATGGGCATGACGAAATGCGCGCCTTTTTGATCCCTTTTTGACGGAAAACGTCGCCTTTTTGATCGATTTTGACCCGAATTTGATGGTTTTTACATGGACGCATGGCCATACGCCGTTGTGGATAACTCCCAAAAGCGGGGAACGGGGAACCGGGAACGGGGAACCGGAAACCTGGGGACACCCGTTTTTGTAAACCAAGGCGGGAAAAGGAGTTACAAGCACCCTACATGCGCTGTTTTTGTAAAGCAAGGCGGGAAAAGGAGTTACGAGTGCGACCTGCCACGGCACCGGCCGTGGCCGTGCCAGGGAGTGCGGAGTGCGGAATACAGAGTGAAAAACTCAAGCAAAGGCAACGCCGGCGACCCCACGCAAAGGCCACGTAGGGTGCGTGCTTTGCACGCACCTTGCCTCCGCGCCATCCGCGTGAATAATCCGCGTGCGTGCGGAGCACGCACCCTACATCTGCCGTTCTTCGCCCCAACGGGGCGGCGGACTGTTGCCACGGGTGAAGCACCGGCCGCTGCACAGCGGACGGTGCGGAACCCGTGGAAACGTTCGTGTTTCAACACACCCGCCCCGAGGGGGCGGAGGAATCGCCGGGCACAGGCGTCCTTTCGTCGGCCCCCAAATCTCCTTCGCCCCGTTGGGGCGAGAAGAGGCTGAGGGATATCCGTTCTCCACGGGTTGCGCGTCGGGCCGCAGCCCGCCAAAGCGGGCAGGCTGCGGCCGCGCCACTCCACCCGTGGCTACGGAGGACCCGTTCATCGCGCCGGCGTAGGGGCGGCCCTATGTGGCCGCCCATGCCGTGCCAACGGCCTGGCACCCGGCCATGGAACAAGAACGCCACGGGAGAATATGGGTAGCGTCCCCCTCCTCACGACGGCGGAAAACCTGGGTAGCGTCCCCAGGTTTCCCCGCGGGGCGAAGGCCCATGAATGGGCCTGACAACCCCTGCCGTCATCCACGCCCGCCCGCCGCAGGAGCCTTTACCGAAGTGCCGGGCCACCGCCGTTTTTGCATTGACGCCATCAGCCGCGCAGCATAACTTGGAGTCATTGAGGCCCGGCCACACGCTGGCCGCACGGGCCGGTCGTGCGGCGATCCGCGGTTCCTGGCCCGCCTCGAAACGCAGCGGTCGCGTCGCTTGGCCCCCGGCCGCCCCGGCCGCCCGAGTACAAGGAGATAGGAAAATAGTATTGGTGTCCCATGAATTAAAAGGAAAAAAGGCCTAACGATAGGTCACATCAATCGTGAGATGCGAAAGGAACGGAACGATGGGAACACGCACATTCATGGCCCTGTTGGTCCTGCTGACTGGCGTGGGCCAACTCCGGGCCGGAGAAGACCCCGTGGCCTGGTGGCGATTCGACGAGGGGCACGGAAAGGTCGTCGTAGATTTCGTGGGAAAGCACAAGGACGAGTTGCGGGGCCACTTGTTCTTCGCAGCCGGCGTACAAGGCAACGGCCTGAAGTTCGACGGCTTCACCTCGCGTGTCGTGCGAAAAGCCTCGGAGACGCTGCGATTGACGGGAGCCTTCACGATCGAAGCGTGGATTGCCCCCCAGGAGTACTCCTGGAACTGGACGGGCATTGTCGACCACGACCAGGAGGGTCAAGCGGGGTACTTCTTCGGGATCGACCACCTGGGGCGGATCGGCCTCCACGCGTCGCTCGATGGGCGCTGGCAGGGCTGCGTGAGCAAAGAACCGGTACCGCTCTTGAAGTGGTCCCATGTGGCCGGGGTCTTCGATCCGCAGAAAGGTTTCGCCGTGTTCGTGAACGGCCAACTTGCCGGCAGCCAGGCGGCACAAGGAAAGCCGGTGCCCGCCGAGAGTTTGGATCTGCTCATCGGCATGTCCCATCGTCGCCAGTCGCCCGCCATGACGGAGCGCGAGCCCAGCCGCAGGCTGCTCTCGCCCATGGTCTTCGACGGACTGATCGACGAGGTGAAGATTTACGACCGTGCTCTTGCGCCCGAGCAAGTGCTCCAGGCATACTCAGCCATCAAGCCCGCTGTGGCTCAACCGCTGGAGTACCGGAAAATGCCTTCCGGCCCGCCGGGCCCGGGACGATTCGGCGCCTACCATACCCGGTTGAAGTATTCCGAGGAGTGGGATCGGATTTGGCGCGTGGGCGATCATGCGGACGTCCTGGTACGGTTTGATCTGTCGCCCGTGCGTATGGTCTTCTGGCGCGGGACCGGGTATTGCCCGGCCTGGGTGACCGACAACGACAAGTGGGTCGGCGACCAGGGGCCGGAGAGCATGAACGCGATGGGCTGCTGCGAGCAGATGTCCGACAAGCAGTGCCGCTACGCCCATGTGCGCGTGATCGAGAACACCGACGCGCGCGTCGTGGTCCACTGGCGCACCGCCAGTCCGGACATCACGTACGCTCAGAATCACGTCGATCCGGAAACCGGCTGGGGCGAATGGACGGATGAGTACTACACCATTTATCCTGATGCGGTCGCCGTCCGTTACCAGGAGATCCACAGTAACTTCGCGGCAGGCATGGAGTGGCAGCAGAGTGAACTGCTCAACCAGCCGGGCACCAAACCCCAGGACAACGTCGAAGTGGACGCTGTGACCGTGGTGGACTTGGAGGGGGACAGCAACACGTATTCCTGGGCGGTGGCCTATGGAAAACCGCTTCCGGCGGCGAAGCAAGTCGTGGGTCCCATCCAAGTGATGAACCTGAAGTCGAAGTACCGGCACTTCGTGATTGGGGAAACGGGCGCCAAATGGAAGCCGTTACGTTTCGGTGCGCTGGCCGGCTACTCCACCATGCCCTGTTGGAACCATTGGCCGGTAGCCCAGTTGCCCAACGATGGCCGGGTGACGCCGGCGCCCGACCGGCCCAGTTCCACGTGCCTGGGCACCCTGTTCCCCGTCAAGCACAGGTCAAATCGCCCCGACATGATGTTCGGCCGCAATCTCTATGGCATGACCGACAAAACACCGCAGGAAATGGCGGCTCTTGGGCGGTCGTGGAACGATCCAGCGGAATTGAAACTCGCCGGCAGCGCTTTTCAGAGCGGCGGTTACGACAAGAACCAGCGGTCCTACGTGCTGACGTGCAAACCGCCTGGCAAGCCAATCACGTTGGAACTGACGCTGGCGGGCAGCGAGAACTCCCCGGTGCTCAACCCGGCCTTCGTCATCAAGAACTGGGGTGAAGCAATGGCGAAGGTGAGTGTGGGTGGGAAGGACATACCGCGCGGCCAAGACTGCCGCGTGGGCCATGTCTCCACTCTGGAGGGTACGGACCTGATCGTCTGGCTCAATCTGGAGGCCAGGCAACCGACAACCATTCTGTTTTCGTCTGAGACTGGGCAGGTTGGTGCCGCTCCGCTGCCGCAAGCAAGCCGCGCCGAAAACACATAGCACTCGAACCCCGGGTTTTCCCGGGTTTTCGGTAGCGTCCCAAGGTTTTCACCAGGTTTTCGAGATTCGGAACAGGCCGAGATGGCTCCTCCCGGCCTTTCTCGGCGTGCTGCAGATTCCAACCTGCTTCGCCATCCTCCTGTTGCGTTGGAGCGCGGATTTCTGCCCGCCAATCTGTGACCCACGGACTGCCCTTTACCAGAGTTTTCTCACGTTCACAACCCTCGGCTACGGTGAGATACACCCGGCCACTGCCTGGGGCAGAGCCTTGATCACGGTCGAACTTCTATTCTTCCTGATCTTCCTTGGCCTTCGCTTGCCGCTGGCCGTTTCGGTGATGCGAGTTAAAGAGAAGTGACGCCTGGATTTCCGGGGGCGTGATTCTTATCTCCTGACGGCCCTGGGCCGGGGCGGCGACGGCGACGGAGAATAGCAAACAAGGAACGCCGAATAACCAAACCCACGGAGAATATCGAATAACGAACGCCGAATAATGAATCCTGAACGGCTGCCCGGCAAAGCCAAGGAGAATATCGAATAACGAACGCCGAATAACGAATCCTGAAGGGCGGCGGACGGAACGCAAAGGGTCCTTTTAGTCCATGAAGACCTCGGGGCTTACCTTGAACCGCTCCGCCAGTTTCCGAAGGTGCTCGACCGTCAAGGACCGCTCGCCCTTGAGGATCTTAGAACCCATGCTCGCGTGGACGCCCAGGAGGCGGGCGAGGTCGGATGCGTTCATGGCGCTGGCGGCCAAGAGGTGCTTGAGGACCCGCCTGCCGCTCAAGTCTGCGGTCTCAATGGCGTGGCGGCGGACCTCGTAGGCCTGAACCAACTGCACCAGGGTCTCCATGTACAGTTCCTGGTCCCGGGTCAGCCTGCCGCAGGCCATCAGCGCGTCGATCATCTCCACCGTGTTCTCGTAGTGGGCATCGTCAACGATGGCTTGGGGCGGCATCAGCCGCACAAGGTCTTCGAAGCGGCCCGGCAGATTCCTTTTGCCGGCACTCCTGGTCGTGCGCATGGCTATTCCTTCCACGGGTCTTCGTCGTACTCTGCGTGCGTCAGGACGGCCCGAACGTTGATAAGCCGGTAGTCGTACCGGATTCGGGCGATCAGACGGTACTTGTTTCCGCCGATGTTGAACACGGTCAGCGTATCGCCACGGGCCGTCCGGACCCCATCCGCGTGGGGATACGCCTGCCGCACCTCCTGGAGGTTGGCCCATTCGGCGCTGGCGGCGACCTTGTACCAGAGCCGCAACGGCTCCTCGGCGTCGGCATGACGCTGCCAGAACTCCCGCAGGGGCTTCAGGCTGATCACTCGCACGTGGACATTATGTGTACCCCTCGGCCCGAAGTCAAGGGCCGTTTAGACAAAATGGCGAAACCGGCGGAGGCGCCGCCCGATGCCGCTGCGGTAAGACGGTTCAGCGGTTCCGGGGAGGCACCACTTGATTCCCGTCCCGCGGTCAATCCGCAACCCTTGATGACGTGCGCATGGCGGGCCGCGTTCCGCCCCGGTTCCCGGTAGCCGGTTCCCCGTTCCCGTTTTTATCTCGCCGTCGGCGCTACGCCATCGCCTGGTGTTCCGTCCGCGAAATAATCTCGTCCTGGAGTTCGCGCGCCAGGTCGCAGAAGTAGTCGCTGTAGCCCGCCACGCGGACGATGAGGTCCCGGCAGGCCTCCGGCTCGGCCTGGGCCCTGCGGAGCGTCTCGGCCCGGACCACGTTAAACTGGACGTGGTGGCCGTTCATCCTGAAGTACGCCCGGACGAGGTGCGCGAGGTTCTCGATGCCGCCGTCGCCGGCCAGTAGGGCGGGCGTGAATTTCATGTTCAAGAGCGCCCCGCCGGTCTTCAGGTGGTCCATCTTGGCCGCCGACTTGAAGACGGCCGTTGGCCCGCGGCGGTCCGCGCCCTGGACGGGCGAGATGCCCTCCGACAGCGGCAGGCCGGCCTTGCGGCCGTCGGGCATCGCCCCCGTAACGGAACCGAAGTAAACGTGCGAGGTGGTCGGGAGCATCTCCACGCGGTACCGGCCGCCCTTGGTGTTGGGCCGCCCGTCCACTTCCTCAACGAGGACGTCGAACGCCCGCACGGCAAGGCCGTCGGCGTCATCGTCGTCGTTGCCGTACTTGGGGGTGCGGTTCAGGAGGCGCTGGCGGAGGATCTCGCGGCCCTCGAAGTTCGCATCAAGGGCCGCCACCAGGTCGCCGAGGCCCATGGCCCCGTCATCGAAGACCGTCCGCCTGACGGCCGCCAGGCAGTCCGTCAGGCTGCCGATGCCCACGAACTGGATGTACGTGTTGTTATATCGCGCGCCGCCGGCGTTGTAGTCCTTGCCCTTGAGGATGCAGTCATCGGTAATCACCGAAAGGAAAGGCGCCGGCATCATCGTGGCGTACATCTGTTCGATGACCTGGTTCCCCGCGATCTTGACCTCGATGAAGTGATGGAGTTGCCTGCGGAACGCCGCGAACAGGTCGTCGAACGACGCCAGCGCGGCCGGGGCCCCCGTCCGCGGGCCCAGTTGCTTTCCGGTGCGGGGGTCGAGCCCGTCGTGGAGCGCGAGTTCCAGGACCTTCACGAGGTTAAAGTACCCGGTGAGGATGTACGCCTCCTTGCCGAAGGCGCCGGTCTCAACGCAACCGCTGCACCCGCCGGCCCGGGCGTCCTCCAGGGTCTTGCCCTGCCGCAACTGCTCCTGGATGACGGCGTCGGCGTTGAAGAGCGACGGGAAGCCGTAGCCCTTGCGGATGATGCGCAGGGCGTGGTGGAGAAGCGCATCGGGGGTCTTGCGCGAAAGTTGGAGGTTGCTGCCGGGCTGCAACAGGTGCATCTCGTCAACGATGTCCAGCAGCAGGTGGGAGAGTTCGTTGGAGGCGTCGGCGCCGTCGGCCAGGAGCCCGCCGAGGTTGATGTTGGCGAAGTCCGTGTACGTGCCGCTCTCGGCCGCCGTCACGCCCACCTTGGGCGGCGCGGGGTGGTTGTTGAACTTGACGAAGAACGCCTCCAGGAGTTCCCGCGCACCGCCGGGCGTAAGCGTCCCGTCCTCCAGGCCCTTGTGGTAAAAAGGCCGGAGGTGCTGGTCCAGGTGACCGGGACTGAACGAGTCCCAGCCGTTCAGTTCCGTGATGACCGCCAGGTGGCAGAACCAGTAGTACTGAAGGGCCTCGTGGAAATCTCGCGGGGCGCGGGCCGGGACGTGCGTGCAGACGTCGGCGATCTTCTGGAGTTCCGCCTTCCGCGCGGCATCGGACCGGCGCGCGGCCTGCTCGCGGGCCAGTGCGGCGTGGCGCTGAGCGAACAGGAGAAGAGCGTCGCAGGCGATGTCCATGGCCGCCAACTGCTCGCGCT
>Ga0315289_10004372_pt1 | contig 21090 bp, 17 predicted proteins | sample YL17G11_40_MG_FD_203452 | JGI IMG/M metagenome (GOLD analysis project Ga0315289, IMG submission 203452) | Sediment microbial communities from Yellowstone Lake, YNP, Wyoming, USA - YL17G11_40 | ecosystem: Environmental > Aquatic > Freshwater > Lake > Sediment | place: USA: Wyoming | collected... | reverse complement strand
TGGCTAATAACCTTTTTGACCCCGGCTCATACTGCTCTATCAAAATAGTAGCAGGAGCCCAGTTGCCGGATACCAACTGGTAATCGGAGTATTGTTTGGCGATTATCAGATTCCCAGGTTTGGTTATCGAGCAAGACATCACGGCGTAGTTTTTTCCCGGGTCAAGTGCAAAAACCATCTCGGAGCCATCTGGTTTGTTGAGCGTCAGATGTATTTGAGTTTGGCCGTCGATGTATTTCTCAGCTGCAGAGGAATCAGCAGCGGCAAGGTTCTCGTAGCTATAATAGCCGTATCCCCAGGGAATGAATCCGGCAGTCAGAGGCCCGTTGACAGTATGGGGAGTTTTGCCTGTTGAGTCAACGATTGCATGGTTGCCTGGCAGAAAGTAAGTGGTGTACTTTTCGCCATCCCATACGAATATACGCCGGCCGTTCCAGTTCAGGTCGAACTGGCCGGTCATAAAATTGTCTTCCAAATCCTTATTCGGCTTTACCGAGTCTGTCCGCGATTGCACACTGATTTCCCAGTAAAATCTTTCCCCATCGAACCTTACCACCACGGTGGAATTCATTGTGTACTCATTTGAGAGGTGGTAGCGGACGTTGAATGGTAGGGCATCGAACTTCATTTTCTGATGGGTTTCGGTCAATTCGGGCTTGTTTGGGTTGTTTTGATATTCCTGTACCCGTTCTTTTATTTGACGCTCAATCTCGTTGGGGTCTGTTACTTTCGGTGCCCTGTATTCCTCGTGTGTTGCCTCAATAGTCCCGGCAGACATCCAAGTTTTTCTTGGTTGGCTTGTCAATCTCTGAAAGATTTGCAGAATCTCCGCTCTGTCCAACTGTCTATCGGCAGAAACTACAGAACTAACAGACGACAAAAAGACTATTGCTGATACAAAACATTTCAGGTTCATGGCTACCTCCTTCTTACAGTTTTCAGTTGATAAAAAATACTCAAACACCCTAAATTTTCTCTAACGCCCCACTCATTAATGAAGGCGATTCTGGGGGACAAAATGTTGACTCTTTTGTTACGCTTTCTTCCAAAGGAATTCAGAAAAAGGTTTTGGGAGTGACCTTTGGACACTAATCTTCCGTGCCACGGTAAGCAGAAGCGATAGGTCCACCCTGTCAGCGGCAGATTAAAAACGAGTGCTGCTATTGGGTTTTTTCAAGCCAATAATCGGCAAACAGCATTAAATCATCAAAGTCGACATTTCCGTTAGTGTCAAGGTCAGTGCCTTCGCACCAGCTTGGTTCGCTGCAGCCCCTCTGCCAGTATGAGGCAAATACAGCAAAATCTGCAAAATCGACCTTAGTATCGATATTGAAGTCGCGCGTCGGAACATGGGAAAAGACAAGATAATAAGCGGGTTCATCCATCCCGCCCGGGCCGCCGTGATCGTAGAATCCCACATCGCAGGTGCCTATGTTTATGGCATTATAATCAATAATGAACCAGTCTCCTGCCTGTATGCCAGTAGAGCCTGTATACAAGTCAAACGCTTCAATCCCTGACTCTACCCACCACCAAACAACCGCCTCATTTCCTGCGGCAGGGAAATGAGACTTTGACCAATCCTCATCTACCTGCGGTCCTCTGGCCGACAGAACCCCGTAACCGATGTTAGCATCCGCGATAACAAGACTACCACTCCAAGGCTCAGCAATATTCGAGTCGACAATAATCGTCAGTTTGGTCCCGACCATTATGTCCCTGTAAACAAAAGAGATACAGGGGTCAGCTAATTCAAGCGGCGTGTTACCGTCAGCAAGGCACACCCGTGGAAATACCTCGCCCATGGTCAGGGTGTTAATGCTTAGGATTACTACCAACGACACCAGTTCTCTCATAATCGTCCTCCCACCAAAGACCACATCGGACCCGCCGATGTCTGACAGTGAGATAAAGCATCAAGAAAAAAGTATATGAACACCTCGGTCCACGGTTCCTACCGATTATAACCGGCCAGGATTACTGTCATTATACAGGAACCATTCGCACCAATCAAATAGATTCGTTCAGCCTTTCCTACCTTGGCTGCTTTGGATCGCAGAGAGTCGTAGCCAAAATCAGTATCAAAATCCACTTGCTGATTTAGCTGAAATTATAGCTATCTGGCCGGAACTGCCCGAACATATCAAAGCGGTAATTACAGCCTTAATCCAGACCCATAACAAGTAAAGAAAAAAGGATTTATTATGCACCAAACAAAAGCGCTTACCCCTAAACAGGAAAGCTTTTGTGTTCACTACACTACTATCGGAGCCGAGACATTCAGTAACGGCACAAAAACTGCAATAGCAGCAGGTTACAGTGAAAAGAGCGCATATTCGCAAGCTTGTAACTTATTGAAAAACCCTAAGATTCAGCAGAGGATAAAAGAGCTGCATTCAGAGAATATGAACCGAAACAGCATAACACTTGATAAAGTCCTGGCTGATGAGCACGACAAACTAATGGCACGTAAGCACCATCAATATACAGTTTCTAAGGGCTGTACAGAATTACAGGGTAAGTATTTGGCTATGTTTACCGACAAGACCTTAACAGAGGACGTGGATAAAATCAAAGAACTAACCGAACGTGAGAAAGAGGAAGCCAGAATAATAGCTGAGATAAGGCTTCGGCTTATGACTGATTCACAAGATATTAAATCAGCTTGACCAATGCCATTTTTAGCACTCTATTGCTTTCGGGCAAGGATGGATTTGACCTGCGTATCGCTCCACGGGACGCCTGACCTTGTGGGGATTCCTTCTTCGTTTAGTTTTCGCGCTATAGTTCCAAATCCAAGCCGTTTTTCACCATGTGGCTTCCGGTAAAGCTCCTTGATTCTTTTGATGATATTGTTTTCACCAGGATAGTAACCATAAGGTTTTCGGCCTTCGCATCGGCCTGTTTTCCGTTTGGTGCGTTCACGGGCTGCACGAAGTTTCAGGACAATAACGGATTTTTCAAACTGCGATACCGCTCCAAGCACTTGACGGATAAGTGTTCGGGTAGGGTCATCATCACCCGTAGTCAGGTCAACGCCTGAATCGGCGGAGATAACACTAACGCCTAAATCCCTGAACTGGCCAAGTATCACCTCGCTAACCATCAGGTCACGGGCAAGCCGGTCGGCACGCTCTACCAGTATAACCTTGACCCCGTTTGACTCGATATAATCCAGTAAAGCTGCAAGGCCCTGTCGGTGTTCAAGCTCCTTCGTACCGCTAACGCCTTCGTCCCGATACTCACCTACTATTTCCAGACTGTTAGCTTTCGCATATTTGCGGATAGCTTCTCTTTGTCTTGGGAAACCGTCCTTATTGATTTGTCCCTTACCTGATACCCGAAGGTAGGCCAGGGCTTTCTTTTTTGTCTGTTTAGCCATAATTTACTTCCACTTTACTCTAACATTTCGCCTGATTCAATAGCCATAAGCATTTGACGGCAGTTATTCTTACAATTTTGGGCAAGTTTGACATAGCTTTGCAGGGACTTCCCGTTAAGGTTTTCCTTCGTGGCAATTTGCCTGCAATGCTCAGCGAATACGTTGGCAAGTCCCTGGTTTGTCAATTCGATTTTAGCACACCTGGACAGTAGCGGGTTCGCGTCTATCTGGTCGTCAAACAACTGGGATTCACCTTGTTTTGTTGTTGTAAAGATAATGCAGACGTGACCTGGTATTCGCTCCAGAAGGCCCAGCAGGCGCCTTATAATCGCTTTACGTAGTCCGTGTGCTTCATTGATGATATAGGCCCTGCCGCCCTTACCTGGTGCAAGATAGTGCATATCCTGTTCAATCTTATCAACTTCGGCAATTGAAAGCTGGTCGGCACTATCAAACTCATTGATATAGAACTCATCGGCGCCTTGTGCCGCGATAATCCTGGCAATGGTAGTTTTGCCTGTCCCGCTTGAGCCGGAAACCCACCAGGCACGTCCACCCCAGCTTCGTGATAATAGTGTTTTGATTTTCTTAACAGCTTTGTCCTGTCCTAAAACTCCGTCAAAGTTTGACGGTCTGTATTTCTCAAATAATGTTTCCATCGTTTTTATCCTTATCATAAAGTGTTTTTTTCTTTTTAGTTATCCCGCGGCGCTGCCCTGGCCCATCATAAGACAGACCAGGGCTTTGCGCCTTTGGGCCTACGCGACTGCAAGTGCTTCGTCCATTGTCAAAGTCTGATATTTGTCCCAAGGCTTGTAATTATGTGCTGGCTTTGTCGGTAGTCCGCAGTTGTGGCTCCATTGACCACGGCGTCTTGACCATCGAAAGCCAAAATCCTTCAGCGCTTGCCTGATGTCGGCACTGGGCTTGGATTCAAACTCGACCCATACCCACCTGCCTACTACACGCGCAGGCAGATTCTGCGCTTTGCAGAACTCCAAGACTTCGATAATTGAGTGATTCGACTTGCTTTTTGGGGTTTGTTCTGTTAGTGTTTCCATTGTTCTAAACTCCTTTCAGTTTAGGACCACGGTCGGGGATGTTTGCTGCATCGCCCGACCACTTTTCTTTTGTGACTTGCCGGTCAAGCCACTTCGCTTATAAGTATAACACCTTATCAGCAAAAGTCAAGCATTTCTTTAGAAAAAATTGCTTTGTAATTCACAAGTGCTTATTTGTCAATATAGTTACAAAGCAAAATATATTTTCTTTTTATCTTTTTATAAGGCGATGTCCAGCAAAATTCCAACGGTGTAAAATTTATGCTGCTGGTGGTCTGAGCAGGCTTTACCTGGACTTTACCAGTGCTTTTTGAAACTGATAAAGCCAGTTGAATCTTGCCGGAAAGCTGGTGAAAACCTGCCCGAAAGCAAAGCAAAAGACTACAAATACACCCACAGAACAGCCTATATTTGACTACACAGCAGACAGAACAAAGCGAAATTACCCAGAATGGATACCCCATAACCCCCCAAGCCCACGCCCGTCTTGAAAATCATAATCTGCCCAGAAGTATATTTGAATTTTGTTGATTTTCGGATATATATGGTCTGTTTAAGTGCATAAAAATACGCCTTGGAAACCGAGCGTATCCCCGTGTGTGTTTTTTCACGGGTTTTCAAGCAACACCTCTTAACAAGCCGGTCTTTGTTGCCAACCGATGCTAAACAGGGAAAAACATTGCTTCTGCTCCACAATGGCCTTATAATGGCTATCAAGTTACCAAAGATTATGAGGCGTTGGAATGGGAGCAACACCGAGGAGATTAAATGGTTGAAAATGGAAGCAAAGGTGGCGGAGAGCTTTTCATAGTTGACAACAGCGACCACGAGTGGAAGGTCATAGATTACCTGCGCGAATGGACTGATATAGCCAGCAGTTTTGACATAGCTACAGGATTCCTCGAAATTGGTGCAATTCTTTCGTTAGATGGTCATTGGCAAAAACTTGACAAGATGCGGATTCTGATGGGAGACGAGGTATCAAGGCGCACCAAACAGGCCTTGTTAGATGGGATTCATGATATTGAGGGTAAACTTGACCAAAGCATCGAGACCGCAAAAGAAACGAACGATTTCCTCAGCGGCACCGCGGCCATAGTGGATGCGCTTCGCAGCAAGAAGATTGAGTGCCGTGTTTACAACAAAGACAGGTTTCACGCAAAAGCATACATCACGCATGGCAAGCACGCTGTAGTGGGTTCCTCTGCCCTGGTTGGTTCGAGCAACTTAACCTACCCCGGCCTAACCGAAAATGTAGAACTAAACGTGCAGATACGCCGGGAAGTAGAATTATTGCAGGAGTGGTACGAGAGACACTGGAACGACGCGCACGAGATTACCGAGGAAATTCTTAAAGTAATTGAACGCCATACTTGCGAATACATGCCCTTCGAGGTCTATGCTAAGGCGCTACAGGAATTCTTCAGAGGCCATGAGATGACCGCTACGGAGTGGGAACGCAATGAGTCCAAGATGTATCCCGTCCTCGACCACTATCAAAAAGAGGGCTACCATGCGATTCTCAAAATTGCTGCTCAGCATGGCGGCGCGTTTCTATGCGACGGTGTAGGACTTGGCAAGACCTATGTCGGTCTTATGCTGATTGAACGGCTGGTTATGCACGACCGTAAGCGAGTTGCTCTCTTTGTGCCAAAGGCAACCCGTGAGGATGTATGGGGACGGGACTTGCGAAGGTATCTGCGACATTTAAGCGGAGATTTTAGTAATCTCGTTGTTTTTAACCATACTGACCTGCTCAGAGGAGGTGACTTTGAGTATCGGCTTGACCGTGTTAAAGAACTGGCAGACGTCATAATCATCGATGAGGCGCATCATTTCAGAAACAAAGGGCTGAAAGGTGAGTCGCGCTACTGGCGTCTTTATAATATAGCCGAAGGCAAGACCCTGTTTATGTTGACGGCAACACCGGTGAATAACCACCTTAGAGACCTACAACACATGATAGAGCTGTTCGCTCCTCGGAAACCCAATAAAGAACCGGACCCGGCGCAATTCAAGGCGGCCCCCTTGGGGATTCACTCACTTCCTGGTCATTTCCGCAAATTGGAAAACGCACTGGAGAAAATGCTTTCGGGTGAGAAACAAGAAGACCAGCCGGATGTTGCCACGAACCAGGCGGAAGCTGAAAAAGTCCTCTGGAGTGATAATCTTTTCCGCGAGATTGTTATTCAACGCAGCCGCGCATACGTCAAGAAAAGTCAGGAGCAACACGGAGGTAGTCAGGCCATTTTCCCAAAACGCGAAGACCCAAAAGTGGTTGATTACTCTCTGAGAAAAACGTACGGCAGACTGCTTGCGAAGGTCGAGGATGCTTTCAACAAGGAGAAACCTTTATTTTCTTTGGCGGTCTATTACCCTTTGGCCTATTACATAGGCCCGGATATGGAAAAGAAGGAAAGGGCTTGGCAGGAAAACCGCCAAAAGCAAGTGGTCAGCTTGATTCGCGTGCAATTTCTGAAACGCTTTGAAAGTTCAGCGAGAGCGTTCGAGTTCTCCTGTGAAAACCTTATGGTTAAACTGCTTGCCTGGGCAACAAAGCACAGCCAGACGGACGCCGAAAAAAAGAGATTAGACCGATGGGAAAGACAGCATGAGGAGCTTATTAACGACATACATAAAGACCTCCACAAGCTATTTGGCGATGAATCCACGCAGGTTCAGGACGAAGACATTATTGACGATGAACTGCTCGAAGATATTGAGGAGCTTTCACGCGAACAGTACAAAATCGACGAAATCCTGTCAGAGACCTTTCTTGACCTCGACCAGATTATTGATTTCCTCGGAGAACTTAAAAAATTCAAACCGTCCCATGATGATAAGCTTCAGGCACTGATGCAGTTACTGAAAAATGACGCACGGCTGAAAGAACATAAAGTGCTTATCTTCACAGAGTATATGAACACGGCACGTTATGTACGGGAACAACTGGAGGAGACGGGCTTCAGCAACGTTGACGAGATAGATAGCGCGACAAAACGCGATAGAAGCGACATAATTCGCCAGTTTGCCCCTTATTATAACTGTCCTGCTGAGAGCGGACCTCTTGAGGGCCTTGAGAAAGAAACGCGAATTCTGATTTCAACTGACGTGCTTTCCGAAGGTCTAAACCTACAAGACGCTACTTTGCTTATCAATTATGACCTGCACTGGAACCCGGTGCGGCTTATGCAGCGAATTGGCCGTGTGGACAGACGTCTCAATCCGGCAATCGAGGAACAGATTTTGGCCGACTGCCCTGAGCGAAAAGAAATTCGTGGAATGGTTGCTTTTTGGAATTTCCTCCCGCCCGATGAGCTTGACCGGCTGCTTCATCTCTACGGCAAGGTTGCCCACAAGACCCTGCGAATCTCAAAGGTATTCGGCATCGAAGGTAAAAAGCTCTTGAAACCCGAAGATGACTATGAAGCTCTTAAGGATTTTCTGCATAACTATCAAGGCACTATCACACCCCTTGAGCAGATGCACATCGAGTTTCAACAGTTGCTCAAGGATAATCCCGGCTTGGCCGAACGACTTAACGTCCTGCCCGGCAAGGTCTTCAGCGGAAAGCAGCATATCACCCCCGGCGCAAAGGCGGTATTTTTCTGTTATGCCCTTCCTGCTCAAAAAACACCAGTAGTTGATATGGATACAGGAAACCAGTCGCTTTGGTCGGAAGAGTTGGGCTACACAAAATGGTATCTCTATGACATCGAAAAGGACAATATCCTTGACGAGCCGACAGAGATTATTAACCTGATTCGCAGCACACCGCAAACACCCCGGCAGCGTAACTTGACGGACCAGACATTGTCTGAAATCCGCAAAAAGATTGAGAAACATATCAGGAATAGCTATCTCAAACAGGTACAGGCCCCTCAAGGTGTCAAGCCGACATTAAAGGCATGGATGGAGATTAGTTAATGCCCACGTCGCAGCAAATACACCAGGCAATCGGGACTGTAAATAATCGGCAGTCTTTTATTCAAAATCTTCTGGTAAATACACTTGGCTGGCAAATACCACAAGGCATTGAACAGATAGAAGATATTTTTTTCGGATGGACTCAGGAAGAGCTTGGCGCTGATGATTTGAACCAGCATCTCATGGATGGACAAGTTTTTCAAATACGTCCTATGAGTGAAAATCAGCCCTGGGGAATTTTTATTCTTGAGTTCCAGAATGAAAATGTTTTTACAACAGGTCGTGGTCTTACTGGGCCATTACGGAAAGTGCTTCGCGGTCTTGTACCCAAACGCAGAAGACAGGCAAATCATCCAACATGGGACAAAGAAAACCTCTTGTTTGTTTGTACATATAATTATGAACATTTTCGTTTTGCTTATTTCAAATCTCCAAAAGAAAAGGGGCACGCTGAACCGTTGACGATGTTCGGCTGGTCCCCAGACACACCGGCTCGGACAGTATGTGAATTTAATCTGCCGCATTTAGTATGGCCTGCAGAGCCGGAAAATGCCGAAAGCTGGGTAGCTCATTGGGCCAAAGCGTTTGATGTCGAAGCCGTCACCAAGAGGTTTTATGACGATTACGAAAGAGTCTTCACAAATTTGCAGGAAGTTTTAAATCTTCCAACCCCTGAAGACAAAAAAATGTTTGCTCAGGTTCTGATGAACAGACTGATGTTTCTGCGATTTGTTGAGAGGAAAGGCTGGCTTATACTTGGCAACTCCAATCCAAAAGAATACCTCAAAAACTTATATCAGGCAAGAGGATTGAATAATCTTTCTTGGTATAGAAGTAGACTTCAGGTTCTTTTTTTTGAAGGATTGGCAATACCCAACCATAATAGGGAGAATGTAATCGGAAGTGTTCCGTATCTAAATGGTGGCCTTTTTACAATAACTGAATGGGATGAGCGAGCCGGAGATATTGCCGATGAGGTATTTGAACCTATACTTGGTGAGGAAGGGCTCCTTTACAGATACAATTTCACAGTCGAGGAATCAACACCACTCGATATAGAAGTGGCCGTTGATCCTGAAATGCTCGGTAAGGTCTTCGAGAAGCTGGTTACTACCAGGCGTCAGAAAGGCAGCTACTACACCCCAAGAACGGTTGTTTCTTTTATGTGCCGTGAAGCATTAAAAGGATATCTTGGTAGTCAGTATGCTCACCTTGTTGATGAACACAAAACAGATAATATTTCTGTTCCGGAAGCAAGAGACCTGCTTGGCAGGCTTGATGATGTAAAAATCCTTGACCCTGCCTGCGGAAGCGGGGCATATCTTTTAGGTATGTTGCAAGAACTATTTACTCTTACTGAGAAACTCGACACACGAGCTCAAACTGATGACCCACACAATGCCTATCAAAGAAAATTAAATATTATCCATAATAATATCTATGGTGTCGATTCAGACGAGTTTGCTGTAAGCATAGCCCGTTTAAGATTATGGCTCTCGCTTGCGGTTGATTTCGAAGGAGCCCACCCCGACCCTTTGCCAAACCTTGACTACAAAATTGAGATTGGAGATAGCCTTACTGCCCCTGACCCAAGCGGTGAGTTTCCGACTACTTTTGATAAGCTTGCCCGTATAAAGAAAATAGAAAAATTTGACCTTCTAAAAGCAGAGTATATGGATCCTCGTAGAAGGGCCGAACATCCGGGACTTGAAGATGAAATAAAGCAAGTGCGACAAGAAATTTTCTCTTTCACTCATCCTAATCAGCAAATCAAAGGCTTTGACTGGCGAGTAGAATTTGCCGAAGTATGGAGTCAAAAAAACGGTTTTGATATTGCCATTGCTAATCCTCCGTATGGAATTAATGTCGATGATTTTGTAAGGAATATGTACTTTAATCAAAGGAACGAAAATGAAAAAGGCCAATCCAAAGACAGTTATGGAATATTTATAGCAAGGGGCTTGCAGCTTTTAAGAACCAGTGGAATTATGTCATATATTGTTTCCGACACTTGGCGAACCATAAAATCGCACCGTCCTTTAAGAAAGCGGCTTCTTGAAACTACGACTGTTTTTCACGTTCTTGATTTGCCACCCTGGATTTTTGATGCGACCGTAAATACTGGCATAATTACTTTACAAAAATCACAAGCTGCTCAGGACCACAAGTTAATAGCAGGTGATTTAAGAGGAATTGAAAAAGGAGACTGGAAAACACTTTCAGATAACCTAATTGCAGTATCGGGACATGGACCCGATATTCAAACAATAAATTGTGCAAGATATACATATAAGCAGAGTATTTTGAGTATATTTGAATATGTCCCTTTTTTCATTTCTTCACCAAAACTCTTTTTATTAATGAAAAGTTCCGAACATCAAGATAATCAAAACCATATTAATGTTGAATTTAACGGGGGGTTATTAAAACTAACGAGAGTTAAGTTTTTAATCGAAGAAATGTGTGGAGGCGTTAAAACCTATAACGATAAGAAATACATAAGAAATATTTCAGGAAATATGGGATATGATATTTTGCCCCCTAGTTTAATAATTAGTAGGCAACTGACAGATGAGGAAAAAATGCGTGGCATAGTAGTAAATAATCACAGCACTGATCCACATTTCATCAGATATGACAAGGGAGGGGAAACAATTAGGCCCGATGGAGGCTTATTTCAATATTATAAGCCAATCGAATTCTTTATTAAATGGGATACAAAAAGTGTCAGGGAAATTGATGAACAGAATGGTTTAAGAAACAGACATCGTTATTTCTCCGAAGGTATTGGGGTTAGCACCGTAGGCATATATTCACCAGTGTTTAGGTTCTCTGAATTCGATGTATTTTTTAATAACTATAACATCATCTTTGTAGAACCATCCATAAGACTTGCGATTATAGGAGTTTTTTGTAGCCGAGTTTTCAGATACATGCTTTCTAATTATGAAAACCATACTGTAGCAAAGAACCAGATAGACATTTTAGATACACCAGTTCCTGTTAATTTTAATACTCCATCATTGAATAGTCTTGTAGGTATTGTGGTTGTAAATTTGAAACAAAACATTGATTATGATTATCTCCGTAATGAGCAAACAATTGTCGAAAACGAGGTTTATAAACTTTATGGATTGACCGAAGACGATATACGTGAGATTGAGCTTTGGTATTGTCGAAAATATACAAAATTAGCTGAGGCTCAGGGATTGTTAGCAGAAGTGAGAGAAAAATATGCTTCGCATCTTGATCGCTGCCGGCGAATTCTCGAAAAACCGCCTTCATACTGGCGGTCAAATCCGATTTTGCAGCTTATCGCTCAGGGTGAAAGCCACAGTTTGGAGTTTAAAGAAACTCTCGAATACGATACGCGGCAGAATCAAAGAAGCGATGACATTCTGAAGTCATCATTAAAAACCATAGCTGGCTTTTTGAATTCCGACGGTGGCACGTTGCTAATCGGCGTGACAGATACCGGAGAAATCAAAGGCATCGAAAGAGACTTGCGACTTTTGCCGACTGCGCAAAGAAACTACGACAGATTCGAGCAGAAGATAAGGAATTGTCTCAGGGACCGGTTTACACCGTCGCCGATTGGTAAGATTGCCATTTCCTTTGAAGAATTAGCCGAAGGGGCGGTCTGCCGTGTGGATGTTCAAAAAAGTAATGATATTATTCACTTTGATGGCGACATATATGTCCGTGACGGCAATAAAACCCAAAAGCTTGAAGGCCCGGCTTTAACCAACTGGATACAGCAGCGAGCAAATTGACGAAGTAATCACCTTGCACGGCGGCTGGCCAAATGCCTTCAGCACAAAATGATGGCTTTCGAGGCGAATTATAATGATGGAAAATAGCGAGTTTTTACAGTTGATACAAAGATACATAAAATCATTTTGACGAGGAAAGAAATACGATATGCTGGATAAGGTAGTTACGAAAATTGTTGCATTGGGAGTACCTGGGTTGGTATTGCTGGTCGCAATGGCTGCCAGTGGCTGGGTTGGTGGAGCTGCAATTGTTACTGCATTAGCAATTTTGGGTGGACCCGCTGGGATGCTCGGTGGGCTTTTTTTGCTTGGAATTTTGGTGCTAATTTCCAACGCTTTAGCCAAGTATGGGTTTTGGAAAATTTTTGAAGCATCTGTGAAAAAATTTGAAGAGAAGGGAATGAGCCACGAAGAAATAATTAAGAGAGTGGAAGCTTACCCTATTTCAAAGGAACTAAAGCGTAGAATCAAAGACCTCTTGTCAAGCAGTTAGCTCGTGAAAATCTTAAGGAGCGGAAAATAAATGAGCCGTAACTATTCACCAAAGGCATTTCGAGGGGAATTGTAAAGAAGAGAAATGAATATCGTCCTTGATACAAACATAATATCTTATGGAGACTGGTATCTGGAAGGCCCCATTTTCACCCTGTTGGAAAAGTTCCTTAGACTGAGTGGCGTGAAGTTGTTTGTGCCTGAGATTGTTGTTTTAGAAGTGAAAAATTCGTTTAAGAAAACCCTCACTAAATCATTCAAGTCATTAGACGAAAATATGCCAACACTCCGTAGATTGCTTCCTAATGAAGATGTTCTCCGAATACCTGACATTGTAGAAAAATGCCGTGAGTATGACACAAAATTAGACAAACGACTGGCTGAACTTAAAGCAGAAAGGCCGGGGCATTCCGACATACCACACGACAAGATAGTTTCAAGAGTATTGACACCTCGGAAACCTTGCACGGGAGAAAATAAGGGATATAGGGACAGCCTTTTGTGGGAAGTAATCTTGCGCAAGATAGTTACCAAAGATACAACCACGTTTTTCATCAGCAAAAACTACACGGATTTTACGATTAACGCTACGGACAAAACGCTCCATCCTGAATTGCTCGACGACCTTGCTGCGGCAGGTTTGCCAAAGGACGTGGTGCAATTCTATTCTGATTTGAGGAGTTTTGTTGACGAGCAAGTAAAGAGCAAATTAGAAGCAATAGTTGATGATATTGTGCGAAGCTTGGAAAAAGGAAGCTATAAAGGTTTTTCAGTCAAGAAGTGGTTTGTTGAAAACCAGGAGGCTATCAAAGACCAAGTAAACGATAAAATAGAGAGGGCCTTCAGTCACATTGCCAACGAATTAGAAGACCCAACTGTTACTTGTATCGAAGACCCAGAGAGAATAGATATAGATGAGGTGGCTCGCTACGAGAGGGATGAGCAGCTATACTACATAGGCGTCACAGTGTTCGCAGATATGACGATTGATGTTTTCGTGGACAAAGTAGCCTATTATAGTTACTTGGGGGAAAAATTTCCTTTGGAGGTTTGGGACTCTGACTGGAATGAACATTATGTCTGGGCTGTGGTACAGGTGAAGTTACCGCTCTCGCTTTTTATGCTGTTTGATGCGTCCGAAGAGACAGTTGAAAGCTTTGAAGTAGATGACGTGGGTGAGTTTTGGGGATGGTGCAGGGATTGTGGGGCACAGATTATGAGTGACGCTGCAGAGGAATGTTGGAGTTGCGGCAAGTCGTTTGGCTAAGAAGGACTGCTAATGAAAAAAAATCAGGAGTTTTTAAGTTTGATGCAAAGATACGTAGTAAACATTTCAATAGCAGGTTCTACGCTAAGGAATCAAGGTGCAAAAGGTGTGGCAGAAGCAGCCAGAATTTTCTTAGCAGAGCAGCTTGACCTATCAAAGCTCCGAACAATCCAACCGTCTATATACCCCGATATTCTGAGTGAATGGACTTATAACTTGCAGCAGGAGTTGCCCGAAGGCGCAAAGAACTGGGGCACGGCCCGCAAAGCTATCAACGTGTTTATGGTACAGGTTTTTCTGAACAAGTATCTTGCCGAAGAATATGGTATGGAAAAACTCAAAGATGTTCTGGAGACCCCGCTCGACTCATACGCTGCTGGTACTTTGCGGCGGTTGGCTGGTCGGGGTAGATTACCTCGGTGGAAAGGCATAATAGGTTTGAAGAAAGAAGACAGTGATAAATATCAAGAATTTGCTTCTCAAGTAGCAACCGAAAACAAGCTCTCGCGTGCTTGTCTGGATATAATCTTGTGGCGGCCTAAAAATGGAGAGGAACTCAAATGAGCCGAAACTATTCACCAAAAACGTTTTTAAGGCAAACGCCAAACACAATCCTCAAAGAGTATTTCCGCCGCAAAGACCTGCTCAAAGATATTGATTTTGACAAGCTGGGTGAAACAGAGATTGAGCCTATCTTTGAAGCAATGGACGGATTATCCGAAAAACAGAGAAATAGTATCGAGGCAGATTTTCGGCAAATCAACGAAATGGCCTGTGAAAAGGGAACGATGGTTTTAATTGAAGAGGCCCAGTTTCCTGTTCACAACTTAAACATACCGAAAACTTTGGGGGATATGGAAAGCCACTATGAAAGAGCCTTCTGGGTGTTTCTGAATCACCGTGTGGTTTTTGACATTGCTTGCGACCTGGCCTATATGGATAGTCTTGGCTCGTGGAGCAGCCGTAAGGTTGGAGCGGGATTAGTTCCAGCCGTAGATGAGAAGGACAAGCGGAATCTGGCCGATGGGGTAAGCGAATTTTATAAGAAACAGGGACGAGGGCAGCGATGCCACGTTGACAACTATCTAAGACAACAGCCGGAAAGACACTGCTATTTCGTATATCCTGAAGATTATGCTACTACCGAAATCGGCTTTGATGATGAAGGCAAGTTTTACCACAGGTTAAGGAAGCCTGCCTTTGAAGTCATTTTTGTTTATCGGCCTGAAAGCGGCACTTTGGAAGTAAGCGCCAAAGGCGGAAAGAAGGTTGTCGAGGCATTACAGGAAATTTTCTGTAAAACCATTTTGGGACTTGACGGCCTGCCGAATCTGGAGAAAAGACACTTTGACTTATCAAAGCTTAACGATGAGACCCTGAAGTTTGTTACAGAACCGGCAGACGGAATTGAAAAGGTTACAATCACGATGTTGCGTCTTGATTTGCCCGGAATAGGCAACAGGCGGATAACGCTTGAGGCAAGCGCATCCAATAACGAACAGCCGGTTTATACACTGATTGAAAAGGCGTTGAATAAATCCAATATCCCTCTCGGTAAAGCTCTTATTACAAGAGCGAAGATACAAATCAAATTTGCTGGAAGAGACGGCAAGAAGAGTAAATCGCTAACATTTGAAATATCTCATCCCGACCGCTGCACCCTGAAGGACGACCCGCTTGACCAGATTGCCAAAAAATATCTTGAAATATGGGGCTTCGTAAGTGGATGAGTTTTTAGCAAAGCTGGCAGAAAGATTGCAGATTCCCGATGCTGATACTGTATCAGCCGATGAAACAGCAGAATGGCCGGATGGCAAACTTGACGAACTGATAAAAGCTGGAGTCTTAACTGAAATTCGACATTCCAAAGGGATGGTATGCGGTGAATGCGAAGAAAATTGCTTCATTGAGCCAGATGTAAGAACTAATCCAGATACCGGCAAAGCTGTCGGTGTTTTTGTCTGCCGCCGCAAACCGGATATTGCCAGAATTGAGATTGACCTTGACCGATTAAGGCAATGGAAAATTAGCGGTGAAAAACTTGAAGCTTTGGGTTATACAAAAAGGAAAACCAAAAAGAGAAATATAAAAGTATCGTCAGACTTAACCCCAAAAGAAACCGAAGTTTTCACACTGATACACGTTAAGAAAAAAACTCAGCAACAATCCGCTATTGAAATGGGCTGCACACCTCAAAATGTTTCAAAATTGCTTAAAAAAGCTGAAACTAAAATGAAAGCCCGAAATTCACGCTCGATAAATCTTAGCAAAGCTCAAAAACTACCGGAAGACAGACGGGGACAAACAAATATCTCAAACGAAGATATTTGAACCCTTCGTTTATCTTCTCTCATATTTTTTCAACTCTAAAATCAACCTCGTAACGATTTTTTCAAATTTTATAACTCCCTGCTATGGCTATGGTTGCAAGCCTTTTTTTCTTAGAAGGTTGATTGGAAGGTTTATTTCAGTGCCTTTGGTTGCAAAGAACAACAATTTATTGAAAGGTGCTGAATTATGGAAACAAAAAACACAAAATCTGAAATCCAATTACTCACAGCAAAACAGTTGGGGGGTCTATTAAGCTTATCAAAGCGTCAAATTTTCCGCCTCAATAGTTGCGGGAAACTACCCGCTCCCATTCGCATCGGCGGTTCTGTTCGGTGGTCTGAGAAAACTATCTCTGATTGGTTGGCTGCCGGAGCACCAGACAGAAAGACCTTTGAAGCAATGAAGGGAGCGGAAAGATGAGAGCAGAAACGAAAACAGGCCACCTACTCAGCCAAGCAGGTAGCCCGAAAGTGAAAACTACAAACACATTATATCAACATCGAGAGGCGGAGTCAAACGAAAAACGGGCAAGGCAAATCTCTGAACGCCTGGCACAGATTCCACGAGCATACCGAGGCATTTACGAAAGAGCGGTCGCGGGCAAGAGCCGAAAGGCAGCGATGCACGCCTTTTGCAACGAATGCTGCGGCTGGCAAATCAAAGAAGTTTTTCTCTGCACCGACCTGGCGTGTTCTCTTTACCCATATCGACCGAAATCCAGAGTCCCACAGGAAGTTCATCAGAGCATCCCGAATGAGCCAGAATCGAAAGAGTCCTGCCAGAGGTAGCCAAGTTAAGGGTATGGCTGAAACAAAGCGGAATCCACACTCTACAAGGAGTTTAGATGAACATCGAAAAGATTTATGACTATCGAGACGAATCGGAGCAACTTTTATATCAGGTTGTCAGATACAAACCCAAAGATTTTCGGCAGCGGCGGCCAGACGGCAAAGATGGCTGGATTTGGAATCTGGATGGTGTTAGGTGTGTGCCTTATCGACTGCCGGAGCTATTAGAATCGTCTCAGCAAGACTGGATTTTCATTGTAGAAGGTGAAAAAGATTGCGACCGACTTTTTGGGATGGGATTTACTGCTACGACCTGTCCTATGGGGGCTGGTAAGTGGCTAAACGAATACAATAAGTATTTTGAAGGTCGCTTGGTTGTTATTTTGCCTGATAATGATACGGCTGGGAAAAAGCACGCTGAGCAGGTAGCGAACTCTCTATACGGCGTAGCGGGTGAGGTGAGAATTGTCGAATTGCCAGAGTTGCCGGATAAGGGCGATGTAAGCGACTGGCTTAACGCTGGACACGATAAATCCGAACTAATACAGTTAATCGACCAAGCGAAACCGTTTGACCCGAAAGTAGGGATAAGGGTAGATGTATCAAAGTTTAAGCCGATGTCATCGGACGAGTTGCTTACGATACTTGGCCTGACGATTAAGCGGGACAACGAGAATAAGCTCATAACCTTTTTGTGCCAGCTTTCGGCCTATACGGATAGCTCACAATTCAATATCAGCTTCAATGCGCCATCATCAACCGGAAAATCATATATCCCGACCGAAATCGCCAAACTGTTTTCGCAAGAGGATGTAATAGAAATTGGTTATTGCAGCCCGACCGCATTTTTTCACGATGTCGGTTCTTGGAATGCGGTTTTGAAGGCGTATATCGTGGACTTGTCCCGAAAGATTTTGATTTTCCTCGACCAACCACACACTTTACTATTGCAGCACTTACGACCTCTACTTTCACACGATAAAAAGGAAATCGGTTTGAAAATTACAGATAAGACTCAAAAATTTGGACTGAAGACCAAAAATGTTTTATTGAGGGGCTATCCTGCCGTGATTTTCTGCACCGCAGGACTGAAAATTGACGAGCAGGAGGCAACGCGATTCCTTCTGTTAAGCCCTGAGACGAATCAAGAAAAAATCAGAGAAGCGGTATATGAAAAATTAAGGAAAGAAACCGATGGTGAAGCTTACCAGGAATGGTTAGACAATAACCCAGAGAGAAAGCTTCTCAAAGAGAGGATGCGGGCGATAAAGCAAGAAAACATAAATGAGGTGAAAATAAGTGCACCGGAAATAATCGAGAAGAGGTTTTTAGCAGAAAACAAAGTACTCAAGCCCAGACATTCAAGAGATATAGGACGGCTGATTTCGCTGGTGAAAGCCCTTGCTTTGTTGAATCTTTGGTTCAGGCAGAGGGACGATTCGACCATTATAGCTAATGAACAGGACATTAACGAGGCGTTCAAACTCTGGGGTGCAATCTGCGACAGTCAGGAGCTTGGCTTACCACCTTATATTTATCAGCTTTTTCAAGAGGTGCTTTTACCTGCTTATGCAGAAAAGAACAAAGGTAGGGCCGAAGCCGTTGTGGAAACAACCGGAGTGCTTGGTCTTACCAGACAGAATATAATCCAAAAGCATTATCAGGTCTATGGACGGTTTATACCTGACTGGCAACTGCGACAGCAGATTATACCGATGCTGGAGGCTGCCGGTTTAATAACGCAGGAGGCGGACCCGACTGATAAAAGGAAAATGCTAATCTACCCTACCATCCTACTCACTATATCTGACAATGCCAATCAGGGAAATACAGGGCAAAACGATACGGAGATTTCTCAAACAATAGTGAGTTAGATAGTGGGGTAAAAAAATTATACTTTTTTATAAAATTTCAGTTGCAATATACTACGAAGTATGATAATCTATAAATAATGGGAATAAGACAGAAAGAAATGTGTGAGTTTGAAAAAACAATCCTGAAAGCTATTGAGGAAACGGGACTAACTCAGGTAGAGCTTGCTGCTAAAAGCGGTGTAAGCCAAGGTTTGCTTTCCTTATTCTTAGAAACCGAACCCTCAAAAAGACGGACAATAACTTTGCCGGTTGCAAATCGTTTATGTAAGGCTCTTGGCCTTGAACTGATACAAACTAAGAAAACAAATTTTAAGGAAAAGCAAATGGTTAGAATTATACCCTTCAGAAAAAATTATAACTCTGAACGAGCAAAACAACTCTGTTGCCAGCCTATTAAATTGAGAAGAGGGAAAATGGTTTGTGAACAATTGCTTAAAGAACTCGATTCAGACCAAGTTGGGTTGAAAGAAGAAACAAGAAATTGGTTGTCTAAGTGGGTGAATCCTGCTCGTAGAGAACCAAAAGTTGAAGCGATATTTGAAGATATAAGTTTAGAATTGTTTGGACAAAAAATTGCTCGTAAAATTTGAGTTTCATTGTTAATAGAAAAAGGCAAGGTGAAATTATGGCAAGCATTTTTCATCAAAAATACACAGTAAAGGACGAAAACGGCAAAACTATCCGCAAGCAGTCGCAATACTGGTATATCGACTATAAGACCGCTGATGGGACGAGAAAGCGGGTAAGGGCTTTCAAAGATAAGACCGCTACCTGTCAATTAGCTGCTAAACTTGAGAAAGAATCGGAGCTTGCACAGGCCGGTATCATTGACAGATACAAAGAACATCGCAAAAGACCGCTCATTGAGCACCTGGCCGATTTTAAGGCAAGCCTGACAAATAAGGGCACAACAGAGAAGCACGCCTGTCTGGTCTATAACAGGGCCAAAGCGGTGATTGAGAATTGCGGCTTTGTGTATATGGGCGACATATCGGCCTCGAAGGTTCAAAGGTATCTTGCCGAACGCAGGGGCGGGGGCCTGGGCATACGCAGCAGCAATTTCTATCTGCAAGCAATAAAACAGTTTTGCCGTTGGCTTGTAGCAGATAACCGCACCGCTGAAAGTTCTTTAGCTTATTTGAGCGGTCAAAATCCGAAAACGGACATACGGCACGCACGCAGGGCGTTAGACGCTGATGAGCTGGAGCGGCTCATAACAAGCACCCTCAAAGGACAAAAGCATAGCGGTATGACCGGAAAAGAGCGGGCTATGCTTTATATGCTTGCAGTAAGCACCGGATTGCGGGCAAGTGAATTGGCATCGCTTACTTGGCAATCGTTTAACCTGAATGATTCTATGCCTTCTGTGAAGGTTTTAGCGGCATATAGTAAACATCGCAGGGACGATACATTACCTCTGCGTTGCGATATTGCAAAGCAGTTGGCTTTATGGAAGGCTGAGTCTAATCCCGATGAGTCCGCCGGAGCTGGCGGAAGGGTGTTCGCCGACTTTCAGCCCAACAAGGCTGCCAAAATGCTCAGCAAAGACTTGCAAACTGCCGGTATTCCTTACAGGGACGAAGCGGGCAGAGTCGCAGACTTTCACAGCTTGCGGCACACGTTTATCAGCAGCCTTACCCGAAGCGGTGTATCACCGAAAGTCGCTCAGTCTTTGGCTCGGCATAGCACCATCGGCTTGACGATGGATACCTATACGCATATCGGCTTGTATGACGAAAGAGCCGCTGTGGATTCTCTGCCGAAGCTGCCCGTTTTGAATTTGAACGAGAGCAGCGCAGACGAAGCGGTTGCAGTGAGAACCGGCACCGATGACGTGAAGGTGACCGGTGACAAAAGCGCTTACAAATGCGCTTACAAAAAACTTGCAAAAAATGCTTACCCTGATAGTGACCGGTCGTCTGCGACTGTCAACGAGCAAGACGCAAAGCAAAAATCAGCGCAGAGCTATAAGTCGTTAGGAGCGACAAAATTAGGAAGCGAAACAAACCACCTGTCCACACTTGTCACGGGGGAAACTGACAGGCGGCGGTGGGATTCGAACCCACGTATAACGGTTTTGCAAACCGTCGCCTTGGTCCACTTGGCTACGCCGCCATAATGAAAGTCACCTTTATCCGCCTACGGCGGATTAAAGTTTATACTCAACTCTGTCATTTTACAACGAAATTAAACAA
>Ga0315289_10004370_pt1 | contig 21093 bp, 23 predicted proteins | sample YL17G11_40_MG_FD_203452 | JGI IMG/M metagenome (GOLD analysis project Ga0315289, IMG submission 203452) | Sediment microbial communities from Yellowstone Lake, YNP, Wyoming, USA - YL17G11_40 | ecosystem: Environmental > Aquatic > Freshwater > Lake > Sediment | place: USA: Wyoming | collected... | reverse complement strand
CAAGTGGGACGACCCTCTAGCCAAAGTTCGCCCTGAAGATGGTCTTCTGGCTTTGCGCAAAGGGCTGGGACTATTTGCTAACCTGCGCCCGGTAAAGGTCTTTCCCATGCTTGTTGATTCCACCAACTTGAAACCAAGCGTAATTGAGGGAGTAGATTTCATATTTGTCCGTGAGCTTACCGGTGGACTTTACTTTGGTCGTCCCAAGAGGCGGTGGCAGACTTCACGAGGGCGGCGGGCGGTTGACTCAATGAGCTATTCAGAGCAGGAAATTGAACGTATCGTACGGGTTGGGTTTGAGCTAGCACGGGGTCGGCGTAAGAAACTAATTTCGGTGGACAAAGCCAATGTGCTTGAGTCTTCCCGTTTATGGCGTCAGGTAGCAATAGAAGTGGCTAGAGAATACCCTGATGTGGAGCTTGAGCATATGCTTGTAGATGCTTGCTCCATGCGGCTTATCCAGAATCCGAAATACTTTGATGTGCTTGTCACCGAAAATACCTTTGGTGATATTCTTACTGATGAGGCATCAATGCTGGCAGGCTCGATGGGGATGCTGCCCTCAGCCAGTCTGGCTGAGGTGCCAAAGGAAGGAGTTAGAATATTCGGTCTGTACGAGCCCATTCACGGCAGTGCCCCCCGCCGTGCCGGACTAAATATGGCTAATCCAATTGCTACCATTCTCAGCGTAGCGATGATGCTCCGCTATTCCCTTGGCTTGGTAAATGCCGCACAAAGGGTTGAGGATGCCGTTGAAAAAGTCCTGAGCGACGGCTATCGCACCTATGATATAATGGGCGAAGGTAAAACAAAGGTGGGGACGAAGGAGATGGGGGACTTAGTTGCCGGGAAGGTGGGAGGCTAGGAAATTGGCATCAGTTCAGCTTTATGATACCACACTTCGAGATGGGGCACAGCGAGAGGGAATTTCCTTCTCGGTGGTGGATAAGCTCCATATTGTCCAGAAGCTTGATGAGCTGGGCATCCATTTTATCGAGGGTGGCTGGCCCGGCTCCAATCCCAAGGATGTTGAGTTCTTTGATAAAGCTCGAAGTCTTACCCTGAAGAATTCGGTGCTGGTAGCTTTTGGCAGCACCCGGCATCCTAAATCTAAAGCAGAAACAGATGCTAACCTCCTGGCTCTGGCTAATGCCGGAGTAAAGGTGGTTACTATTGTCGGTAAAAGCTCAGCCTTACAGGTTACCCAGGTATTAGAAACCACATTAGAGGAAAACCTGAGCATGATTGCCGACTCCATACGCTATCTCAAGGCAAAGGAGATGACCGTTTTCTTCGATGCCGAGCACTTCTTTGATGGCTTTAAGACTGACCTAACCTACACTTTAAAGGTTGTAGAAGTAGCTGCTGAAGCCGGGGCTGACTGTGTGGTGCTGTGTGATACTAATGGGGGCACACTGCCTAATGAGATAACGTCTGCTGTTGCAGCAGCTAGGAAGCAAACTACCGTGCCACTTGGGATTCATGCCCATAATGACGGTGAACTAGCAGTCGCCAATTCACTGGCGGCAGTTAAGGCAGGAGTTAGCCAGGTCCAGGGCACTATTAATGGCTATGGCGAGCGCTGTGGCAACGCCAACCTCTGTTCCATCATCCCGGCGTTGAAGCTCAAGCTGGGCATTGATTGTATTAGTGATGAGCAGTTAGCCAGATTAGCTGAGGTCTCACACTTTGTCAGTGAGGTGGCTAACCTTGTTCCTGATGCCTTTCAGCCCTATGTTGGCTTCAGTGCTTTCAGTCACAAGGCTGGACTCCATGTCTCGGGTGTGACCAAATGGGCGGATAGTTACCAGCACATAGACCCCGCCCGCGTGGGCAATCAGCAAAGAGTGGTGGTATCGGAGCTAGCAGGAAAGGGAAACATCATATACAAGGCAAAGGAAAGGGGATTAGATTTGCCTCTAAAAGGCAAAGAAGCACGGAAACTGGTGGAACAAATTAAATTGCTGGAGAGTCTTGGCTTCCAGTATGAGAACGCCGAAGCCTCCTTTGACCTGCTGGTACACCGGGCGAGGCCTGATTACCAACCGCCCTTTGAGCTGGTTGATTTTATGGTAATGGTGGAGACGAGACGACGTCCTTCTACTAAAAAGGGAATGGAGGGGATGCTAGCTGAGGCTGTGGTGAAGGTCAAGGTTGGCAATGAAATTATGCACACCGCTGCCGATGGTAACGGTCCGGTTAATGCCCTGGACCAGGCATTACGCAAGGCTTTATTACAGTTTTACCCCAGTCTAGCTCAAGTCAAGTTAGTTGACTATAAAGTTCGTATCCTTGAGGAAAGTATTGGCACCGGCTCCCAGGTGAGGGTTCTTATTGAGTCCAGCGATGGCGTTGACGAGTGGCGAACAGTTGGTAGTTCAACCAATATTATCGAGGCTAGCTGGCTGGCTCTGGCGGATAGCTTGGAATACTGGCTACTAAAACGGAAAACGGATAAGCCGCCTCCAGTAGAAAGTTGAAGCTTTATTAAGGCACTGTACCAGAGGCAGCCAGAGCCAATTTTAGACGGGTTTGCCCACTGGCATAATGTAAATGGGTTTGTATTGCTTATCCAGCCGTAAAACCTCTCTTACCTGCTCATCCTGGAAGGCACCGATGGCTACCGTTGCCAGACCGAGAGCAGTAGCTTGAAGGTATATATTCTGCCCGGCATGCCCCACTTCAATGTGCACATACCTTTCTGTTCTGGCACCATACCTCACAGCTGTTCGCTCATATAGGGCGCAAATAACTATATTTATCGGGGCTTGGTATATACATTCCTGGTCTGGCGCTGCTCTGGCTAACTCCAACTTTACATCCCCTTTATAGTGTAGACTTAAAGAGTGGCCATCTATATCGTAATGGTATATGCCCTCGTCTATCCCTTCAACGCAGCTTCTACCACAAACAACAAAGATTTCCAGTGGATAGGTAGCTCCAGCGCTGGGGACAGTCCTATATCTCTCCCAGGTATCAGTTATACCCTGGGCAGACCATAATATTTGTGATAGTTGCGTTTGGGAAATAGGCTGGGAGGCAAAATCTCTCACCGACCTTCGCTTGGCGATAGCTTCTACTAAAGACATACCGCCCTTTTGACTTGGTGAAAGTAAGTAAATTTGTGCTGGCTGACTCATATCTGCTTAGTCCAAAAGTCCATACTCAGGTATTTCCACCCCCCATCAGCCAGTATAACTACTATATTACCCTCATCCATCTCACTGGCAACTTTGATGGCTTGGTGGACTACTGCCCCTGAAGATAACCCGGCAAAGATTCCTTCTTTTTCCAAGAGTTGCTTAGTGGCTATAGTCGCCTGTTTGCTGGTAACAGTGACCCTCTCGTTAATAAGGCTAAAATCTATTATCGGTGGGATATAGCCGTCACTGAGACATTTCAGTCCCTGAATAGTATCATTTGGTGGTGGCTCTACGCCAATTACCTTAATATTAGGATACTTCTCTCTCAGCCGGCGGCTAACGCCAACTATCGTCCCTCCGGTGCCAATGCCAGCAACCAGGGTATCAATTCGGTCATAGGGAAAGTCATTTAGTATTTCAACACCGGTAGTCTCATAGTGAGCTAAGGGATTAGCTGGATTGGAGAACTGGTCAGGTATAAAGTACCGTTTATCCTGAGCCACCAGCTTTTGGGCAGCGTCAATGGCTCCTTGCATCCCGTAAGCCCCTTTGGTCAGAATAAGCTCAGCGTTGTAGATTTTGAGCAGTTTTTGCCTCTCCAGGCTCACATTATCGGGCATGACAATGGTGACCTTGTAGCCTTTTTGATACCCCAGCCAGGCGAGAGCTATTCCAGTATTGCCACTGGTGGCTTCAATGATAGTCTTGTCCTTAGTTAGCTCTCCACTTTGCTCCGCCTTTTCCAGCATATATTTCGCTATCCGGTCCTTGATGCTGGCACTACCCCCCAAATTTTGCCCTTCCAGCTTAGCCAGGATGCGCACCTTTCTCTTTGGACTCATTTGCGTCAGTTCTACCAGTGGTGTATGACCTACAGCTTCGACGGCTTTTTTGAAATACATAGCTTTTATCCTTTAATTACGCCTATGGGTATTGCCCTGGCTACCTTGCGGGAGATTCCCGCATTATGAGCTACATCAACCACCTCGTTTACATCCTTATAGGCTTCAGAAGCTTCCTCAGCCAGTGAACCCATGCTCTCTGCCTTGACCAGAATCCCCTTGGCTGCCAGTGCCCTGACAACATCGGCACCCCTAAGGCTGCGCTTGGCGGCAGAACGACTCTGCACCCTACCAGCACCGTGGCAGGTGGAACCAAAAGACTCCTTCATCGCTGTTTCTGTCCCTACCAATATATAAGAACAGCGTCCCATATCACCAGGAATGAGAACTGGCTGACCTATATCTTTGTAAATAGGGGGGACTGCGGGGTGCCCAGCGGGAAAAGCTCTGGTTGCTCCCTTGCGGTGGACACAAAGAGTCTGTTTTTTACCATCAACGGTGTATTCCTCTATCTTGGCGATATTGTGAGCTACATCATAGACCTGCTCCAGACCCAGCTCCCTCCAGCTCTTACCAAAGACCTTGGCAAACGCTTCACGAGTCCAGTGAGCAATGCACTGGCGGTTAGCCCAGGCATAGTTAGCGGCACAGGACATCGCTGCCAGGTAGTCTTGTCCCTCGCTTGAATTTACCGGAGCGCAGGCAAGCTGGCGGTCGGGCAGGCTGATACCATATTTCTTCACCGCCTCACCCAGTAATCTTACATAGTCAGTACAGACCTCATGCCCAAAGCCCCGGGAACCGGTATGAATTAAGACAAGCACCTGACCAACATCACTGATACCCATAGCATTAGCTGCATCCCTGTCGTAGATTTCATCCACTGCCTCAACCTCCAGAAAGTGGTTACCAGAGCCAAGAGTTCCAAGTTGTGGGACACCGCGCTTCTTAGCCTTACTACTTACCTTATTCGGGTTAGCCCCTTTCATAGCGCCGGATTCTTCCGTAACCACAATATCCTCTGCCTCTCCATAACCCCTTTCCAGTGCCCACCGACCTCCCTTTATCAGAACCTGGTCCAGCTCCTTTTCCGTCACCCTTATCTTGCCCGTGGAACCCACTCCCGAAGGAATATTGATATAAAGCTCATCAATGAGCTGTTTAATCTTAGGTCTTACCTCTTTGTCAGTAAGATTTGTTCGTAGTAGCCTTACCCCGCAATTAATATCAAAGCCAACACCGCCGGGTGATACCACCCCATCTTTTATTCTGGTGGCAGCCACCCCGCCTATAGGAAAGCCATAACCCCAGTGAATATCCGGCATAGCCAGTGAGCGGCCGACAATGCCCGGCAGGAAAGCGACATTGGCCACCTGCTGGAAGACCTGTTCCTCCCAGATATGGCCGAGCATGGACTCGCTAGTATAGATTAGACCGGACACCAACATGCCTTGCTTATAGCTCTGCGGGATTTCCCAGCGGTAGTCGTCTATCTTTTTAACAATCTCTTTCCAAGGTGCTGCCATTGCCTATCACCCCTCTTAAATATCAAATATTACCTGAACCTTGTAGCCATCATCTTTATCAACCTTTAGCATATGATAAGTGGCTGCCTTTACTCCTATTTTTAACTTATGTTTTGCTTTATCTACCTTCTCCCCGTAGCCTCTAACTTTAAGCTGGGTATGGTTAAGCTGGACAATGTCAAACCTCTTAAAGATAATATTCTCCGCATCAAAGAGATAAATGAGTTCGTTCAACCATTCTACCAGCAGGCTTTCCTGGTCAGTGGCCGTTAACTCTATATCCCGATGCAGAACCTCATCCACATCTTCAAGCTCAGTTATCAGGCTGAATAAAGCTTTAGCCGCATTAACAAATGCCTGTCTTATGTCGGCACCATAGGCTATGATGCCGACATCAGCAGTATGGTTTATGATTTCAAAATCTTTATTCACTTTACAAATGAATTATATCATTTACTGCGGTGAAGGCAAACTATCTAATCTCGCGTTGTTTATCGTAGTATTTTCATTAGCTACTTAATTTTGTGATATACTTAAGTCTGATGAGCCGATTTATAGATAAACTAAGTCAGGTTTCGCAGGTTGTGCCTCAGGCTATGGGGTTCAGGACAAGGCAGCCAGCCTCGCCGAAGCCGAAGATTCTGCTTGTTGCCAGTCTGGCTCAGGTCAATGTTAACAACTTGGTTGACTATGTGGCTGGGGCTGATGCCGGACTACTTCATATCACCGCAAGCTCAGGGGTTAAAATCCTTCAAAAAATAAGTCAGGTCTCTGACATTCCTTGGGGTGGTTGGCTACAAGATAGTGGCAGGGAAAGAGTAGACCAGATGGTGGAGGTTGGTTTTGATTTCGTGGTGTTCCCAGCGGCTAGTACGTCACTGGCAATACTTCAAAGCGATAAGCTGGGCAGAGTTTTGCAGGTAGAGGCATCGCTCACAGAAGGCCTACTACGGGCGGTTGATGAGCTGCCGATAGATGCCGTGTTTGTTGCCGGCGAACAGGAAGAGAAACATTTTCTAACTTGGCATCACCTTATGGTTTTTCAGCGCTTTGCCGATTTATTGACTAAACCTTTGCTAGCCTCTGTGCCATTAGATATATCAGCTAATGAGCTTCTTGCTCTATGGGAAGCAGGGGTGGACGTTGTGGTTACAGAAATTGGGGAGGTAGCGGGGAGATTGAAAGAGTTACGCCAGATAATTGAGCAACTATCCTTCCCGCAACGCAAACGGGGAAGGGCAGAAGCTCTGCTGCCGCGTATCAGCGTGGAGACAGGCACCGTAACTGAAGAAGAGGAAGAGGAAGAATAGCAAGATATGGGGAAGTTTCACCCTCCCTGTTTACCCTGTGATAGTTGCCAAGATTTCCCTTCGGTGATAATAGCCGGAGCAATTACCATCTCAACTTTGTGCATCTCTTGAAGGTTAAACACGCTGCAAACGCCCATTGCGGTGCGGAGAGCCCCGATGAGGTTTTGAGTACCATCGGTTACTGAGGCAGGACCTAAGAGGATTTGCTCTAATGTGCCTCTGGTGCCAACCTTTATCCGGGTTCCTCTGGGGAGTGCTGGGTGGGGGTGAGCCATACCCCAGTGATAACCTCGCCCTGGTGCCTCTCTGGCTTGGGCTAGAATGGAGCCGAGCATCACGGCATCAGCCCCTGAAGCAAAAGCCTTGCACAGGTCTCCGCCACTACCAATGCCGCCATCGGTAATTATCGGCACATACCGCCCTGACTCGCGTAGATATTCCTCTCTAGCTGCAGCACAATCCATGGTAGCGGTTACCTGCGGGACACCAATACCAAGGACTTCTCTAGTGGTGCAGGCAGCACCCGGTCCTACACCCACCAGAACCGCAGAGATTCCTGTTCTCATAAGCTCTAGGCATGCACTATAGCTGACACAATTGCCGACAATGATAGGCATAGGTATGGACTGGCGAAACTCCGAGAAGATTAACCCACAATAGCTTTTGGATATATGCCGAGCACTGGTGACAGTGGACTGGACAACAAAAATATCAGCCCCGGCTTCAGCAGCTATTGAGGCAAAACGTTTGGTATTAGCCGGTGCCACAGAAACGGCACATACTGCACCACCTTGCTTAATTGCTTGTATTCGCTCACCAATAAGGTTCCCCTTAATCGGTTGTGAGTAGACCTTTTGCAGGAGAGAGGTAACTTCAGCATCAGATGCTTGGGCAATCTCAGTTAATACCTCTTGTGGATTATCATACCGGGTTTGCACCCCTTCTAAGTTAAGAACAGCGAGCCCGCCGAGCTTGCTCATCAGGATGGCGAAGCTGACATCAGTTACAGCATCCATTGCTGCCGCCAGAATAGGGATGGAGAAAGTAAAGTTGTCTATCTTGAAATCAATGCTGGTCTGTTCAGGATTGATAGTTACATCCCCAGGGACTATGGCAACTTCATCAAATCCATAGGCACGCCGGAGTTGCTTAAACTCAGGAGTAGCCATTTTGCTATCCCTCCTTTTAAACACAGACTATATCAAAAGCAGAGGTTGAAAGTCAAGAAATGTAAAAGCATAAAGTTGTTTAGCAGCGTAAGGTTATGGTACAGGGGGTGTAATTAGATTCAAAAGATGCTGTAGTGGAAGATAGTTTATTCCCCACTATAAAAAGCAACGCCAATCAGTCCGGGCCCGGTGTGAACCCCCATTACCGGAGTAAACTCAGTAATAAATAGCTCGGCACAGTCAAATCGAGAGGAAATCTCATCCCTAAGTTCCTTTGCCTTATCTAGGGCATCAGCATGCATCACAGCTACATTAAGCGGTAGCCCATTGACTACTTTCTGCTCCATTATCTCTAATATGCGTTTTGTTGCCCCGGAATTAGTTCTGGCATTTGTGACTGGATGAGCATCACCTTCGTTAACGGTAAAAATAGGCTTAATCCGAAGTAGAGAACCAGCTAGAGCTGCCGCTTTAGGCACGCGACCTCCCTTGACCAGATACTTAAGGGTATCCAGCGTAGCCAGTAGATTCACCCGCCCCATCACACTCTTGGCAACCTCGACTACCTCATTTAGGCTCTTCCCTAAAGCTGCGGATTTGGCTGCTGCCAGAACAACCAGTCCTTGTGCTGCTGCCGCCGTGCCACAATCAAGCACTTCTATAGCTACATTAGGAAGGGTTTCCTTTGCCATCTTTATAGCTAGCTGTGCTGAGTTAAACATTCCACTGAGCTTAGATGGAAGGGTGATACAGAGAATGCTGGAAGCTCCCCGGCTGGCTTTACGATAGGCCTCAAGGTAGGGACCTGGTAAACAGCCTGAAGTGGTAGGAAGTTTCTTTGCTTGTCTGAGCCGTGTATAAAACTCGGTAGGGCTCATGTCTATCCCGTCCCGATAGGTCTTATCGCCAAAAATAAACTCTATCGGCACTACTTCAATGCCATATTTTTCTACCTGCTCTTTAGGAATGCAGGCAGTAGTATCAGTAACAATAGCCACCTTATTAGCCATAAAGGTCCAATTTTTCCTAGCTTTCAGAGTAAAAAGCAAAACCCAGGGTTCCAGTGCCACAGGCATAGCCCATTAAGGGGCTAAACTCGGTAACCCAGAGTTCAGCACAATTAAACTCAGATGAAACCCGCTCCTTCAGCTTCTCAGCTTCATCCGGGGCATAGGCATGCATCACCGCCACATGTACTGGACTTTGCCCCACTTTATCCCTCATTCTCCTGAGGAGCTGGTCTGTGCCCTGCCTTTTGTTTATAGCTGCACCCATAAAACGCACTGCCCCTGAGGAAATAGTAAGCATTGGCTTGATATTAAGGATAGATGCTGCTCGGGCGGCGACCTTAGGTATACGCCCTGACCGATAAATATGGCGAACCGTATCCAGGATAGCAACGAAAGTGACCTTGTCCCTCATTTCCTCAGCAGCTTTAATCACCTCAGCCAGACTCTTTCCCTCTGCTGCTGCTCGAGCTGCCGCTAGAGCAACAAAACCCTCGGCTGCAGTACAGGTCTGGGAGTCCAGCACCTCTATAGTGGTCTGGGGAAGTTCGGTCTTGGCTTGCTCTTTAGCGCCTTGGGCTACACTGTAAACCGCGCTGAGTTTAGAGGAGACAGTAATACAAAGGATGTTCTTAGCTCGCTTACTTGCCTCGCGGTAGGCTTTGAGACAGTCTGCAGGTGAGACTGCAGAGGTCTTAAAAGAGTCAGGGTCTTTTAAAAATAACTCGTAAGCCTTAGATGGGGTTATATCCACCCAATCCTTATATAGCTTGCCTCCAGCATAAAAATTAAGAGGCATAATGCTGATACCATACTGCTCAACCAGCTCCCTGGTAAGGCAAGCCAAGCTATCAGTGACAATGGCTACTTCTTGCGTCAGAAGCATCTCCTTGTTTTCGCTTTGAGTAATCGGTGCCTGATGGGCTAGGTTGGGCACTACCCACTATGCTTTACCCTACGCTCCAGCAATGCCGGGGTTAGGAAAAGTCCTGCCATCACCAGCATTAGAATAAAAAGCGCCGGCAGGCCAAGTTTCCCCTCGGTATAGCAGGCTACCATAATTAGGGTTAGAAGTCCCGATATAAGTAGTACTGCTACCTTTAGCCAGCGCTGTCTCAGGCGAATAAATATAGCAGCAGTTACCGCTAAAGCCAAAAAGCTCAGCCCTATCCAAGGAGCGAAATTGCGAATGTGCTCAAGACTAAGCTCCGAGAATCTCCTTTCCTGCTCAATCGCTAAAAACCAACCGATGATAATTGGCACCGGAAGCAACATCAGGGTGCTATATAACCAGTCTCTCTTTATGGTCTGAACAGTAATAGAGTATATTAGCCATGAAGCCAGCGGGACATAGAGAACTACCGTCAACCACGACCAACCTTTAGGTAGATAAAGTAAAAGAAGACCAGCCACTGCCACCGGCACCAAAGAGTAACCCAGCCAGGGGAAAAGCCAAACTGGTCTACCATGCCACCAACCATAGACAGTCATGCCGAGAACCAAGCCAAGCACAAATAGTAGCCAACCAATACCCTGCCACCAATTAAGAGCAAATAGTAGGGCAAAAAGTAGATGGGGGGTTGAGGCTAATAACGCTTGCCTCCAAGTGCCCTGGCTATGAGCCTCGTATATCTGACGGGCTACTAACTTGGCTGAGCCCAACAGCTTAACACAGGTTTTAGCTGCCTCCTCTTCAGATAACCCGGTTCCCCTCAGCTCTTGGAGCTTATCCTCAATGTGCGCTTTCAGTTCACTAGTAATTTCCCTCTCAACTGAGAAGTCAAGCCTTAAGTAATCTCTAACACTATCTAGGTAATGACTGACTACAGTTGTCACTTCCTCCACCCCATATTAAGCTCGCTGAATAATCAGGTTCATTGCAGTCAAAAAGTCCTGCCACTGACCTCTCTTCTCTGCTAGAGTAGCGAGACCTTTATCGGTAATATGATAATACTTTCGTTGCTGCCCACTGGGAAGCATCTGCCACCTGCCAATGACTAAACCCGCTCTTTCTAAGCGGTGTAGAGCAGGATAAAGAGTGCCCTCCTTAAATTTGAAATAGCCCTCGCTTCTTCTCTCAAGCTCCTTAATAACTTGGTAGCCATACATTGGCTGCTGAGCCACCAAGCACAAAAGCAGGGAATCAATACTACCTTTAATTAACTCGCGTCTTTGTGCCATTTAATTACCTCGCCTACACTAATACCTAGTAACACTATGTATAATAGCATATATTGTTATACTTTGCAAGCGAATATTAAGTAACCTCAAAAAATTTGCCTTGGTAAAGCCATTGCTGTAAAATTTGTGGGAAAAAGCTTATATGAGGTGAAGTAGTGCCTATCTATGAGTATGAATGTGGAGTTTGCCACTGCCGTTTTGAAAGGAAGCAGAGGTTTGATGAGGAGCCAGTAGCTATGTGTCCTGAGTGCCAGGGGAAGGGTCGCCGTGTTATCAACTCTGTTCCTGTCATCTTTAAGGGGAGTGGCTTTTATATTACAGATAATCGTAAAAGTAATAGCGTGGAGAAAGGTAAAGAAGAGTTACCTGACAAGGGAAAGGAAAAGGGGAAGAGAGATTGAAGGCACTACTCCAGCGAGTCAGTGGGGCCTCAGTTAGTGTCGGTGGTAGGGTGGTGGGGAAGATAGGTCGGGGCCTGGTGGTTTTTGTCGGGGTAGCTATTGGGGATAGCGAAAAGGATGCGCAGTATCTGGCACAGAGGGTAGTCAACCTGCGAATTTTTTCTGATGAAGCGGGCAAGTTTAACCTTTCGGCTCTGGATATTAAGGGCGAGCTACTAGTAGTGAGCCAGTTTACCCTCTTAGCTGATACCAGAAAAGGTCGTCGCCCTAGCTTTGTCGAGGCAGCATCACCGGCTCAGGCTGAAGAGTTATTTGAGCGGTTTGTGGAGGAGGCTTGCACCACCGGGTTAAAGGTGGAAACAGGGCGCTTTCAACAATATATGCAGGTGGAAATCCATAACGATGGCCCGGTAACAATACTATTGGATAGTAAAGAAAAACTTAGAAACAGTTGCTGTTGAAACTAATTGCAAATACAAGGGTTTGCAAAATATCTTTAACTTTTGTATAATTGATTCAGCTTCTAAGTTTGGGGATACTTAAGTGAACCAGTCCGGAAAGATAGTTAGTAAGTTAAGTGAGAAGGGGTATCGGCTGACACCTCAGCGGCTCATGATTTTATCGGCTATTGAGAATAGCGATGACCATATTAGTGCTGAGGAAATCTACGCCCAGGTGACGGCTAAATACCCTCATGTTAATATCTCAACTGTTTATCGCACTCTGGAATTACTCAAGAAACTTGGGCTGGTGACTGAGACCGACCTGGGGGGAGGTCGGGTTAGGTACCACCCCGCGGAGAAAGGGCATCATCACCACCTCGTCTGCATAGAATGTGGTACTGTTATTGACCTTGATGAATCACTGCTATCTTCTCTGAAGAGTATGTTATTGCACGAATATAAATTTAGTGCCGACTTAAAGCACCTGGCTATTTTTGGTCGCTGCGCTAATTGTAGTAAATAAATTTTTTTAACTAATTATTGCATATAATTGCAGTTGCACTAAATAGCAATTCTCTAGGAAAGGGGGCAAAAAGTGACCTAAAAGTAAGATTTTTTGAGTTAATTAATGGCAATAAACAAAGAGGAGGTCAAAGAACGATGTGCTATACTGTGCCACTTGCAGCAGCTATAATCACAACTATCCTATGGGGTCGAAATAAAGAACCGAAGATTTGGTGGCTCAATTTAATGCTTTATGGGGGTACGCTATTTGGGATAGTAGACCATATTTGGCATGGTGAGCTATTCCTCATATCTGAGAGTGTGGCTAAGGACTTGTCTTTAGGCTGTGTAATTACTGCTACATTATTTGCTTGCTGGGGCATAATCCTTGCCTTATCCAAGGTGAGTCCCAGTTTGGCTCGCTATCTGGCGCTCCCTAGGGCTTGATGTAGGATAAGTGAGATACAGTCTTACCCGTCAAAGTTCAACCTTCTTGATTACGATGTTATCTAAAATTGCGGAAAAGAGGGCATAAGTGATTATCTCAAAAAGCAAGGAAATGATGCAAAGGTCCTTTGAAAAAACGCTCTATCGGTTTATGGAAGTACCCAGGCCTGTATTTGATGGGCATTTTGGCATTTACATTCATGTCCCTTTCTGCTTGTCAAAATGCTCTTTCTGCCCTTTTTACAAAGAGCTCTTTTCTGACAAGCTAAAAAGACAGTATTTAGATGCCATTTTGAAGGAAATAGATGATACAGACATTCAGGGGGAAGCCAAGTGGGTCTATTTTGGAGGTGGGACACCTAATACTTTAGCCTTAGAAGATATATATAAAATAGTAGAAAGGATTAGAGGCAAAGTTCAGATAAACAGTATGGGCATAGAACTATTACCTGCGCTTCTTGATGATGAATACCTGAAAGGGCTTAAGGCGACTGGTTTCACAAAGATAAGCATCGGAGTAGAGAGTTTCTCAGATGAAGTAGAAAAGACCGGAAGAAAAATTGCCACGTATGACCATGTGAGGGGAATAATAGAACTTGCGAAATCTCTCGGGCTATGGGTGAATGTGGATATGATGGTGGGTCTGCCAAATCAAGATGCAAACACTTTCAGATATGATATCAAGACAATATCAACCATTCTGCCTAATCAGATTACGATATACCCGTTCATGGTAATCAGAGGACTAAAGGCTGTACCGGGTATCCCTCCCCAAGAGCAGTTTAAGCTCATTGAAGAAGCAGATGAATTGCTAGGAAGATTTGCATATAGTAGGAGAGGCGTATGGACATTTACCCTGGGTGATGACATTTATGATTCATCAAGGGATGAACTAATTGAGGATTATGCCGGGTTTGGGCCCTCTGCGTTTTCAACATACGGAGATTGGAAGGTGGTGAATCCTGAACTAGGAATCTATGTCAAAAATTTCGGAAATGGCAAAAGGATGGGGTTTGTTGCTACCAAGACTAAAGCGAGCGATGAATGGAGGAAGTTTGCCAGAATGATTTACGACCTTAAAGTTGATAATAGTTGTAACCTGCCGCCTTACATAGAGATTTTCACTTGGCTTCTAAAGCTTACTGGCTACATCAAGCATGGAATTCTAACCGGAAAAGGAAGAATCTTTGCCCATGAGATAACTAAAGCTGTTGTGGAATCCTTGCCCTTTCCTGTTCAGAACCCTGGCTGTGTTGAGAATTATGATGAATACATCTATTACAAAAATGGGTGTGTAGCTTCAGATAACACGGTGTATGCGGTTCGCTCTGCAACCTTAAACACACCAAAAACCATAAGTTCACAGTCTAAATTAGCTTAAGAGTCTGTGGCTCAAGCTCTAGACTGATGTCTAGGGCTTTTGAGGAATGGGTGAGGGCACCAATAGAGATGATATTAACTCCTGCCATAGCCGCTTTGTGGACATTTTCCAGGGTAATCCCGCCTGAGGCTTCAGTCTTAACCTGACTTGGGATTGAGCTCACTACTCGGCGCATTTCATCGGGGCTCATATTATCCAGCATGATTATATCCGCCCCGGCCTCAACCGCATCCAGTGCTTCCTCAACTGTGTTGACCTCAACCTCAACCTTTAATCCTTTGGGGGCGTTTTGTTTAGCCTTGGCGACGATATCCTTTAGGCTCATACCCAGAGCGCACAGCGCTGCCAGATGATTATCCTTAATCAGAATACCATCACCCAGATGAAAGCGGTGGTTCTGCCCGCCACCCATGCGTACCGCATACTTTTCTAGTAACCTTAAGCCAGGGGTGGTCTTGCGGGTATCAGTTATATTAGCCTTAAGTCCGCCGATTTCAGCGACATATTGGGCGGTCTGGGAAGCGATGCCACTGAGCCTCTGCAGGAAATTGAGGGCAGTTCGTTCTGCTTTGAGGATACTTATTACTTTGCCCGAAACAGTAGCTACTATATCTCCGGGTTGAACCTTGGCTCCGTCTTTAATAAGCGTATCAACCTTGAGTGATGGGTCAGCCCTTAGAAACACCCGTTTAGCTATCTCGCCACCGGCTAAAATTCCCCGTGCCTTGACCAGTATGGATGCCTTTCCCTGTAGTTCAGGTGGTATCAGCAAATCGCTGGTCACATCACCATGGCTTATATCCTCAGCTAGGGCAGGGGCTATAATGTTATCAACCTCTTTCTCCGGTAACTCCAAGCTTAGCCTCCTATTTTGGTGAAAACGATATGGCGTTGCCACTGGGGTAAGCTTTTGGGGAAATCGGAGCGGAAATGAGCTCCACGGCTCTCTTCTCTGATTAAGGCAGCCTCAGTTACTAAGCGACCAGTCAAAACTAGGTTATTTAGCTCGTAGGAAGGACGGTCTGTAGGCTGGGGTAGGCACTTTTGCCAGGCAGCCAGGACATCAGCTGCTTCAGTCAGGCTTTTCTTGTTGCGTATAATGCCTACTTTATCCCAGTGGAGCTGCTGCAAAGCGGAAAGGCTGGCTGCAGGCACAGCCTTTAGAATCTCCCTCTGACTAAGCGAGCTGTGAACCTCTGTGCCTTTGGTAGTAATAGGTGTCTTTGTTTTAACGCCCATTCTGGTTTTTTCCATAATTCTTTTGCTGAACACAACCACTTCTAGCATTGAGTTTGAGGCCAGGCGGTTTGCCCCGTGGACTCCCGTGCAGGCGGTTTCACCAGCAGCGAATAAGCCAGCAATATTAGTTTCTCCCCAGGTATTCGTCTTGATGCCACCCATCATATAGTGGGCAGCCGGTGCTACGGATATCAGACCTTTAGTAATATCTAGGCCATGGTCAAGGCAAAAGCGGTAAATGTGGGGAAACCGGGTGGTAATAACATGGGGTGGTAAATGGGTAACATCAATGAAGACCCTATCTGAGCTGGTCTTTTTCATCTCGTACAGGGTGCTGCGGGCCACTACATCCCGTGGTGCCAGGTCAGCCTCTGGTGTATAATCAGGCATGAAGCGGTAGCCTTCTACATTGCGTAGGATTCCCCCTTCTCCCCTGACTGCTTCCGATATAAGAAATGGGGTTACTCCGGGTAGGCGTAGTGCGGTGGGGTGGAACTGGATAAACTCCATGTCAACAAGCTCAGCCCCGGCGTTGAAGGCTAAGGCTATACCATCACCGGTGGCTATATCGGAATTGGTGTTGAACTTGTATAGCTGCCCGTTGCCACCGGTAGCCAGAATGAGGGAACGACAGCCAAACTCCTCAATAGAGCCAGTACGGCAATCAAGGGCTCTTACTCCTGAAACTCGCCCCTTCTCTACAATTATCTCGGTAGCAAGGCAGTCTTCAAGCACCTGGATTTTAGATGACCGTACCTTGTTACTTAGAGTGATTTCAATGTGCTCACCAGTGGCATCGCCCCCGGCATGCAGGATACGGGGCACACTGTGAGCTGCCTCTCTGGTGAGGGCAACCTCTCCGTCAATAGTGTCAAAGGGCACCCCGAGATAGACAAGGTCAGCAATGCGCTCCGGGGCTTCATTGACCAATATCCGCACCGCCGCTTCGTCACATAAGCCATCGCCGGCAGCTATAGTATCCTGGAAGTGAAGCTCTGGGGAATCATTCTTGCCTATGGCAGCAGCAATACCTCCCTGGGCATGCCTGGTATTGCAGTCGTCAATGCTGCCCTTGGTGATAATGAGCACACTGCCCTGCTCCTTTGCCAGCAGGGCAGTATAAAGTCCGGCAATACCACTGCCAACTATTATGTAGTCATACTGGTTCACTAGTCTACCTCTTCGGCTTTAATTGGGTAACTAACCTCCAGCATACGGTCAATAGCCTGTTTTGCCCTAACACGTATATCTTCGGGCACGGCTATTATATTTTCCCTGAACTCCATAGTCCGCGCCAGTACTTCCAGGGTCGTCTTCTTCATATTGGTGCAGACTTGGCTCGGTGTGATTAGATAAAATGACTTGTTGGGGTTCTCTCGGCGTAGGCGGTGGAGCAGCCCTTCTTCAGTTCCTATAATGAAGCTACTGTGTGAGCTTGCCTTGACATAGCGGAGCATCTGCGAGGTGCTAAGAGCAGCATCGGCTAGGGCTATTACCTCCGGTCGGCATTCGGGGTGGACGATTACCTGCGCCTCAGGGTGGAGCTTTTTTGCCAGCTTGACCTGCTCTGCTCTTATGCGGTGGTGAACTATGCAGAAGCCGGGGTAAAGGATTATGTTCCTTTTAGTCTTTGTGGCAATGTAGTGTCCCAGATTCTGGTCAGGCACAAAGATTATATCGTCGCTTGCTACAGAGTTGACTATCTCAACCCCGTTAGCTGAGGTGCAGCAGATATAGCTTTCCGCTTTGGTTTCGGCTGAGGAATTGACGTAACAGACGACCAATGCCCCGGGGTATCTTTGCTTCCACTCTCTCAGCTCATCAGCGCTAATCATATCTGCCATAGGACAGCCAGCACTACCTTCTGATAGCAAAACAGTGCGGTCAGGGTTGAGAATGGCGGCGATTTCAGCCATAAAACGGACGCCACAGAAGACGATTGTTCTGGCATCTACCTTGGTGCACTGGCGTGACAGCTCAAGTGAATCACCGACAAAGTCAGCTATATCCTGAACCTCGGGTCGCTGGTAATTATGGGCAACAATAACCGCATCTAGCTCTTCTTTTAGTTTGGCTATCTGTCCCCTGAGTTGCTTCAAGCCACTCATTTTTCTTCACCCGCCCGCACCAGCATGACTATCCCGGCTGCAGATGTTTCACACTGATTATTTACCCTTAACTCCAGCTACGCTGTTTTTAGACATTCTAATCAGTGCCCCAGATTCTACTTTTATGACTATGCTATCCTCGGTGATACTCTCAATTTGCCCATACATTCCACCAATGGTAATTACCTTGTCTCCCCTTTTCAGTTCTTGTGTCATTTTTTGCTGTTCCTTCTGTTTCTTGCGTTGTGGTCTGATCATGACAAAATAGAACAAGGCAAAAATCAATACTAGAAAGACAATCATATAGATGCTGCTTGAGCCTTGTCCCTCAGGTGTGCCTCCTGCTAGGTCACAGCCGCCCATAAGTAGTAGAGTAATAAGAAATCCCGTTATCAACCCCAAACTCAACAGTTTATTCTTTACCATTTTCCCTCCTTAAATTAGTTGATACTACTATATGTAATCTTACCTTGTAGCGACCAGGGACTTGTTTTGGCAATCCTGACTTTCACCAGTTGCCCAAGGTAATCGCCGTTGCTGCTGAAGAATACCAGTTTACCAGTTCTGGTGCGACCCTGCCACTTGCCTTTATTTCTCCCTTCTACCAGGACTTCAACCGTTTTGCCCAAAAGCTGGGAGTTAATTTCGCCGGCAATTCTCTCCAGGAGATGCTCAATCTTATTTAGTCGCTCCTTTTTCTCAGCTTGGGGGACATTATCCTCGTATTCCCTAGCGGCAACAGTGCCGGGTCGGGGTGAGTAGGCAGCTACATGGATGGTATCAAACCTTAGTTCAGAGAGCAGGCTTAGTGTTTGCTGGAACTGCTGGTCGCTTTCTGAAGGAAAGCCGACAATTACATCGGTGCTCAGGACTACCCCGGGTATTTTACTGCGTATCTCGCTGATAAGCTGGCGGTAATGCTCTACGGTATAGCCCCGCCTCATCGCTTTCAGGATAGCATTGTCGCCTGACTGAACGGGGAGGCTTATCTGCTCGCAGACCTTATCCAGTTTGGCTATTGCCTCAATGAGCTTGCTGCTCATGTCTTTAGGGTGATTGGTCAGGAAGCGTATGCGAGCCAGGCCATCTATAGCATTTAGCTCATAAAGCAAAGCGGTCAGGTCTGGTTTAGTTGGCAGGTCATGCCCGTATGAATCCACGTTTTGCCCCAGCAGGGTAACCTCTTTTACCCCACGATGTACCAGCTCTCTGACCTCACTAACTATTTCTTGAATCGGGCGGCTTCTTTCCCGTCCGCGGCGGTAAGGGACGATGCAATAGGAGCAGAAATTATCACAGCCCTGAGTGATAGGAACAAAGGTACTGGGTGAGGGGTGTGGGGGTAATACTTGTCCGGGTTTTTCCAGCCACTGTGGATAGTCTCCGGGCTTAAAGAAGTAGTCAACATGGGGGAAGCTTTTACTGAGCTGGTCAGTATGGGAATTCACTAGGCAACCAGTCACGGCGAGAGTTAGGTTAGGGCGTCGCTTTTTTAGTGGTTTAAGGGCGTCAAGCTTATTGATGACGCGGTTCTCAGCACTCTGGCGCACCACGCAGCTATTAAGCACAACTAAGTCCGCCGCCTCAGCGGTAGCTGTCTCCTGGTAACCCAGTTGCTCAAGGTAGCTACCTAGTCGCTCCGATTCCGCCTTATTCATCTGGCAACCTATAGTCCAGAGATAATATTGTGGCATACTCTTGCTCTTGATGATATTAAAAATATAACCCCCTTATAAGGGGCATTATTAATGGCGGAGGGAGTGGGATTTGAACCCACGACCCCGGTTTCCCAGGGCAAGCGCTTAGCAGGCGCCCGCACTAGACCACTATGCGATCCCTCCCTAGACCTGCAACGCCGATTCTATACATTTACTATATCACAACCATTTATTTAGCTCAAACCTCATTGAGGGAGATTGGTTTATCAACCTCACCCCCTTAATCCCCCTCTCCTTAGTTAAGGAGAGGGGGAGGGATTTTGAAGAGAGGCTTCGCCTCTCTTTGACTCTCTCTAGCACCTATTCCTTCAAAGAAGAGAGACTTTAAGAGGGGGGCTTCGCTCCCCTCTTACCTATGTTCCCCCTTCCCTTCAAAAATAATAAGGGAAGGGGATCAGGGGGATAGGTTTCTAAATAATCTTATTGAGGGCGGTTTTAAGGTGTGCTATTATGAGATGCACAGAGAAACATGGAAATAAACGTTCTAATCGACGATGACCTTGGGGACTGCCCTGAAATGAATTGGCTTCAGGGCGTGGCTGAGCAAGTCCTGGTTGCTGAAGGGGCTGGCTCTAGTGTAGAGCTTGGTCTGGTTATTACTAGCCAGGAAAGCGTGCAGAAGCTAAATCGGCTCTACCGGGGGAAGGATGAGCCCACCGATGTGCTTGCCTTTTCCACCAGAGAAGAAATCGGGGCAGACTTTCCCCCTTTTGTTCAGCCTCCTGATGGTGTGCTCCACCTTGGTGAGGTGATTATCTCTTATCCGCAGGCAATTATACAGGCAAAAGAGCACCAGCACTCAGTAAAAAGGGAGATAGCAATTCTCATAATTCATGGGGTGCTGCACCTGCTGGGTTATGAGCATGATGAGCCTGAGCGAGAATGTCAAATGAAAGCTAGAGAGGCGGAAATCCTGAATCACATTGAAAGGGGGTAAGTTGAGGGTTCTTGGCATTGCTGGTAGCCCGCGGCGGGGTGGCAACACTGACCTGCTGCTGGCTGAAGTTATGAAGGGTGCTGCCAGCAGGGGGGCTGAGGTCAAAACTGTTATCCTTGATGACCTCAAGATTGCTCCCTGCCAGCACTGTGATGCCTGTCTGGAGACAGGCAGATGTAAGATAGAAGATGATATGCAGATGGTTTATGATGAGCTGATGAAGGCAGACCGAATAGTTCTCGCCTCCCCCATGCAGTTTATGACGGTAACCACTCAGATGAAGGCTATGATTGACCGCTGCCAGTCATTGTGGGCACGCAAATATGTCCTGAAACAACCGCCGTTGGGTAGCGAGCCGGGGAAGAAGAAAGGGTTATTTATCTCGGTTGGTGGCAGAAAAGTAGCCAATCTGTTTGAGCCGGCGCTGGTTACAGTGAAGGCCCTGTTCAAAGTCCTTGATATTGATTATGCAGGTGAGTTAGTATTCCCCGGGATTGATGAGAAGGGGGCAATAACCAGACATCCCGATGCCTTAAAACAAGCCTTCCTTGCCGGGCAAAAGCTGGTGGAAAATCCCTAAGCAAAGCAGGATATATTAGGCACAAATTTACCAGAACTGGCCTTACCTGCTGGGAAGTGATAAACGCAGCTAATATCTATTCTGCAAAAGTTCAGAAACATATTGGACTCCAAGGGGGGTGATGAAGAGGAGTCCGGGTGAAGCAGATCTATGTGGA
>Ga0315289_10004369_pt1 | contig 21093 bp, 17 predicted proteins | sample YL17G11_40_MG_FD_203452 | JGI IMG/M metagenome (GOLD analysis project Ga0315289, IMG submission 203452) | Sediment microbial communities from Yellowstone Lake, YNP, Wyoming, USA - YL17G11_40 | ecosystem: Environmental > Aquatic > Freshwater > Lake > Sediment | place: USA: Wyoming | collected... | reverse complement strand
CCTCGCGACTGCTAACGAGCCCGATGGGAACACTTAACCACTCCTGGTGCTCGGGAACCAGGCTGCGCGACCAGTTCTCCTGCACCGGGATCTTGTCAACCGTCGAGATGCGACGTCCCTCGATCAGAGACATCATCTGGAGCAGCTCGACGGCTGGGGGCAGATCGGCCCCCGCCGGACGGACCAGCTCCAGGCGCCGCAGCTTGGCGGCGAACTGCTGGCGCGCCTCGACCGGCTTTAACAGGTCGGCGACACCCAGGTAGCGGGGCGTGTTCAGCCCGACCTCGATATAGCGGAAGACCACCTGTTCACCAACGGCGGCGACCTCCACCATCGCCTGGCAATCGCTCGGGACCTTCGACGGCTCGTCGACGAGGAACAGGACCCCCGCGCCCAGGGTGGGGCCATCACGATTGAGCGTGGCGATGACGTCCTCGGAAGCCACGTCCTTCAGGGGGGTGTTCGCGGGGGCCTCCCCGAGCAGGTCCACAACGATGAGCAGGAACGGAAGAGTGATCTCCGCCGATCCCTTCCCATCCTCCCGGTCCTTCGTCTCGTTGAGCCGAACCTGCCGCTGGTCCAGCTCAACCTTGATTCGCTTCCAGAAACCGCGGACGTCGGCGGGCTTGGCCGAAAAGCAGAGCTGGTCCGATGGCCGGGGCTTCCCGCTGTCATCGTCGTCCCCGAACCCCCGGACAATGCAGTGAGGCAGCCACTCGGCCCATTCCCAGCTGCTGCTCGAGGCGGGATGACCGATGACGTACAGGCGGGAGTCTTGAGACGAGTGGAAGGTGCAGAAGTGGGCCAGCACGGCGCGGGCGAAGTCGGCCGTTTGCGTTGGGCTCTTGCCGAAGATCCCCAGAGAATGGCGCGGGGGCTCGTAGAGGCCGGAAAGCATCTCCTCCATGTCCGAGTCCCTCGGGGACCGGCCCTCGTCCTCGTCGGTTTCGTCCCGGCTGACAGGCCGCAGAGGGATCGTGATGGGAGCGTCGGTGAGGATCTCCGAGTCCGCCGCCAGACGCAGCGCATCCTTGAACAGCGGCGACGGGTCAACCGATTCCTCCGCCCCCTCGACCTTGTACACCACGGTGGACCTGCGGCCCCCGATCCCCAATCGCACGATCCCGAAATCGGGGTCGCTCGGGCGTCGCTCCCAGATGCGGGAGCCAAAGCGACTGGTCTCCTTGCGGGCCGCGATCTCGATCAGGGAGGGCACGTCCGGATAGTTGTAGTGGAAGAACATGCGCTGGGTGTTGTGAGACCGCAGCATCTCCTGCCGCATCTCGGCCAGCCGCATCTGGTAGGCATGCTCCTTCTCGGCGGCGTCCTTCCGTTCCGCCCGCAGGCTGATGACGCCGAAGACGACGGAGGCTCCCATGGCCAGGCCCATGGTGATCACCATGGCCATGTTGCCCGACCCCGAGGCGAAGACAAAGCCGAGGACGGTGATCAGAGGAAGGATGAGCGAGATCAGAGTCTGCAGGGTTGCGCCTGGCTTCTCGGGCGGCTTGGGGATCTTGACCGCACCTGAGGGAAGCTCCGGCTGCATTCGCGGCGGGCGATCGATGTATTCGAGAGGCATGGGAGACACCCCTGTGGCCAAGCGGCCACGTCAATTCCTGCTGGCGGTTTCCGGCAAGCACGCAGCCTAGATTGACTTGCGGGACGTCATGACCTAGAATAGTCGCATTATAGCCTGATGAAGCTGCATGTCAACCAAGGTCGGACCAAGGAGCCGGAAGAAGCATGAACCTCGCCCGGTATTGTGAACGGTGCAAGCGCCTCACGCTGGACGGCAACCTGTGGTGCCAGGACAAGGATTGCCCGGCCGAGCAGGGTTATGCGGTGCTGGGGTACGGCGACTACCTGGGCGACTTGAAGGTCACGAAGCTCATCACCGTGTGGCGCACAGGCGCGCTGTACGAAGCGCTGCGCGGCAAGCAGACGGTGTGGCTGAAAGTGGCTCACGCAGATCCGGAGTGCGAGGACCGGCTGAAGCGGGAGGCGGCCTTCCTTAAATCGATCGGGGCTGTGGCCGGGAAGCCGTCGATCCTGCAGTCCCTGCGCCCCGACCCCTATCCCATCCATCTGAAGCTGTTGCCGCCCTACCCCACGCCCTCCAATCGACTCCACGGCGAGATCTCGTTCCGCGGCGAGCCCAGGGTCTTCGCCGTCCTGCAGCCGGTGCGCGGCTCGCTGCTCAGCGATCGCCTGCTGGAGACCCCTCAGGTGTGGCATTACGAGGCCGCCTGGACCACCGTCACCCTGGCTCGGGCGCTGCGTCCGTTGGCCTCGCGCAACCTGGCGCATCTCTCGCTGACGCCCAATATGGTGATGGTCGAGACAGACGCCGAGGGTCACTGGCATCCGACGCTGCTCGATTTCGGCTGGCTCTGGGACGGCAGCCGCGACGGAACGTACCTGGAGGGCTTGATCCCGCTCTGCGCACCCGCCTACAGCGCGCCGGAGGTCCTTGCCGCGCGAAGTACCTCCGTCGGGCCCGCCGCCGACACGTACACCCTCGGCCTGGTGCTCTACGAGATGCTCGCCGGCCACCCGGCCTATGAGCCGTTGTTGAAGCGCGATGACCAGGTGCGGCGCGTGGTTACGCAGAATCCATCGCCCCCGCCCATCGATCGTCCGGAACTTGAAGCCTCGGGGGTCGTCAAGCTGGTGGCCAAGGCGATCGCAGCGGGCGACCGCTATCCGACCGTGGTGCACCTGGCCCAGGCACTCACGTCGGTGTATGGCTCGCCGCCGGAGACGCGGCCCCTGCCCGCCGGGACCAAGGTACTGATCGGCGTGGCCCTCTCGTCCTTGCTGTGCATTGCCCTCTTCATCGCGTATCTGCTCCTGCAGGTCGTGCTGAACCGCTGAGCGAACGAGGGCGGGCCCTGCGGCCCGCCCCACGCTCCTCACCGCCAAAACAGCCCTCATCCGCCGTCCGTCGGCCTTTCGGCCAACACGAGAACCGCGCGAGAGGGCCCAGCCGACGGCTAGCGCGTGCCGAAGTAGCGCTTCCCCTCAAAATCGCCGTTCTTGTGGTCCTGAACGGCCTGATCCAGATCGCCGCCGAACTCCTTCAAAGTGGTGGCGAGCTCCTTGGACTTCTTGTTCACGGCGTCTTTGCATCGACCGTAGTACTTCGCCAGCGGCGGGAAGAAGAAACTGCTTGCTTCCAGGGCTGTGAAGATGCCGACCGCGATCTTCCCGATGTTGGTGACGACATCCGCCTGTTGTCTGAATCCCTTCGCCGTGCTCTGGACCACGGGGTAGTCCATCTGGACGACTTGTCCGGCCATGTCGGTTCTCCTTCGCTGTAAGCTATCCGAAACGCGCCGCGGGTAGACCCTAGAAGATCTTGGAACAGACGTCGGCGAACCCGCTGGCCAACCCGGAGGCCTTCTTGTCGCCGCTCGAGGCCGTGTCGCCCGATTTGGTGAGGTTGACCTGGATCCCTGTGAACGCCAGCGCCAGCTCTACGAACTTGGGCATCAGTTTGCGGAGAATGTCGGCGTTGAACTCATCGGCGTCTCCACCGATCCAGGCCGACTGAATCTTGGGTCCGTAGGCCTTGACGAGGGACTGGACCTGTTGCGTGGAGGTCGCTTGCTGGCCGAACTTGGTCGCCGCCGCCCCCACCTGTGCGAAGTTCATGAAGAAAGAGTTTCCGAAACCTGCCATGGTAACTGAACCTCCTGGCTATGCGAGCCGACTAGTTCTGGAATCGGGTCTTGGCCGTCTTGACGCCGTCCTCGAGCCTTGCTCGGGCGCCATCGACATCCGACGCCAATTCGCCCATCTTGGCGGAGAGCTTCTTCAGCGCTTTCGTCAGAGGGCCATTGATGGCGGCGACCATAGCCTGCCCGGCTTCCCCTTGGAGCCCGCCGCCTTCCATGTCTTTCCCCACCTGCGAGGCCGCCTTGATCGTATCTTCAAGCTGTTGCTGCGCCGCCGTGAACTCCTTGTTCATCGCTCTCATGGTGTCATAGTTCATTCGTACTTTTTCGGTCATGGTTCCCTCCTACATGCGCGATCGACCGGGCGGGCCTGACTCAGGTTTATGCCGTCCCGAACTTGTTGAGGATGTCCGTGAAGATGGACTCGATGGAGGCTTCGGTTTCGTGCTGGATCTTCTCGATTTCCTTCGATACCCTGTCGCCCTCGGTCATCGCGTTCTGCAGCTTTTTCATGGCGGGTATGACTTCACTGTCCATCTCGCTGAAGAACGCCGTCGCGCCTTCCCCGATCCAATCACCCCCTCTGAGCTGCTCGATCACTTTGGTCAACTTCTGAGTCGTTTGCTGGACCGCCGTCTCTTGCCCTCGGAACGAGTTCTGGTACTTCTTCATCGCTTCGTAGCTGACCCGGATGAGGGCCATCATGGAGCTCATTCGCACACCTCCTCGTGCTTGCTCGCGGTTTGCACGCGAGCGAAGAATGCGGCCTTGGTGCATCTCTCAGCGCAGTTCGTGGGTCGCGTGGCCGGGATCCCCGAAGATGACAGGCAATAGGCTTCCTCCTTCACTGGGATGATGTTTGTGGCTATGACATTGATACCACGTCCGGTGTCCCGTCCGAAAGGGGCGGCGTTCCCGACCCGCCGGGAAGCTCTTCCCGCCATCCCGAGAGGGCTCTCCGCACGCGTGGCGCTCCTTGAGGCCGGGATGCCCCGTCGGCTTGAGGCCTGACCGTCGCAACGGTCGTCCATGCGCGCCCTGGAGCGACGTTTGCCGGCACGGCCTCGGCGGTCCCTCTGACGTCCGTGCCGAGAAGCGAGACCGGCGGTGACCATCCGGCCAATGGGGCCAAAGTCCATGCTTCTGCCACCCCGGGAATCAGACTTTCCGACGCCACGCGCGTTCGACCACTCCCCGAGGTCGGACTGGCACCCTCGCCCGAGCGGCCTATAATGGGTATGGTCCACAACGCCGAGCAATTCATCGCCGCTTGTGAGGCTCGGAACACTGTCCGCGCCTCGGTGGGAGACCCAGTTGGCCGTGATCCCCGACACCAGCCCAGTGAGTCCGGGCCAGCTTGCCCGCCTGGCTGATCGGTTGCACGCCAGTCTTGATCCGCACGACGTCATGCCGATGGTCGCCACGGTCGTTGCGCAGGGCCTGCCGGCGCGCTATGTTGCCATCTACCTCAAGCGCTTCGACGCTGAGGAGCTCCTGCTCGTCGCCGAAGGCGGGGCCGCGACGGGGGAATTCGAGCTCTCCCCCATTCCGTCGGCTGCGGCCGGGACGGCGGACGACCGCCCCAACCCCGAGTCATCGAATGCGCTGGCTTTCCCCCTGCTCTACAAGTCCGAAACGGTCGGGCAGCTAGTCGTTGTCATGGACGGCGGCCGCCAGCCGACCTCCGAGGAGAGCCGTCTCCTGGAGGCGATCGCCGGCGGAGCAGGGGCCGCCGCCCAGGTCGTGCGGCAGGCGCACGTCCTGCAGTTGGCGCGCGAGCGTCTGGTGCTGGCGCGCGAGGAGGAACGCCGCCGTCTTCGACGCAACCTGCACGACACCATCGGACCGACCCTGTCCGCGCTCAGCCTGAAGGCCGGCGCTGTGCGCAACCTGATCCAGGAGGATCCTGTCGCCGCCCAGGAAGGGATGAACGAGCTGCGCCAACAGATCCAGAGCGTGATCACCGATATCCGCCGCGTCGTGTACGACCTGCGACCGCCAGCGCTGGACGAGCTGGGCATCATCCCCGCTATCCGGGAACAGGCTCGGCAGTTCTCAACCGGCGGGCTCCAGGTCCTCGTCGACGCACCCGACGACATGCCCGCGCTGCCGGCCGCCGTCGAGGTCGCCGCCTACCGGATCGTGCTGGAGGCCCTGGCCAACGTGGGTCGGCATGCCCACGCCCATCAATGCCGGATCTTCATCGGGGTCGAGGATCAGGTCAACATCGAAGTGACGGATGATGGGATCGGGCTCCCCGTGGGCCACCGGGCTGGCGTCGGGATCGCCTCGATGCGTGACCGGGTCTCCGAGCTGGGGGGAAGCTTCACGATCGAGTCGCCCGCCGAAGAGGGAACGCGGGTTCTGGCCACGCTTCCCCTCGGTCCTCGGCCTCTGGGCTGGGGGGCGGAGGCCCGCGGTCCGGATGACACCCCGGATGTGAACGGTACGGCCTAGACTCGATGGCGCAGAAGCGGATCCGGGTCCTGCTGGCTGACGATCACCACCTCTTCCGGGAAGGCTTGCGCGCCCTGCTGGTCTCGGCGGCCGACCTGGAAGTTGTCGGCGAAGCCGGCGACGGGAACGAGGTTGTCGCCAAGGCCGCGGAGGTCCGACCGGACGTCATCCTGATGGATCTTCAGTTGCCGGGGCTCAACGGGGTTGAGGCCACGCGCCGGATCCTGGCCTCGCAACCGAAGGTCAGCGTGCTCGTGTTGACGATGTTCGAGGACACGGATACGGTCCTGGCCGCCATGCGGGCCGGGGCACGGGGCTACCTGCTCAAGGACACGCATGAGGAGGCCCTGTTGCGCTCGGTTCGGGCCGTAGCCAACGGTGAAGCGCTGTTTGGCCCGGCGGTGGCTGAACGTCTGATCCAGTACCTGGCAGTGGCTACGCCCCCTGCTGAGCCACGTGCCTTCCCCGAACTCACCGGCCGGGAGCTGGAGGTCCTCTCGCTGCTCGCCCAGGGGCTCACCAATCAGGCGGTGGCCGACCGCATGGGCATCAGCCTGAAGACGGCGCGCAACCACGTTTCCAACATCCTGGGCAGGCTCCAAGTGGCGGACCGAACCGAGGCCGTCGCCCGGGCGCGCGCCGCCGGGCTCGGATCGGAGAGAAAGAGCCGCCTGTAATCGGTAGCGGCACCCCTCGCGAGCGTAGTCGGGGAGCTCAGGAAGATTGGCGCCCCACATTGCGCCTGGGAGTGTGCCAAGCCCGATGTCATCCGTCGTTGTTGCACTGCGAATGGCCACGAACAGGCGTTGCGTGCCAGGTGTCTTTCCATAGCCCAGTTCCCTACCCTGAATCCAGCCCAATGCGCATCGGTTGCCCTGCGGTCGCCGCCGGATCCTGCAACAGCCTCATGCGTGGATTCCCCGGCCCGCGCGCCTGAGCGAATCGGGCGCCTGAGTTGATCAAGATCAATGAGCGGGCTCCGCCCGGGTCCAAAGCGGATCGCGGGAGCACTCCGGGGCAAAGCGGAGGAGCAAGTCCCACCGTCGCCTCTTGGAGAACCGCTTTCAGCGACACGCAATCAGCCGTCATCCCTGCCAACAGGGATGACGGCTGATTGCTGAACGCTGAGGGCTCGCCTGAGGGCGCGAATGGTCTCCGGGAAGGAAGGAGAACCCTATCCGCCTTCTTCGATTACGCACAAGGGGCATGGGAGTCAAAGACGGTCAGGAGTCTTGGACTCCAGCTTTGAGCCCCGCCCTGGTGGTTCATGGGCGGAGCCCCGCGCCAAGCGTCCAACTCGACGGCGGGCTTGCGCCATGAGGAGGACGCGCCGACGTGGGGCGGATCCGGCTCTCGCCCTGATTCGTTCCCTATTCTTCGATGGCGTTGAAGATGTCGGTGTTGCTGATGATCCCGACGATCTCCTTGCCATCAAACACAGGTGCCCTCCGGATGCCCGCGTTGTGAAAGAGCCTTGCGCAATACTTCAGCGCGAGACCAGGGGAGACCATGATCACAGGCTTGGTCATGATCTCGTGGACCTTGACGGTCTTCGGATCCTTTCCCGGATCGACGATCTTGCTCACAATGTCTTTTCGAGTCACGATCCCCCAGGCATCTTCGTGGGTCCTTCGGTTGACCACCAGGCTGGAGACCTTCTTCTGTCGCATCATCGCAATAGCGCTGGTCGCGGTCTCGCTTCCATCAATGGTCGCCACATCCTTGTGCATGACATCGGCGACTCTCTTGAACCTTACGGTCTCAAGACCCTTGCTGGCCATCCTGCCTCCTCCTTATGTTGCGCCTGGCATCTCGCCGACGGGCCGGCTGGGCGCCACAGCTATTGTCGCACATTAACGCTCCCAAAGACAAGCGACTCGGATTGGCCCCCGGCAGGCCCAGTCTGCCACAGCGGCGGGCCAGGCTTCAATGCTATAGGCCACCGAATCCACAGAGACTATCACTCCACTACTGATGGATCCTATCCTTCCAGCAACGAGGCGGAATTGGACTATGACTATAGCCTTAGGCCAAAGGGATGGTTCTGCGATCCCCAAAGCGGTGAGCATTCGCGCTGCCCGGCAGCCGGGGAATCCGCACCTCGCTTAGGGCGCGTACCCGTTCCGCCGGTACCAGTCGACGGCCTTCCGCAGCGCCTCGCGGGCCGGCGCGGGCGAGAAGCCGAGCTCGCGAATCGCCTTGGCGGAGCTGAAGTACTCCCGCTTGCGCGAGACCCGTACAGCGTCGGGCGTGGCCGCGGGAACGTGGCATGGGTTGAGATGGGCCAGCGTGGTGTCCGCGTACGCCCAGGCCAGCGCCACCTGCCAGGGGATACGCGTGCGCACCGGCGGCCGGCCCGAGACCTCCGCCAGCAGGTCCAGGACCTGCTTGAGCGACAGATTCTCGCCGCCAAGGATGTAGCGCTCCCCGATCTTGCCGCACTCTGCGGCCAGAAGATGGCCTTTGGCGACGTCGTCCACGTCCACGATGGTCATGCCGGTATCCACGTAGGCCGGCATTCGTCCGTTGAGGAAGTCCACGATCATCTTCCCCGTCTGTGTGGGCTTGTGGTCGCCGTCGCCCATCGGGGCAGCCGGATTGACGATCACGATGGGTGCACCTTGTCGGATGAATTCACGGACGACTTCCTCGGCGAGGTACTTCGACCGCTTGTACGAGCCGACCATGTCGGCGATCGTCACCGGCGTCAGTTCGTCGCCGGGCGTTCCATCGTTGGGGATGCCCAGCGCGGCGATGGAGCTGGTGTAGATGACCCGTCCCGCGCTCGACTCCCTGGCGGCCTGCAACACCCGCCGCGTCCCTTCGACGTTCGTCTCAACGAACTGCGCCCACGAGTATCCCCAGTAGGCATACAGCGCGGCCACGTGGAAGACCCACTCGCAGCCAGCGATACCTTCGCGAAGGGCGGAGGTGTCGCTCAGATCCCCAGGGATGCGCTCGACGTCGAGGCCGTCGAGCTGGAGCGTGTTTGTCCCGGGGCGCACGAGCGCGCGCACCCGATGACCTTCGGCCAGCAGCCTGCGCACGACGGCGCCACCGACAAACCCCGTGCCGCCGGTCACAAAGGCGCGCATCTCACCTCCTCAAGCCTTGTCCAACTCATCCAGGAAGGCCAGCACGATCGCTGCCGCCTGCTGCATGGTCTCCAGTGAGACAGTCTCCACCACGTCGTCTGGCCGGTGCCAGTGGGGCAGGATCCCGGTTTGTGGATCTCGACCGGCGATGCCGATGGCCGAGTAGCCGCGCTCGCGGAGCGTACGCACATCGTCCTCGGCCAGCATCTCGGCCGGACGGAACCGCAGTTCTGGGTGCTGAAGGGCAACGCGCTCGGCGAGGGCGCGCAGCTCGGGCGATGGGCGGTAGGGCGCACAGATACCCTGCCGTGTCAGGTAGACGATCTCACCGCTCCCCACCCCCTCCAGCCCGATGAAGGCGGCCTGCTTCAGCCGCGGCGCATGCCGGCGCAGCAGGTCGCGCACGCCGGCGTGGTCGGTCTCCTCGGCGCCGTCGAACACGAACCAGACCTCGGTCGCCTGCAGCGGCTGGCGGACGAGACGGCCGGCGACCTCGAGCGCCACGGCGACGCTGGCAGCGTTGTCGTGCGCGCCGGGACTGAACGGCCTGCGGTCATCCCGCCAGAGAGTGATGATCATTCCCAGCACATAGGCAGCGGGCAGGGGTGAGAGCCACCATGGCCACGATGCGTCGCTGAGGACCGCCCCGGCAAGGTACAGGACACCGGGGCAGGCCAGAATGCCCAAGGTCAGCCAAGTCAGGGGCTCGATCGAAGCGACCTTGCTGGCCTGCCAGGTCATGCGGCAGCGGTTGGTGTCCAGGTGTGCCAGGATCACCATTCGCTTGCGCGCTTCGCCGATCGGCGGGGCTTGTGCCTCGATATTGCAGCTGGTCACTTTGGGCAGGAAGACGCCCAAGGGATTGCCCGCATTGCGAATGGTCTGCCAGAGAAGCGGCGCGGCGCTCAGAGCCAGAAGAGCCGCGAGCCAGCGTGTGACCGCTCCCCCCACGGGGTAGAGGACCACCGCGAACAGCACGAGAAAGGCGATGGCCATAGGGAAGAGATTCTGGCTAGCGACAGACCGGAAGGCATGCCGTTGGACGGATAGTCCCAAGGAGGACAGGCGGTTGGCGACATAGTCCGCGGCGGCGGCCTCGCCGGGAGTCCCCGTGCCGCGCGGGCCGATGTCGCCGGCCAGAACGCGCACATCTTCCAGCGGCGTGCTCATGCGCTGAAGGCCTGCTTGATGAGTTCCGCGCTTGTCGCCCACACCTTGCCCTTGATGTTCCGGGTCTCTTCGAGGACAGCCTCGAAGGCCGAGACAATCGCCTCCACCTCCTCATCGCCGATAGTCAACGGGGGCAGGAGCTTGATGATGTTGACGCCCGGGCCACCCACCTGCGTCAGGAGGTGGTGGTCGCGCATCAGGGACATCACCACCAGCTGTGTGAAGAGACCCTTCTCGGCCGCTTCGACCGCCGTCCAGGCGGCCCGGAGGGCCAGTGCCCCCGGTGGGCGGAACTCGATGCCGATGATTAGACCTCGGCCGCGTACGTCGGCGATGATCTCGTGGCGCTCCTTGAGGGCCGCCAGCCTGGCGAGGAGCTCTGCACCAACCGCGGCGGAACGCTCGACGATCCTCTCCTGGTCCATGACCGCCAGCGTTGCCAGTCCGGCGGCCATGCCCATGTCATTCTGGCCGAAGGTAGTTGAGTGCACCTGGGCGCGCTTCAGCGAGCCGAAGACCTTGTTGTTGATCTCGCGCCGCATGATGACCGCACTGACCGGGACATAGCCGCCGCCGAGCGACTTGGCGATCGTGACCATGTCCGGTTCCAGGTTCCAATGCTCGCAGCACAGGAAGCGTCCCGCGCGCCCGAGCCCGACCTGGACTTCATCGCAGATGAACAGCGCCCCGTGCTTGCGGCAAAGGCGCTGGGCCTCGGGCAGGTAGCTCTCCTCCGGGACGTAGACCCCCTTGCCCTGGATCGGTTCGACGATGAAAGCCGCCACATCGCCCTTGCGCAGCTCGCGTTCCAGCCCATCCAGGTCGTTCATTGTGACCGCCATCGTATCCGGGATGAGCGGTGCAAAGCCCTTGCGAAAGGCCTCTCCACCGTTGAGCGAGAGTGTCCCGAGCGTCAACCCATGGAAGGAATGGTCCAGATAGAGCACGCGGGGGCGCCGCGTGGCGCAGCGAGCGAACTTGACGGCCGTGTCCACCGCATCGGCGCCGGAGCTGGCGAAGAAGATCGCATCCAATCCCGGCGGCATGCGCTTGACCAACTGCTCCGCCAGGAGGCCGGCCAGGAGCGGGCAATCCATCTTCACCAGCGTCGGCCGATCGAGCGAGAGGGATTCGAGCATCACCTGCCGAATGACCGGGTGTCCGCGCCCCAGGTTGAAGACGCTGTAGCCAGACAGCAGGTCAAGATAGCGCGTGCCGTCCTGATCCCACAGGTAGGCGCCCTGCCCTCGGGTGTAGATCTTGTCGAAGCCGATGATCTGCTGGACGCGGGCCATGTGCGGGCTGATGTAACGCATGTGCAGGTCATACTGATCAGCCTGCCGCTCTTCGATGAGCTGAGTCAGAGAGAAAGCCATGGTTCCACCTCCTTGGCCGATGACCCATCAAGTTCAGTTGGCCGTGGTCTCGCCGGCCTATCACCGGATGACGTCCGCCAGGGCCTTGCGTGTCACGCGCAATCCAAACAGAGTGCCGCCGAGCAGGTAGAAGCCGGCCGCGACCAGGAGGAGCGTCACGAAGCTGGCCGGGGTCGTCGCGCCGCCCAGGTTGAGGATCGCGCCAAAGAGCAGCGGGGCGAGGGCGCTCGGCATGGCGGTGGTCATGTTGCTGTAGGCCATGTACTGCCCGGCTTCCTCTCGCGGTGCCAGGCCGCTGGCCAGGGCGGGGATGACCGCCATGATCGGTCCGGTGGCGACCGCCCGGATGATCGTCAGGACGAGGAAGGCCGTGAAGTCGCGTGTCAGCGCCATCAGGAGGGTCGCCAGCCCAGAGACAAAGGCGCCCGCCACAATCAGTTGGCGCCGTCCGACTCGATCCGAGAGCATGCCGGTCCCGACCGCCGCCAGCATGATGACGACCAGGTTGATGAGCCCGACCAGACGCAGCCCGGCGTCGGGATTGGGGAGGCTGTAGTAGATGCCCAGGAAGTCCCGGGCGAAGTACTGCAGGCTGTTCAGCCCCATGTTGACCAGCAGCGCGCTGAATACCAACCAGAAGAAGACCGGGACCCGCGTGCGAACGCGGAACATCCCGGTCACGGCATCTCGTAGCCGGAGGGTGTGCGAAACCGCCGCGGGCTTGTCGATCCGCCGAATCGTCCTGGCGCACAGCAATCCCGAGAGAGCGAAGACCGCAGCCATGAGGAGCAAGGCCAGATCCGGCCGGTCGATCTCGTTGAGGTAGGTCATGAGGACGAATCCGACGGCGGAGGCGAGCAGCATGTAGAAGCCCTGCAGCCCGGAGGCCAGCCCGCGCTGTCCTTCGGGCACGGTCTCGACCAGCAGCGGCCACCAGGCGCCGTTGGCCACGTTCGTGAAGAGGTGCATCCCCAGATAGCTGCCAATGATGATCGGAAGCGAGAGAGGAAAGATGGCTGCGCAGGCAATGACCGGTAACCCGACCAGCGCACCGATCAGAATGCTCGGCGTACGCTTCCCCAGGCGGCTGGTGCTGTGGTCACTGAGGATGCCGACAAGCAGGCTGACGGCAATGCCAGCTAGATTCGCGACAAAGGCAATGACTCCAACGGCGAGGCTTGAGCGATCGGCCGGGACGACCTTCTGCACCAGCGGCAGAAGCAGGATGGAGTTGTAGGACACCCAGGCGAAGTTGGCGCCAAACATGAGGACGGTCATGCCAAGCAGGTAGCCGATGGAGCGTCTGGAAGCCGTGGCGGCCATGTCCAGCATTCTGCTCCAGTGCCCTCCGGGCAGAGCGGGAGGTCAGCTATGGCCCAGCGCGGGAAGGCGCAGATCCAGCTCGCGTTGAGTCTCCGGCAAAGGCTGACCCGTGCTGGGATCGATCCCCAGGAACTCGAAGTAGTGCATGGCCATTGCCTCCACGTCCAAAGTGCGGTTCTTCACCGGACCGAGGGACTGAGGCGGGTCACCGAGCTCGCGCTTTGGAAGAGGGAACTGCGGCGGCAGGCCATGTTTGGCATTGAAGGCATGGCGCAGCACCTGGATGCGTTTGCCAATGCGGAAGAACTCGGCCTCGCTCAGAGCCCACCCCGTGGCGGCGTTGAGCCAGGCCAGGAACGGCGGCTCGCCCATCAGCAGGGCAAACTGGCACAGGCCCAGCGCGTCGAAGGCACGGTAGAGCGGCATGGCGATGGCCTGGGTGACGCCCTTCCCGGCATAGTCATAGCGTGCTGCGGGCTTGTGCCCGAGGAGGGCGAAGTACGGGGCAAACGGGGCGACCTCTGCATTGCCCGCGTTGGTCGAGGTGTGCCGCCCCGGAGCCGGATCGAGGGCATATCCCGCGGCCGTCCCGGGCTCATAGATGCCGCGGTGCATGGGCAGTTCCTGACCACCCGCGTGCATGGCACATTCTCGGGCCGGCTCGTCGAGGCGTTCGGCGGCCTTCCGGACCCCGTCTGCCAGCCAGTCACCCAAGCCTGGTCTGCGGGCAGCGATGCGTTTCGCGAGTTCAAGGATGGCGTCGCCCCTACCCCATTCGAGTGGCAGCTCGTGAGCCAGCTCACTTGGGAGCCAGCCCTTCTCGGCACACTCGAGCGCAAAGGCGATGACGACGCCGGTCGAAATGGAGTCCAGCCCGGCCATGTTGCAGACGTGGCCGCAACGCATGACGGTGTCGAGATCCGCATTGAGGAGCAGCGGCCCGAATGACGCCAGCGTCTCGTATTCGGACTTATGGCTGAGGTCTCCATCCGGCTGCCGGACGATGCCTCCACAGGCGACCGGGCAGGAATGGCAAGCGTAGGGTTTGACCAACGAGCGGACGACGGCAAGGTCGCTCAGCCCTTCCGAGAGATCCAGTGGGAAATCTCGGTAGCCGATACCGGTCCAGTTGCGCACCGGGGCGTCGCCCAGCTCAACCTGCACGGCGGTCCCGGAGGAGGTGCCGAATCGGCGGTAGGTGTCGATCACCATGTCGGCCGGCCCCCCGCTCAAGCGGGCTCTCAGGTGGCGAAGAAACGGGAGCACGCGGGTGAGGAGGGCCGGAACATGTGCGGACATGGCCGATGGCTTGCGGCGGAACAGCCGGAGATAGGATGACGTGGCGGACTTGAAGGCCCTGGGATCCGCCTGCGGGGGGCGGGCCTTGCCGCGTGCAACGACCGCCTTGAGTTTCTTCGAGCCCATCACAGCGCCCAACCCACACCGGGCGGCAATGCGGCCGTCATCATTGACGATGCCGGAGATGAGCGAGAGCTTCTCGCCTGCAGGGCCGATGCAGGCCACTCTGCCGTCGCGGCCGACGGCCTCATGCAGACTCTCCTCCGTCTGGCGGACGTCCATCCCCCACAGATGCCTCGCGTCGCGGATTTCGACACCTTCGTCGCTGACCAGGATGTACACAGGTGAGTCGGCCACGCCGCCGATGAACAGGCCGTCAAATCCAGCACCGCGCAATGCTGGGCCAAAGTCCCCGCCGCAATTGCTGTCGGCCCACGCGCCGGTGAGCGGGGAGCGGGCGGCGACCATAAACCGGCCACCGAATTGCGCGCCGGAACCCGTCAGCAGGCCGGGCAGAAAGGCGAGGATGTTCTCCGGGCCAAGCGGGTCAGCCTGCGCGGGGATGCGGTCGAAGAGGAGGCGCACGCCCAGGCCGTATCCGCCCAGGTAGTCGCAGTAGACCTGCTCAGGCAGGCTCTCCACTTCGATCCGGCGGGTGGAGACATCGACGTGGACGATCTTGCCCCAGGAGCCGTTCGGCATCGTGGCCACCTATGGTCTGGCGAGGATAGGGCAGTGATCCCGAGCAAGAATACAACGACTGCTGCAGGGGGAGCCGCGGTCGCGAGTCCCATGAGACGTGCCAGGCACCATGCTAACCGAGGTGCAGAACTCACAAGTGGTGGCAGCGGAACTACCTACATGTCCGCGGCGTCCCCGCCGCTGCCGGCACCACTCACACAGCCCTCGCCGCCTGCATGCCGGCCGGAGGCAATCAGGCTGCATGGCGACCCTCGCGTCCACGACGAGCGCTCAGTCCGACCAGGCCTTGACCGGAATAGGGTCGGACTCCTGGAGCGAGGGATGATTCGGATCGAAGGCCGACGGCATTGTATCGTCTCCGCGGGCGTGGGACAAATCCGGGCAAAGCGACGGGGGAAACCCTGGCGGCACCGGCGATCATGCGGCTTTCCGCAGGATCCATGGATGGGGGTGACAGTCCGTCCCCCAGAGTCTCAGCCCGTGGGCTTATGCTGGGCGAAGCCGTGGGTATGGCCGCCGCCCAGCACGATCTCGCGCGCCGGGGCCACCACGGTTCTGCGGTCAGGCATTGCCGCGTGCAGCACCTTCGAGCGCCCGCCGGCCTTGGCGGGCCCTCAAAGGTGTAGACGATCGCGGCGACATTGATTAAGGAAGAACTGACGGGGAAGGCCGCCCAGCGATCGCCAGCATGGCGAGGCAAGGTACCTTCGGCCTCATCGGCTTCACTGGATTCGATCAAGACCCGGTCGGGCTGATCGATCTTGTCCAACGTGGACCAGCGGGCCTTCCTCTACGCGGCCCGGTCCACCCGCCCCAAGGCCTCCGTGTGTGTGGGGAACTACCGGGCGATGGGGTCGTCCGTGCAGGTTGGCGTTACCCCGCCGGCTCCCAGTTGAGCGCTTCGACAGCATCGAGCTCAGCACCATTGCTCGTCCCGGTGTCCGTGAAGCGGATGAACCGGACTCTCTTGAGACCAACTTCGGCGAGGTCTAGTTCCACAACTTCGGGTTGGGGGCCAAAGTGCACCCACTTCGTGCCATCCTCACTCACGTCCACGTGCCAGCTTTCATTCATCGCGGGATCGCCGTATACCCTGATGTCAGGCCCGGGCCCATCGATGGCAACGTTGTTGACAAACTCGAGCTCCACGTAGCCCTTGACCCCCAGACACAAGTAGGTGCCGATCCGATTCGGATCAAAGTCGGGTGGCCCGAGGGCATGGGCGGGATCGGCGCAAGCCTGGTTGACATCCGTGCCTGGCCCGTAGTTCGCCGGCTGGTCCGCGAAGCTGCCGCCAGAAACGGCTTGGATCTGCTCCTGCGCCTGGGTGCGAAGGTCAGCCCCGCCTGGTTGGCCCTGTGTCCACCCGATGCACCGTTGGAAGTTTCCGACAGCCAGATCCTGCTGCTCCAGCGCCAAGTTCGCCTGAGCCATATCGCACCACAGGTAGGCATAGGCAAGATGCTCCTCCGGGGGAACCAAGTACTGCGCCCGAGTGAAGAAACCGACGGCATCCGCATAGCGCTGCGTTTGCATCGCGGCGGCCGCCTGCACCAGGCAGTCGGACAACGCGATGCATGGCTCGGGACTGGAGGCGGGCGGTCCAATGGCCGCAGCCGTTGGCGTGGCCGTGGCGCCAGGCAGCACGCGCGGCAGGACGACCGCCAGCGCGACTCCGATGACTGCAACCAGGGCAGCACCCAGAAGGATGCGCCCCACGCGGCTTCCGCCCCGTTGGCGCGTGCCCGGCGCGGCGCTTTTCGCAGCAGCCGGCGGCGCCCCGGGCGATGGGGGCGAACCCATGGATTGGCCTTCCATCGCCACCGTCTGCAGTCCAGAAAGGGTCGGCTCCACAGGGGCGTGCACAGTTGGCCGCGCGGTGGGCAGCCTCGCACGCGAGGTCCCGGATGCTGTCGCCTCATGGGCGCCACTTCCGGGCATGGGCGTACGAGCCGGCCGAGCGACCGCCTCATCCACTACCGACGTCAAGCTGTCCTCGAGGGCGCGGAGCATCTGGGCGGCGGATGGGAATCGGTCGCCCGGTTCCTTGGCGAGCGACTTGAGCAGCACGGCCTCTGCTCCAAGCGCGAGATCGGGGCACACGATGCGGGGACTTGGAGGCGGCTCATAGATATGCTTGTGAATGACTCCCATCGGTGTGTCCGAGTCGTACGGCGCGCGGCCGGTGAGCATCTCGTACAGCACCACCCCAAGCGAATACAGATCGGTCGCTTTCGTCAGCGGGAGGCCCTTACCCTGCTCGGGGGACATGTACTGGGGGGTTCCAATCAACGCGCCGGTGGTCGTGAAGTGGGTCTCGGAGAGAATGCGGGCGATACCGAAGTCAGAGAGGAAGGCATCACCATCGTGGTCGAGCAGGACGTTGGCCGGCTTGACATCGCGGTGGAGCATGCCGTGTCCATGGGCGTAGTCGATGGCCGAGGCGACATCGGTCAGGATGCGCAGCGCCTCCTTCTGCGGCATCCGTGCGCCAGTATGGGCCAATTCCTCGAGCCGGCCGTGCAGGCTGCCGCCGTCGATGAGCTCCATGACGATGTAGTGGAGGTCGTCCTGAGAATCGAAATCGAAGACCTGAACGATGTGCGGGTGCTTGAGGGACGCCACTGCCTTGGCTTCGCGCTCGAAGCGTGTCAGGAAATCCTGGCCTTCGATCAGGTGCGGGTGCAGGACCTTGATGGCGACGTCGCGGTCCAGGCGGATGTGGTGGGCGCGGTAGACGTCCGCCATGCCCCCGCGCCCGAGGCGCTCGAGGATCTGGTACTTGCCCAGGGTCGTTCCGGTGAGTGTGGCCATACTGGGTTTCCCCGGTTGCTGAGTCTAGCCCTTCGCCTCGGACTCTGCTTGGTCGGCCAGTTCGCCACCCTGATCCTTGGAGACGCTCAAGTCGCCGGCGGCAGCAGCGAGGTTCCCGGCTTCGGGGTTGGCATCGGCCTTGACGGCCGCGTCGGAGGCGACTGAGGCCTGGTTCTCGACCGGGTCGTAGAGCGGTGCGAGTTCGGGACTCGCCTGGCGGGAGGGGATCGCTCCGGCGATCCCGGGTCCGCCTCGGCCGGTGTCATCCCCTTCAGATCCCCCTCCGCCCGTTCCACCCCCGAGGATCACGCGTGGTTGGCCGCTGTCATCCCCTTCGCCTCCACCGGACAGGCCTCCCGTCACGCCAGCGCTGCCCGCGCCGATGGGCATGGCGCCGTGCCCAGGACGTGAACCGGCGTCGGCGCCGCCATCCACGGAGTACCCATCCTCGCCCCCGCCCTCGTCGCCGCCGTCATCGTCACCGCCGTCATCGTCGCCGCCGTCATCGTCGCCACCGCTGTCGTCACCTCCTCCGCTATCGCCTCCTGCGCCGCTGGATCCGTCGTCATGGTCGCTTCCATCGGAACCTTGGCTCCCAGAGTCGGTGCTTCCACCACCGTAGAAGCTGCCCAGTCCACTCATGTCGAGCACGCCGCCTTCCTGGGATTCAGCGGAGCCTGGACCGGCGCCGCCTTCGTTGACGATTTCGGACGAGGCGCCGGACTCACCCCCGGCGCCTGCGTCAACTGCGCCCGTCTCCGCTGAGCCGGCCTCGCCGCCCCCCGTGCTCTCGACGTCACCTGCGCCGGCGTCCCCGCCTTCGTTGACGACCTCGACCGACGCGCCGCTCTCGCCGCCGGCACCTGCACCGCCGGAGCCCATGTCGCCTGCGGAGGGTTGGGCGGGTCCCATGCCTCCCTCGACTTCAGAGGCTCCGCCGTCGTCCATGCCGGGGCCGGTCTCGGTTGCGCCGGTCTCACCGCCGGGCCCCATATCCTCGCCGCCCGTCTCGGCGGCGTCGGACCCGCCGCCTCCCTCACCCTGGATATCGATCGCGCCGGACTCATCGTCCTCGCCCATGGTGTTAGCGACGCCGGTCTCGTCGCCCTCCTCGCCCTGGATATCAACCACGCCGGGGTGGACGCCCTGCGGCATCTCAACTTCGCCGATCTCGGCTCCGCCTGCGGGGGCGGAACCTGCCTCGCCTTCGATCAAGTCCGGACCGACGTCCGGGCCCAGATTCAAGGCGTCGTCCGGCTCAGGGATTTCGCTGTCTCCTGTCTCGGAAGAGGCCGAACCCCATTCGTGTGGGCCCGTGCCCACCACGCCGTGTTCCAAGTCGCCCGGGCCACCACCCGTGTCAGCCCCGGGGAACACCTGGGAGGCGCCGGTGCCGCCCCCCGTTGGCCCGGAGCCCAAGCCGCCAACGCCCTCCTTCCCGCCGAAGCTGACCGTGCCGAAGGTCGGGCCGGAGGTTGGGATACTGTCCGCCTGTGCGGAGAGGGCTTCCATCATTCCGGACAGCACGTCCAACGGCAAGCGGGCGCGCGAGACGCGCGACTCCAACTCGCTCGCGGCAGGGCCAGCGCCGGCCTGCAGGCTGCTGCGTATCAGGTTGACTTCGTCCTGTGCGAGATCGAAGCCTGCCAACGCCGTGTTCGGGCTGGTTTCCAGTAGTCTGCGGAAGCTGCGGTCGGACAGCGCCCGACCGATGATCTGGGTTACGGCCTTCTGCGACATTGGGCCCCCCTTGCTACTGGCGGCATCTTCTCACGGGCGGACATGCCCCGGGAGAATCGAAGGTCTAGGCCTGAACTGGCTCGTCCTCCGGCTGCGGCTCCGCACTGGCCCCATCGCCGGTTTGACCGCTCTGCTCTCCCCCGCCGGGGGGCGCGTCGCCCTCCGATCCCGCCGGACGCGGCACCGGCTGGGGCACGGGCGAGGAGGCGACACTGCCGGCATCCGATGGTTGTGGGACTGGTTGCGGGACTGGGGAAGAGCTGACTCCGGTCGCGCCGCCCAGGGCAACATGCGGGATGGGCTCGGGGATGGCGCCAACCTGCTGGGCACCTAGGGCGGTGTGAGGGGTCGGCTCGGGGATGGCGCCGGTGTCGCTAGCTCCCGCGGGGGGATGAGGGATGGGCTCGGGGATGGCGCCGGTGTCGCTAGCTCCCGCGGGGGGATGAGGGATGGGCTCAGGGATGGCACCGGTGCTGCTGGCTCCCGCGGGGGGATGAGGGATCGGCTCGGGAATGGCGCCGATGTCGTGCGCCTCATGGGGCACCGGTTGCGGGACTGGAGAAGAACTGACTGCGGTCGCCCCGCCCTGGGCAACATCAGGGATCGGCTCAGGGATGGCGCCGGTATCGTGTGGCCCGCGGGCCTCGTGGGGGATGGGGATGGGCAAGCCGCCAACATCCTCGGGGCCTTGGGCAGTGTGAGGGATCGGCTCAGGGATGGCGCCGGTGTTGGTTGCTCCCTGGGGGGGATGAGGGATCGGCTCTGGGATGGCACCGGTATCGTGTGGCCCGCGGGCCTCATGGGGGATGGGGATGGGCAGGCCGCCAACATCCTTGGGGCTGTGGGCAGTGTGAGGGATCGGCTCGGGGATAGCGCCGGTATCGTGTGGCCCTTGGGCAGGATGAGGGATCGGCTCGGGGATGGCGCCCGCATCCTGCGCTGCTGAGGTGAGCGCCCGGGACAGGGCGGCCAAGGGCAGGCCGGCGCGCGAGATGCGCGCATCAAGATCGCCGGCTGGGCCGACACCGACGCCCGACTCCAGACCGTGCCGGATGGCCTCGACCTCAGCCTGGGTTAGCTCGTACGCTGCCAGGACGCTGTTTGGATCGGTGAGCAGCTTCCTGCGGAACTGCACATTCGCTAGTGCCCTTCCGATGATGTCGGCAACTGCTTTCTGAGACATGGTTTCCTCCTTGGCCAACCCCAGGAGCCAATGGCGCCTGGATCGTTCATACGCCGACGAGCCGTAGCTGCATAATATAGTGTCTTATAGTTAACTTGACTTATATGGAGACCTATGCTATCTTCGGACCCACGGAGGACGAAACCATGCGCGTGGCACCGAAGATCGAGTTGTCGCCGGAAGAGAAGACGATCTTGAGCAAGTGGTCGCGGGGTCGCAGCACGCCCGCGCGACTGGTGCTGCGCGCGAAAGTG
>Ga0315289_10004366_pt1 | contig 21099 bp, 32 predicted proteins | sample YL17G11_40_MG_FD_203452 | JGI IMG/M metagenome (GOLD analysis project Ga0315289, IMG submission 203452) | Sediment microbial communities from Yellowstone Lake, YNP, Wyoming, USA - YL17G11_40 | ecosystem: Environmental > Aquatic > Freshwater > Lake > Sediment | place: USA: Wyoming | collected... | reverse complement strand
TTGAAAAACCAGAAGTAATACCAAGGGCAACAGGGCATATAAAAGAAATAATTGAACTTATAAAAAAACTCTTAAAAAAAGGTTTTGCATATAAAGCTAGCGACGGCATTTATTTTTCAATAAAAAAATTCGAGAATTACGGAAAATTATCAAAAATAGAATTAAAAAATTTGGAAACTGGAGCAAGTGAAAGAATTAACAAAGATGAATATGAAAAAGAAGATGCAAATGATTTTGTTTTGTGGAAATTTTACGATGAAGAGGATGGAGATGTTTTCTGGAATACTGAACTTGGAAAAGGAAGGCCTGGATGGCATATTGAATGTTCTGCAATGTCATCTAAATATTTAGGAAAAAGTTTTGACATTCACACAGGAGGAGTTGATTTAATTTTTCCCCATCATGAAAATGAAATAGCACAATCAGAAGCAGCGAATAATCAAAAGTTTGTAAATTACTGGCTTCATAATGAATGGGTACTCGTCGACGGAAAAAAGATGAGCAAATCCCTCGGAAATTTTTACAAACTAAAAGACTTAAAAGAAAAAAGTTATTCTCCTCTTGATTTAAGATATTTTTATTTATCTGCTCATTATAGAAAACCAATTAATTTTACATTTAAAAATTTAGGATATGCAAAAAATTCTATAACAAGATTAAAAGAAATACTTTCAAAATTAAAAGATAAAGAAGATAAAATTAACAATAAAAATATCAAAATTGCTTACAGGCAGTTTTTAGAAATAATCAACGACGATTTAAACACATCAAAAGCCCTCTCGTTTTTATGGGAAATTGTAAGAGAAGATAAATTAAATGATTCTGAGAAATATAAACTTGCTTTAATGTTTGACAAAGTGCTTGGATTAAAATTAGATGAAGAAGAAAAAGTTAAAATACCGTCGGATATTAGAAAACTTGTTGAAGAAAGAGAAAAAGCAAGAAAGAAAAAAGATTTTATAACTGCTGATAAAATCCGGGATAAACTTAATAAATTAGGATTTGCTATTGAAGATAAAAAAGAAGGGAGTGTGGTTAAAAAAAATATAAAATGAAAAAGAGAAATAATAAAGAAAGAGTGGATTACTTTTTTGAAATTTTTTTTGTGATATTAAATGTTTTAATTATAATCCTTTTTTATAAAAACGCTTCATTAACCACTGTTTTAGTTTTAATTATTGCAATAATTGGTTTATTCAAGTGGAAATCTAGAAGAACCCTTTTTATTTTTTTAGGAGTAGCGATTGCAGGAGCAGGGTTGGAAATGATTTGTATTGAATTTGGAGTATGGGAATATACAGTTACAGATTTTTACAATATTCCTTTTTGGTTATTTATTATATGGGGTAGTGCTGCGGCAACAATTTATCAAATTTCTAAGAAAATAAAAGAAAAGAAACTAAAATGAAAAAATTGAGTTTTATAAATTTGAGATACAAACCAAAAAAAACAGAGGTACTTGTGCAATATAGAATAACTCCTGCAAGAAAGTATAGTTTTAGAAAAGTTTGTGAAGCTGTCGTCGGAGAAAGTTCAATTGGAACATGGACAGATGTAAAAACTATGAAAGAAAGGATAAGAAAAAAATTAAAGCCAACTATTTTTTACATTGACAAAAAAAATAAGAGAGTAAGAATTGCATATCCTCTTGAACTTTTTGAACTTGGAAATCTTCCAGAAATTATGTCTTCTATTGGAGGAAATATTTTCGGAATGAAATGTGTCGACGGATTATACTGGGAAGATATAAATATTCCAAAAAAAATGCTGAAAAGTTTCAAAGGTCCGGAATATGGAATTAAAGGAATAAGGAAAAAACTGAAAGTCAAAAACAGGCCATTGATTGGAACAATCATAAAACCAAAAGTCGGATTAAACGAAATTGAACATGCGAGAGTTGCATATCAGGCGTGGAAAGGAGGTTGTGATATTGTAAAAGACGACGAGAATTTAACAAATCAGGATTTCAATAATTTCAAAAAAAGATTTTTGGTTACAAAAAGACTGATGAAAAAAGCAGAAGAAGAAACAGGAGAAAAGAAAATTTATTTTGTGAACTGCACTGCTGAAACAGAAGAAATGCTCAAAAGAATAAAATTTGTCGAGGACAACCACGGAAATTATATTATGCTGGACATAATTACTTTGGGCTGGGGTGCACTGCAGACTGCACGAAATCACACCAAACTTCCGATTCATGCACACAGAGCAGGACACGCAATGTTTGACAGAAATCCAAAACACGGAATGAGTATGGAAGTTATAGCACAATTAGCAAGAATGGTTGGAGTTGACAGCTTGCACATAGGAACTGTCGTCGGAAAAATGGTTGGAAAAAAAGATGAAATCCTGCATATTGAAGAAGAAATTGAATCTCCTTTTACTAAACAAACTAAAAAATATCTTGAACAAAAATGGTACAAAGTCAAACCTGTTATTGGTGTTGCTTCTGGTGGACTTTATCCTGGAATCGTCGATAAAGTTGTAAAAAACATGGGAATTGACGTTGTGATTCAGGCAGGAGGTGGAATTCACGGGCATCCTCTTGGAACAGAAAAAGGAGCAATGGCAATGAGACAGGCTGTCGATGCTGCTGTAAAAAAAATTCCTCTGAAAGAATATGCAAAAGAACATCCTGAATTAAGAATTGCATTGGAGAAATGGAGATGAAAATCAGGAAAGCAGAAAAAGAGGATTTGGGAGAAATAGACAAAATTTATGTTGAAGGAAGTATTGACGAGGGAAAACTACAATTTCCAAAAGTGTCTGAAAAAGAAATGTTGAAAGAATTAGAAAAATATTCTAAAATAAGAAGGCAAGGTTTTAGGAGAGAATTAAAAAATAAAAAACATTATTGGATTGTTGTGAAAATTAATAAAGGAATTGTTGGATTTGGACAAGCACGAATAAAAAATAAATATGTTGGAATGGTAGAAAAAATTTATGTTTATAGAAAATTTAGAAGAAAAGGAATTGGGAAAAAAATATTAAAAAAACTTATTTTATGGTTAAAAAATAAAAAAGTGAAACATATTGAAGCAGGCATCTATTGGAATAACAAACCTTCAATTAAACTACAAAAGAGATTAGGGTTCAAACCAATTTCATTAAGGATGAGATTAAAATGAAAGAATACCGAAAATCTGTTTTCATCGTCGTTTATGAAAAAACAAAAAATAAAATATATTATTTAATTTTAAGAAGAAAACTTCACTGGACAGGATGGGAATTTCCAAAAGGAGGAGTTGAATTCTCTGAAACCAAAGAGCAGGCAATAAAAAGAGAATTAAAAGAAGAAACAGGGCTTGTTCCAATTAAAATAAAAGAATTCGACGTAAATGGAAAATTCAAATATGATAAAGAATTTTCAGACAGACCTGGAATTATCGGACAGGACTATTCTTTAAGTGCAGTTCAGGTGGAGAAAAGAAAAATAAAATTAAGTGAAAAAGAACATTCAGACTACAAATGGGTTGAATTTCCCGACGCTGTGAGAAGATTGAGATGGGCAAACCAGAGGAAAAGTTTAAAGATTGTGGAGGAATGGTTGGGGAGATGAAAATAAGAAAGGCTGTTAAAAAAGATTTGAGGAAGATTGGAAAGTTAATGAAAACAGAGTTTTCAAAATCTCCATTTAATGAAAGAGATTCTATAAAAGATGTTCTTAAAAGTTTGAAATTTTATTTCAAGATTGGAGAAATTTTTGTAGCGATGAGTGAAAATAAAATAATTGGAGTGGTTGTTTTCAAGATAGAACAATATTGGGAAGGAAAAGTTATACTTATTGAAGATTTAGCAGTTGATGAAAAGTTTCAGAAGGCGGGAGTTGGAAAAGAGTTAATGAAATTTGTGGAAAATTATGCTAAAAAGAAAAGGGCAAAATTTGTATTGTTCGACACAAATAAAAAATCTAAAGCAGTCAAATTTTATAGAAAATTAGGATATAAACCTGACAAAAATATTTTATTTATGAGGAAGAAAATAAGATGAAATTTAGAGAATTTGAAACATCGTCTGGGAAAAAAGTTTTGGTTGGAAAAAATGCGAAAAACAACGAGGAACTTATTGAACAGATTGAAAAAGAGGAAATTGTTTTACATACTGCAAAACCCGGAAGTCCATTTGTAAATATTAAAGGAGAAGCAAATAAAAAAGATGTAAAAGAATCTGCGATTTTTTGTGCAAAGAAAAGTCATGATTGGAGAGATAATAAATCTGACGTCAATGTTCATTTGTTTAGAGGAAAAGATATTTACAAAGAAAAAGGAATGAAAACCGGAACTTTTGGTGTGAAGAAATTCAAAATAATTAAAGTCAAGAAAAAAGATATAAATAATTTTAAAAAATGATGCGCCAGCCTAGCGAGGACACCAAGGTTTCCTTCGCTTAATCTTCCTTTTATTTACCGTCTGTTATAATATTGCTTCACAAGTTCAGCAAAAATATGCGCCAGCCGGGAATCGAACCCGGATCACAAGCTCTTTCCATCTTTTTATAAAAGATTTTACAGAACCTTGGTGCTGTTTGGGAAGCTCGAATTCTACCACTAAACTACTAGCGCAAAACACTATAAATATAAAAACTTCTATTTATATTTTCTATTATGGTTAAAAAAATTCCAACCATCCAACTCGGAAAACAAGGAATTACAGAAAATTTTATAGAAACATTAAAAAATTATTTTAAGAAAAATACAAATGTAAAAATTTCTGTTCTAAAATCACACTGTAGAGATAAGAAAGAATTGAAAAAAATTTCTGACGAAATCATTGAGAAAATAGGAAAAAATTATACTGCAAAAGAAATTGGTTTTACAATTGCCCTGAAAAAATGGAGAAAAAGTAAGAGAATAAGATGATTGAAGAGACAAAAATATTATATGAAGACGAGGAATTAGAAATTGGTTGTGATGACACTTTTTATTTTATACGGATTGATAAACAATGGTATCCTCTTGGAACAAAAAATATAGTTAACAAATTAATTGAATTGGATAGATTCACATTAGCTAAAAAATTAGATGATGAATTCAAGGATATTAAAAAAATATTAGAAAAAGCTAATTTAAGTTCGGATTCTCTAGGGTTTGCGCTTTGCAAAGCTAAACTCGCAGAAGGAAATGGATTTTATAAAAAGAATAATTTATAAACTAGATTTTTCCTTAATGTTTAGGTAAATGAGCTATGCTCAATCTAATTCCGTAAGGAATGCCGTCGATGAATAATGTATTTGATTTAAACTCTCATGAATATAATAAAAAATTAGCTGAAGCTTTGAAAAAAGTTCCTGAATTTAAAGAACCAGAATGGGCAGGATTTGTTAAATCTGGGGCAGCAAAAAGAAGACCTATTGATGAAGAAGATTTCTGGTATAAAAGAGCTGCAAGTATTTTAAGACAAATATACAAAAACAAAACTTCTGGCGTTAATAGATTAAGAACTAAATATGGTGGAAGAAAAAATAGAGGCTCAAAACCTGAAGAATTTAGAAAAGCAGGGGGAAAAATAATCAGAACAATTTTACAACAGGCAGATAAAACAGGTTTTACAGAAATAACAAAGGAAAAAGGAAAAAGAGCAGGACGACAGTTAACTGCAAAAGGTAAAAAATTTTTGGAGGAAATTAAATAATGGGAATCAAAAACGAAAAGAAAAAAGAAAAATTAGCAAAATTAGGCAGACAAACGAGATGGGCTCCTATTTGGGTTGTATTAAAAAAATTTGGCAAAGGAAAAAAAATTCATCCTTCAACTATAACAAAACACAAACGTTCATGGAGAAGAACAAAACTTCACATTAAACCAAGGAAAATGAGAAAATCTCACTTCGGATAAAATGAGAAATATATATTATTACTTTAATGAAAAAGAAATGTATAGAGAATTAGTAATTACTTTGTCTAAATTAAGTGAAGATCCTGACGGAAAAGTGGGTTATCTCGGAGGTTTTTGTAAATTTGCAGAAGAAGATAAGAAAAGATATAATATATTTACATTAAGTAATGGTGCAGGGATTAGTAGTTCAACCGAAGGGGGTTTAGTTGGTATGTGTATAAAAAATGGGAATCACCTCAAAGAAACAATTAAACTATTATCTAATCTAACAAAGATTCCAGAAGATAAATTTATTATAGCAAGATAAAAATGGCTAAAAAAACCGAGATAAAAACTGAGACACTTGAAAGAGAATATATAATTCCACTTAGAAAAGAATGGGCAAAAGTCCCTCGGTATAAAAGAGCAAATAAAGCAATTAAGGCAATAAAAGAATTTTTAGTTAGACATATGAAAATAAGAGACAGAGATTTGAAAAAAATCAAAATAAATTCTTATCTGAATGAAGAAATCTGGTTTAGGGGAATAAAAAAACCACCGATAAAAATTAAAGTGAAAGCAATCAAAGAAGGAGAAATTGTAAAAGCAGACTTGGTAAATTATCCTGAAAAACTTAAGTTTAAAAAATTAAGAGAAGAAAAAAGAGAATCAAAAGCAAAAGAAATTGTTGAGGGCAAAAAGAAATCTCCTGAGAAAATAAAAGAACAGGCTGAAAAAACAGAAGAAAAAATTGAGGAGAAAAAAGAAGCTGAAGAAAAAAAAGCAGCAGTTATTGAGGCTGGTGAAAAAATGCAAAAAGAAACTGCCAGAAAAGCAAAACATGAGATGATTAAAAGCGCTAAACAACCTAAACGACAGCAAAGAGTTGCATTGCAGAAATAGTTTATTTAAAAGGATTTTTATATTAAAAGTTGCATCTATTTTTATGTTATCTGAATTAAAAAAAGAAATGCAAGAAAAGAAAAGACAAAATTATTTATATTAATCAATTCTTAGACTATAATGGTAAAAGTAGTCTTGATTTCATGTGTTAGTAAAAAACTTTCAGATAAGGCAAAAGCAGAACATTTGTATATAAGCCCTTTATTTAAATATAATTTACAATATTCTAAATCATTAATTCCTAATAAGATTTTTATCTTATCTGCCAAATATGGTTTGATTGGATTAGATGAAGAGATTGAGCCATATAATGAGACTCTTAATAAAATGCCTTCAGATAAAATTAAAGAATGGGCAAAAAAAGTCTTAGAAAAATTAGAAAAAGAAACAAATTTGAGAGAAGATGAATTTATTATTTTAGCTGGTGAAAAATATCGCAGATTTTTAATTCCTTATTTAAAAAATTATAAAATTCCCTTACAAGGAATGGGTATTGGAAAACAATTACAATTTCTTAAAAGTTCAAATAATAAATGTGAGGAAATCCACAAATTATTTAATAATATTAAAAGAATTAATTTTCCGTTTAATGAAGAAGAAATTCCTCTAAATGGGATTTATATCTTATTTGAAAAAGGTGAAAAAGCCCATAATGGAGATAGGATAGTCAGAATTGGCACTCACACAGGAAAGAATCAATTACCTTCAAGACTAATTCAGCATTTTATCAATGAAAATAAAGATAGAAGCATATTCAGAAAAAATATTGGAAGAGCCTTGTTAAATAAAAGAAAAGATCCTTATCTTGAAAAATGGGAGATTGATTTAACTACAAGAGAAGCGAAAGAAAAATTTGGTGATTTAATTGATAATGAAAAACAAAAAGAAATAGAAAAAGAGGTTACAAAATATATTCAAAATAATTTTTCTTTTGTTGTTCTGGAAATTAATGATAAAAATAAGAGATTAGAAATTGAATCTAAAATAATTGCTACTATATCAAATTGTAAAGGATGTAAACCTTCTAAAAATTGGTTGGGTTTATGCTCACCAAAAGAAAAAATCAAAGAAAGTGGATTATGGCTTGTTAATGAATTATATAAAATTTCCTTAAATGACAAGGAAATAAATAAATTAAGATTAATATTAAAAAATGATAAATGAACTTAAACAAGAACTCCAAAATAATGCAAATCCTGAAAAAGCAAAAATTCTTAGAAGATTTTTCAAAACAAGAAAAGGAGGATATGGCGAGGGAGATATTTTTCTTGGAATCCCTGTTCCAGAGCAAAGAAAAATTGCTAAAAAATATAATTTGGAATTAAGAGAAATTCAGGAATTATTAAATTCAAAGATACACGAGCACAGAATGACTGCATTATTAATTTTAATGAATAAATACAAAAAAGCAAAAAAAGATATTTTAGAAAAAAGAAGAATATTTGAATTTTATCTTAAAAATACAAAAAATGTGAATAACTGGGATTTGGTTGATATTTCCTGTCATAAAATTATTGGAGATTTTTTACAAACAAGAGGGGCAGAAACTTTAAAAGAACTTGCAAAATCAGATATTTTATGGGAAAGAAGAATCGCAATTATTTCCACTTATGCATTTATTAGGAAAAGGAATTTTGGGGAAACTTTGGCGATTTCAGAAATTTTATTAAAAGACAAAGAAGATTTAATTCACAAGGCTGTTGGATGGATGCTTAGGGAAATTGGGAAGCGAAATAAAAATGTGCTTGAACTATTTTTGTCAACTAGATATAAGGAAATGCCGAGGACGATGTTGAGGTATGCTATTGAGAAGTTTGATAAAGAAGAAAAGAAAAAATTGTTGAAGAGAAAATAAAATGAAAACAGAAAAATCAATTCAAGAACTCTTGGAATTTTCAATAATTAATATTGACAAGCCATCAGGACCGACGAGTTTTAATATCTCAGATTTTGTTAGGAAAAATCTTAATCTTCGCAAGACATCACATTTTGGAACTTTAGACCCAAAAGTTACAGGTGTTTTACCAATTGCCTTGAATCGCGCATGCAAATTAACTGGGTTTTTTTTAGGAGAAGATAAAGAATACGTGGGAATAATGAGAATTCACGACGACGTTTCTTTAGAAAAGATAAAAAAAGCAATTGAAGAAAAATTTGTTGGAAAAATAATTCAAAAACCACCTGTAAAATCCAGAGTAAAAAGAGAAGAGAGAGAAAGAGAAATTAAAGAATTTGAGTTGCTTGAAAAAAATGGAAAAGATATTTTGTTTAGAGTAGTATGCCAAGGGGGAACTTATATCAGAAAACTTGTTGATGATTTAGGAAAAGAATTGGGATGCGGGGCACATATGTTAGAACTCCGTCGTGTAAGAGCAGGAATTTTTAAAGAAGATAATTCTATTTTCCCGTCTATAAATTTATATGATTTTGAAAAAGCTGTTGAGGAATATAAAAAAGGGAATGAAAAATTATTAAGAAAAATTTTAATTCCTGCTGAAGAAGCAGTAAAAAAAAGGTACCCTGCTGTGCAGATAAAAGAAAGTGAAATAAAAAAATTATTAACTGGAAAACCAATTTTTGAAAAAGATTTGAAAGAACAAGCGAGTGCAGAGAAAGAAGAAATTATCTCTGTATTTTGCGACGATAAATTTATAGGAATGTATAAAGTAATTAACGGCAAAGACATTTTTGCCAAGGCCGAATTTGTGATGCAACCGATAAAGATATAAAATGTAAATTTGATTTTAAAATATGAGACAATTTATTTATTTTTCACAAAATGCCGTGACGTCGGGAAAAGCCCTTGACAAAGAGAATTTGATGAAAGCTGGAAGAATGGACATTGCACTTCATGTTATTATTAATGCATTTTTTCTCTCGCATAAAACAAGGGACAATGTTAAACTGCATTTAATTTTTTATGGCATGCCAAATCCACCGAAGCATATAGAAATAACTGTGACTCCAGAACTAGATATAAGCAAAAAAGACGTCGCTGGATTAATTAAAAAAATTCTTTACAAATACAAAGACGGAAAAAGAACAGAAGTTTTGCCTGGATGCTTTGTTGAGAAAAAAAGTTTTTTGAAAGTTGTAGAGGAATTGATTAATGAAGGAAAAGAAATTTTTATTTTAGATAAAAAAGGAGAAGACATTTGTGAAGCTGAAATTTCCGACGATGCAGTATTTATTTTGGGAGACCAGGATGGCTTACCAAAAAAAGAAATAAAGAGACTTAAGAATATTGTTACTCCAATTTCTGTTGGTCCTGAAGTATATTTTGCAAGTCATGTTGTGACAATTGTCAATAATGAATTGGATAGAAGAGGGATATAATAACATTTAAATAGATTAAATTATCCAATAAAACATGGGAATGGAGGATTATATAAGGGGTATTACTCCTAAAACAATAATTTATTATGATAAATTGATAGCAGATGCCAGAGATTCTGTAAGGATTGTTTTTCATGAATGGAATGAATTTAGGAGAGCTGAATTTTTAGAACAAGTTAGATAGGCATCAAGAGAGGCGAGAGACAAAGTAAAAGAATTGTTTGAGTTTGATAGAAGAGATAAATAAAATTATAAACTAATTTTACTTCTTGGTTTTATGAAAAAATCAATTCGGCTTTATATTACAGGAACTGTGCAGGGAGTATTTTTTCGGGGATTTATAAAAGAGAACGCAGAAAAATTTAATGCAAAAGGATTTGTCAGAAATCTCGAAGACGGGCGAGTTGAAATTTTTTTAGAGGGGGATTCCGACGCTGTAAACAAAATGATTGAACTCTGCAAAAAAGGACCAAAGCATTCTCAGATAAAAAATGTTGAAATTAAAGACGAAAAATTCCAGGATTTCAAAACATTTAAAATACTTCATATTTAATTAAATATTTAAATTAAAATCAGCTATACTTAATATGGGAAGACAAGACGAAATAATAAAAGAACGGATGAGGAAAATTAAAGAATTAAGAGAAGCAGGAATTAATCCTTATCCTTATAAATTCAGCAAAAAAGATATTTCAAAATGCTTAAATGAAAAACTTGGAACAGAAATTAAAACTGCCGGAAGATTGATGACAAAAAGGGATATTGGAAAAATTACTTTTTGCAATTTGTCTGATTCTTCTGGAGAAATACAAATTGTTTTACAAGAAAAAGAAACACCTGAAGAAGTGCTGGGATTTTTCAAAAAATACGTCGACATCGGAGATTTTATCGGTGTTGAAGGAAAATTATTCAAAACAAAAACAGGACATATTTCAATACTTATCAAGAAATTGGAATTACTTTCAAAGTCCATTCTTCCATTACCAGAAAAATGGTCTGGACTCCAAGATAAAGAAGAAAGATATAGAAAAAGATATTTGGATTTGATTATAAATCCGAAAGTTAAAGAAGTTTTTTTGGCGCGAGATAAAATTATCGACGCTGTCAGAGAATTTATGAAAAAGAAAGGATATCTAGAAGTCTCAACGCCTATTTTGCAGCCGATTTACGGAGGAGCAAATGCAAGACCTTTTGAATCAAAATTAAATGCCCTTAATATGAAAGTTTATATGAGAATTTCTAATGAACTTTATCTGAAACGTTTAATCGTCGGTGGTTTTGAAAAAATTTTTGAATTTTCGCAGGATTTCAGAAATGAAGGAATAGACCGTTCACACAATCCGGAATTTTTATTATTCGAGGCAATGACTGCTTACGATGATTACAAAGACGGAATGAAATTAATAGAAGACATTACAGAATTTGTTGTAAAAAAAATAGAGGGCAAAACAAAAATAAATTATCAGGGAACCTTGATAGATTTCAAAAGTCCGTGGGAAAAAATAAGTGTGAGAGACGCGATAAAAAAATATTCTGAAATTGACATCGAAAAAACCGACGACAAAAAAATGAAAAAAATTATTGAAAAAAATAAAATTTCCCTTAAAGGAGGATACAGCCGCGGAAATGCTATAATGGCTTTGGTTGAAGAATTTTGCGAAAAGCAGTTTATTCAGCCGACAATTCTTTATGATTATCCTATTGAAACCTCGGCTTTGGCAAAACCAAAAAGAGATAATCCTGCTTATGCAGAAAGATTTGAACAATTTGTAAATGGTTTTGAAATAGGAAACAATTATTCAGAACTTAATGATCCAAATGTTCTTCTTGAAAATTGGAAAAAAGAAGAAAAAATTTTGAAAAAAGGCGACGACGCAGCGCAAAAAATGGACGAAGATTTTATCAATGCTTTGAAAGTTGGAATGCCCCCGACGTGCGGAATTGCAATTGGAATTGACAGATTAGTTATGCTATTAACAAATCAGCCGTCGATAAGAGATGTTATTTTATTTCCGTTTATGAAGCCGGAGAATAAAAGGGAGGAAAAATGACAGCAGGAGGATTAATTGTTAAATCAAATATAAAAAAAGTTGTAAAAAGATTGGACAAAGAAGAGAAGGTTCCAAATGTTGCAGAAGAAGTCGGCGAAGGTTTGGAAAAAGTTGTTGAAGAAATTTTGGACAAAGCAATAAAGAGAGCAAAAGCAAATCAGCGACGGACTTTGCAGGCGAGGGACTTGTGAGGTGAAAGATAATAATATTTATAAAGTCATTATTTGATGATTTAAAATGGTTGAGATAAAGGTAGAATATCATTTGCTTGGAGGAGAAGTTATTAAGAAAAAGAGAGAAATAGAAACTATGTACAAAAATTTTGAAGATATAAGTGCAAGTTTTTTTAATGAAGGAGATTTTATATCTCTATCAGAAGAAAAACCAAATGGGATGTTTAGAGTAAAAAAGATAAACAATGAAGAAAAAAAATTTATTTTAGAAGAAATTGATTGCAACCCTATTCATTGGAAAGGTAATAAAAAGGGGATAGCGTATGGACCTAATAATAAATGCGAAAAAAAATGTAAGCATTATAACAATTGTCCCATTTCAGTTCATTTAAGTTATATGGATGATGTTGCTTAATTATAAAAACCCATTAGATAAATTATAAAAACTAATCTTTCTTTTTTTAATTATGTCAAAAATTTGCAAAAGAGATTTTTGGACATCCCAAAAATTTAATTAAAAACAAAAGAAAATTTTTGATATGCCAAAAAACAAATCAAAGGGTTCTAAAGTTGAAAGAGAATTATACCAAAAATTTATTGAAAATAGTTTTAGAGCTGTGAGAGTTGCAGGAAGCGGGACAATGGAAAATGCCGACTGTGACTTGATTGCAGGAAAAAAAGGAATTGGAAAATATTGCATAGAAGTTAAATCAAGCAAAAAACCTGTTAAATATATTTCAAAAGAGCAAATTCAAAGTTTTATGGTTTTTTCAGAAATCTTCGGATTAACCCCTATAATTGCTTTGAGATTTAACAGAGAGGGCTGGATTTTCATACATCCCCAGCAACTTAGAGATGCTGGAAAAAACTGGGTAATCACCCTCGAAGAAGCAAAAGAAAAAGGAAAAAAATTCGCCCAGTTTTTTGGATAATTTTGGATAATTCTCGCTCGCCCGTCAGGCTTGCTTATTAATATAAAACAATTAATAAAAAAACCATCTATTCAAATATTCTTAGATAACTACTTTATTAACCTCTCGCGATAGCGAGACTAATCGAGCGAACGAAGTGAAGCGAGGTAATATTATTAAATTTATCACAATAATCCTTAAAATGAATTATTTCTTTAGATTTTTATGAAATATTTATGGATAATTTTATTTATCCTTTTAATTCCCACAACAACTGCAATAAGAATAAATGAAGTTGAATTAAATCCTGCTGGAAGCGACACAGGACAAGAATGGATAGAACTATATTGCAAAAGTGATACAGAACTCCAAGGTTACAAATTAACAAATAACGACGGGCAAAATTTGGAGCTGAGCGGAAAATGCGACGGATATTATGTTTATGTTTTTGAAAAACAATGGCTTGACAACTCAGATGAAAAAGTATTTTTATACCAAGGAGACAAATTAATCGACGAAACAGATTTATTAAAAGACGACAAAAACGATGATTATACTTGGTTTTACTGCTCTGATTGGGAATTTGGAGAATCCACAAAAGGTGAAAAAAATAATTGCGAAAAAGAGAAAGAAGAAAAAGATGAGGAAAATTTTATTCTAGAGAACGGCACGGTTGAAGGAAAAGTAGAAAAAAATAATACAAACGAGGTTTTGGTGCTAAATCCGAAAGATATAAAAAACATTGAAAATAATTCAAAGCAAGACAAGACAAAATATTTTTACGGCTTTGCATTTTTTTGCGTGCTGCTTGCTTGTCTTTGGATATTAAAAATTATTAAAAATGGACAAAGAAGAAACAAAAGGAATCAGGGCAGTAATGATTCTTGAAATAATCGGCAGACCTGCAGAACATCTGACAGAAACTCTTAAAGAAATTATAAAAAAAATTGACGAGGAAAAAGGGGTTGAAGTAAAAGAGCACAAAATAAACGAGTCTGTATTAATTAAAGACCAGAAAGATTTTTATTCCAGTTTTGCAGAAATTGAAGTTGAAGTCGAGGAAATCCTTTATCTTGCAATGTTAATTTACAAATATATGCCTGCACATATAGAAATTATAGAGCCTGGATTAATCATGCTGTCAAACAACGGCTGGAGTGAAATTTTCAATGAACTCACAAGAAGGCTTCACACCTATGACGAAGTTGCAAGAGTTCTTCAAATTGAAAAAGGGCTTTTGGAAAAAAAATTAAGAGAATTGCTACCTAAGAAAGAAAAAACCGAAGAAAAATAATTAGAGGTTACAGCACATAAATATTTTTATATAGAGTTTTGAAGTAAAGGTTATGGCATGTGAAATTTATGGAACTTGTGAATTTATTAAGACATTTAAACATTTTGCAAATTGTGAATGGAAAATCAAGGGTGCCCTACCTGAACTACCAGTGGGGGAAATAGGAGAGAATTTATGTAAGTTTATAGAAAAGTATGAAACACACTTTTGTAAAGATGATATATCAGCAGCAAAAAATTGCTTTTATGGAATAGTATTAAACAAAATCAAAAAGCTTGAAGAAGATCTAGAAGAATTAGAATTTAGACGTAAGATTATAAGTTAAGAAGAAATAATTATAGGTTACATCACATAAATATTTTTATATACAATTTTAGGATAAAGGTTATGACATGTAAAATTTATGGAACTTGTGAATTAAGAAACAGCCCTCTTTATAACAAAGTCCCATTACCGGAGTATGAAATAACGTTTTGTAATGAATTTAGTGAAAAAGGAAAAGCAAAACAATGCTTTTATGGAATGACATTAGAAAAGATAGAAATTCTTAAAATAAAAGCAAGAGTAGACAAAGTACAAAGATTGATGGGATTATAAGTTAAATACAAATCATTCTCCTCCCGTCGCTATTTTCATCAAATCAAAAGTTTTTCTTGTTTTGCGGTATTTTTTTGTCAAGAACAAATACAAAAAAACAAACACTAAAATAATTATCAGCCAACCGATGATTTTTCCTGTTGGAGTTTTTTTTGCTTCTGCACAAGTTCCAAGACAGCATTTTGCATCAAGCGCGTCTATAGATTCTCCTGAACATTTTTCATTTGATTTGCATATAGCACCTTCAAGCTGACTGCAGGTTTTTATTGTTTCTGGCTTGTAAGTTTTAACTTCTTCTTTTTGCTTTTCCTGTTCTTTAATTTCTTCTTTATCAACAGCGACGTAAAGAGGAATTTCATATTTAAAAGAATCAGCACTTAATTCTATTTTATCCAAGGACAATGACTTAAAATTCTTTAATTCAAAATTTATTTTTTTTATTTCTCCTGATTTGACTGCAATTTCTTCTTTTGAATTTGCTTTTACTTTTATTTCTTTGTCCTGCAGATTCTGAACTGCTATAAAAAAATCCTGTTTAGCGACGACAAAACCCGGGCTGACACTGAAAACAGCAGTTTGGTTTGAAATAAGAAATTCTTTTTTTATCTCGTCATTAAGAACTTTGGTTCCCTGCATATATTGCACATTTTTTATTACAATTGAATAATTTGCAGAGGTTTGCAATTCCGGCAATAATGCATAAATGTAAAAATCATCGTCTATTTTTGCTACATTATACAAAAATGGAACTCTTACATTTTCCCTGTAAAAGAAAATATTTTCTTCATTGACTTGCTCTATGAAATTTCCAGAAACTTTTGCCATCATTGTTTCTCCTGATAAATATTCGCTTTTGATATTTAATTCAACTGCTAAGATAGTTGGAAGTAATAAAATAATAAATAAAAATGAGATTGTTTTTTTCATTATCCTCCGCCCATTTCTTTTAATTTTTTAAGAACATCTAAAAATTCCTGGTCTTGTTTTGTTTTCGGTTTAGTTGAAGAAATTTCTCTTTTTTGAATTTGAGATTGTGAAGGAAAAATCCTCCTCGGACTTGTTGTCATAAACGAAGACGTTGGGGGAAATCTTGGTCCAGGGCCAGTAGGAGTATTTGGCGACGATGAACCTTTATTAAAAGAAGATTTTAATTTAAACCAATAAGGCCTTAATTTATCTCTAAAAATTATTCCTATTACAACAAGAATAATCAAAAAAGCAAAAACCCATATAAGAGTATAATCTTTTTCTACTTTTTCAAAACAGCATTTTTCATAAGAATTTTCACAAGAATAATTTTTTGCTTCTTCATTGCTTAAACAATTTGTTTTGCATAGTCCACTCATATTTTCACATTTTGATTCAACAGCGACGGGCTTTTTTTTGCAATCTCCTAAACAACAATCACCTTCTTTAGAAGGCACTTCTTCATCTTCACATTCTTCCCCATAAGAGCAAATTTCTCCCCCAAGTTCTGAACAATTTTCTAAATTAGTCACATTAACAGAAGAAACTGCTGAAAAATCAGAATTTTTCAGCCATCCTGCATACAAAAGAAAAGCAGTATTTTTCAAATTTCCTTTCCAACATCCGTCGCTGTCCTGAATTTCCAGCAACCAGTTTAAGGTATTTGTTTTTTCAGTAGTTGATTGCCCCTGAAAAGCTAATAAAGCTACAGCAGTATCATAAAATTTGTCCCCTGACTCGTCCCAGTAATCTGTTTTCTGTTGGGATAAAAGAGTATCCTGAAAATTTTTAGAATCTGTTATTAAGGATAAAAAAGAATATGGAAGGTATTTTTTATTTTCCTCTGCCATTGAAAATAAATAAGGTTTGTAAGGAGTTATATCGCTGCCAATTGATTTTAATGCCAAAGTTGCCCACAAACTTGCTTCATAATTACAGGAACTTGTGTCAGTGAAACAAAAAGAATTTATTTTTTCCAGAGTAACACCTCCTGTAGATGCAGAATTTGTTTTTTCAGAAATAAAAATTTCAGAAGAGGCTTTTTTCTTATACAGCAAATTTGTAAAAAAAGGTTCATTGCAGGAAATTGAAAATTCAGTGTCATAGCATCCAGGAGAAACTTTCAGCCAATAGCCGTCTTCTGCAAGAGGCAAACATTTTCCTGCCTGACGATTTATCTTTTTATCGTCGTCAAGAACAATTGTATATTCCTCCAAATCATAAGAAATTTCACAGCTCGTTGGCTCTGAACTTTCTATCTGAAGATACCATTCAAGCTCAGAAGGATTTTTAGTTTGTGCTTTTAACCAGTCTTTCATTTCTTTTGTCACAGAATTACTTTTTTTCAAAGCTAAAATTGCCTCAGCAGTTGTTTTCACGTCGCAGCCATATTTAGGCCAGCATTCACCATTGTCAGACTCGTCTTTAATTTCTGCCTTGCATTGAGACAAAGCCAGCAAAGAAAAAATTCTTTCTTCTACAGAAAGAGAACTACATTTATTATTTATTTTATCATTCAAACAAGAGTATATTTTATTTGAAGTTGGAAGATTGTAAGAAGACATTTCTGATGCCCACACAAAAGAAATTGACAGAATAAAAAATACCAAAATAAAAACGCTCTTTTTCATAATTAGTATAAGAGGGGGTTGTTTTTAAAATTTGTTATAAATTCAGGGGGATTTTTTTGTTTTAAAATTCATTGAATTTTTATTGCTCATCCTATTTTTCTTCACGACGTAATTCACAGGATTTTTTACCAATTTGCAGAAATCATCAGGAAGACAAACTCCAATCCCTTGATAAAACTCCTTGCAATTTGGAGGCATTATAGAATTTTTTCTGTAAGACCAAATAATTTGGGTTTTGATAATTCCCTGCTTAAGAGAGGGATTATTCTTTTTATTCCATTCTTCAATTCTTTTTTCCAATTCTTCTCTTTCCATTCCAATAGAACGGAACAAATTTATCAAAATAAAAAGGGCTCTTTTTTTTCCGTCGGTAAGTCCCTGAAGAATTCTTTGAATACAAGGAGGAAAATTTTTGTCTGACAGATTGGAAAGTTTAATTGGCTTAAAATCAAAATCTTTTTTCTCTTCTTTATCTTGGTTATGCTCTTTATACCAGTCAAGCGCCTGCATTAATAATTCTGTTGCTTCACCTTCTTTAACATCAGGCATAAAATTTTTTATTTTCACTTTTAGAGGGTCTGCATCTTTTAACTGGAATTCTGAAATTTTATTATTATCTACCACAATACTTGCCAATGCTGTTTTTTCGTGCAACGAGTACGGCATTCTGAACAAATGCCGAGGAGAAACTAAAACCAAATCAGGCATAACTTCTTTTGATGCCTGGGAGTCTTTTATATATTTATTTGCCCTGCTCAAGTCTGTTACTTTTTTTATTAATTTTTCTTCTATTTGTGCGGTGATATATTTTGTAATTATCCTCGGCCATTCAGGAAACATTTCAGATGTTTTTATTTCTCCAATTTGTTTTGGAAAGGCTTCCCAGGGGATTAAAATGTGAAAACCTTTTGAACCTGAAAATTTAATCCCAATATTTTTTAATTTATGAAATCTTAATAAGCCGATTATTAATTCTGCTAAAATTTTGCTGTAATCTATATATTTGCTGTCTATATCCAAAATCAAATCCCAGCCAATTCTTAACTCGTTTAATTTTTTTTCGTTCATTTCCGTCTCTATTTCAAGAGGCTCTTTCCACAATTCTTCTGAACAATGAAAGCTTGTCGCCCCTTTTTTCACCATTTCGAAAATATCTCCTCTGTATTGCAGCGAATCCGGACGTTTTCCAAAACCTTCGAAACCGCGAAAACTTTCAGTTTTCGTAGCACCAAAAATCTCTGGTTTTTTAGTGTATCTCGGAACAACTTCTCTGTTTTTAGAAAAATCATATATTGCTTTTTGCACATCTTCTCTTGAATAATACAAACTAGTTATTTTTCTTATTCTTTGTTCTTTAAGAGAAAGATCAGGCTCCATATTCTAAAAAGAAAGTAGAAGTTTAAATAAATACTCCCTTTGTATTATAACAATGTTTAAAAATTAGGGGCAGTTTCCCTATTAAGAATGTTAATAAAATTAGATAACCCTCAGCTTCTATCAAAAGGTGTGGAAATTATTTCTGAATTAGTCACAGAAGTGAGAATCAAATTCAGCGAATTTGGATTAAGCATAACTGCAATTGACCCTGCAAATGTTGCGATGGTTAATTTTAAAATACCTAAAAGCGCTTTTTCCCAGTTTGAATCTGGAAATGAAGTTATTGGAATAAATATGGACAACTTAAAACAAGTTTTAAGAAGAATAAATCCAAAAAGCACCCTCATATTAGAAAAAAAAGAAAATCTCCTTGTTATTCAAATACAAGACAAGATAAAAAGAAATTTCACATTAAATTTAATTGATATTGATTCAGAAGAAAAAGACATTCCAAATTTAGAATATGGTGCAAGAGTAGAGATAAATTCTGTGGATTTTATTGATTCTGTAGAAGATTGTGCAGTTGTTTCAGATTCGTGCTCGTTTATTGTAAAAGAAGGAAAATTTATTATTGAAGGAAAAGGATTAAATTCTGCTCTTTCTGAATTTTCCGGAGACGAGGCTAAAATAGACGCTGAAAACTGCAGGGCAAAATACAGTTTGGAATATTTGCAAAAATTCATTAAAGGTGCAAAATTATGCGAGAAAACAATTTTGAGGTTTGCAGATGACCATCCTTTAAGAATTGATTTTAAAACAGAGCATATGGCTCTATCATTTATTCTTGCCCCAAGAGTTGAAGAAAATTAAAATGAATAATTATTCAATGATGAGTAAAAATGATAGAGAAATAATTGATAGAATGAATAATATTGGAAATTATATTGAACAAAAGAAATACAATTGTGCACAAGAAGAAATTGATAGTTTAAGAAAAATGATAAATTCCCGTAAAAATTTAAGATTAGAACAGCAAATAAATCATTATGAACATTTGATAAAACAGCAATCCCAAATAAGAACAAATCAACAAAATTTATAAGTCTAATTCTCCTAAATAATTAATGATAAACAAAAGGGGGCAAGTTACTATTTTCATAATTGTTGCAATCGTTATTATTGCTGTTGCAGTTTTAGCATATTTTTTCTACCCGAAACTTACAAGCAAATTAATTTCCACATCACCGACGAGTTTTATTCAAGAATGTTTAGAAAATGATTTTGAAAAAATAGTTAAAACAATTTCCCTTAATGGAGGAAGTTATGAGCCAAAATTTTATGCTGAATATTATGATAAAGACAGGAAAAAGAATCAAGTAGAATATTTATGCTACACAAATGAATATTATAAAACCTGCGTTGTCCAGCAACCACTTTTGCAAAATCATATAGAAGATGAAATTGAGAAAACCATTAAAGGAAAAGTAGATGAGTGCTTTGATTCTCTTGTAAATTCCTACAAGAAAAAAGGATATTCTGCAAATTTGGAAAAAAATGGCTATGAAGCAAATCTTCTTCCTGAAAAAATAGAGTTGTCTTTTGATTATCCTTTAACATTGACAAAAGGTGCTTCAAATAAATATGAAAAATTTGAAATTATTATTGACAATAATCTTTATGAACTTATTTCAATTGCTAATAGCATATTAGAATGGGAATCAAATTACGGCGATGCGGATATTTCAGGCTATATGAATATTTATCATTGGCTAAAAATAGAAAGAAGTAAAGAAACAGGTGCTACAAAAATTTACACTCTAACAGACAGGGACAGCGACGATAAATTTCGGTTTGCATCAAGAAGCGTTGTATTTCCTGAAGGTTATGGAATAGGTGAAATATTTTAAAATGAAGAAAAAAATATTTATTTTTGGATTAATGATTTTATTATTTATTTCTTTAATTGGAAATGCATCTGCAAAAACTTCGTATTGCTGTGAAAAAACAAAAGAAGGAGCTTGGTGCCAACCTGGTTCTGAAAATAGTTGCGATAGAACTAATGGGCTTCGGGCATCTCCAACTTCATGTGAATCAACTTCTTATTGCAA
>Ga0315289_10004363_pt1 | contig 21106 bp, 15 predicted proteins | sample YL17G11_40_MG_FD_203452 | JGI IMG/M metagenome (GOLD analysis project Ga0315289, IMG submission 203452) | Sediment microbial communities from Yellowstone Lake, YNP, Wyoming, USA - YL17G11_40 | ecosystem: Environmental > Aquatic > Freshwater > Lake > Sediment | place: USA: Wyoming | collected... | reverse complement strand
GGCGGCCGCGGACGAGCGCGCCGCGCCGCTCTGTCCGGCTCTCTCGCCGTGTGCTGGTAATCAAGCCCACTAAACCCCACGCCACCACCCCCAGGCTCAAGCACGGCCAACGCACCAGCTCACGGCACGCAGTGTGCTGGACTTTGCCGGCCCAGCCGCCCCGAGCGTGCCCACAGGCCAGGCAATCGACGCGCCGCCGGTGGCGGCGTGGCGTGCCAGGGCCGCCAAACGGCGGGCTGCACCCATGGCAGGGGAGTGACCCGCAACGGAGGAGTGCTAGGAGAAGAGAAGCCGAACCAGCACTGTCTGTACGAGCGTGCGCGCGAATCGGGTGGCGGGCGCGCGTCCGTGGGCGCACAACCGTGTGAGGGGCGCGGAAAGAGCGAGTGCGCAAACTTGGTGTTTCTCCGACCTCACTCTCCATCCCGCCCGGCGGCCGCCGCGGCGGCCGAGCCCGACACCAATCCCGCGCACGCCAACCACGCAGGAATGGGAGGAACTGAAGATCTGTCACGCTGATCGCTCCACTACACCTTGTCCTCGCCTCCCCCCCCCTCACCGCCCTTCTCGCCCTCACCCCCGACCCCGACCCCGACCCCGACCTCGGCCTCAGCCCTGGCCCCGGCCTCGGCCTCGGCCTTGGCCTCCTCCTTCACCTCCGCTCCCCCTCCCTCCGCCGCCCGGGCCAGTGCCCCGCGGGCCGCCCCATTCAACCGCACGCCCGCCTTCTCATACGCTTCCGCCCAGGCCGCCGCCAGGTCGGGCCGCCCCGCCGCCGCCGCCACAGCCAGCGTGGCCGCGGCCGCGTTGGGTCCCCCCACCCCCGCGGCCCCCAGCCCCCGCACCACGCTCACCGCGGCTTTGGCGTCGCCCAGCCCGTAGGCGGCCCGGGCCAGCCAGGTGGGGCCCAGGGCCAGGCCGTACCGGGGCGCGGCCGCCAGCACGGCCGCCGCGTCGGCGGGCGAGGCGGCGGCCGAGGTGAGGGCCCGGGCGAGCGCGCCGCTCGCCTTGCCGTGCAGGGGCTGCGTCTGGCCCCGGGCGGCCCGGGCGGATCGCAGGGCGACCAGGGCCTTCAGGGTGGCGGCCGCGTCCTCGGGCGTCTTGATGGCGGCCGCGAGGGCGGGGAGGATGGACGTGGCTGGAAGGGGGAATGGTGGAGTGGGTTTTTGTGAGGAACAGATCGGGCCCTCCCTTTTTGCCGTGCCGCGGCTCCGGCCACGTCCACGCGTCACGCCCAATCCACCTGGGCGCGTGCTCCATCCCGCCCTAAATCCACCGACGCGCATCGCAAAGCTCACCTTGCGCCCCAAACGCGCCGACCCGGCGTTCCAGGGCCCGTGCGGCTGCGACGCCGCCGCCCTTCTCCACGGCCGCCTCAAACCACCCGTCCGCCGCCCACCAGGCGGGCGGGGCATCCGGGTCGGCCCGGCGGGACCGCCCAGGGATGACCCGCCCGGTCGCCCGCGCGCCGACGCGGGCGGCGGAGGGGGTGGTCGTCGTGAAGGAGGCCGCAGTCGAGGACGATGCGACTGCGGCGCCACGGGTGAGCGCGTCAGCCACGGCACGCCGCATTGGTGGAGCTGCCTGGGCTTGCGTGTGTGTGCGTGCGTGTGTGGTTCAGGCGTGTGCGCACAGCCCTGTCGCTCTCTGTGTCGCTGAGAGAGCGCAGAAGTGGGAATAGAAAAGGCAATGAATTTTTCATCTCTACCTCCCAACCTCCTCAAGCACGATCACCGCCCCTAGCTTGTGCAGGCAGGCATTGTACTCCCCACACCCCGCAACCTGGACACACCCAGGGCATCCCGCCACTTCCTCGCAGGTACACGAGGACACCAGGGCAGCCGCGTCCGCCAGCAGGCCGGACGCCAGGGCGGCCGCCAGGCGAGGCGCCAGCCCACCCGCCCCGCCGGGCGCCCGGTCAAATGCGAGCAGGCGGGTCGCACCACCGCTGCCGCCGACCCGCCCGCACAGAGTCGAGCACTCGGTGCCCAGGTCGTCCGGGTTGCACAGGATGGCGGCCGGGCAGGCCCGCACCAGGGCGTGGCAGGCGGCGTGGAGGGCGGCGGGCAGGAGGAGGAGGGCCGCCGGGCCCCCGCCCAGCCGCCCCAGGATGGCCGCTCGTGCCGCGGGCGGCACTGGCAGCCACGCCGCGGCCGTTTCCAGCACAACGTCTGGCAGGCCCAGCAAGTCGACCGTGTCAAAGATGCGGTGGGAGGCCTTGGAAATGCGGTGGAAGCCGAAGAAGCGGGTGGTCACGGTGGCCGGGCCGGACAGGGTAGCCGCGGCGCCCGTGCCGCCGCCCGCCGCCCGCACCCCGGCCCCCACGCTCACGGCCGTCGTGTCCTGCGTCTTGGTGTGGTATGCCACAGAGGCCCGCCGGACAGTCGCAGTCCGGGCCGCCACGTCGACGTGTTTCACGAGGTGCGTGCGGCCCTGGTGGATCCACACAGCGCCGTCGTAGAGGGCGAAGAAGGCTTTTGAAGCCTCCACCTTCTCCAGGAGGACACCGCCGACGGCGGCGCTGCCAGCGCCGTCCCTCCTCCTCGCCTTGTCAACCTCCAGGATGACCGAAAAGGTGTCCGGGTCGATGGCGCGCAGGCTGAAGGTGGCGGCGGGGCAGGGCTCGGCGCCGGCGTAGAAGAGGGGGACGGCCGACCCACCGTCGCCGCCCACCCCGGGCATGGGGGCCAGCACGCCCGCGGCTCTCAGGGTCTGGACGGCGTGGGCGAGTGGCGTGCGCACGGTGCTGGTTGTGCCGCCGCCCCCAAACCAGCGCTCATCCACCGCCACGCTCAGGGGCGGCGCCTCCGCCGCCGCGCACGCGACGTGCGCCGCCAGCAGGCAGGGCGTGGTCGGGTCGCACCGGGCGGCCTCCACGGGGCGGGCCAACAGGGTGGCAGGGCGGGCCGCCCACCAGGCGTCCAGGGGGCCGTCAAAGGGGATGATGATGTGCAGGGCGCCCCCGCCCCCGCCGCCGCCGCCGCCGCTCTCCGTGCCCTCACACGCCCGCCGCCCCGCCCGCCCTGCCTGTTGCCACAGGGCGGCCGCCGCCCCGGGCACGCCCAGGTGGAGGGTGACGTCCAGGTCCCCGATGTCGACGCCCAGCTCCAGGGCGTTGGTGCAGGCGACGCCCAGGAGGGCCCCCCCAAACAGGCCGGCCTCGACCGCGCGGCGGTGGGCCGGCTCGAAGCCGCCCCGGTAGGCTGCGACCCTGTCCGCCAAGCCCCGCCCGCTCGCGTCCGCCTCCCCGTCCAGGGCCGCCCGGGCGTGGGACGCCACCAGTTCGGCCAGCTTGCGGGTGCGGCAAAAGGCGAGCGTGCGGGCGCCGGCCCGGGCGCAGGCGGCGAGGAGGAGGCCGGCCTCGACGATCGGGGAGGCGGTCCGGTGGTGGTGGCTGGCGGTGGGCGCCAGGGGCGGGGGGGCCGCCAGGGGCAGGCCTGGGGCAGGGACGGCTGCGGCTGCACGAGGTGGTGGTGGAGCGCCCCGGCCCAGCAGCCCCGCCGTGTCCCAGGCCAGGCGCAGCGGCGGCGGCCGTGGTTTCGTGCGCAGGGAGGGAGAGGGCAGCGGGGGTGGTGGACATGGTGGGGCCGCCTGGGCGGCGGCCGTCAGGGCCGGGTCTGGCGGCGCCACGCCTGCCTGCCCCCCTAGGTACCGGGAAGGCGAGGGCGGGCGGGCGGGCGGGAGGAGGGCGGGCGCCCCGGGCGGCGGCGGTGGTGAGGGGGTGGAGCGGAGGGCTGGTGGCGCCCGTGATGCCACCCCACCAACCCCACCGCCCGCCCGTTTCCGCCCCAGCCGGGCGGCCGCCAGGCGTTCCGCCTCCGACAGTACGCACGCCTCGCTGCCTTCACCGACCTCGCCTCGCTCTGCCGCGGCCGCCCTCGCCCGCACCGCCTCCGCCCGGGCGCGCTTCGTGGCGGGCGGCGGCGGCGGCGGCGCAGCTGCAGTAGGCGCGCCACCACCACCACCACCACCCGCACGACCAGCGGGCGGCGGGCGCCACACGACAAAGGTGCGGGCGCCCGCGGGCGAGCCATCCTCATCCACCACCGTCACCGGACCCCGTCCCAACAGGGCCTCCGCATGCTCGCCCGCGTTGCCGACCGTGGCAGACGCGGCAACGCAGAGCGGCAGCGGGCGGCCAGGCGGCAGCGAGCACAGGTCGACCGCCCGCCACAGGCGGCGCAGGACGAGGGACGCGTGCGACCCAAACGCGCCCGTGTATGCATGGACCTCGTCCACGGCGACGAGGGCCAGGTGGGCCAGGAAGGCGGGCCAGCCCCCACCGGGCGGGACGGGAGGAGGGGGCAGGGTGGTTGTGTCTCCACCACCCCCACCACCAGCCCGCAAGCCTGGCAAAATCGTCCGGTGGAGCATGTCTGGGTTGGTGAGCAGGCACCGGGCGTGCTTGAGTAATGCTGCCCGGTCCTGAGGCGGAACGTCACCGTCAAAGACGGCCGCTACGGGGCCGCCGCACCCGGAGGCGACGCCCGCTGCGGCCAGGGCGCGGCTGACCGACCGGCACTGGTCCTGGGCGAGGGCCTTGGTGGGGAAGAGGAGGAGGGCGGTCGCGGCGGGGTCCGCGGCGAGGGCGGCCGCCAGGGGGAGCGTGAAGCAGAGGGACTTGCCGGAGGCGGTGGGCGTGACGACGAGGACGGGGCGGCCGTCGTTGGAGGCAGCAGCGTCAAGCGCGGCCGCCTGGTGCGCCCACAAGCGGGCCGGGTCCACGCCCGCCGCCCGGGCCGCCGCCGCCGCCGGTGGGGCCAGCGGGACAGCCGGCGCGGCGTGGCGGGCGGGGCGGGGTGGCAGGCCGACCTCGGCCGTCGCCTGGTCCGCATACCAGGGCGCCGCCTTGAGGCACGCCAGGATGGACGCCGGGGTGGGGCGGGCGGCGGCCCCAGAGGCGGGTCGGGGGCGGGTGGTGGTGGCCGGCTCGCGGCTGCCACCAATCCTCGCCCGGCGGGCCGCCGCCACAAAGGCGGCCAGCGGGGCGTCCGCCGCCAAGGCCCACGGCCCGCCTGGCCGCGCGCTCCCTCCGCCCCCGCCCCCGCTCAGCTCCGCCTCCAGCGCGGACGCTGCCGCGGCCAGGGCACCCCGGAATGCGCCCCCCCGGTTCGCCCGGGTCGGCCCGCCGCTGCGGGTGCGGGGGCGGGCCATGTCCAGGACCCAGTCGCCAGGGATGGGGCCGGCGTCCACGACATCATCAGGCGGGGTTGGGGCGGTGGGGGGGCAGGCGGCGGGCGACGCGGGCGGCGGAGACGCGGCCCAGGGGCGGGCCGGGTCGGGTGGCTGGCCGCTCGCTTCCTCCGCGTCCGCCGCCGCCGCCCCTCCCGCCGCGTAGCGGGCGGCTGCCTCCCGCCAGGCCGGGGGGCGCAGCCGGAGCTCGCCCGGGCACAGCACCGCCGCCGCCCGGACGGTTGCGGGGTGCAAAGCTACGGCGGCTGCGCCCGTGGACGACGACGACGACGAAGAGACCACAAGGCGCCAGGAGGGCAGAATGTGCTGGCGGGTCAGGAAGTCGTAGGCGGCGGCGAGGGACGCAAAGACGGGTTCCAGCGCGTCCAGGGCAGGCGGAAGAGGGTGTCCTGAAGGGGCAGAAGCGGCAGCGGGGCGGCGGGGCGGTGGCGCGGCTGCCGCTGGCGCTGGCTCTGGCGCTGGCGCTGGCGCCTCCACCACCCCCACCGTCGGCCCGCGCCGGGCCCGAGTCGCCGCCCTGCCCCCGCCCCGCCGCACAAACCCGGCCTCCTGCTCTCCCCCTGCATCCTCCAACACCGACGTCAGTGCCCGCCCCGCCCTGGCCTGGGGCGAGGCGTGCGGGCGGCAGGCGTACCCGGGCAGCAGGGTCGTCACGGGCGTCGGGGAGGGTGGAGTGGAGGAAGGGAGCAGGGCTGGCGGCGGTGGTGGCGGCGGCGTGCGCTCACCAGCCGCCTCCTCGGCCGACGACGCCCAGCGGCGGTGGCGGCGGCGGCGGGTGTTGATGGCTACGATGAAGTCGTCGGGGCCCAGGGCGAGGGTGGAGGCGAGGGCACGGTCGTCCAGGGCGGCGCCCTGTGGATTGGAGGATGAGATGAGATTGATGAGGTTTGAGAAAGCGCGCAATGAACAGGCTAGCGGGCGTGCTTGCTGCTTTTTTTTTCTTTTTCGTGTCTCTCTCCCGCCTCCTCTCACCCTCCAGTACAGCCGAGCCCGGACCCCACGCTGCACGACTTCATAAGCCTTGCGCAGCGTGCGGACGGTGGCTTCACTGGATGAAGCTACCAGGGCCTCATCGCCCTCCAGCGAGCGCACGCGAAAGGTGCTCGACATTGCACGCTCTGAACCTTCTCTCTTTTTAACACTCTTCTATTCCACTTTCACGCACACCCCGTCCGCCACCCAGTGCGACCCAGGGCCCACCCCTTTCCCCCGTTCCACCAGCGCGTACTGGCACACCTGGGCCCACCGGGTGAAGGTGCACTTGTAACCACGACCTGGCGTGGTTTCCGCGGCTGCTGCTTCAGCCCCGCCTTTCCCTACGTCTCCGCCGCCTGGGAAGGTCTCGATCAGGATGGGCGTCGCCGCCGGGTCCAGGCAGGACGCCGCCCGGAGCAGGCCATCCAGGTTGGACAGCCCCGTGTTGCCTGTGATGGTGACCGCCGCGGCCCCATACCGGACAGACCCGCCCGCGTTGACCGAGGACAGGAGGGGCAGGACCAGGCGTGACAGGGCCGGGTTGTCCCGGATCACCACCTGGCCGCCCACGGCCCGCAACAAGGGCAGGGCGACCGTGCCCAGCGCCGGGTTGCGCTCAATGACGAGCGCGCCCCCGGTCACCGTGTCCTCGGCGACGATGGAGGCGGCGGCGGAGGCAGCTGCCGGCCCGCCGCCGCCCGTGCCGACGCTGGTCAGGCCGGCCAGGCCCGGCAGCGTGCTCTTCAGCACGGGGTTGGAGACGAGGCCCAGGCCGCCGCCCACGCCGGTCAGCCCGATGAAAGAGGGCAGGCCGGATTGGAGGGACCCCTGGAGCAGGAGGGGCCCGCCCACGGTGGACAGCATGGGCCAGGCCGGCAACGACGTGAAGGTGTTGCCCGGGGCGGTGTGAATGTACAGGCCGGCCGGGTCGTAGAGCTCGCCACCCGCGGTGGAGGCCGGGTGCGGCGGGGTGAGTGCCGCACCTTTCTCAGCAGGGCCGCCACCCACGGTGCGTAGTTCGGGCAGGGCGGCCGCCAGTCCCGCCCCGGCCTGGGCCCCGCCCTCCGCGGCCAGTTCCAGGGACCCCAGGTGGACCAGGTCGCCCAGGCCCATCCTTCTCAGCGCGCCGCCCACGTCCGGGTCGACCGTGGCCGGCCCGCCCGTGAGAATGAGGGACAGGGTGCCCGGGAAGGATGTGCAGCGCGTGGTGTTGAGGATGGGGGCGTCGCAGGCCGACGCGGAGGGGAATAGCTTTGCCTGCTGGGGCGCGGCGGTCGGGGCGGCCGCGCCCGCGGCGGCAGCGCCCAACCCAGGCGCGGCACCGGCGGCCGGGGCGGCAGCGGTAGCATTCGACCCGGCCCCGAGCGCGCGCGCGGCCTGCACCTTGTGCTTGCCCGGCCGCGGCGGGGCGGCCGGGGCGGGGGCGGCAGCCACCGCCAGCAGGCGCCTGCGCCCGGCGGAGGGCGACGGCACCCGGGCACCCTCCCCCCTGTTGTCCACCACCCACGCCCGGCAGGTCGTGGCCGCGCTCGTCCCGCCGACCTCGACCACGACGCGCTGGGTGGCACTCCCACAGGGCGCGTCGTCCACGTAATCAATCACGTCCGCCGCCGCGCTGGCGGCGGCCTTGGCGGGCCCGTCCGTCAGGGCCGCGCCCGGGTCGGCTTTCACTGTGCCGCCCGCCTGCAGGGCGGCCGCCTGGGAGGCGACGGCCGCGACGCGTACGCTGCCCCCAGCCGAGCTGGCCACCCCGCCCACCGCGTCGGCCGCCGCGCCCACCGCCGCCCGGGTGGCAGCCACGGCAGGCGCCGCCGCCGCGACGGCGTCCCGCAACTGGCTGCTCTTGAAGATGGCGTTGGTGAATTCCGTCGCGGCGGGGCCGCCAGCCGCCGCGCGCAGGCGGGCCGCCGCGTCGGCCTGCCAGGCCGGCGGCGAGTCCTTGCGCTCGGCCGCCGCGCTGTCGGCCTTGGCCTTCACCCGCCCCGCGGCGGCGGCTGCCAGGGCGATTTCTTCCCGCACGGCTGCCGCTTCGTCCTCGAAAGCGCTCACCGCGGGGCCGTACTGCGTTTTCAAGGCGCTCAACAGGGCGTCCGGCGCGGCTTTGAGGTCCCACCCGGCCTCGACCTGGCGGTCGTCGGCCGTGGTCTTGACCACTTTCGCCGCCGAGTTGACGACGTCCAGGGCGGACCCGGCCTTGTCAATGGCGGCAGCCAGCGCGCCCCGGCCGAAAGGCAGGGCGCTCGGGACGGCGGCGCCGCCCGCGCCGTCGCCGCCACCGGCCCCCGCGTGCGCTGTGAGGGGGACGTGCCCGTTGCCGAGGCCATCGCCGGCCGTCGAGGTGGCTGGGTCCCGCGTCGCCACCGCGTCGGCCTGGGTCGCGCTCTCCACGGCCCGGGCGACGGCGGCGGACAAGCCCAGGCCGGCGCCAGGGAGGAGGGCGCCCGGGCGTGGGCCCAGGGCCGCGGCGGCCGCGGCAGCACCCGCGGCCGGCGCGGCCAGGCCGGCGAGGGAGCCCAACGCCGCGACGCCGCTGGCAGCACCGGCCACACGGCGCACTGCCCCAACGCCGGCCGCCAGCCCGCCAATCGCGGTCGCCGCCCGGACGGCGTCCCCCGGGGAAGGCAGGTGCGGGGTGCCGCCGGGGAGGGCGGCAAAGGAGGAGGTGGCAGGGGGGGCGAGAGGGTTGGCGCCGAAGCCGCTGCCGCCGCCTAGGCCGGACGCCAGGCCGGCGATGAAGGCGTTGGCCGGGTCTGCTGCTGCATGGGTGGGCGCAAGGGCGGCCAGCGCCAGGGCCGCGCAGGCGCATGCTTGGAGGAGGCGGGCCATGGTGCCGTGCCTGCCGTGAGAGGAGAGAGGGTGGTGGGGGGTTGAGAAGAGAAGCTGCGGCGGAGCGTGTGTTTTGGTGCCTGTCTCCGCGCGTGTGGCCGGGCTCTTCCACACCATCGAACGACCTGCCGCACACCAGGGGTGAATACTCATGTCGCCCACGCGCATGCACGTGTAGTGTGGCTGGCCAGTGGCGCCCAACCCGCGCCAAACGCCAGCTGCATGCCGGGAGCGCGCAGATTTTTATGGCGGGTTTTGTTTGCTCCGAGAAACAGGCGCGCGCTCTTTGTCCGTCACAACCACACCGTCTGCGTACCTTACCTGAGAGCACGTCGCCCAAGCTACTCTCACCGAGAGAGGGAGAGGGAGAGGGCGATGAAGAGAAGAGCCTGGCTTGCTCTCTAAAAGCGCGGACGCCGGAAAAAGAAGTGAAGAAAAGTGCGCCGCCGCTCCTTTTCTCCCCCACTCCTCTCTCCCCGCCCCCACCCTCACGCGGTGCCCGTGCGTCCCACCCAACACCATGCGCAGCCGCAGGCGCACCAGGGGGCTGCCCGCCCTCCTGACCCTGGCCTGCCTCCTCCCCCTGGCCCTCCCCTCCACCGCCTCCCTGGTGTCGGCGGTGGAGGCTGTCACGCGCGGCATAGGCGCCAAGCTCCAGGAGTTCAAGGGCGGGGAGGGGCTGGTCGTCTCGCCGGCCGACATTGAGGGCCTGCTCAACACGCCCTGTGGTGAGTAACTGGGAGACGGGGGCCACACTTACTGGGGTGGACGGGCTGTGGATGCGGAGAGGCTCCCCGGTCGGCGCCGGTCGGTTCTCCTTTCTGTGAGCAATGGCGGGCGTTGCGCCGGCGCGCCTTTCCTTTCCTTGGTTGCGGAGACAGCCCGCGGAAATAAAAGGTGGGGAGTGGCCCGCGCACTCTGCGGGCGACCATGCGCATGCATTTACTTGGCCTGGGCTGCCTAGGAGATCTTTTTGCAGGGGGGAGGCGGTGTCTTGGAGAGACCCCCCCCCGCCCCCCCCCTCCCCCCCGGGCAAGCCGCGGCCGAAAATGGGTCGCGACTCGCCACACTCCTCTCACCACCTCTCCCCCCACCCTCTCAGGCCCCATTCTGTACAAGTCAACGGAGGCAGCCATGTTCGCGGTCGCCGCCGAGCAGGGCCGGTCAGCGCGGTTACCCTTAGGTATGAGAGTGTTGGGGGAGCGCGCGCGGGATGCTCCCTTTGGGTGTGCGGATGGGGCTCGCCCTCTCCCATGCTCATTTTCCTCATCTCAACCATTCCAGACCGCGTCGCCCTCTACCCCTTGACCGGTGGCGGCGTCCTCCTGGCCGGCTGGCAGACCTCCCAGGCCTCCGTCGTCATCGCCATCGCCGCCCCCAATGCCACGGCGGACGCGGCGGAGCAGGCGTTCCGCCTCGTCCGGGACGGCCTCTACGACCGCTGGTTTGGGCAGACGCCGCCCGACGTCGACGTGGACGAGGACGACCCGCTCGCGTCCATCCTCCCGGCGGGCGTCAGCCTGGTCTCCATCGTCGAGGCCGCGGCCGGGCCGGCCTCCCCGCCAATGCGCATCACGGCCACCGGCTTTGCGTACGGCGGCGCCCTGGCGAGGAGCGTCGCGCTGTGGGCGGCGGGCGCCTACCCCATCGCCAACCTGCGCCTGGTGACGTTTGGGGCGCCCCGGGTGGGCGACGCCCGCTTTGACTGGGCGTCCGAGCAGTTGGTCGACCTGGCCTACCACTGGGCGGCGCATGGGGACCCCTTGGTGTACACCACCCTGGGTGGCGACCCCGTGGAGGGCGGCAACCCGTCGGTCGAGCCCGCCTCGCGCCAGTGGGTCGTGTCCAACCACACGGCCGCCCTGCTGGCCGGCGCGATCGAGCGCAAGGAGGGCGGCGCGCCCGGGCCCGCCGCGCCCGCGCCCTATGGGCCCACCTTTTACGTGCTCGCCCTGCAGGAAACCTTTGTCTCAGCCATGTTTTCGTCCGTCAAGCAGGGCGTGACCGAACACGCCCGGGACATGCAGGAACACTTTGGGACCAAGGTGAGATGAGAGAGAGAAATGATAATGGAGGAGGATGAGGTGCATGGAGAAAGCTCATCCTGCGCCCGCCGTGGGCGACTCTGCCCGCAGAGTTCAAAGTCACATGGCGCGCCCCTAAGGACTCGGTCTAGGAGCCGCGGGCCCTGGAGGGAGGGGGAGGCGGAGGGCGTGGAGAGAGAGGCCAGGCACCCTCTCTCCAACCCCAAAAATGCGACACCCTTCTCCGAGCCCATGTCATCTCTCCAATCTCACTTCATCCCCCACTTCCATTTCACGCAGATCACGATCGCCCGCAACCAGACCCTCCTCAACGAACGCTTGGAAGCATTCAAGTTTGTCATCTCCAACACGATCGACAAGGCCGTCCGGACGATGACGGGCAAGGAGGCCCACGACAAGGGTTCCGTCCCCATCTCGACGCTGCCCCCGGAATGGCCCGACCACTGCCAGATCGGCCTGTGCAAGCTGCGGCGGGCGGTTGTCCAGGCCAACAATGCCTACTGGTCCGGGCCGGGGACGATCGGGCCCAACTCGGAGACGGTGGAGGCGCCCAAGCGCGGGACCGTGTACGCGCTGGCCTGGGCGCCTGAGACCCGGACCGCCACCATCGCCTTCCGGGGGACCGCGTCCGCGGGGGCCTGGGTCCAGGACTTTGACCAGGTCCTCGCCCTGGTCCCCGTCACGCCCATCCTGCACTCCATGTTCCCGGAGGCCCGGGTCCACCAGGGCTTCCTGGAACAGTTTGAGCAGGTGGGCGCCAAGGCAATGGGGCCGGCCTGGTCGCTGAAGCACCGCCTGCTGCGCCTGTCGGGCGGGGTCGACCCGGCGCTGATCATCATCACCGGCCACTCCCTGGGCGGGGGCGTCGCCGTCATCGCGTCCGTCTGGGCGTCCGCCGTCTGGCCGGCGGCGGCCATCCGGGTGGTCACCTTTGGCGCGCCCAAGGTTGGCAACTCGGAGTGGAACGACGCGGTCGGCGCGGTCGTCGGGCGCCAGTGGCGGGTCGTCAACCGGTGGGACATGGTGCCGGAGCTGCCCATCTTCCTGGGCTACGAGCAGGGCGCCCTGGGCGCCTGGCTGCCCACCAACGCATCCCTGGTCCTGGCCCCGCGCCCGCGGCCCCCCGACCCGCCCGGCTACGCCGCCTTCAACTGGGACAACCACGCGTGCACCCAGTACCGGGTCGCCCTGCTGAACGTGGAGCGGGTGAGCGCGCCGGATTGGGTGGTGAATTAGAAGGGGGGTGCGGGGTGGGAGATAGGTAGGGGGAAAAAAGCAACCATTCTACACACACACTCTCCCGCCCCCTATGGTTCGCCGCCCGTACACCTGCGGCGTCGCCTGGCGGGTCGCCCACAGCACCACATCCCCGACCTGCACGTGCGGCGGCCGGGTGAGCGCCCACACCGCCGCGTCCGCGCAGTCCGCTGCCTGGAGCTCCTCAAAGCCGGCGTAGACCGCGTCCGCCGCGGCCGCATCGCCCTTGAAGCGGACCAGCGAAAACTCGGTGCGGACCGCGCCGGGGGAGATGGCGGTCACGCGCACGTTCGTTTCGACCAAGTCCTCACGCAGTGAGTGCGTGAAGGCGGCGACAAAGTGTTTCGACCCTGAATAGATCGCGCCACCACCGTAAGCGTAGTGGCCAGCAACGCTGGACAGGTTGAGGACGTGGCCCGCGTCGCGGCCGACCATGCCCGGCACCACCAGGCGGGTCAGCCTGACCAGGGCGAGGATGTTTGTATCGATCATCGTCTGGACGTCCGCCATGTCCAGCGCCTGGACGGGATCTTTACCCAGCGCCAAACCCGCGTTGTTGATGAGGATGTCGATCGGTTCAAGGATGGACGCCAGGGCGGCCTCCACTTCGCCGGCGTTTGTCACGTCCACGCACGCTGTTGTGATGGGCGGGAGGGACGGATGGGCGGCTGCGAGCTTGGCAGCGAGCTCGTCCAAGCGCTCTTTCCGCCGGGCCCACAGAATGAGACGCACGCCGAGCGAGGCGAGCTCCTCAGCAATGGCCGCACCGATGCCGGACGACGCGCCCGTGATCAGAGCGGTCCGCCCGGAGATGGAGACGGAGGTCGGCATTTCAAGAGTGTGCCTCTGTCGTGGCACCTCTCGAGTTTTCCATTTTTCCTCGCTCTCACTCCCTCTTCCGCCTCGCGAAAAAAACAATATGGCGCCCGCCCCGCCGGGCGCTGCGGTCCCGACCAACGCCAAAGGCGCCGGCCTGCTGGACCTGGACGTGGAGTGCCACCGGCTGGTGAGAGAAGAGGGAAGACTCCGGAGAGAGAAGCGCATGCGGCGGCGCAGCGAGCCTAGCCTTTTTTTTTTCTCGCTAAAAAAACTGTAATCCTTTTTCTCACAGGTCCTCGAACACCTGCCCGCCCGTGCCGTCGCCTCCCTGGGCTCCACCTGCCGCCGCCTGCGGGATGCGGCTTACGGCGGGCCGTACGGAGAGGCCCTGTGGCGGCGCCTGGCGGTGGGCGCGATGGGCCGGGGGGCGGCGGCCTTGCAGGCGGCCGCGGGCGGGATGGAGGGGACGGGCCTCCTGGCCCCCAACAACGCGCCCCCCGCCCCGCCCAGCCGGGCGACCACCACTGCCCCACCCCCCCGGTCCGCGCCGGGGAGCGCCCCGAGAGAGGCTGCCCTGCGGTGGGCAGGGCTCGTGGGGCAGGCGACGACCCTAGGCGCCCTGCACTGGTCCAGGCAGGCCGCGGCTGCGCTGGTGGCAGGGAGCGGTGGCGGTGACCGGTGGCCGCCGCCACCGCCCCCCTGCACCGCCCGGTCGGGCCACGCGGCGGTCATTTCCCCCACCTCGGGGCGCATTATCATCACGGGCGGCGTGCGGCGGGATGGCGGCACGGTAGGCGGGCTTGACGTGGTCGTGGTGGACCCCGTGGCGGCGGCCACCACCAGCGGCAGCCGTGGCGGCAACCTCGCCCTGACCACCGCCGTCTCCCCGTCCCCCCCTCCTCCCGGCCGGTTCCGCCACGCCGCGGTGTTCCTGGACCCGCGAACCTGCCCCTGCGCGGCCAGCGCCCTGGCCACCGCGGGGGCGCCACCCACGGCGGACGCGCAGGCCGCCCAGGGCGACGCGATCCTGATTTTCGGGGGGACGGGCGCCGACGGGCGGGAACATGGCGGTGGGGGCTTGGTCGAGGCCGCCTGGGTGAGCCGGCCTCCCGCCGGTGGTGGTGCGGGCGGCCCGCCACCCACCGTCCGGTGGGCTTCCATCGTCGCGGGCGGCGCCCCCCCCGCCCCACGGTACCACCACACCGCGGACGCCTTCACGTGCGCGGCGGGCGGCGGGGCCGCCGTCGTCGTCTTTGGCGGCGACGGCGCGCGCATAGAGCAGGATGGTGGCGGGCGTGGGGGTGGGGGTGGTGCCGCTCCAACGACCACCACCACGCCACCTCTGGCCCACATCCTGAATCTGGCCACCCTCACCTGGCGCAGCGTGCGGACGGTGGCGGGCGAGGTGGAGGCAGGGGAGTGCGAGCAGCAGGCGGCGGCCGGTCGTGCTTCCACCGACCACCGGCTGCCCACCCCTGCCCACCCGGGCGCCCGCTCCCTGCACCTGTCCACCGTGCGGACCTGCCCGCACACCGCACACCCACAACTGGTCATCATCGGCGGGTACGCGGCGGGCGGGCTGGCCCCCATGACGCCCTGGGTGCTAGACGTGGCCAGCCTGAAATGGAGTCGCACAGGTACCGGGGCAGCCGGCCCGCCTGTCTCTCCGTCACCCGGCCGCCGCCAGCGGGCCGCCGGCTGGCGTGCGGGCCCCGACTGGCTGGTCATTTACGGCGGCTCCCCCGCGGCGGGCGGCTTCTTGGGCGACGTGTGGGCGCTCCACCTGCCTACCCTGGCGTGGGTGGAGGTGGGAGCAGAGGAGAGGGGAGGCCGGCTGCCCGCCGCCCACCGCCTGGCGCTCTCAGGCCGCCCGGACGGCCCGCGCCGGGTGGCAGGACACACGCTGGCGGGGGGTGTCGCGTTCGGTGGGTGCGTCCCCACGCTGGCCGGGGTGGTGCCCGTCGCCAAGTGCGACGTGCTGCTGGTGGGGAGTGGAGGTGGTGGTGGAGGCAGCGGCGGGCCGCCTGGAGGAGAAGGGGAGGAGAAGGAGGCGGTTCCGGAGCCGACGCCCGCCCCTGGCCACCTGACCTGGCGTGCCCTGGCATCCCGCCTGGCCGCCAGCATAGTGAGCCAGCTGCTGCGCCCGGCGACCAGCACGAGCGGCCCGCCGACCGAACCCCTGCGAGCCCTGCCAGGTGGTGGCGTCCTAGCGGGCGAGGACGCGATCCTGTCGACGCCGTCCGTGCTGGACAGTGATGGGTTGACGCCGGTGGCTGGTGTGAGGCACCAGCGGTGGTTGAATTCGGGCGCGTGCGTGATGATGTGATAAAACAGTTTTTTGGAGGGGTCTGCAGACTTTCACCTCTCGCGCCTCACACGCGCCACACGCACTGCATACCCCGTCATGTTCCGCGCCATGCGCCAGCTGTGGCGGGACGTGCGCGGCTTCGGTCAGCAGGTGAGGAGAAAATGAGCGTGGGAAATTGGCCGCGCTTGCTCCTCGTCTTCTCCTCAACCCGACCCCTCATCCATCTCTCTCTTTTTCACGGGTCTCTCTCTCAGGACCTCGCCGCCCTGGAACGGGAGACCCGCGCCCTGAAAGCCGAAGTCGACGCGTTCCGTGAGGACGCGGCCGCCAGGCGAGCGGGCGTGGAAGCCCTGCTCCTGCGCGAAGTCCGGGCGGCGGCCGGCGCGGTCGCGAGTGTGAGCGAGGCAGCTGAACACGCGGTGGTCGGGGCGGGCGAGGCCGCGGAGGAGGCGGGGCGGGCGGCGACGGCGGGCGTGGAGGCGTTGGCGGCAAAACGAGCGCTGGTACAGCTGGAGCGGGAGGTGAAAGGTGGCAAGGGTGGTGGAGGCGGAGACGGTGGGGGTGGGGGGGAGGGGAGGGGCTGGGCTAAAGACTGAAAAATAAAAATGATCGACTAGGGCAACAACAAGCTCAAAACACTCACCCCTCCCACGGCACACACACCGCCGCCACGTCCGGCGGCAGCACCAGCCCCGGCGCGCGCTCCACCAGCCACCCCAGGTCCAGTCTCCACCCGCCCTCCGCTTCCGCGGCGGCCGCCGCCTCCGCTGCCGCGCGCGCGGCGCCCGCCGCTTCCTCGACGCTCCACTCATTCACCGACCGCAGGGTGGCGACCGCGGTCGCCACGTCCTGGGGGCGGGCCAGGGAGAGGCCGTGCTTCACGATGTGGACCTCTGGTGCCAGGGCTTGCAGGCCGACCAGGGCCGCGACGCGGGCTGGCGTGTCCAGGGCCCAGACCTCGTGCACGCACACGCCGCAGCCGGCGCCCCGCCCGCCCGTGACGCCGCACCGGAACCCGGCCGCCGTGGCGGTGGCCCCCCGCAGCGCGTCCCACACGGGCGGGGGCAGCCAGGCCGCCAGGTCGGCAGCGGGGCGCAGGGAGGGCGGCAGGGCGTCCAGGTCCAGGGGCGGCAGGCCCGGGTGGATGGACACGGCCGCGCCCCAGGGGGCGGCAGCCGGGTCGGCGGCGCCCACACCCGCACCCGCCTCGCCCTCATCCGGGTGGGCCTGGCCGACCGACACCACCCGGGCGTAGCAGTGGGAGGCGCCACCGACCGCTTCCCCACCGGGCGGGCACATCTCGCCCGTCCGGTCGCGGGGGACGTAGCCGAGCCGGGCGCCGGCGAGGGTCTCCACCCGCACGGCGGCCGGGTCGGCCGGGTTGTCCGGCTCCCGCACCAGGCGCACGCCCTCGCCCGGGAGCAGGGACGACACCGCATCCTGGCGGCCCTCAAAGGTGACGCCCGCGATGCGGAAGGTGAGGGGTGGCGCGGCGGTGCGCTGCAGGGCGCGGGCGCGGGCGGCGGGGAGGGGCGGGGTGGCCGAGGTCGGGTCGGGCGGGTGCGGCAACTGCGCGCGCTCAGGGGGCGCGCCCCAGGCAGCGGTGGCGGCGGCGGCCACGATGCCCCGGCGTGGGAGGGTGATATACCCGGCTGTGCACCGGCCTGCCGCGAGGCGGGCTGCGCAGAGGCCGCGCCAGGCGGCCAGGCGGGCGCGCGGGAGGAGAATGGGTGAAACAATCATTGTTGTGTGTGTTGAAGACGAGTGACAGTTCTTCTTTTTGCAGCATTACTAGCCACATCAGTCATGCCTCCCGGCCCCTTCGCCCCGGCCCCCACCTTCCTCGAGAAGGGCGCGGTCCTGCCCCGTGGACCAGCTTCAGCAACACCGGGTGGAGCAGGAGGTGGGGGTCGCGCTCCTGGAGGCAGCGGCCCGCACGCCGCCGGCGGCGGCCACGTTGCCAAACACAAGCGCAAGGCCCGGGGCGCGGAGATCGTGTTCGACCCGGACGCGTGCCGGTGAGTGAGATGGGCGAGGGGTGCGCTGCTGACGGCGGCGTGTGCGTGTGTCGCAAGGCGCGCGGTCGCCAGGCACAAACAAGCCCCCCGCTTGCGGCGGCGGCCCTCTCAACCTAGCCATTTTTTTTTTTTTTTTCATGCCCCTCCCCCCTCCCCCTCCCACACCAGCGAGTACGTCACCGGCTTCCGCAAGCGCAAGGTCGCCCGCCGGGTGGCCGCCACCGCGGCCGCCACGGAGCGGGCCCGCCTGGCCCGCGTGGAGCAGCGGGCAGCCAAGCGGGCGCGCGTGCGGGTGGAGTTGGGCCTCGCCCGCTTTGACACGCCCCCGCCCGAGGAGGGGGGTGGAGGGGGAGCGGCCGCTGCCGGGGCGGCGCCCGTCACCAAGCGCGTGTACGCGGGGACGGGCATCGTGAGTGAAGGCGGTGGTGGTGCTGCACCCGACGCGGCGGCGGTGCCCGGCCTGACAACGACCGTCCTGGTCGCGCCGATCGACCTGGACAGTGAGGATGAGCGGGCGCGGGGTGGGGGTGGAGGGCCGTCGCCGTCGGGCAGTGAGGGTGCCGGGCCTCCACCCGCCGCGCCCTACCCCCACGCAGCGGCCGCCCGGGCGGCGGCTGGAAAGTGGGGGTGGGCGCCGGCGGGCGGGCGGGGGCGTGGCGGGGGTGGTCGTGGCGGCGGCGGCGACCGTGCAGGTGGTGGCGGCGGCGGCCGGGGTCGGGGCCGGGCTTCCTTCCCTCGCGGCCGCGGCGGCGGGGGTGGCAGCCGTGGGCGGGGCGGCAAACGGTGACTGTCGTGTGACGCGTCCTATTCTAAACACACACACCCTGCTCAGTCGTTCCTTCTGCGTCGTTGCGGCCTCCTCCCCTTCCCTCCTCCACCCCCACCCCCACCCTGCCTCAATGCACTCAACTGCGCGCGCTTCACCACGACGCCCAGCCGCCAGCACTCGGCCGCCAGGCAGGTCACCTGGACTAGCATGGCGACCAGCAGGGGGCCCGCCACGCGCACGGCCCACGCCCTGCCCGCGGCGTCCCAGGAGCCGCGCGGGAAGGCCAAAAAGGCCGGCAGGCCGCCAGCCCAGCCTTGCCCGCCCCCGCCCGCCAGCCAAGCGTTGAGGGCCCGGCCGCGGGCGATGACGGCCGCGGCGGCTGCCAGCAAGGCCGCCTGCGCGGCCAGTGAACCCCGTGTGGTCAGGGCCAAGGCCACGAAGGAGGCGTGGGCGGCGGCCAGGGCGAGGGCGGGCGGCTGGTTGATTTGGATGAGGGGGGCCCGAGGTTGAGACGACAAATTGAGAGCGTGGCGCGCCAACGCTCCGACCTGGCAGCTGCATTCCACGCACCGTTACTGCTACATCTAGATTATTCATCCCTCTATCTAGGCGCCTAGGTGTGTGTGCGGCGGCGGGCGGAGGGTGTGGATGGGCTGGCAGGCCCGCCCAGGCGCGGAAATGAAAAAATGGACAAGCTCATACTCAGAAGTGAAACTGAGAAGCGAGTTTACGCGCGCGCGCCCCCCGCACACAAACGGGCGCCTGCGCGGTCAATCATTCCCACAATCGACCCGCGCCTAGCCTAGCACTCGGCCTCGGCTCTCTGGCCTGCTTGAGTACGGGCAATCAGATAACGCCGGTCGCGCCGCGCTGCACCCCGAACGCGCGCTGTCCCCTCTTTTTTCTTCGCCGCACAAAACACAACCATATGGCGCCCCGGCGACCGCTGTCCTTCCTTGCATGGACGGTCTGTGTGGTCGCCTGCCTAGCCGCCCACCTGGCCGCGGCAGTGCGGGAGACCAAGTTTTACGACACGCTGGGCGTCGCGCCCGACGCGTGCGACGCCACGATCAAGAAGGCCTACCGCCGGCAGGCACTGTGAGTTTTTTTTCTTTGGAGAGGGGTGTGGGGAGGGTGTGGGGGGGCGGTTGTGGCCCGGGCGTGTGTCGCCTGTGTGAAGGCAGGCATGGTGTCGATCTGGCAGGGCAAGGGCAGGGCCGGGAGGAGCGGCGGGTCTCTTTTGCGGCGAGCTTCCAAGCGCGCGCCGAAAGAAAAGATGCAGCGAAAAAAAAAAAAGAAAAGCGAACCCTGACGACCGCGCCCGGCCCTCGCTCTCCCATCCCTCTTCTTCTCTCCAACAGTAAGTGGCACCCGGACCGCAACCCGGACAACCAGGAAAAGGCGGAAAAGAAGTTTAAGGAGCTGGCCACGGCGTACGAGACCCTGTCGGACAAGGAGAAGCGGGGCGTGTATGACCGGGTGAGTTTTTGATGGCGGGAGATGAGGGAGATGAGAGAGGTGTGGGTGGGGGGGGGGGCGCGCGTGGGTTTGGGAGGCGCGCGGCGTCAACAAGGGACACACAGAACAGTACTTTCACGCTCTCTCGCTCTCCCGTTCCCATCTCTCTCTCTCTTCCCTTCCACCCAGTTTGGCGAGGAAGGCCTGAAGAACGGGGGCCCGGGAGGAGGCGGCCCCGGCGGCCCCGGCGGCGGCTTCCCCGGCGGCGGCTTCCACTTCCAGGGCGGGGCCGACCCCTTTGACATTTTCAATTCCTTTTTCGGTGGCGGAGGAGGCGGGATGGGCGGCGGCGTGGGCGGCGGCGGCATGCGGTTTGGCCCGGGTGGCATGGGTGGCGGCGGCGGCGGGCGGCGGCCAGGCGGCGGCGGCGGCGGCGGCGGCGGCGGCGGCGGCGGCGGCAGCGGCCTCTACGACAACGACCCGGCCGTCGCCACGCTCACGTCCTCCGACCTCCCCCCGCCCCCCGGCTCCAAGGTCACCCTGGCCGAGCTGTACGCGCCCTGGTGCGGGCACTGCCGTGAGCTGGCGCCCAAGTGGAAGGCGGCGGCGGGCGCGCTGAAAGGCGTGGCGGTGGTGGGCGCGGTCAACTGTGCGGCGCCCGGCCCCGACGGCGCCGACCTGTGTGGGCGGTTGGGGGCGAAGGGGTACCCGACCATCAAAGCCTTTGTCCCCGCGGCGCCCGGGAGTGGGGGGGCGGCCCGGGTGCTCGAGTACAGCGGCCCCCGGTCTGCGGCCGCCATCCGGGACTGGGCGGTGAGCCTGCTGCCGGGCGAGGTGGCGGCCGGGTTGGGGGATACCAAGGCGGTCGACGCCTGGGTCGCCCGGGCGGGCGGGCGCGGTGGCGCCCCGGGGGCCGCGGCCTGGGGCGGGGCGGCCGTGCTCCTGCTGACGGACAAGGCGGCCCCGCCGCCCATGTGGAAGGCCCTGGCGGGCCAGTTTGCCGGGCGCATCGCGTTTGGGGCCGTGACCGGGAAGGGTGGTGGTGGTGGGGGCGGCGGCCCGCCGCCGCCCCTCGCCGCCGCCCTGGCCGCCCGCTTCAATGTGACGGCCCCGCTCCCCGCCGTTCTGGCCTTCTGTGGCGGGGATGCGGTCGCGCCTGCCGCGGTGTACGCGGGCGCCCCCAAATCATCGCCCCTGGAGTCATGGATGCGGACGTTTGCGGGCGGGCGCAAGTGCGCGGCCGCCGTGCGCGTCGGGCCCGACACCGACCTGGCGACCCTCAAGGTTCCCCAGCTGAAGGCCGCCCTGGCGGCCAGGGGGGCGGCCTGCCCCGACTGCGTGGAGAAAGGGGATTACGTGCGGGCGCTGAGGGAGGCGCTGGCGGCGGGCGGGGGAGGCGGGGGTGGGGATGGGGATGGGAAGGGGAGGGATGAGCTTT
>Ga0315289_10004362_pt1 | contig 21107 bp, 16 predicted proteins | sample YL17G11_40_MG_FD_203452 | JGI IMG/M metagenome (GOLD analysis project Ga0315289, IMG submission 203452) | Sediment microbial communities from Yellowstone Lake, YNP, Wyoming, USA - YL17G11_40 | ecosystem: Environmental > Aquatic > Freshwater > Lake > Sediment | place: USA: Wyoming | collected... | reverse complement strand
GTTCATGTAGAAGCTGCCTTCGGGAAGGTCGGGCAGAACGAAATCGAGCACGCGCACGCGGAGAGCGAAATCTGCCTGGCGAGCGCCCGCGCGGACCTCCAGCTTGCCGACGTACGTTCCCGGCCGCGCGTCTTTGGGGATGTGAAGCGTGAGCCACACCGCCTGCGTCGTATTGGCTTCCAGGCGCGGTGGCGCACTCTCGACAAGTGGGTCGGCCATGTATTGCCCGAATTCATCCACCAGGAGGTATCCCGGATAGCGAATCTCCACCCAGGAACAGGGGAGCGGGATTCCACCTTCCGCCGCGCTGGCCGCGCACGCGGCCGTGAACGGTTGGAGGGGCTCGTTGGCGCGGACGGCCAACTGGAGCGAGACGACCTCGTTGCGAAACGCTTCTGCCGCCGCTTCCGTTTTCAGTTCCCGGCTGAAACTGGCCGGCGTGATGCGCATTTCCGTGCCCGGCACCCAGGCCGAGAACGAAGGTTCCGCGGGAAGGTTCTGCGCGAAGGCAGCGAGCGGGAAGAATAATCCGACAAGTACCAACCAGGCATAGTGCTTAGGACGCATGATCTTTGCTCCTCTGTCCGTTGTCCGCAGCCTGTTGCCGCGAGTCTGCCGCCCAGGCATCAGGCAGCAACCATCAGCAACTGGCAACTGACCACTGGCAACTGGCCACTTTTGAATCACCACGCCAGCGCGTAGCGATGTCCGCGGACGTCGGCTCCGGCTTTCACGACGCCCGTGGCCGCGTCGTACTCGATGATGGTCGGGGCGCAGGAATTCCCCCACTCACCCTGCACCACCAACTTGTGCCCACGCGCGCGCAGTTGCTCGAGGACCGCCTCGGGTATGCGCCGCTCGACATCCAGCACCAGGGGCGCGTCACGGTGGTCATCGAAGGAGCTGTACATCGCCTCCGAGTTGAAGCGCGGCGCCTCCACGGCCTCTTGCGGATTCATGCCGAATTCTGCCACGTTCAGAAACACCTGGAGCAGTGTCTGGTCCTGGCCGTCCCCGCAGGGAGTCGAGAAAGCCAGCCAAGGTTTTTTCTCCCGGAGCGCCAGCGTGGGCGTCAAGGTGATGCGCGGGCGCTTGCCCGGCGCCAGTTGGTTCGGATGGCCGGGCGTCAGCACAAAGCTCTGGGCCCGCTGGCTGAGAGGAATGCCGGTATCGCCGGCAATCACCGCGGGAACCCATGCTCCGCTGGGCGTGGCGGAGAACATATTTCCGGCGCCGTCGATGACGTTCACGCAGGTGGTGTCCTGGTGCTCGGCGTTACGCTCGGAGAGTCGCGCGCGCACGAAATCCTCGGGAGCACGAGCCTGCATGTGGACGGGGTCGCCGGGGATGTGCTCCGCGGAGGCCTTCTGCGGATCGATGAGCGGGCGGCGCAGCTCGCCGTATTCCTTAGAGATCAACTGCATGGGAATCTGGCTGAAGGCGGGGTCGCCGTAGTACGCATCGCGGTCGGCGTAGCCCAACTTCATCGCTTCCACGAGGGTGTGGATGTAATCGGCGGAGTTCTGGCCCATACTCCGCAAATCAAAACCTTCCAGCAGGTTCAGGTTCTCCAGGAAAACCGGCGCCTGGCTCCAGAAGCTGACCTTGTAAATCTCGATGCCGCGATAGTTGGTGGTCAGCGGCTCCTCGAGCTTCGCGTGATAGGCCGCGAAGTCACCTTCCCGCAGCAGGCAGCCCGCCTCCTTGCAGAAATCGCTGATGCGCTGGGCGACTGGACCGCGATAGAAAAAGTCGCGGACGGCTTCAAGGGCGGCGGCGCGGCCCCGGCGGGCGTTCTGCCGCTCCACTTCCGCCAGGCTCCGAAACGTGCGGGCCAGATCAGCTTGGACAAAGAGTTCGCCTTCCTTGGGCACGCGCCCGCCCGGCAGAAAGACCCGCTGCGTGGTGGGCCATTTTTCCAGGATGGGCCGCGACCGCTCGAGGCCGCGCGCAAAGCGCGGGTCGAGGGGGAAGCCTTCCGCCAACTCAATGGCCGGCTGGATGACCTCCGCCAGACTCATCCTTCCGTATTTCTCCAGGGCGAGCAGCAACGCGTCCATGGCGCTCGGGACAATGGCGCTGAGCGGGCCGTAGGCCGGAATGATTCCCCGCGAAATCGTGGCGACATCGGCCAAGCGGGGGTCGTCGCGGCGCAGGCGCCGGTAGTATTCCACGGTGGCGAGTTCCGGCGCGGTGCCCGCGCCGTTGATGGCCACGACCGGCTGGCCTTGCAGCTTGATGAGCAGGGGACACTCGGCGCCCGCGCCGAAGCCGTCCATCTCCACCACCGAGGCCGCAAAAACGGTGGCGACTCCCGCATCCACGGCATTGCCGCCTTTCTCCAGGATGCGCAGACCAGCTTCGGCCACCAGGGGATGCCCGGCGGCCACCGCGCCGCGCTTGCCGGCCACCAACGGTTTCAGCGTTGCGGCGCCGTACAAGACGAGAGGAAAAAAGAGGCTGGCGACAAGCAGAGCCAGGAAGGATGTCTGCCGGAACCGGAGATTCGTCATCGGTGCTCCTCGCGCCATGGACATGCCTGTTCGGTCAACTGCTACGGTGCCGGAATGCTGGCGGAAAAGTTCCATGGTGTCAAGCCACAAACCGGGCCGCGCGCCGGTCGCCAGCGATGTAGCGCAGAATTCGAAAAGCCGAATGCTGACCTTATAGATCCGCTGCCCGCTGGCTGCCGATAGGCGTGAAGCGGCCTCTCCTCTTCAGTCCTTCCAATCCCAAACGTTGACTTGCCCTAAACCACGGCCTATGATGTCGGCACCAGAAGTTCCGGCCCCTACCGTTCGGAGGTCGCGTCGCGATGATCGGCCAGACTGTTTCCCACTATCGCATTCTGGAGAAGCTCGGTGGTGGTGGCATGGGTGTGGTCTACAAGGGTGAGGACACCAAACTCGGCCGTTCGGTAGCCCTCAAGTTTTTGCCCCAGGAATTGGCAAAGGATCATCAAGCCCTGGAGAGGTTCAAGCGCGAAGCCCGCGCGGCGTCGGGGCTCAACCACTCCAATATCTGCACCATTTACGACATAGATGAGCACGAAGGTCAGCCCTTCATCGCCATGGAACTGCTGGAGGGGCAAACCCTCAAGGACCGGATTGCCGGCACGCCGTTCAAGATCGACGGACTGCTGGACCCCGCCATCCAGATCGCCGATGCCCTGGATGCGGCCCACGCCAAGGGCATCGTGCATCGCGACATCAAGCCAGCGAACATCTTTGTCACCCAGCGGGGGCAAGCCAAGATTCTGGATTTCGGGCTAGCGAAACTGGGACGACCCCTCACCCCCGGCCCCTCTCCCCCAAGGAGAGGGTGGCCCCGCGATGCGGGGCCGGGTGAGGGTGCCACCGGTGCACCTACCGCATCGCTTGCCGAAGAGCACCTGACTAGCCCCGGCGTGGCGCTGGGCACGGTGGCCTACATGTCGCCGGAGCAGGCGCTGGGGCAGGAACTCGACGCGCGCACGGATTTGTTCAGTTTTGGTGTGGTGCTGTACGAGATGGCTACGGGGCACCAGGCTTTCGCGGGCGCCACCTCCGCAGCCATCTTCGACGCCATTCTGCACAAAGCGCCGACCTCGCCGGTGCGATTGAATCCGGAGTGTCCGGCGGAGCTGGAACGCATCATTAACAAGGCATTGGAGAAAGACCGCGACGTGCGTTATCAGGTCGCGTCGGAAGTGCGCGCCGATCTGAAGCGTCTGAAGCGCGATACGGATTCGGGCCGCACGGTGCCGCTCAGCGGGCAAGCCGTGGAAGCCCCTCCTCGCCCCCCAAAACTGAGCAAGACGATTGACTCGCTCGCCGTGCTGCCCTTCGCCAACCTGAGCGGCGACCCGGAGATGGAGTACCTGAGCGACGGCATTACCGACACACTCATCAATAGCCTCTCTCAACTGCGCAAGCTCCGCGTGGTGCCGCGGGGTCTCGTGTTCCGATATAAGGGCCAAGAAGTTGACCCGCAGCGGTTAGGAAGTGAGCTCAATGTCCGCGCGGTATTGACCGGGAGGGTGACGCAGCGAGGTGACACGCTGCTGATCGGCACGGAACTGCTCGACGTGGCTAGGGTGTCACAGCTTTGGGGGGCGCAGTACAACCGCAAGATGGCGGATATCTTCAGCGTGCAGGAAGAAATCGGGCGAGAGATCTCAGAGAAGCTGCGGCTGGAGTTGACGGGGGAAGAAAAGAAGCGGCTGGCGAAGCGCATCACCCAGAATAGGGAAGCCTATCAGTTCTATCTGAAGGCCGCGTACTTCTACCAAAAGTGGTCGCCGGAAAACTTGAACAGAGCGATCGAGTACAGCCGGCTGGCGATTGACCAGGATCCGGCCCTCACTACGGCCCATGCCGTGATGGCCTCGTCCTACGCTATGTTGGGCTATTTTGCGTTCCTGCCGTCTAAGGAAGCTTTCCCCAAAGCCAGAGCCGCCGCGCTTCGGGCTTTGGCGCTGGACGAGGGGCTGTCGGAAGCGCACGCCGCCCTGGCCACGATACAACTCCTCTACGATTGGGACTGGCCGGGAGGCGAAAGAGAATGTCGGCGCGCCTTGGAGTTAAACCTGGACAACCCGTGGGCCCACCAAGTGTCCGCCGTCTCCTTGGTGGTCAAGGGGAGGCTTGAGGAGGCTGTGGCAGAACAAAAGCGGGTCGTGGAGCTGGAGCCTCTTTCTCCCGCCGCCAATCTTGTCTTGGGAGCAGTGTTTTTCTGGGCCCGCCAATACGACCAGGTGATCGAACAACTCAGGAAAACGCTTGAACTCGACCCGAATATTGTGAGGCCGCGGGAAATATTGGTGCTGGCTTACGCCCACAAAGGTATGTATGCGGAAGCGATGGCGGAGTGCGAGAGAATAAGGCCGCTCCCCGGTGGCAACTTGCCCAGCCGCGCCGCTCTCGGGTATGTCTATGCCCTTGCCGGCCGGCGGGAGGAAGCGCTGAACGTTCTGGAACAGTTGAAGCCGCTGCTCGAGGGGAATCCGCTCCTACTTTACCGTGCCGCATTCCTCTGCGCTGCCCTGAACGAGCGCGACCAGGCCTTTGAGTTGCTCAATAAGGCCTGTGAAGAACGCGTTGCCCTGATGATTTACCTCAAGGTGTATGCTCCCTTCGACAATCTGCGCTCCGACCCGCGCTTCGAGGCCCTCCTGCGCCGGATGAATTTCCCGCCGTAAGGAAGCTCGTCCAGAACTCCGAGACACAACCCGAGCGGGTCGCGCAAAGTCTCGCGTCTCAGAAACTCTGCGGCTCGCCTGATCGAAAGAGCCCCAGGGTTCGAAAAAGCCGGACTCTGCGCTACCCGCTCGCTCTACGCCAGAGTCTCACCAGTCATTCTGAACGAACACAGCCCCAAACCAGGCCGCGCGCCGGCCGCCACCGCGCCAGCAAGGAACGGCAGCCGAAATCGAAAGCAACGATTTCCGCGGCGTATTGAAAAGAAACGAAAAAAGTAGTAGTTATGGGCTCCCATTGCTATTCGCAGGTGTGGGAAACCACCATCCTTATGGACCAGGAGGTCTTATGCGCAAGGTGAATCGGAGGCAGTTGCTGGGAGCGGTTAGCGCCGCTCTTGTGGCAGGGAAGGCCGCGGCTTCCTGCCCGGCTAAGGACGCGGGTCTGGAGGAGACTCCCCAGGGCAAGCGGCCTCTTGACCTGACCGAGTTCCAGCCCCGCAGTATGCTGCACGTCCGAGAGACGAAGGTACCTCGCGCGCGCTATCCCGTTATTGACGTTCACACCCATCTCTCTTTTGCGCCCGGCTGGAGGAAGGCGGCAGAAGGCGAGAAGGTCCATTTCCTTGCCGAGCCGGAAGAAGTGTTGAGAGTAATGGATGCCAAGAACCTGCGAATGTTGGTCAACCTCACGGGGGGATTCGGCCCAGGGCTCGCGGAGGCGATGCGCAAATACCAGACGCCTCATCCGGAGAGGTTCCTGGTTTTCACGGAGCCCCAGTGGAGCCGGTTAAACGAGCCCGGTTACAGTCAGTATCAAGCCGACGAGCTTACCCGGGCGCACCGCGCTGGCGCGCGCGGCTTGAAGGTCACCAAGACGCTGGGTCTTTACTTGCGCGAGGGCATCACCACCGGGCCTTTGGTGAAAGTAGATGATCGCCGCTTGGACGTCATGTGGGAGGCCTGCGGCGCCCTCAAGATGCCGGTGGCCATTCACGTGGCCGACCCTGAGGCGTTCTTCCTTCCCATCGACCGTTTCAACGAGCGCTTCGAGGAACTCAACAATCACCCCGACTGGTCGTTCTATGACCAGGACTTCCCGAGCTTTCAGGAGCTGCTGGAAGCCTTCAACCGCGTGGTGGCGCGCCATCCCCAGACGCAGTTCATCGCCCTGCACATCGGGCACAATGCTGAAAACCTGGCCAGCGTATCCGAGAGCCTGGACCGCTATCCCAACCTGCACGTGGAGCTGGCAGCGCGCATCGGCGAACTCGGCCGCCAGCCCCGCGCCGCGCGCACGTTCTTCGACCGCCACCAGGACCGCATCCTCTTCGGCACCGATGCGGTGCCCCACGGGGTGGAGACTCCGCAGCAGATCTTCGGAGAGGAACTCTACGAAATCTATTTCCGGTTCCTGGAAACTGAGGATGAATACTTCGATTACGCGCCGGCGCCGATTCCTCCCCAGGGGCGATGGAGGATTTACGGCCTCGGCCTGCCGGCAACCATTCTGCGCAAGGTCTATTACGCGAACGCCGAGCAGCTGCTGGGCCTGCGCGTCTGAGGGGCGGCGCCTTGCGCGGAGAGATATCTTGAGGAGATGAGGTCATGGGAAAAATCGGAACAGGCAGGTGGATTTCAGGGGCGAGCGTAGCGCTGCTGGCTCTGGCCGGTACCGTATGGGCGCAAAGCCAGGCCCGAACGCCGGAAGAGGCGGAGCAAAAGAAGACCTTGCTGCTGCGCGATTTCAAGCCGCAATCGATGCTGCATGCTCCCGTCCACAACGTCTATCGCGCGCGCTTTCCGGTCATTGACGTTCATAGTCACGTCAATGATGCCAGGACTCCGGACCGGGAACGCATCCCGGCGGCGAGATTGATCGAATTGATGGACCACTGCAACATTCAGAGGATCGTGATCCTCACCGGCGCCTGGGGCGACGCCTTGCAGAAGGTCGTGGACCAGATGGTGAAGCCTTATCCCGACCGCTTCCTGGTCTTCACGCAACTGGACTGGACCAACCTGGATGCTCCCGACTTCGGCGAGCAGATGGTCAGGCAGATTCGCGATGCGGTGGCGCGCGGGGCGCGCGGGCTGAAGATCACCAAAGAGCTGGGCCTCAAAGTCCGTTACAAGTCCGGGAAGCTCCTCACGGTGGACGACCCGCGCCTGGCTCCCATCTGGGAAGAATGCGGACGACTGGGCATCCCGGTAGCGATCCACGTCACCGACCCGGAGGCGTTCTTTCATCCGGTGGACGGCACGAACGAACGTTATGAGGAGCTGATCGATAATCCGGGCTGGAGTTTCTACGGCCCGAAATTCCCCAGCAAAGAATCCATCCTCGCGGCGCGCGACCGCATGTTTGCCCAGAATCCCAACACCACGTTTATTTCCTTGCACGTGGGGAATTGGCCGGAGGATCTTGATTACGTTTCCGATATGCTCAACCAACATCCGAACGTGATGGTGGAAATCGGCGCGCGGGTGGCCGAGCTGGGCCGCCAGCCGCGGCGGGCCCGAAGGTTTTTCCTGGAGTACCAGGATCGCATTCTTTTCGGGACGGACTTCTCGGTGAGTGAGGAAATGTATCGCAATCACTTCCGCTGGCTGGAGACTGCCGACGAGCACTTCGACTACTGGGCCGCTCCGGAACAGGGCCGGTGGAAGATCTACGGGCTGGAATTGCCGGACGAGGTGTTGGAGAAGGTCTATCATCGCAATGCCGAGAAGGTCTACAGCCAGTTCAAAGGACTGGCGGCGAAATAATGAGGAGGTGTCGGGTGAAAAGGCATTCGAAACTCAGGCTTTTAACGATTTATTCTTGGCCGCAAATGTGTCTGGTCGTACTCGTCGCAAGCCTCCTGGGTGTGACGAGTTGCGGGCAGTCTGCGGCGCCGCCCGCGGAGCAAGCTTTGCCCTCCGCGGTGGCCGTAACGGTGAATCCGGGCGGGCCGGTGCTGCTCAAGACGCCGGCGGCGGAGTTTGAAATTCTGCCTTCCGGCTACATCCAGGCTTACTTGCTCAAGGACGGCAAGCGGCTCACGTTGGATGAGCCGGAGCCCGGAACGGCGTCGGCGGGAGGCTATCTGGCCAGCGGCGGCAAGGAGATCCGCGACTTTGCCCTCGATTTCGATCACGTCCAGGTGTCGGAAGCGCTCGGCAAACTGGGAGCGCGAGGAAAGAGGGTGGAGATCACCGGGCGCAGCCCGGCGGAAGAAGCGGCGGGAATCGAAAAAACGCTCGCCGTGGAAGTCTATGATGACTTCCCGAACCTGGCGCTGACCACGGTGGCATATAAAAATGCTGGCACTGCGGATTTCAAGCTCGACCGCGTGGTGGAGCAGCGACACCGCTTGAACGCGGCGTTGGCCGATCCCAAGGAGCCCCCTTACCGCCTCTGGTCATTTCAAGGCTCCAGCTATGACTGGGGCCGGGATGACGTCATCAACCTCTCCCGGAATTTCTCGCAGCCGAATCTCATGGGGGCCATAAATCGCCGGGGGCTGGGCGGCGGGATTCCGGTGGCGGCGTTTTGGACGGCGACCGTGGGCGAGGCCATCGGGCACGTGGAGACGCTGCCCTTGGTGCTTTCTCTTCCCGTCAAGGTCGGGTCCGACGAGCGCGTCGAGGCATCCTTGGAGCTGGAACCGAAGATCACGCTGAAGCCGGGAGAAGCCTTTTCCACGCCGCGCAGTTTTGTGGCGGTTTACGCTGGCGATTTCTATGAGCCCTTGCATCTCTATTCCAGCGCGTTGCAGCGCGAGGGTTGGACGCTCCCCAAGCCGACCAACGAGGATTACAACATGAGTTGGTGCGGCTGGGGCTACGAGTTTGATGTGACGCCGGCCGAGATGCTGGGCACCGTGCCCAAACTCAAGGAACTGGGCATCAAGTGGGCCACGCTCGACGACCGCTGGTTTGAGAACTACGGCGACTGGGAGCCGCGCTCGGACACCTTCCCTGGCGACGCCATCAAGAAGATGGTGGACGACTTCCACCAGCAGGGAATCCTGGCACAGATCTGGTGGCTGCCCATTGGCGTCGAGGACGGCCAAGGAAAATACGAGTCACATCGCTACGTGACAGCTCAAGTCGTCGCGCAGCATCCCGACTGGCTGATTCTCGACTCGAACGGCAAGCACGCGCGCATGGCCCGCGGCTTGGCGGCGCTGTGCCCGGCGTTGCCGGAAGTGCAGGAATATCACAAGCGGCTGACGGAGAAATTCATTCGCGACTGGGGCTTTGACGGCCACAAGCTGGATAACATTTTCACCGTCCCGGCCTGCTACAACCCCAAGCATCACCACAAATCACCCGCGGAATCCATCAACGCGATGGGTGAGGTTTACAAGGTCATCTTCCAAACCACGCGCCAGCTCAAGCCGGAGAGCGTTACCCAAAGCTGTCCCTGCGGCACCCCGCCCAATCTTGTCTGGCTCGCGTACCTCGATCAGGCGGTCACGGCCGACCCGGTGGGAGCGACGCAGGTGCGGCGACGCATCAAGATGTATAAGGCGTTGCTGGGTCCCCAGGCGGCGGTTTACGGCGACCACGTTGAACTCACGGATATGCCGCGCGCGGCGGGCAGTTACGCGGAGGTGGGAAAGGATTTCGCCTCCACCATCGGGACCGGCGGGGTAGTGGGCACGAAATTCGTCTGGCCGGACTACGGCGCCAAGTTCAAGAACGTTTACTTGACGCCCGAGAAGGAAGTTCACTGGAAGAAGTGGACCGCGATCTACAACGCGAAGATGCTCTCGCGGGGAACCTTCTTGAACCTCTACACGCTGGGTTACGACGTGCCGGAAGGCTACGCCATCGCGAAGGACGGGAAGATGTACTATGCGTTCTTCGCACCGGAGCCGGCGCAGCCGTGGAAGGGCCAGGTGGAACTGCGCGGGTTGCAGCCGGGCAAATACCGCGTCTTCGACTACGATAACGGGAAGGACTTGGGCACGATTGACGCGGCCAGCCCGCCTGGGCGGGCCAGTCCCAAGCTCAGCACGGAGTTCACGCATCACCTGCTGCTGGAAGTCAGCAAGCTCTAGCGGAGGATGTACAGAGTGTCCAGGCAGGTCCCGGGGGTATGCGTTCCGGGGCCTGTCTTATTTCCCCTGGATTCCGGGGCTGCCTGACATGACGAACGAGGGCAAGCGGAGGTTGCGAATGCGCACGCAGTGCAAAGCAGGAAATCGAGTTGAACGAAACGGAGGCTGGAGGTCCCCGCTCGTGGTGCTGTCCTGGATTCTGGTGCTCACCGGATGCGCCCAGGAGAAGGTTGCGAAGCGGGAGGAGGCAGCGCCCTCGGCAATCGTCGTCACGGCAAAGCCCGGCGGGCCGCTGGTCATCAAGACTCCGACGGCGGAGTTTGACGTGTTTCCCTGGGGCGATCTTCAGGCCTACTTGTTGAAGGATGGGAAGCGGTTGACGCTCGATGAGCCCAAGCGCGAACGCGAGGCCGGGGACGACTACGTGGTGGCGGGCGGCAAGGAGATTCGTGATTTCGACTTCGACCTTGACCATGCCAAGGTTTCGGCCGCGCAGGGAAAGTTAGGTCCGCGAGGGAAGAGAATTGAGATCAGCGGGCGAGCCAGCGCAGCCGGAGGAGTCAGCCTCGCGAAAACGCTCACGCTCGAGGTCTATGACGACTTCCCCAACCTGGCCCTGACCACGGTAGCCTACAGGAACACAGGTTCCCAAGACTTGAAGATTGGTGTCATCGTCACTCAGAGCCGTCGTTTGAATGCGTCCTTGGCGGACCCCCAAGCGCTCCCTTATGACCTCTGGTCGTTTCAAGGGTCGAGTTCGGAGTGGGGCAAGGACGAGGTGGTGCACCTTTCCAAGAATTTCTCCCGGGCGAATGTTATGGGCCTGCGCACACCCACTGGCACGGGCGGCGGTATTCCCGTGGTCGCGTTCTGGACCGGCTCGGTTGGAGTCGCTATCGGGCATTTGGAGACTTTGCCGCACGTGATCTCGATGCCGGTCAAAGTGGACAAGGAGGGGCGCGTCGCGGCCGGGTTAACCATCGAGGTTGCGGCGACCTTGAAGCCGAATGAGGCTTACACGACACCCGCCAGCTTTGTCGCGGTTTACGCTGGAGACTACTACGCCGCGCTGAGCATGTACTCCACGGCCATGCAGCGGCAGGGTTGGAAGCTGGCCAGCCCTACAAATGATGACTTCAGCGCGAACTGGTGTGGCTGGGGTTATCGCTCGGACGTGACGCCGGCACAGATGCTGGGGACGATTCCCAAGCTGAAGGAGCTCAAGCTGAGGTGGGCCACGCTCGACTATCGTTGGTTCAACAACTTTGGCGACTGGGAACCGCGGCCGGAAACTTTCCCGGGCGATGCTCTAAAGAAGGTGTTAAGCGAGTTTCACCAGCAGGGAATCAAGGTGCAACTCTGGTGGTTACCATTGGCAGTGAGCGACGGGCAAGTGTGGGAGCCCATCGGCCCGGAGGAAAGGACGCCGGCCGCCCGGGAGCAGCAGAAGCGACCGGCGCAAATCGTGAAAGAGCATCCGGATTGGCTCATCCTCGACCAGGACGGTAAGCCCGCGCGCCTCTTCCTGAATCGCGCGGCGTTCTGCCCGGCCTTGCCCGCGGTCCGGGATTACTACCGCAAACTGACGGAGAAGTTCATTCGCGATTGGGATTTTGACGGCCACAAGCTCGACATGTGCTTTACCGTCCCGCACTGCTACAACCCTCAACATCACCACCAGTCGCCCCAGGAATCCATGCAAGCGATGGGGGAGGTCTTCAAGGTGATCTTCGAGACGACGCGGCGACTCAAACCGGAAAGCGTCACGCAGGTTTGCCCCTGTGGCACGACGCCGAACTTTGCCTGGCTTCCCTACCTGGACCAGGCGGTCACGGCGGACCCGGTGGGCGCAGCGCAGGTACGGCGACGCATCAAGATGTACAAAGCTTTGCTAGGCCCGCAGGCGGCGGTCTACGGCGACCATGTTGAACTCAGCGCCATGCAGCGCGTGGGAAGAGACTATGTGGAGAGTGGAGCGGATTTTGCCTCCACCGTCGGCACGGGCGGAGTCCTGGGGACCAAATTCACCTGGCCGGATTATGGACCGACGTTCAAGAATGTCTTCCTGACGCCGGCCAAGGAAGCGCGCTGGAAGAAATGGATTGACCTCTACAACTCCAAGCTGCTCGCGCGGGGTACCTTCTTGAACCTCTACACGCTGGGCTACGACGTGCCGGAAGGCTACGCCATCGCGAAGGACGGGAAGATGTACTATGCGTTCTTTGCGCCGTCGCCCGGAAAGGCGTGGAAGGGCGAGATCGAACTGCGTGGCCTGGAGGGCCGACGCTATCGGGTAACGGACTACGTGGGTGGCAGGAACCTGGGTGAGGTAAGCGCCGCGGGTGCTAAGATGCCAGTCGAATTCACTGATCATCTCTTGTTGGAGGTGACAGAACTCGACTAACTGACGAAGATTTCCAAAAGGAGACTTGAATGGTCACGTTTCAGAACGGAGCTGCGGCGAAAGAATATTTTGTTGCCCAGATCCTGCAGGAAGCTTCAAGGCAAGGAACTCCCCTAACCGAAATCGAAAGAGAAATGTTGTACTTCACGGAAACAGCGCCGGACGCAAAGCCTGAATTCGTGGAAAAGGCCGCGGAGTTTGACCGCCAATACGACCAAGGAGACTATGAGGAAAAAATCTGCGGCTTGTTGCGGGGCACCTGGGAACATGCTGACACGGAAGTTCGGGACAATCTCCGCGCGGCGTACGACATCCTGCGAAAGGAAGACCACTACATTCTGGTCATGCTCCGAGAAGCGCTCGGGGGGAAACTCAGGAAGAAGTGGTTAGGGATGTTCTGAACCTCTCCGGGACGCCTTCACCACGTCGGTATCACTCGCCAATTACTTGCACGAGATACGTTCTCTCCAGCGGGCCGTCATACTCCATGAAGTAGATGGTCTGGCGGGAGCCGCGCACGATCTTGCCGTTCTCAATCGGAAAAGTGCAACTGATGCCGCCGATGACGCTCTTCAGGTGCGCATCGGCGTTGAAGCCGAGGCGGCCGTCGTAGTCGAGGTAGCGCCGGTGGTGGTAGTCCGCGTCCTCCGGGAAGAGGCGGGCCAGATGCGTCAGGATATCTTCCTCGAGGCAGGGAATGCCCTCGGTCACCAGCAGGCCCGAAGAGGTGTGCATGGTCACCACATTCACCAGACCATTCTTCACGCCGCTTTTCTGGACCACTTCGTCCACCTGGGCCGTGATGTCGATGGCCTCTTCGGTCTTGCGAGTCTGGAGTTTGACGCGTTCAAGTTTGATAATCATAGTCAGTTGCCGGTAGTCAGTTGCCAGTTGCCAGTCCCAGCAGTCGTTCGGCGTTCTCGCGGAGGATCAGGTTCAAACAGCCTGCGGTGAGTGGCAGGCTGCGCAGCGCGTGCACCATGTTCTTAATCTCGACGCGCGGATAATTGGAGCCGAAAAGAATCTTCGTTCGCAGGCTGCGCTCGATCACTGTGGTGGGAATCTGCCGGCTGAAGACAAACTGGAAGAATTCCTTCGGGCTGTCGTAATAGAGACCAGAAGTATCCAGGTACACGTTCGGGTACTTCAGCGCCAGCGCCGTCGCTTCCCCCACCCAGGGCCAGGCAAAATGCGCCAGCACGAACGCCAGCTTGGGGAAAGCGCGGATGGGCTCCTCCAGATGCAGGGGATGCCCGCGTTCGAGCGGCGTCTCCGGAGCCCAGCTCATACCGGCATGGACGAGGAGCGGGATCCCCAAGGCCGCTGCGGCCTCATAGACGGGAAACACCTTGCGGTTGTTGGGCCGAAAGTCCTGCAAGGCCGGATCGAGCTTCAAGCCTTTCAGCCCCAGGTCTTTCACCGCGCGCTCCAGCTCGCGCGCCGCCCCCTTCCTCAAGGGGTCCACGCTGGCGAAGCCGATAAAGCGGGGACTGCGGCGGCAGAGTTCCGCCACCTGCTCGTTCGAGCTGACCGCATCCTTCCGCGCGCGCCGGCAATCGATGGGCAGCAGGACCGCCTTTTCAATCCCCGCCACATCCATTTGCAGAAAGAACGTCTCCAGCGGTTGGAAGTTGTTGCCGATCTTGAAGACCTGCCGCGCCACGCGCTCGTAGTTCGGATATTTCTCGAGCAATTCGCGGATCAGGACCGGGTGCGTGTGAAAGTCAATCATGGTGTCGCTCGGGGCAGGGAATCTCCAGCTTCCTGGGCTGGGCGCCAATGGTGGCGCAAGAACTGCTCCAGATGCCGGCGCTCGCGAAAAGCCTCGGTGCCGCCGGGCCGAGTGGTGGAGAAGGCGCCGGCCAGATTGCCGAAGGCCAAACACGTGGCGAGGTCGGCGTCCCGCACGTACTGGTGAAGAAAGCCGGCGTCGAAGCTGTCGCCCGCCCCCACGGGATCCACCACCTCCACGCTGAGCGCCGGCGATGTGCACAGTTCGCGACCGCGCCGGGCCAGGGCGCCCTCGGGGCCCAGCTTCACGGCCACTACGGGCACGATGCGGGCAAGCTGCTCCACCGCCGCTTCCAGGTGATCCGTACCGGCGATTTTTTTTGCCTCGCGGGCGTTGGGGAGGAATACGTCCACCGTGCGCAGCACTTCGTGCAGATCGCCATCCCAGCGGTCGTCGGGATCGTCGTTTGTGTCGAGGGAAACGGTCAGGCCGGCGGATTTCAATCGCCGGAAAAGTTCCAGGATGCGCGGCCGCAAGGCGCGGTGCAGGAAAAAGGAGGAAAGATGGAAGTGGCGCGCCGACGCCAAGTAATCGAGGTCCAAGTCCTCGAAGCACATTTCGAACATCGTGCCGGGATAAGTGAGGATATTACGGAAACTCGTCCGGGGCAGGATGACCGTCAATCCCGTGGAAGTGCGCCCGCTCACCTTGCGCACCCGCGAAACATCCACACCCCCCGCCGCCAGCCTTTCCAGACTGATCGCGCCCAGCGGGTCGTCGCCGATGCGGGAAATGAACCCCACGCGGCTGCCCAGGGCGGCGAGGTTGTGAGCGAAAATCGCGGAAGAGCTTCCCAGCGTCAGGCTCAGCCCGTCCGCCAGGAGTTCGCGCTCCGGAGCCAGCTCTGCGGGGAGACCGTAGAGAATGAGGTCCAGATTCAGCTCACCCACCACGGTCACGTCAAATTCAGGCACGTCCTGCGCTCCCCTGCTAATTCTTGTCGTTGAGAATAACCACGCGACTCAGATGGCGCGGTCGGTCAGGGTCGAAGCCCTTTTTCAGCCCGGTGAAATATCCCAGCAACTGGCCGGTGAACGCATACGCCGCCAGGCGCGCGTATTCGGGCAAGTCGAGGTTGAGCTCCACCAGGAAATCCGCGGCTTGACGCGTGCCGACATCCGCCGTGTTGGTCACCACCAGGGTGTTTCCCCCCAGCCCTTTGACCTCCTGGAGCACCTCGCACTCCGCCTCGTAGCCGGTTTCGGAAAGCAGGAAGGTGGCGAGGATCTGGGGGCTGACGATTGCCCGCGGGCCGTGCCGAAACTCTAAGGTGTGATAAGCCTGCGCGTAGGAGCAGGACATCTCCTTCACCTTGAGCATGGCTTCGTTGGCGAAACCGAAAAGCGGGCCCTGCGCCAGGAAGACGTAATCGGCAAAGTCGTGCCCCTGCGCGAAGGCCTGAAGGCGCGCCGGCAGCGGGTCCAGAACCGCCTGGGCTAGGGCGGGCAGCTTGCGCAGCGCCTCCGCAAACGCCGTCTGCTGCGCGTACTCGGCCGCGAGCGCTTGCAGCCCCAGGAGCATGGAGGTGAACGAGCGGGTCATCACCGTGCTCTGCTCGTCGGCGGGCAGAAGGTAGAGCGTGGCGGTGGAGATTTCTTCCAGCGGCTGATGCGGCGCACAACTGACCGCCAGGGTGCGAATATTCTCCTTGAGCTCCAGGTACTCGGCCACCTTCAGGATCTCCGAGGTGTGACCGGAACGCGAGATCAGGACCGGCTGGCAAGGCTCCGGCCCGGAGAGGAGCAGGCTCGGGAAAAGCAGCAGGTCCGAGGCGGGCACGGCGCGCGCCCGCAGCCCCGTCAGCTTCGTCCAACTAGCAGCCGCCGCCAGCGCGATGTAGTAACTGGTGCCGCATCCCGTGAAGAGCCAGTCGGAGCGCGCCGGGAAGCGCCGGCAAATCTCTCCTAGTCGGTCATTTTCCGCGAAGGCCGCGAAGCACTCCCGCCAGCACTGAGGCTGAGAAAGGATTTCGGCCCGGGTGTGGGTGCCCGGAGGAGGCGAGGAGGCCACAGTCATGACGAATCCTTTGTCGCAAGTCTGGGGAACGCGTGCTCTTCCCGCCGCGCGACTAAACCAGAGTTACTTCGATCCCTGCTTCCTCGAGCGCGCGCAAGTCGGCCTTGGAGATCCGGCTGTCGGTGATCGTCTGGTGCACGGCCGACGTGGGAGCAATCGAGGAGAGGCTGCGGCGCCCGAATTTGCTCGAATCGCAGACCACCACCGTGCGCCGCGCAATCTCGATCATGACCCGATTGACCTTGGCCTCCAGCACATTCGGGGTGGTCAGGCCGAAAAGTACGTCGAAGCCGTCCACGCCCAAGAACAGCACGTCGGCGCTTAACCGCCGCAGGGTTTCTTCGGCCAGCGGGCCCACGAGAGAAAAGGAATTCTCGCGCAGCGTGCCTCCGGTCAGGATGACTTCGATGGCGGTGCCGGCGAGCTCGGCGGCAATGTTCACCGCGTTGGTGATGACGGTCAGGTTGCGGTAGCCGCGCAGTGCCCGCCCGATCATGGTGGTCGTGGTGCCGGAATCCAGTACCACCGACTGGCCTTCTTTCACCAGGCGCGCCGCAGCCTCCCCGATCTTGATTTTTTCCTTGCGGTGGAGCTTTTCCTTCTCCCGCAGGCTGGGGTCGAGAAGTGCTCCGGTGCGGATGGGCAGCGCGCCCCCGTGCGTCCGGTAAATCGCGCCCTGGCTGTGCAGGACTTCCAGGTCTTTGCGAATCGTCACCTGGGAGGTGCCAAAACGGTGGGCGAGGTCTTTGACCAGAACCCGACCGTCACGATTAATGATGTCGAGGACAACTCGTCGCCGCTCTTCGTTTAACATGTGCTGCATGGCGACCCAACGCAATCCCGACCTAGGGGTTCGGTTAGGCCCGGCCCGTCTTACTTTCGCTTTCCATTTAATACTATTGCTTTCGAAAGTCAAAGGGAAAATTCCCGGCCCCCTTAGCGCTTCGGACCAGTGCGCCGCAAGCAGCCAACTCTACAGCCGGGACGCGCGGCCCCGACGCAAGCTCCTGCCCGCACGGCCCAGAGTTGCTTTCGGCTGGAAAGGTGTCCGGGCAATTGAAACCAGTCACAGCTTCCCAGGCCGCTACGCCGCAGAGGCGCTTCCGTGGCAGGTGCGGGGATTCCTTGATTTGCATGGCGCGTCTCGCTTGCCGTCGGCGGCGCCTGGGAATAAACTTGCTAGGGGAGATATGGACTCTAGTTCGACTCCGGGACCAGGGCGGCAATCTCGAAACGGGAGAAGGTTCAATTGATAACCTCAGGGCTCTCTTACTTTTCTTCCTCTCCGTGCGGCAACCAAGCGCGGCTATGGCGGGGAGCGTGCGCGCTGCTGGCGCTTCCCTTAATGCTTTTTCCCCTCGCTATCCTGGGAGCGCCGCAGGAGACCGGGGAAATTCAGGACATCACCGGCAGATATCACTTCTTAACGGCCGAGGACACTCTGGCCTTGCTCGAGGAAGAAGGAAAGCTGAAGGGCTACGTGGATGTGCTTCAGGGTGAGGAAGAGTCCGACGCCGTCTTGAGTTATCCCATCACCATCGGGTCACGTAAGAAGGATCACGTAGAGTTCAAAACCGGGAAAATTCACCAGAAATATTACCGATTTGCCGGGACAGTCGAACGCGGCTCAGGACGTCAGGAGCAGAACCCGGACTACCTCCGCCTGGTCGGCGACCTGGAGATCATCACGATCAACCCTGAGAGCGGGGAGGAAGTCGCCGAGAGACGGCACGTGGTCTTCAAGTCCCTGGGCCGAGCGGCGGAAGAAGAGGAGTGATTGTCGCCAGGCCCGCCGCGGTGCAGGCACGGCCGCCGTAATCAGTACAGCACTGCCCCCTCGCCCTTCTGGGCAATGAGCTTCTCGAAATAGGCCACAATCTTGTCCCGCCGCGCTATCAGCGCCTTGACCTCCGACTTGTTGAGGTGCGGCTTCGTCTTGTCCAGAACCTCGTCGTAGCTCAACTGACGCAGCTTCTCCAGCAACTGCCGGTCGCACTGCACCAAATCCTTGGGGTTCCGCAGGTCGTGGTTCTGCCGGAAGGCGCGGGTGAAGTCAATTCTCCAGATCTTCCAATCCTGGGTGATCAGAACATTCCCCAGGTTGGGGTCGGTATCATAGATGAGCTGGTCAAACACTCGCACCTTGTACATCTGTTTGTTCCAGGCCTCTGCGTCGGGCGGCTCGAGCTTCTCCTTCTTGCGATCGAGTTCCATCTTCCACCAGGGAACCCACCAGCTCAGGGAGCCACTATTACCCCGCCATTTGCGTTCCACCGTCACCGGAAGCATATCGTCCAGGCCGAGAAGCTTGGCCAGCTCGCGTGCGGCAATGTTGAAATGGTAAGAGTCGCGGAAGTTCAATTCGGTGCGTCCGTCGGCTAACTGCATGACGGTTTTGCGTTCATCAACACTTTGAAAAGCAGCGTCGTGTGTCAGCGTGCCGTCGCTCAGTGTCAACCGCCAAGGGTGAGTGATACCTACTCCGAGCTCATGGCTGTCCACGACCTTGGCGTTCAACAAGAAGTCTTTCTTCTGCTCCTCCGTGAGCTTCGGTTCGTTGCTCAGGTTCTGCGTGTTCGCCGCTGCCAGGACGCCTGAGGCAGCAGCAAGGCACACTGCTAGGGCGAATGCCCGTGAAACGCGGCGGTAAAACATGTTTTTCTCCTTTCAGCGTATTCTCCCGGGGAACCTTGCTGAGCAAACTCTACTCCTGCCGGGGGGAGACTGCAAGGCGGGTTGCTTGGCACAAATCTCCCCCCCGAGCGGCAACGACTCCTCCACCCGCCCAATATTCCCCAGTCAGACGGCGTGCCAGAACTTCATTTCGAGCTTTTCGCGGAACACCAACGCGGCGGCCCGGGAAACTCAGGCCGGCATCCTCGCCGCCCCAGGCTCGGGATAGCGCCCGCACACCCCGGATTCAGGCGAAGCGTGGCTACTGTGCCGGTTCCCGAAGATCGATGTGAGTGGCCACGAACTTCTTGTTCTCGTCGTAGTTGCCCAGACAGATCACTCGCGCTCCGTCCTTGAATTCGCTCGGCTCGGCCGGTTTGTTGAGTTTGGTCCACTGCGTCGAGCTGGAATAGAGAACGACCCGTTCTATGGTTCCGCCGCGCTGGCGGACCGTGAGCGTCGATCCCTCCTTGTCGCTCCGGATGATCGTACCATGCCAGCGAACCTCCTTCTTCTTTTCGCCGGCCGCCTTCTCTTGCGCGGCAAGTCCTATTACCGCAAACAGTACAATTAGCAGACTGGCCAACACCTTCCTCATGGTTTCCTCCCTCGCCTTCGCGCCACGGGCGCGAACTGAAATATGGTAGTGATACTCTAGGCTATCTGGGCTCGTTCAGCCTGCGCGTAGTATAAACTTCGTCCACCCTGGAGTAAAGCCATACATCCCTGATTTTGGCAACCTCCGCACACGCCTACCCAGCGCCTGATCTCTTTGCCGGGACCGGTCGGGTGGACCGGGCGAGAACGTTGACTTGCCTATGCACGCGGCCTATAAGATGGCCTCCACAGGGGGATCCTCTCCCCATGCTCGGCAAGACGATTTCCCACTACCGCATTCTCGAGAAGCTGGGTGGCGGGGGCATGGGCGTGGTGTATAAGGCCGAGGATACCAAGCTCCGTCGGCTGGTCGCGCTGAAGTTCCTGGTAGGGGAGCACCTTTACGGTGCTCCCGCTCGGGAGGGCCGTGAAGGCCCTCCCCTACGACTCGACCCCACGGCCCTCGAGCGCTTCAAGCGCGAGGCGCGTGCTGCGTCAGCCCTCAATCATCCCAGCATCTGCACCATCTACGACATTGATGAGTACGAGGGGCAGCCGTTCATCGCCATGGAGTTGCTGGAAGGCCGAGACGCTGAAACAACGGCTGGCCTCTCACCACCCCCTGACCCCCTCCTCGGAGAGGAGGGGAGTACAGGCGGTTTCCCCTCCTAGGTTAGGAGGGGAGTACAAGCGGTTTCCCCTCCTAGGTTAGGAGGGGAGCAAGGGGTGGTGACGGGTTCCCCTCCTGGTTCAGGAGGGGAGCAAGGGGTGGTCGGGCAGGGGAGTAGTCGGCCGGTCCGAACTGCGCTCCGACCCGCGCTTCCAGGACCTCCTGCGGCGCATGAACTTTCCGCCGTGATGTTGTGGTAGGGGAGCACCCTTGCGGTGCTCCCGCGGGAGGGCCGTCCCGACGGGGTCGGGACAGGCGCCGGCCCTCCCCTACAGGCCGCGTGAATTTCCCGCCGTGGAATTCTTGTAGGGGAGCACCTTTACGGTGCTCCCGCACTTCAATCGAAACGGGAGGGCCATGAAGGCCCTCCCCTACCCGCCGCCGGAATTTCCCGCCGTAGCGCGTCAGGGCACGACTTCAGTCGCGCCGTAACGCGGGACCCTCTTCCACGGCCTTTAGGCCCTGGGGCCTCAGGGGCTGAAGCCCGGCAATCATCATCTAAGCGAGTGCGCGTTGGCACGGATCGCGAACATCGGGACAGGTAAATCCGTGCCCTGACGCGTTCGCTAAAGACGCTGGATGGGTAAGCCGCCTGCTTAGCGGCAGACTGCGGCGAGGGCGGCGTCGTGGGCGGCGGCTTGCTGGCACTCTTTAAGCCAAGTAGCGAGCAGCCACACCCGGCCGCTGGGGGAGAGGTGGATATAGAACATCCGCGCGCCGTTCTCGAC
>Ga0315289_10004361_pt1 | contig 21108 bp, 24 predicted proteins | sample YL17G11_40_MG_FD_203452 | JGI IMG/M metagenome (GOLD analysis project Ga0315289, IMG submission 203452) | Sediment microbial communities from Yellowstone Lake, YNP, Wyoming, USA - YL17G11_40 | ecosystem: Environmental > Aquatic > Freshwater > Lake > Sediment | place: USA: Wyoming | collected... | reverse complement strand
AGGTCACCCTCCTCAGGTACGAGAGCTCTGTATCGTCCGGCAAGCTGAGGGAGGTCCAGCCTGAACCAGCCCACACCAAGCGGCTTGAGGAAGTCGCTCAGGAGATGGGAGAGGCCCACAAGCTCTCCCAGGCGGACAAGCAGCTCCTCTCCCTCGGCCTGCAGCTCATGGCCGAAGGAAATGAGCCGGTCATCGTCTCTGACGACTACTCGGTCCAGAACATGGCCGACAGGCTCGGAATCGGCTACAGGGGGCTCGCGACGCGGGGGATCAAGCGTAGGCTGAGGTGGTCAATCTATTGCCCAGGCTGCCGCAGGACCTATGACCTCATGCCCGAGGGGGGCGTCTGCCTGGTCTGCGGTACTGAGCTTAAGAGAAAGCCTACAAGGGTCGAAATATGAGGGGCTAGATCGTCCTCCAAGTCGAGCACCTCGAAAGCAAAAGCCACATGATCTTGAAGAAGGCTGCCAATGCCCGGCAACGGTTTTAACAGCCTGAGCTTCCTCCTTTAAGCATGTTCGACCTCATCCTGAGGAACGGGCGCGTCGTGGACGGGACAGGGAACCCGTGGTACCGCGGCGACGTCGCGGTCAAGGACGGCAGGATAACCGCTGTAGGGAGGCTAGAGCCCGACGCCGTGAAGGTCATCGACGCCGAGGGGCTCGTGATCTCGCCGGGCTTCATAGACACCCACAGCCACTCAGACCTGATGCTTATGGTGGAACCCTATGCAAAGCAGAAGATAATGCAGGGCGTCACCACGGAGATCGTCGGACAAGACGGCCTAGGCGAGGCGCCCCTAAGGACGACGTCGTAGATGAGTGGAGAAAATATCTATCCGGTCTCAACGGTGACCCTTCCATCGACTGGGGCTGGAGGAGCCTGGGCGAATACCTCGACAGGCTCGAGGCGGCGAAGCCGTCGATAAACGTGGCTACGCTTGTCGGTCACGGGAACGTCAGGCTTCTCGCCGTGGGGATGGAGAACAGGAAGCCGACAAAGGGGGAGCTTGAGGAGATGAGGGAGCTCGTGGCGTCGGCGATGAAGGACGGGGCCTACGGGATGAGCACCGGCCTCATCTACCCGCCCTGCGTCTACGCCGACACCTCGGAGCTCACAGAGCTGTGCAAGGTCGTCGCGGAGCAAGGCGGCGTCTTCGTCGTCCACATGAGGAACGAGGGAAACAGGCTGATGGAGTCCATAGACGAGATGTTCCAGGTCGCGAGGGGCTCAGGCGTGCCGCTCCACATCAGCCACTTCAAGGCGAACGGGAGGCCGAACTGGGGCAAAGCGCCCCTAGCCGTGGCGAAGGTCGAGGAGGCGAGGAGGGATGGACTCGACGTAACCGTCGACCAGTACCCATACGTTGCCGGCAGCACGTTCCTTGGGAGCCTCATACCGTCCTTGGCCCACGAGGGGGGAATCGAGAGGCTCCTTGAGCGCCTCAGGGACCGAGATACGAGGGCGAGGATACTCCACCAGCTCCTCGAGGAGGGGGACGAGGGGGACCGCCTCAGATGGGAGGGGATAATGATCACCAACGTCGCCACCTCGAAGAACAAGCCGTTTGAGGGCAGGAGGCTCGCCGAGGCGGCGGACCTGCGCGGGCAGGAGCCCGCCGAGGCGCTCCTAGACATCGTTCTGGAAGAGGAGAACGCCGCAACCATGGTCAGCTTCACAATGCACGAGGACGACGTCAGGACCATAATGAGGGCGCCTTTCCAGATGGTCTGCACGGACGGCATAGTCCTCGGGAGGCCCCACCCCCGCGCCTACGGTAGCTTCCCCAGGGTCGTCGGGAGATACGTCCGCGAGGGCGTCCTCAGGCTCGAGGAGGCGGTGAGGAAGATGACCTCAGCGCCTGCCCAGAGATTCGGCCTCCTCGACAGAGGCATCCTAAGGCCCGGCTTCGCCGCGGACATCACCGTCTTCGACCCTGATAGGGTGATCGACACTGCGACTTACGAGGACCCGATTAAGTTCCCTGAAGGGATCGAGTATGTTATAGTGGGCGGCGAAGTCACCGTCGAAAATGGAAAACACACCGGCGAGAGGAACGGGCGCATCTTCAGGCACGGGCAACTAAATCAACCCTCATAAGCCCTCCGCCGAGTCTGGACAAGGATAACAGGAACTGACCCAGTTGCACTAGGCAGAAGACTAGGGAATCTTTAAAAGTGTAAGCTCTAACCAACGAACAATTACAGGAGGCGGCTGACGTTGATGGACGCTATCGTGGTGAGCGAGCTCAGGAAGAGCTTCGGCAACATCGAGGCCCTGAGGGGGACGAGCTTCGTCGTCAAGGAGAACGAGATATTCGGCCTCATAGGACCCAACGGCGCCGGGAAGACCACGACGCTGAGGATCGTTAGCACCCTGATCAGCCCGACCTCAGGCAAGGTGGAGGTCTTCGGCCACGACGTAGTCAAGGAGCCTGACAAGGTCAGGGGCATCCTGAGCTACCTACCGGAGGAGGCCGGCGCCTACCAGTACCTGAGCGGCATAGAGTACCTCAGGTTCATGGCCGACTTCTACTCCCACGACAAGGCCGAGACGGACAGGATGATAGAGAACGCAAAGGAGATCTCGGGCCTCGGAGACCGCCTCAGGGACAGGGTAAACGGCTATAGCAAGGGCATGAAGAGGAGGCTCCTCCTGGCCAGGGCGCTCATGATGAAGCCGAAGCTCACCATCCTCGATGAGCCTACATCTGGCCTCGACGTCATGCAAGCCTACCACGTTAGGGAGTCGATCAAGGAGTACGCCGACAAGATGGGAGTCACCGTCCTCGTATCGAGCCACAACATGCTCGAGGTCGAGTACCTCTGCCACAGGGTCGCACTCATTAACGAGGGCATCGTCATCGCGGATGGGACGCCGGTGGAGCTGAAGGCGAGATATAACGCGATTAACCTGGAGCAGGCGTTCATGGAGGCGACCCAGATTGGGTAGCCTGACATCTATCACCCTGAAGGAGATCAAGGAGCTCGTCAGGGACCCCAAGATTCTCTTCGGCGTCGTCCTGATGCCCCTCCTCCTCTTCCCTGTGATGGGCTCAGCTATTCAGGTTAGCACGCAATCGGTCGAGAGAGCTATAGTGACCTCAACTTTCGCCGTCTACACCGACGACTCTGGGGTGGTAACCTCGACAATGCTCGACTACCTGAAGACTAACAGAACCGTATCCGTAATCCAGGCAGACAGCCTCGACCAGGCTCTCCTACAATTCCAAGGGACGACATCAGGCGCCATGATATACATACCGAGCGGCTTCTCGGACAACGTGACCACAGGCGTCAAGGGCAAGATGATCATCTACGGTAACATAAAGAACATGAACATAGCCGAGACCCAGAGCACCAACGTCGTCGGCACCCTCGTCAACATCTACAGCTACTACTACTCAATCGCCAGGATAGAAAACCTGCTACAGGCGGCCGGAGAGGTCGCAAGCCCAGACGCCATCAGGACGCCGATAACGATAGACTATCAGTCCATCATCAAGGGAAACGTCCTGAACATCTCGCCGGACGCCATCATCAGCGTCGTGATGAACCAGAGCATAATGCTCCCGATCATGATCATGGTGATGGTGATGTTCGCCATCCAGATGGCAGCTACGAGCATAGCTCTCGAGAAGGAGCAGAAGACCCTTGAGACCCTGATGACGCTGCCCGTCGGACGCCTCACCATCCTAAGCGGGAAGCTCGCCGGGTCGATAGTGATCGCCGTCGCCGGCGCCATCTCGTACATGATCGGCTTCAGCTACTACATGGGCTCCGCGATGAGCTTCGCTCAGCTCTCGACGGTGAACCTGGGAGGCGCAGGCATAGGCATCCAGCCGGTGGGGTATGTGCTCCTTGGCATCAACATATTCGTCACATTGGTCTCGGCCCTCGCCATGGCGATCAGCCTCGCGGTCTTCGCCGACAACGTCCGAAGCGCCCAGAGCCTCACTGGTATCCTCATCGTGCCTATAATAATCCCGGCGATCATACTGATGTTCAGCGACATCGACATGCTGCCCCAGACTTTCCAGTGGATTCTGCTGGCGATACCATACACTCATAGCATCCTAGCGAGCAAGGCCGCCTTCATGGGCGACTACTGGATCGTGCTCAGGAGCATCGCCTACATCAGCGTCTTCACCATTGTCGTCCTCTACATAGCGGCGAAGATCTTCTCCACGGAACGCATCATAACCGCCAGATTCACGAGCAGGAACCTGAGCGACCTGTTCAAGAAGCGACGGTAAACGAAGATACCTGCCCTTTCGGCCCTTTATTTGGAAAAAGAAGGAGGGAGGTTACTCCTTCTTGACTCCCTCAGCGACCTCAAGCTTGGGCTCGTCGAACTCCCACTCCTCACACTCCTTGCGGGCAATGACAGACTCTATATAGCCGAGGCGCTCGCAGTAAACAAACTCCCCAATGTCGTATCCCTGCCTGAGCAGAATATTCAGTATCTCCTTGTTCTCCTGGGACAGCCTCAGCCTAGTCCCACCGTCAAGCCTCCTCCGCCATCTGCAGTCCCTGCAAGTCACCTTCAAGGGGAACCGCCGACCTTAGATCTGCGGCGCCGATAGAAAAAGGGTAGGCTGGGGTAAACGTTAAATCGGCGTGACCCAATACGCGGGGGAAGGCTCAGAGTGACTACTTTGGCTGAGGGGAGGTTTAAGGGGATAGTCTTCGACCTTGACGGCACGCTCATCGACTCTGAGATCGACTTCAGGAAGATGAAGGCGAGGATGATCAGTCTGCTGGAGGAGAACGACGCGCCGAAGGGCGCCCTCACGCCGGAGCAGACGAACGTCGTCATCCTGGAGAAGGCGGAGAGGTTCTGGAAGGAGCAGGGGAAGCCCCAGCGTGAGCGGCAGAGGCTCAGGGACGAGATCACGAGAATCATGGACGAGGGGGAGATGGAGGCCGTCGAGACGCTTACCACCATAAAGGGCGCGCCCGAGGCGGTCCACAGGCTCAAGCAGATGGGGTACAGGCTCGCCATCCTCACTAGGAGCCACCACGACTACGCTGATAGAGCGCTCCGCAAGACGGGGATGATCGCAGACTTCGACATCGTCCTCGGGAGGGGCGAGACCCCACAACCCAAGCCCTACGCCGAGGCGATGACCCACGCGGCCAAGCTGATGGGGCTGAGGCTCGACGAGGTATTCCTAGTCGGCGACCACCAGATCGACGCCACATGCGCCCTGAACGCCAAGTGCCACTTCGTCGGCGTCGCGACGGGGCCTAGGGGAGACAAGTCCTGGGAGGGGAACAGGCCGAAGGTTGTACTAGGGAGCGTCTCCGAGCTCCCCGGCTTCCTCGAATCGACAAACGGAGACGCCGGCGCAGGCTAGACCCAGAGACGATTGACTTATTTTAGCTACTTTTACACATTTAGCTCGCCCTGGAGGGATAGGTTTTTAAAAGAACCTATTACCCTAATTCCGATTAAGGCGCCCAGCCGGCGTCGATGGAGGTTTGATTATGTCGAGTAAAAGCGAGGAGTATGCCAAGAAGCTCAACCAGGCGATGTCTGTGCTGAACACCATCGCAGACGACAACACCACGCCGAGGAACATAAGGCGGGCCGCCAAGCAGGCGTCGGACATGCTCCTCGACCAGTCGCTGAGCGTCGCAGCTAGGGCCGCGAACGCCATCTCCCTCCTGGAGGACATTTCCCAGGACCCGAACATGCCTATGTATAGCAGGACGCGGATCTGGAACGCGATAAGCGTCCTAGAGGGGATAAGGGACTAAAGCCCTAGCACCTTTTTCGAGTGAACAAGCGAATCGCGGGACCACATCAACATTTTGACTATAGGTATCCATGCTTTTTAAAGGTCGAACGGCGTCCTTCTCCAAATCTTATAGCCTTGCACCCAACACACTATCTTGATATATATTGAAGAGAAGAGCGCTCCTCGTCGCTTGTGGCTTCGGGAAGGGGAGATCGGCGGCATGTACGGGCGACATGGTTCCTCCCAGGGAACCGAGGATGTTTACCGGATGGAACGGCGACGGCGAGCTCTGGTCGAGGATACTCTGCGGGATCTCCGGCGGAACTTAGTCTTTGCCGTGGGAGTGCTTTACATTGGAACTCGTTGATACCCACGCCCATCTCGCCGACCTTAGCGACACACCATCGGTCATCGGCAGGGCGAAGGCAGCCGGCGTCAAGGCGATAATCGCCGTCGCAGTCAACCTAGAAACCTGCATGAGGAACCTAGGTCTCGCCGATGAGTACCCTGGGTACGTGATCCCGGCCCTCGGCATCCACCCCACTGAGTGGTTCAACGAGGACGTTGAGACCACGATGGCGTTCATCAGAGAGCACGCCGGCTCCTGCGGGGCTGTAGGCGAGATCGGGCTCGACTACTGGAGGAAGGAGGTCAGGAAGAGCAGGGAACTCCTTGAGAGGCAGAAGTCAATCTACGTAGAGCTCCTCCAGGTGGCGAGGGAGAACGGCCTCGCCGCCTCCATCCACAGCAGGGGAGCATGGCGTGACGCCCTGACCCTGGCCGAGGAGCACGGCCCCGGCAGGGCGGTCTTCCACTGGTACAGCGGCCCGGCCGACCTCCTCCCCGAGCTTCTAGACCACGGCTACTACATATCGTGCACGCCGGCCCTAGAGTATAGCAGGGAGCTGAGGGAGGCGGTCACCAGGGTGCCCCTCGAGCGCATCTTGGTCGAGACGGACTCCCCGGTCTACATCAGAAGCTTGGCCAGGCAATCAGAGCCCGCGGATGTGACTATTACACTGAGGTATCTCGCTGAGATCAAGGGGCTCCCATCGGAGGACATCGCGGAGGCGACTACGAGGAACGCCGAAACGCTATTCAGCCTCTAGCCCCTAGATCCCGAGGGATCAGCATTGTACAGCCGAGGCAGGATGGTCTTCAGGCCCTTCAGCCTCATCTACCTGGGCATCCTGCTCCTGGCGCTCATAGTCTTCCTCCCGGTAGCTGCGATGTTTATGAGGGAGCTCCTCGTCAGCGGGCTCGGCATACCGCCTGAGTACGTCGGCGCCTTCCTCCTCGTCAGCCTCGTCGGCAGCTACATCAACATCCCAGTCGCCACCATAGAGAGCAGGGTGCCCATGTACAGGCTCAGGGAGGTCGTCTTCTGGGGTGTCAGGTGGCAGGTCCCGGCCTTCGACCTCGGCGTCACGGAGACCCACGTCATGGTGAATCTGGGAGGGGCAGTCGTCCCGGTCGTGACATCGGTATATCTCCTGGTGAACTCAATCCCGTGGTGCTCCCCTGACCCTCTTCAGTCGTACCTGAGTGTCGCGGTCGTCCTGATCGCGGTGACGTTACTGATCAACAAGACCGCGAGGATGGTCCCCGGCCTCGGCATAGCAACGCCCACCATCTTACCGCCACTCTTCACCGCCCTGGCGACCATCCTCGTGGACATGGTCAGCCCGGTCTCGTGCCCGACCCAGATCGCCTACGTGGGCGGCACCCTCGGCACCCTGATAGGGGCTGATCTCCTCAATCTGAGGAGGGTGGAGGGCGTCGGCGCACCGGTCGTCAGCATAGGCGGCGCCGGCACCTTCGACGGCATCTACCTGACTGGGCTCATCTCCGTCCTCCTCCTAATCCTCTAGGGCGGGGCAAGGCTCATCTAACCAACGTGCCCATGTTAGGGCATGCAGCAGGTCGTCTTCGAGGTATCAGGCGACCCTGTCCCTAAGGCGAGGGCGAGGACGGTGAGGAAGGGGGGCAGGACCTGGAGCTTCACGCCTAAGAGGGTCGCCGCATGGGAGAAGACGGTCAAGGAGGAGGCGGTGAAGCACTTCGAGAAGCCGATGGAGGGGCCGGTGATGGTGAGCCTCATCTTCCACATGAAGAGGCCCAGCTCGAGGAGGAAGGAGGTCTACGTCTCCACGACCCCTGACCTCGACAACCTAGAGAAGGCGGTCCTCGACGCACTTAACGGCGTCGCCTACGAGGACGACAGGTTCGTGGTGGCGAAGAACGCCCAGAAGAGGTACATCCTCAACGGGAAGCCGAGGGTCTCCGTCAGGATCACAAGCCTCAACAGGCAGGCGCCGATTGAGGGCTTCATCGGCAAGAAGGGCGCCTGAGCCCGTGTCCAGCCATCATCGATAAAGATTTACACACGCGCCGTAGAGTCTCTGTGAAGCCGGGGTAGCCAAGCGGACTACGGCGCCAGTCTTGAAAACTGGTGCTCCTCGTGAGCCCAAGGGTTCGAATCCCTTCCCCGGCGCCAACAATAAACCCGTCAGAACAATCGCGGATGATTCCCGCGGACCATAAAAATCCTAAGCTACGGTCATCTGACGGCTAAACTGATATATTTTGGCTGACCCTCTCTGGTCGAGGTCGAAGAAAAGATGGTTGACGCCAGTCTGGTCGGCAGGTGCGGGCTGTACTGTGGCTACTGCTCCATCCACAGGGCCTACAAGGACTCTGAAAGGCTCCGTGAAGAGTTCGCGAAGCTGTACGGCTGCCTCCCCGAGGACGTCAGGTGCGACGGCTGCCAAGCGGTAGGCGGCTACGTGTGGTGCAAGGAGGCTAGGTGGGGGAAGAACTGCAAGATGGTGAAGTGCCTCGACTCTCGGGGACACACCTACTGCAGCGAGTGCCCAGAGTACAACGCCTGCGAGACGTTCGACGAGTTCGCCAAGGACAACCTGAAGACAGGCGTCGACGTGCGGGAGAACCTCGGGAAGATAAGGGAGGGAAAACTCGAGGATTGGCTCTCAGGGCAGGACAGGAAATGGCGTTGCACAGAGTGCAAGAACCCGGTAATCGTGTCCGACGTCATAAGCACCTGTCACTGGTGCGGAGCCAAGCTAAAGAATTAACCCAAATCACATCGACGAGTACTTAATTTCGAGTTCCTGCCCTGGAGGTCGCATCAGCCTGAACTCTCAGGCTTCTGGTCTTCATCTCCCAGGCTCCGCCCGCCTTGGAACATCGCCCTGCAGGAGGCTACGAAGCCCGCGTTGCTCATGAAGCCGACGAGGATGAGACCCATCACCACCATCTCGACGTAAGCCTTGACGATGATCTGGGTCACGACCGCCTGGGCGACGAAGATGGGCATCCCAAGGAAGGGTGGGAGCACGTAGACGAAGAGGAAGACTGTGAAGATCGCCTCAGGGATATACGATAGGGCCGTGCCGATGATGGGCGCGTATTTCCTGCTGGCGATGCCGATCCTGGAGAAGAGCAGCCCGGCGGTGACACCCGTCAGAGCCTTCCCTATGGGCAACCCTATTCCCGTGATGACATTACCCTTCGAGAAGCCGAACTCGAAGGCGGCGACGAAGCCCCCGATCAGGCCGGTGAAGCCGCCGACGATGGGGCCGCCGAAGATGGCGGCGACGAAGGTGGTCAGGTGGGAGAGGTCGAAGGCGAGGGAGACTGAGCCCTGCCCCACGGGTATGGAGGGGGCTATCGGCGCCAGCTGCATCGAGAGGAACGAGAGGACGTTGCCGAGGGCAGCCATCAAGGCGATGAACGCCAGACTTTTCGAGCTGAACTTGCCCGCCATCACGATCCCTGACACAGGATATTCTACTCGTATTAAGGTTGCTACCAAGATAGTTGTAGGAGAGTCTCGGCTCATGTTCGGGGACGCCGGCATTCTTCGATGAGCTTCCGCAGCGCCGCGACGGCCCTCGGGGAATCCTCCTTCTTGACCAGGATGTGGTCCCTGAGGTAGGTGGACAGGGCGTATATGGAGACGTCCTCCTCAGCAAGCACCGCCGAGACGACGGAGAGGAACCCAACGATGGAGAGGTCGAGGACAATATCGAACGTGAAAAGCCTGTAAGGCCCCGCCTCTTCGAAGCCGCTGAACTCCTCCTTCAGCCTCTCCCATTCGGAGGCCCTCAGGACGACGGAGACCTCGTTGTTGTCGTATGTGACTGAGGAGAACGGCTGAAGGTCTCTCAGCAGACTCTTGGCCTTCGCCTCCTCGTCAAGCTTTATGCTGACGACCGTGTAGTCGTCCGTATGCTCCTTGACGACTGTCTCGGACAGTATCCTCATCATCGGCTCGGAGAGCTCCATGAGCTGAGATTGATCCACGGGCTAGAAAAGGGCTGCGGGGGGCTCAGGCGAGCTCCTGCACGGTCTTGCCCCTCTCGTTGAGCTCCACGAGCTTCACGGTCAGCTTGGGCGCCCTCTTCTTCAGGCTCTTCACGAAGCTCTTCGGCTTCTCCGGCGACATCATGTAGATCTTGTTTCCCGAGATGAGGAGGACGATGTTGGACTCCGCGTTCGTGTAGTCGTTGAACTTGAAGCCGGTCTTCCTGAGGTTGGCGGCGGAGTCCTTCGCGTACTTGTCGGCCTCCTCAGAGATCTTGCCCTCCTCGCGGATGTAGACCTCCACCCTTTCTATCCTCTTGTAGGGGATTACGAGGGTTTTCTTGAGGAATCGGCTTATCCTGAGGCCGGCGCCGTCGAGGCTGTACTTACTCGGATAGACGGGCGTCCACCAAGGAAGCAGTAAGCCCAAGCCGAGGGTTATGAATGTGAAGACGACGCTGTTGAGGAAGTCCAGGGAGTTCAGCGGCGTCCCCGCATAGGCCATCATGATCGTCTCGTAGAGGTTCAACGCGAATAGGGGCATGTTGATGAGCGGTATCAGTATCCCAAGGGCCTTCCTCCTCGTCGCGAGGGGTAGGGCTGGGACCTCCTCGGCCTGAGCTTCAGACATCTCGGTCCCATGACGTATTGCCTGTTCGGCTTAAAAACGGTACACTTCGCTCCTTGAGGCTGGAAACCTTTTACTCAGTGGACAGGGCAGGTTAACCCAGAATGGACGCTTCTACGCCGCTGGAGCCGTCTGTGACGATCCTGAGGCTCGGCCACCGCCCCTCGAGGGATGTCAGGGTCTCGACCCACCTCCTCCTCGCCGCCAGGGCGCTGGGCGCCAGGCGCGCAATATACACGGGCGTTCGCGACCCGGGCCTAGAGGAGTCCGTGAGGAAGGTCTGCGCAGACTGGGGCGGCGAGTTCACCGTCGAGCACGCGTCGAGCTGGCGCAGGGTCGTGAGGGAGTGGCAGGGGAAGGTCGTGCACCTCACGATGTACGGGCTCCCCATCCGCGACTGTCTGGAGCAGATCAGGGGTGACCCGTCTGAGAAGCTCGTCGTCGTCGGAGGCTCAAAGGTGCCCGGCGAGGTCTACGGGCTCGCTGACTGGAACGTCGCCGTTACGGGGCAGCCTCACTCTGAGGTGAGTGCCCTCGCCGTCTTCCTCCACGAACTCTACGAGGGGAGGGAGCTTTTGCTGGTCTCCCCGGGCGCACGCCTCAAGGTAGTTCCCATGGCTCACGGAAAGCGCGTCGAGGGCGCGGCATCCGACCTTTAACATTTAAACAGCAGAACCACACTAATGTTAATTAGAGAAGGTCAGAGCAGGCATTGATCAGCGTCAGTGACGACACCCTCTACAACATAGCCAAAGTCATAGGCGGCGAACAGGGGATAGAGATAATCAAGATCCTGAAGGAGAACGAGGACATAACCGTGGAGGACATCTCGACCAAGACGAACATCCAGATAAACGACGTCAGGAGGCTCCTCTACAGGTTCTACAACCACAGCCTCGTCACGAGCAGGAGGTTCAGGGACAAGGAGACCGGCTGGTTCATCTTCCAGTGGCGCCTCCAGCCGGAGCTCGTCGAGGCCTACATCCAGGGGATGAAGCACAAGATACTGAAGAAGCTCGAGACGAGGCTCGAGTACGAGCTGAGCCACGAGTTCTACCACTGCGGGAACTTGACCTGCCCAAAGACGACCTTCGAGGTCGCGATGGAGACTGTCTTCAGGTGCCCCCACTGCGACGAGCCGCTACACAGGGTCGACAACAGGCCGATAATAGAGTTCCTCGAGAAGAAGATATCCGAGATAAAGGGGGACCTCGAGGACTGAATCCGCCATCCAGGGACGAGGCCATTAAGATTTTGAGGGCTTCGGGGTGCTCCAACGGGGTTGTGGAGCACTGCCTCAACGTCACCAAGGTAGCCTTGAGGCTGGCGGAGGCGTTCAAGAGGAAGGGATACCGGGTCGATCTGCCCCTCGTCGAGGCGGGCGCGATCCTCCACGACCTGGGCCGCTCCAAGACCCACGGGACCGAGCACGGCGCCGTGGGTGGCTGGATCGCGAGGAAGCTAGGCTTGTCTGAGGAGGTCGCGAGGATAGTGGAGAGACATGTTGGGGCCGGGCTGTCGAGGGACGAGGCAAAGAAGATCGGAATCCCGGACGGGGACTACATCCCAGAGACCCTGGAGGAGAAGATCGTGACCTACGCGGACAAGCTCGTCGAGGGCGACCACGAGGTCAACATACAGGTCACGGTAGACCACTTCGCCGAGGAGCTAGGGGCAGATCACCCAGCCGTCGATAGGCTACGTCGCCTACACGGGGAGATGGTCGAGGCTGTGGGGCCCAGGTTCTGACATTGCCCGCACAGGTACTCCCACCTACTGTTTTATAGGCAAAGCGGGGTAGTATCTCATGATTCGTTATGTCTAGTGACGTTTTGTCGAAGGACGAGAAGTACAGGATTCTGAGCTTCGCCAAGCTTGAGCCGATTGTCATCGTCGAGGGGAAGGGGGCGACCCTCAGGGACGCCGACGGGAGGGAGTACATCGACTGCTACGCCGGCATAGCGGTTGTGAACGCCGGCCACTGCCCGCCGAGGGTCGTAGAGGCCGTCAAGAGGCAGGCGGAGACGCTCATCCACTTCGGCTCGTACGTCTACCACAACCCAGTAGTGACGGAGCTCGCCGTCAAGCTCGCCGAGGTCTCTCCGAAGGGGCTCGTTAAGACCTTCTTCGGCAACACCGGAGCGGAGGCGAACGAGACCGCTGTGAAGCTTGCGAAAAAGTTCACGAGGAAGCAGGAGATAGTGGCGCTCGAGTGCAGCTTCCACGGCAGGACGATAGGGACACTGAGCATCACCGGCCAGTCACGGAGGAGACGCTACGACATGGGCCCCTACCTCTCAGCAGTCTCCTTCACAGCGGCACCCTACTGCTACAGGTGCCCATTCGAGAAGGAGTACCCAGGCTGCGGCGTCCTCTGCGCCAGAAGGCTGGAAGACGTGATCAACTATCACACGTCGGACAATGTCGCAGCTCTGATAGCGGAGCCCGTCATGGGTGAGGGGGGGATAATCGTCCCACCACCAGAGTACTTCAAGGAGTTGAAGAAGATACTGGACGCTCACGGCAGCCTCTTCATCGTGGACGAAGTACAGAGCGGCTTCGGGAGGACCGGTAAGTTCTTCGCGATAGAGCATTACGGCGTGACGCCTGACATCATGACGATGGGGAAGGGGATAGCGGCCGGCTTCCCGCTCAGCGCCTGCATCGCGAGGGCGAATGTTGGGGATTCGCTTGAGCCCGGCGACCATCTATCCACATTCGGCGGGAACCCGGTCTCCTGCGCCGCTGCCCTCGCCAACATAGAGATCTTCAAGGAGGAGAGGATACCGGAGCAGTCGGCGAGGAAGGGGAAGTACCTGCTGAAGCGGCTCGACGAGATGAAGGAGAAGCACCCCCTCATCGGCGACGTCCGCGGCAAGGGATTGATGGTCGGGATAGAGCTCGTCAAAGACAGGGAGACGAAGGAGCCGGCGGTCGCCGAGACAAACAGGGTGAAGGAGCTCGCGAGGGTGGGCGGCCTCCTCGTCGGCACAGGCGGCGTCAAGGCCTGCACGATCAGGTTCCAGCCGCCCCTGATCATCGCCGAAAAAGAGCTCGACAGGGCGCTTGAGGTCTTCGAGGGCTCGCTCGTGAAGGTGGAGAAGGGGGCAGCCTAGATTGGTGCTGCTCGAGGAGCCGATCAAGGGCGTCCTCACGCTGAGGAACTACGTGAACGGGGAGTGGGTTGACCCCTCGTCTGGGGTCTACAGGGACGTCGTGAACCCGGCGACCATGAAGACAATGGCAAAGGTACCCTTCTCCAACGCGGAGGATACGAGGGCCGCGATAGAGGCGGCTCAAGGGGCCTTCCCCGCCTGGAGGAGGACGCCGCCCCTGACGAGGGCTCACTACCTGTTCAGGCTCAAGGAGCTGCTCGAGGGGCACTTCGAGGAGATCAGCAGGGTCTGCACCCAGGAGCACGGGAAGATCATAGACGAGTCCAGGGGCGAGATCAGGCGGGGGATAGAGAACGTCGAGGTCGCCGCGGGCATCCCGAGCCTCATGATGGGGTACAACCTCGAGGACATCAGCAGGGGCATCGACGAGTACGTCGTCAGGCAGCCCCTCGGCGTCTTCGCGTGCATCGCCCCGTTCAACTTCCCCTTCATGGTCCCCCTCTGGTTCTTCCCGTACGCCGTCGCCACGGGGAACACGTATGTCATCAAGCCGAGTCCCTGGACGCCTCTGAGCCAGACCAAGCTCGTGGAGCTCGTCGAGGAGGCCGGCTTCCCGCCCGGGGTCATAAACATGGTCCACGGGGACGCTGAGGCCGTGGACACAATCCTCAAACATCCTGCCGTGAAGGGGGTCTCCTTCGTCGGCTCCACCGCCGTGGGCAGGGACATCATCTACAAGGAGGCTTGCGCCAGGGGTAAGAGGGTCCAAGCGCAGTGCGGGGCTAAGAACTTCCAGGTAGTGATGCCTGACGCGTCCATCGACGGGACAGTCTCCAACCTGATGGGGAGCTTCTACGGCAACACAGGGCAGCGCTGCCTGGCCGGCGCGAACCTCGTCCTCGTCGGCGGCGACGAGGCGTTCAACGAGAGGATGATGAGGGCAGTCACGAAGGCGACCTCGGAGATCAGGATAGGCTACGGCCTGGACGAGGCGACGCAGATGGGTCCACTCCAGTCAGAGGCGAGGAAGAGGCGCGTAATCGGCTACGTGGAGAAGGGGCTCGACGAGGGCGCCAAGCTCTCCCTCGACGGCAGGAGATTCAAGGTCCACGGCGGCTACCCCGAGAACTGCTTCCTTGGCCCCTCCATCTTCGAGGGCGTCACGCCGGACATGACCATCGCCAGGGAGGAGATATTCGGCCCCGTGATGAGCGTACTCACCGCCGGGGACCTAGAAGAGGCGATAGGGATGGTGAACGGGAGCGCCTACGGCAACGCCGCCTCCATATTCACCGCCAGCGGAGGGGACGCCAAGAAGTTCAGGTATGAGGTCGCCTGCGGCAACGTCGGCGTGAACGTCGGCACCGCCGCCCCTATGGCGTTCTTCCCCTTCAGCGGGATGAAGGACTCGTTCTTCGGCGACCTCCACGGCCAGGGCAGGGACGCCGTCGAGTTCTTCACCGAGAAGAAGGTCGTCATAGAGCGGTGGATGTAGTGCTCGGGACGACGAGCTCCCTCCTCGGCCACTACGCGAAGATCGAGGAGTCCCTGACCAAGCTCTACCGCAGACTCGCCGACGGTGAAAGATCAGCCGAACTCAAGGCGGTCCTCGTGGGCTACGCCGAAGATGTGAGTAGGCGGAGGGAGACCGTCGAGAGGGCCTACAGGGAGGCCGTGACGGACGCCTACTCCGTCGGCTTCCTCCCGGGGCCCGTCGACGAAGCCGAATACAAGATCGATGGCGATCTCCCGGAGAGTCCCACCCAAGGCGACCTATTAAAAGCGGCTGCGGCTCTCGAGGAGACGACGGTCAAGTTCCTGAATAGGGCCGCAGGCAGCGTCCGCAGCCAGCTTCCGGAGGTGGCTCAGGCGATGACCGCCGCGGCGAGGAGGGGCTCGAGGAGGCTGGACACCCTCAGGTCCATGCAGTCAAAATGAGAGGGCATAATAATAACGGTCTTTCTCGGGATGAATAGTTTTAAACGTCTTCCGTTTTCCTGTATGGAAGGGGCCGGTCGTCCAGCCTGGTCAGGACGCCGCCCTTACGCGGCGGAGGTCGCCGGTTCGAGTCCGGCCCGGCCCACCACCATTACGGTTCAGAACCCTTATAAGGTCGGGGGATCAGACTCCCACCCATGAAGGGACGCCTCTACGCCGCACTACTCGAGGACCCGAAGATAAGTCGCTGGCACGTAAACCTCGCGCGCGGCTCACATGTAACCGCCGACGTCTACCTCCGAAGACTAGGGAACTTCTGTGAGTCAACAAAGATCACGCCCCAGAGACTCGTCGCGATGGATGAGGAAGCCATCTACAATCTCCTGTTGGACACCGTCACAAACATGGAGAAGACCAACGCTGGAAGCTACATCCAATCAGTGATCAAGGCCATCAAGTCGTGGCTGAAGCATAACGGGGTCGAGGTCAAGAGGGAGATCAAGATAAGGGGAGCCGAGGACACTCCGACCCTTAAAGAGGAGAAGGTTCCCTCGCAGGCCGAGCTCAAGAAGATTTTTCTCTCAACTGACCTTAAGGGTCGGACTGCTTCCGTCCTTGTCGCCCATAGCGGGTTGAGGATTCAGACAGTTGGGAATTACCTGGGTGACGACGGGTTAAGGATCAAGGACCTGCCTGAACTCAGGGTTGAGGTAGAGTCAGTTGAATTCGAGCAGATACCAACCATCGTAATCGTCAGGAAGGAGCTGAGCAAGGCTGGCCACCAGTACTTTTCATTCCTCGGCGAGGAAGGATGTGGATACATCAAGGACTACCTCGAGATGAGGATGAGGGAGGGTGAGAAGCTGAGCAGGGATTCCCCGATCGTGACTCCTAAGGAGAGGATGAAGCCCTTCATCAGGTCCACCAACGTCGGTGACATTATCAGGGATGGGATCCGGAAGGCAGGTTACCCCTGGAGGCCCTACGTGCTCAGATCCTACTTTGATACGGAGATTATGTTGGCAGAGTCGAAGGGGTTAGTTCTAAGGGATTATCGACAGTTCTGGATGGGTCATAAGGGTGACATCGAGCACAGGTACACGTTGAATAAGGGTAGGCTGCCGGGTGAGGTAGTTGAGGATCTTCGTGAGGCGTATCGTCGGAGTCAGGAGTATCTGCAGACGGGGAGGAGTGAGTCTGATAGTGAGGAGAGGCTGAGGGATTCCTTCAGGAAGCAGCTGCTGCTCGTGGCTGGGTTCAAGCCGGAGGAGGTGGATGAGATGGATCTGTCTATGGATGATGCCTCGTTCCAGGAGACTGTGAGGAGGCGTCTCTTGGGGCAGTCGAGGGAGGGTGGGGATGCGTCGCAGAGGGTTGTTTCGGTTGGTGACGTTGACTCCTATCTGTCGAAGGGGTGGGGGTATGTGGCGAGTTTGCCAGGTGATAGAGTGATTCTTCGGACACCCTTTGATTTTTCAACGTCGAGAGTTTAATATGAAATGGGTCATTTGTAACCCAAACTAAGTCTAAACATTAGACGTTTTTTAATGCGCAGGTAGCGGGGGGTAGCAACAAACTGGCGTTTGAACTAGCAGTTCCGCATTGCCTCTTTTCACTAAACTTAACAAGGGTTATGTACAGTCGGTAAATGAAGCCTTATAGCCATACTGTCCTTAAATCGAATTAAAGGCTTATTTTTTAAGTCTTCATAGATTCTAGTCAAGTTCGCGACCTCATAGTTTTTCCTAGTTTCCTCATACTGGGATGCGTCTCTTTTTTTAATGTTGTTCCTTGCGATGTAATTCATTGGGCCAATCCAGACCGACTCTGTGATAAACGGAGATATTTTCTCAACTAATTCCTGGGGCTTATAATCCAGAAACGGCTCAATCGAAACACTCGTTTTAAAGTCATTTTCGAAAGCGTATTTTAAGGAGTTCAACCGCTCCTTGAATAGAGGCGCATTTGGCTCCCAAAATGAGAGTAATCTGTCGTTCTTTGATGTAATCGTGAACCTGAATTGGATCTGGCCTCTGAAAGGCTCGAATCTGTTGATTATTTCCTTGGTGATGTTGTAACTTGGCTTCGTTGTGATGAGGACCTCATTATCGGCTTCCAATAATTTTTGGATAACATCGAAGCAGACCTGTTTCACCTTGGGTTCATCGATAATGTCGTGAGAACTTGGAAACATGACCCGACCGTTATATTTTCTGAAAGTCTTATTCAAGATGTCTTTTCTGACCTGCATCTTTTTCCATGTGTTTTCCGTGCATCTCCCGAATCTCTTCGCCATCACCTTCGCATAGCAGTACCTGCAGTTGTTGTGGCAGCCCTTGAAGCAGTTGACGTTGTAGTCTGCCCATTCCTTGGTGCCGGAAGTGATCTTCTTTACTGGCTTAACCTCTTCCATTTCTTAGCATCTCTGGCGAAAGGGGCTTTAAAGGTAAGGGAGGGGCTATCCCTAATTTACTAATTAAAATTGGCCAATTTAATACATACTGCTTGATTTCCGAGTTCCAGGCGTCTTTGATGTCTGATTCCACTAAATAGCCGTTCTCCTTCAGCCATTTAAGGTTAGTTTGAGTCTCCTCGGGGAAGTCGGCTTCGGCTATAAGATCCCGGCTCTGGCAATCGCATAATCCTTCTTCATGCTGCGTGATGATTTTCCATAACATCTTCCATTCTGCTGGCCTTTGAGCGCCTATTAACCGATAAGTCAGCTCGCGATGCAGCCGTTTGAACTTATCATATGCAGCTCGGTTATCTGGTTTGTATGGCGGATTGCCTGTCTGTTTCGAGTAATAGTCCTTGGTCATGCGGACGCCGATTTCGTAGTTTGAGCATAGTATCAGATGGAAGAGTTGGTTCTTTTTAGGGTTAAATGGCAAAGGAAGGACGTATCTGAACCATTTATGCAGTTGTTTTCTGTAGAGTTCGATTAGTTTAGACTCGCGTACCGTAATGGGTTCTGAAGTTAATATGGCGGTCCTCCAATTCTGATCTCCGAAAAGCGAATCCGCCTCTGCGATCGTATACCTTTGTTGCTCCGTCCATTTCGTTTCATCCGCTTGGTCAGGTAAGGGCGCGAGCTCGTCCCTTCCTAAGAACCAATCAGAGGTAAAGATGAATATCATGAATTCTGTACCGGTTTGATAATAGGTACCCATTCGTCCTTCAGTTACTTTCTCGACAGACCGCCATGTAACGCTCCTCAGAGGATCGAAGAAAAATAGCGAGTTCCCGAGTTCTATCTGCTTGATCTGTTCGATTGCATCGTCGAATCCAAGATTGAATAGGTACACATTTGAACTGTTCTCAGAAATCGGTTTTTCCGCCTCTGTAATGTCAACAGAGGGCCACCTTTTCTGTATTACCTTCTTAAGATTGGCGTAGCAACCGGGATCCTTCTCGATCAAGATGACCTTCAGGTTGCCCGTGGATGGTCCAGTGGCCTTCAGCTCCATAGTATGTCCTGCTGAGCCTAGGACTGTTTCGTCGGTATCTTTGATGTACACTTCTCCAGTGGCCGCATCGAGTTCGACGAAGGCTGTAGGAAACCTGTGTTCGACACTAGGCCCGCCTGATGTGATGTTCCACCAAAAGCGATAGTACTCACCTATCACATCGCATTTCAGTTTCGTGCCCGTCAAGCCGCTGAGACTAATCGCATCTCCCTTGAATTCAAGAGGCATAAAATCCACTTCGTATATTGCTCTAAAATGAACTTGTACTTCAAGTATAAAATTTAAGTAGATTCCTTGTTGGTAAGGACTAGGCTGAAAATAAAAGTGCAAAGTTCGTTGTAATTTGGTTGTTTCAGAACTGTCAATGATTATTAATTTGCTCGTCTCCATTAAATTATACAAATGTGGGGACTTTTGAATCGTCGGACTATCATATTCACTGTTCTTGCCATGGCGGTATCTGTGCTTTTAATTCCAAATGTGTATGCTTTCCTTAGCTCCCAAGTCACTGGAAAACACGAACTCCAGAGAATAGCTGAAACGGTTTCCACCAATCAAACCAACGTAACGGAAACAGTGAGAAGGATTGTTGACTGGGAATCCAAGAACATGAACTGGGACACTAAATCCATACAATTCTGGCCATTTCCCCCGTTCATGGTATTCAGAACGGCATTAGGCCCCGAATGGGTCATGACCACCAAACGTGGAGGATGCGAGGAGTATTCCATCCTCTTTCTTGGAATCGCCAAAGAGGCCGGAATAGAAGGGAGGGTTGTCCATAATATTGCAGAGGACCATGTATGGTCGGAAGTCTTGATTAACGGTACTTGGACGCACATCGATCCTACGTTGTCCTTCGAAAAAGGGTTCAATAATCCGATAATCTACGAGCTTCCAAAAGGCATCGGCTGGGGCAAGCAAATCTCCTACGTCACAGCGACCTACTCCAACAGAACGGAGCAAGATGTCACGAAAAGCTACACAGGAACCGGAAGGCTCACTATCTTTGTAAAGAAGGATGGTGTACCTGTGAAGGATGCTCTTGTTAAGATAGGAAGCATGTTTCTAATGGAGAACAATCCCAATTACTCGGCTCCGATATTTTTCCTGGAGAAGACCACAAACGAATCTGGTTTGTGTGAGTTTGAACTTGGAGGGAACAACTACACGGTGATTGCTCAGATTGGGAGTATAATTGGTCCTAATGATGAAAAGACATGCACGTTGAATGAAAACAGCGAGGTCACTCTTACAATGAATATCGATAAGACCGGACTATTACTGCCTTCTCAAACAATCATTATGGTCTCAATCGTAATTGTGGAACTAATCATTCTAAGTGGCCTTATAATACTCGTGAGGAGAAGAAAAAGCAAGCGCTTACCTGAACAATTTGAAGACTCTAATATTTCCTCTGATGCTCGCTCTTTCACTTTCAATTAGATGAAGATCGATAAGGTCCTTCAGGTAGTTGTTGAACGACCGGACGAACTTTGCCCTGATTCCACTCCTTCCGGCTTTCTGCTTGTAGAGGCCATAGAACTGGCTTGAGCTAATCTTCCTATGCATCTGGAGCAGCTTGACAATGGCCTTGTGATGCGGCGAAAGGGCTTCGAGCTGGTACCTCTGCTTTAGCAGTCTTATGTCCGCGAAGCTGTCGAGCACGTCAGACTTCTCGATCCGATTCCGGCCTGCACTTTCCGCGATGTCCGCAGCCTTACCGAGCGTTTGAATGGCAACTCGCGCATCACCCTCCGAGAGCTCAGCTATCCTGCGCGCTGGCTTGTCCCTAAATTCCTACTATTAAAATAAGCTTATCTAAACAAGTAGGGTCTCGTCCCCCATGGTCTGTCCCACCACAGGAGGTGAGTTCACTTAGGACAAGAT
>Ga0315289_10004360_pt1 | contig 21110 bp, 59 predicted proteins | sample YL17G11_40_MG_FD_203452 | JGI IMG/M metagenome (GOLD analysis project Ga0315289, IMG submission 203452) | Sediment microbial communities from Yellowstone Lake, YNP, Wyoming, USA - YL17G11_40 | ecosystem: Environmental > Aquatic > Freshwater > Lake > Sediment | place: USA: Wyoming | collected... | reverse complement strand
TTTTTTTTGGAATGTCTTTTGAAATATCATCAGTATATATAATTAAACTGATTGAAGGTAGTGAAATACCTTTTAAGACGCTTATAACAAGTTCTTGTTTTTGCTCTATAGTCCAGCAAAATGGACGTTGCAAGTTTTTGTTTTTACTTGGCAGGTATACATCGTAATCAATTTCAATACCATGCTTATTTTCAGCTATATTGCTTAAATAATCCATGTGAATACCTTTTTGAATAGGTAGATTAAGATTTTTTCGTATATCTGATAATTTTAACATCTTGAACTTTTTCTATTATACGAAAAAAATAAGGAAAAGTTACTCTTACATAGAAAATGGCATTTCGAGCCACTTGTCGTCTTTTATCTTAACCGACACGGTTCCTTCCCAACTATCTCCTGAATCACCAACTGCTTGCTGACTAACCCATATTTCTTTTATTCGCCCGTATTTTTCTTTTTGAGCTTCTCCTCTTGGTTTCTTTACAATATTAAAACCATCGCCAACTTCATTTTCTTCCATGCACCTTAATAGGTCTTTATAAAACTTTTCACCCTTAATATTTTTTATTGCTCTCAATATGCGATTATTTATCCTGTTACAATTATCATGATGTTTTTTCATGAAATTATCATAAGAGCTCATAACCTCATTGAACTCGTCTTGTTCTTCTTTTGTAAGTTCTCTTTCCATATTAAAGTTTTTTCCACATATAATGCATACCATGTACAAGTCCGTCTTTTATAAATCCAGACCTCTCGTATATTTTTATCGCAGCTTCGTTGTTCATCTCAACTCCTAGCCTTAAACATTCGGTGCCTTTTGTTTTTTCAGATTCATTTATTTTGTCCATGAAAATTTGACCAAATCCTTTTTGTCGGTGATCAACTTTTATATGAAACCCCATTAATACTTTAGATTTTTTATTCATAAAGTCTTTTGCAGGAACTATATCTGTGTGGCCCACCCAGGCACCTCCCACACTGACTCCATCGGCCACTAATGAGTAGCCTTCGTTATTGGTTTTTATTAATTCTATGTTTACCATTAAGCAGTAGTTGTTTGAATTGTTTCTTTTTGTTCTGCCTCTTCTTTCATTCTTCTACAAATTTCCTCAAAGCCATCGAATATATATTTAAGCCATATTTTATAATCCTTAAGTAATATGACATCATCATAATCAAACCCATCAGGCTGTTCTCTATATGCATAATAACTATAATCTAACTCATGTTCATCACACTTATTCATGCACTCTTCATAATATTCAACAACATCCTCATCAGGCTCTTTGCCTTCGTCTGTCATTTCTAGTTTATATTCTTCCAACTTTTCTTTAAGAGCTGCCTTGGTGGCATCTCCATCGAATTCTACTGCTTCTTGAGTGCTTAATATTCTGAGTTTTTCATGCCAATATCCATCAGACACTCTTGTATCTTTGTCTGCGGAGGGATGAAATTCTCTACAGAATATCCAATTACCAAAATCACCTGTAACAGCCATTATGCCATTTGTGTTTATGTATTTTATGGAGTTCATTCTTGTGCCTGGAATTTTTAAATAATGCATCAAAAAATCTTCGTTTTTTGTAACTAGAACTTCATGTTCTGAAAAATCAATTCCTGTTCTTCTTCCATTCATAATTTATATTTTTTTTAATAAACAAAATTTATCATTTCACCTTCTAAGACTCCTTCTGTTGACAAATATACATGTAAATCTTCTAACTGATGATCCTTTGACCATTTTGACTCAGACCAATGTCCAGTCATTACTCCATTATTATAAACTCCTGTTTGATAATATTCACAACCAAGAAGCTGAAAGCTGTATTCATGCCAATAACCATGAGGCTTACCTTCTGCGTTACGTTGATTAATATTCATAATCTAATTGTTCCCCTTCAAATGTTCCATGTACATAATGCATTTTCTCATAAATAACACCAATCTTCTTATAATCTTCTGCTATCCACAAACCATGAATAGGAGATTTTAAATCCCTTTCTATGTTTGGGTTGTGGTATTTTATATATCTAACTTTAGGCCAATCACCTTCAAACATATCTTTTATTTTAGTCATTCATTAATTGATTAAACAAGTTTTCAATATGAAAATCATCAACTTTTATACCGTCGTATTCAAACTCAACCTGTTCTCCTTCTGCTATTGATCCGCTTGAATAATGTAGGCCATATATCTTATTGTCTTTTGGTTCGCTAAGATCATAGTAATTAATTTGTTTCCAAATCTGATGACCAAAAGCAGTATCTTCCGTCACCCACATTAACATTGTTGTTAATTCCCAGTTATTTATTTCGTTCATTTTTCTAAAATTTCAATTCCAATAACTTCGCCTTCACTAACACCCATAACAAAATTTTCAGACCAACTAATTTTGCCCCCATTGGTCCATATTCTAGACAAGCCATTTAATACACCTTCTTTATAGGTGTCTTGACAAGCTATATTGCCATTACCATGATAACCCACCCAAACGCCCGTTCTTAGGCCGTTAGAATCTTTTTCGTTTATGTGTTTATTTTTCATGTTTAAAAAATGGTACGTGCTGGTTCGCAAATATACGATTAATATTTAAAAGTTAAATATTCCCCTTCTATGATATTTTTAATATGGTGTTCTTTGCATTGTAAAGATCCATCTTTTAAATAAAAAGATGTTACTCCATGTCTTAAACCATTTTTAAAAATACCTTCATTTAACATATATCCTGTATAGTCCCAAGTCCTATATATACCATTTCTTAAGCCATTAACATATGTTACTTCTGAATAAACTTGCTTATTAGAATGATATGTTTTTCTCACTCCATTAATTGTTGGTCCTTTATTTGTATCGTGTATCACCATTATTTAAGAGACAATTTATCTTTAGGTGAGCATAAAATCTCTTCCCCTTCTTGCGTGTCATTTTCATGATATTTACTAAAAAATAAATCATTATTTCCATACCAAGATGTATGCCTGCCGTGTTGTTTACTATGCTCATATGACCACTCATGCATTACATCGCCATTTGGATAGAAACGCTTACAAAAGCCATGTCTTCTGTCTTCTGAGTCATAATGATATTCATAATTAGCACCATCTCGCCCCATTTTTATGTCCCATTGTTTTTCAGTCATTTCCGTAAAGGTGTTTATATATTTTATTATACCCCAACTGTATATTCTCTCCTTCTATAATTCCATGAACATAAACTCTTCTACTAACAATAGAGCTTGGAAAATCATTCAAAACCATATCTAAATTAGTAAATGTCTGAGTCCACAATCCATGAGGATCATGATTTTCATCATATTGATTTATTACCACCATTCGAAATTTATTTCCTCACCTTCAATATCATCATTTGCTTTTAAAACTCTGAGATCCTCACATCCATCGCCATAATATAATTTACATAGGCCATGCATCACTCCATTTGAATATATTACTTCCATGAAAATATCTTTTTTGGAAACATCATAATATTCTCTCCAAATGCCTTCAGCAAGTCCGTTTTCATTATATTGATTATATTCATCACATTTCATACCACCAGTGTTTTTTTGGAGAGCCCTTTTGAAATCCGACTCTTTCTGTAATTGTATCAATCCAGTTTTTATATTTTGCGTAATAATATAATTCACCACTCTTCTCCCATTTACTAATTGAGTTGTGTTTTTTAGCATCTTGAGTACACTCATATATTGTATAATCTCTTTCAAATCTTGATGGTCTGAAATTTACTCTGTTTTTTACTGCTTGCAAATAACCATTAGCGGCAGACCAAAAATAAGATCTGTAATCATAATTTCTCCAATCTTTTATGGTTTCATATTTTGACGCTATTTCTGTTACGTTTTCTAGATTTAATTCTCCTTTTATATTCCTTAATCTTTTTATTCCAGCCTTTTCAATAACAATATCAATCCACCCATTTGTATTAGCAACACTATAAGTTCCTGTAAATTTTTTTTGCCACTCACCTATTGATCCGCATTGAACCGCATCTTCCACACACATTTCAAAAGTTAATCTACCAACTCTTTTAATTATTCCTTTAGCCTTTTTTTCTCTATGATTATTATTGAGACCAGATTCTATTATTATTTTATCAATCCAATTATATTTAATTGCTATAAGATAAGTTTTGTTGTCATACTTAATCCACTCACTTGTAACATTATGTTTTTTGGCATCTGCCAAGCACATTTCATAAGTTACATTTGATTTTCTTATTACAATCTTCTTTTTTCTTTTGATGTGGGTGTATTCAGAAATGAAGTTTAGCCAATTTTTTTTAACAGCCCTTCTGTATGTTACAGGATATTTCTTGGGCCATTCAGAAATGTATTCACACTTCTTAGCGTCTCTAACACACATTTCAAATGTTGTCTTAGACTTTCTAAGTCTTCTTATTGGTAAAGTGATGTCTATTTTTTCTTCAGTCATAACTAAACATAAGACCTTCTCCTTCGAGAACGTCATTTAAATATTGTAGGACATAGCATTCATCGCCATCGTCATACCACCAATTCCAAACCCCATGACGCTTTCCGCACAACCATCTATGTTCACTCTTATTTCTTCCATTATCATGCTTAAACTTATCTAATCCAGTAAATGTATGATTAAACGGGCGAAAACGTATTTCATCTGTAGTGATTAACATATGTCTCTAAATTTTTTCATATAATAATAATGTTCAACCTCCCATAAATAAACAATGTTGTTTGTTATGAGATATTGAACATAATGCTTTGCAATTCTTGTGTATCTGATATATTTAGTCTTCACTCTTTTTTAAAGTATCAGTAATGTTCTTGGCTCCAATAGAGCCCATAAACGTGGCAATAACGCCCCAATTCCTTTGAGAGAAGTAGTTTCTATCAGCAATAATAATTGGATCGTTATAAGTGTTCCATGCAGCTTCGTCGTTATTAATGTTTAGACCGCAACTCTTTTTCATATTGTCAACCCATTGGAAATATTTTTCTCTTCCTTCATCTGGGATTAAGAATGCTATTTGTGAATCGTGTGTTATCATGTATATATTTTGGTATTATACGAAAAAAGTCAGGAAAAGTTATACCTGACTAATACATATACTGAATTGATTCTCCTTCTGCAGAGTCATCAACATAAAAATTACTACTCCATAAAGCATTGTCCAGGTGTTTATATGGTAAGAAAGTAAGGAGTAGTCCTTGAGCTTGTCCGTGGACAAAATTTATTTCATATTGCTTTTCTACCATATTGTTATATCGAATTTTCCAAAATCCATGTTTAAGACCGTTGGAGTCGTATTGATTTGCCCATTTTATGTTATTCATAAGTTATATACTCTCCTTCCATTCTATGCATAAATTGATTTGGCCTGCCTCTATGATCATCTGTAAAGTTCCCAATATAAATTAAATCTCCATTCTTTTCAAATAGAATCCAACGTCCAATCTTAAAACCCATTTTAAACATGCCACTCGTTTGAATATTGCCATTGTCATAAAAATATTTATATGGGCCGTGAATATAGCCGTTTTTATAATTCACTATATTTTTAGTATTCACAAAAAACCTCCTCTCCTTCTTGTAGGTTATTAATGGAAATTCCTTTGTCTGAAAAACCTCTTGGAAAATCTTTAATAGACCCTTCATGCCATCTATTGTAAAATATGCCTTGATGTAATCCATTGACATAATTCCTCTCTGCTCTAAAGCTACCATCAGGCCAAAACCATAACCACTTACCATGTGATTGACCTTTATCGTTATATTTTTTTATATCCATAAATAATCATCTCACCTTCAATTCTTCCTTTTCCGTAGTTACATTCATATTGTAAAAAACCTTCTTCATTCCAATATCTATAAACACCCAATGGTTCTCCGTGTACATAATTAACTTCACTCTTTATTCCAAGCTTTTTTCTCTTGAAGGTGTCTGTATGCCAATATCTCCAAAGACCATGAGCCCAGCCATTTGAATCTCTTTTATTTATTTTTTCTTTAATATTCATATACAAAACCCTCTCCTTCAACTAAGCCGTCTTTAAAATTAACTATACAAAATGAATTTCCACGCATTTCCACAAAAAATCTTCCTTGTCGAACATCATAAACATAACACCCTTCCCATATCTTATTGTGATCAGAAAAGTGTGTACATAAACCATGTCGTTTACCATGAATAAAACCACCTACAAAAGTTTTAAATCCTTCTATATTATAACATTCATGCAATCCATGTCTTAGACCATTTGAGTCAAGCTGATTTATCTTGTCCATGATTCAATTTCCTCTCCTTCTTGAAGTCCGTCAAAAAAATAAACATCAAGCCTTAAATTATTTCCTGAACAAGTTAAATTGTGACGACCATCAACTTGTTCAAGACCAAGAACTCCTTTTTGGAAATCCATATTAATTTTAGACAATTCTCTTTGTAGATTTAACATGTTTTCTTTAAATTTATTTTCTTCAATACTCATATAAAATTTGTTCCCCTGATTGTACATCATCCATCAATTCTGATCCGTAATATAAATCCATTGCATAAGACTTATTACTAATTCTATGATGCCCAAAGACATCTCGACTCTCTAGTTCGGCTTTTCTAATTAATATAGCCCAATGATCTATAGATTGTGATACTGTTCGAAATTTATCTGTAATACTCATATTCTAAATATTCTCCTTCTACATTTCCATTGCTTATGTAACAAGCGCACATTTCTTTCCCTGATTCTGAATAATATTTTTGAGTCCCTTTTTTAACACCACAAATATATTGGCACTCAGAAGCTGGAAATTTATCTAATTTACTGCGCCACGTTTTAGACCAGCCATGTTGACAACCATTCAAAAATTCGTATTCATAATAAAAACCGCAATTTAATAAATGTCCAGTTTTTAATTCATGCCCTAAGCCTTTATGTTTGGTGTTGTGCATTATTATCCTTTAACAACAAGTTCAAATCTGCTTGGATGACACCAGTGAATTGTATCTCCGTTTGGTAAATCCTCAGAAGTCTCAAAAGACTTTACCCAATTATAATTTGATTTTAAACCAACATCTAAATGTTGATTTCCTTTAGAATCTAAAGTTATTTCATTTACTGGATATACTTTTTCCAATTCTAATGGCGGAGCCACTTCGTTTCCTGGCAACGCTTTTGTGTTAATACATTTCACTTCTTGACCTTTTTCAAAAATTACTTTTTCCATTTTATTTGTTTTTTATTTGTTTTTATAATTGTTGTACTGCTTTTTCTAATGCTATTAAATATTGATTCTCTGTTGTCATTAACACATTTGTAGATCCTGACAATCCTTTCCTCCCAAAATACCAATGATAACTAGAACGGAATGTAGATACAGCCAAATGATATATTCCACTCATGTGAGGCCTGCCCTTTTTTTTTCTGCCAGATTCTAAAACTATCTGTACGCACTTGTTATTAACCCAATCAACTTTAAAATACCTCTCGCCTAACTCAGTTGATATTAGGTGGAAGTATTCTAAATCTTTTTTTGGAATATTGTTTTTATGATTAATACTAGCTTTCATTTTTAACTATTAAGTACGTCGTTTAAAATCTTGTCATGCATTTTAATGTATCTCTTCGATTTTTCTTTGTCGAAGAAGTGAAATTGAGCTTCCTGTATTTTGTACACAACAATAGGATGTTTTACATTGAAGAAAATAAGCTTTTTAAATCTGTCAAATTTATTGGCTTTATTATAGTTATAGATCAAATGAGATACAAAGGCATTTGTGCATCCATCCACCCTTTTCATATCAAGATAACTTTCACCATTTACTTTAAGATGTTCAAGAACTTTGTCTGCTTGACCTCTAGACAATAAAGTCTTATGTCCAACTATTTTTGTTATATCAACTCCTTCTTTCATTTTTTTGTTTTTACTATATGTTTAAATCTCTTTTCACTTTTACTATAAACCACTTCCCATACCTGGTTAAAATCTCCTGTTGAATACACATATTCAGTATCAGGATGTCTTAACATGTGAGCAGTAGAATGGACAATATAGCCATCATTCCATTTGCACACAAACCAATGAAGGTTTATATTTCTAGAACGATCATTTGCATGATTTACTGCCTCCTGAAGATTCATTTTTTATTTTACCACAAATCCTCACTGTGTAATTTGTTTATTAATTTTTTTGTTTGTTTAGCTGCAAAAGCAATCCTTCCAGCTTCTTGTCTATCAACAAATCTATTTTTAGAAGTCAAGAAACCTTCAATCTCTGTTCTCATTAATTTTAAGCCGTTTTCATCATATGGAAATCCAACGATCATTGCGAATGTTTCAATACAATTATGATGTCTCATGCCACAAACCACAAATCCTATTTTTATATTTTTTGGAGCATGCACATGATTTTTGCCATCATCGTAAAAGTTGGCTGCACACAAGATGTATTCTTTTTTTGTTGGATATATTAAATCTTCCAACATTTTATATACTTTAAACACTAAACCATTCCACATACCATAAATGTTTTTTGAACCCAACAACCTGAGATCTCCGTTTTTATATAATCGCTTTATTTTATAAAGTTTCAATTTATTCATCTATATCAAAAATGCTTACATCACTTTGTTTAATAATTTCTTCAAACATTGTTGGCTTACTTATTTTTTCATAAATAAAATCAATAGCCTCACCTTCAAACCTTTTTTCATATACAGTGGAAATCAAATTCAGTGTTCCATCAGGATTACCAAGGCTAGAATAACCACATTGTACACCACCATCAAATGTTAAATATCTAAACACATTTCCGTTATCGTAAAAAATTTTACAATAACCATGTCTGATGCCATCAATAGTTTCCCATTGTTGACGAACATCTCCTTTATCATTGATTGGATGTTTTGTTCTATTTATTTGATATCCTTTATTCATGTAAATCTACAACAGAAATAACCTCTCCTTCCCATTCGATATTTCCAGACCACGGCGAAAACTCTACAACATTATTAGATGTTGGGCCTATTCCAATAAAAATCATCGAACTTTCAAAAGTACTAGCTACTATACGTTTTAAATCCACAATAATCTTATTTAATTAAAATTGGTATGTTTCCATTATAGTGAAAGTTCCGTGAAATCCATCCTTCTTTTTATCTTCAGACAACTTAAATAGATATCCAATGGCATCTGATTCAGTGTCGAAATTTTTAGCACCATGGAAATTGGTTGTGAATCCTTCACCACTATTCATTCCTGTGATATATTTCTCGGTACTATGTTTGCCATAGCCTCTAGGCAGACTAACTATTATATATTTTTTCATTTACATATTTTTTATAACAAGCTCAGCAGTCTTTAGATCGACTTCTTGCAAAATGGCCTTAGCCTTGTTTAAGTATTGAATTTTAGAGCTGTTTGAGTGCATGTCACTCCAACTATCATAAAACCAACCACAACCATCTGTATGGTTCCAGTGACACATTTTTGAATGTATGGTTTCAGCTAGTCTCTGCTCTTCAGACATAGAGTCGTATTCAGCTTGTTCTTTTTTGGCTTTGGCTAAATCCTCCTCAAGTTGTTTGATTTTATCTCTACTATCTCCCATAGGTTTATTTTTTGTATTATACGAAATTTATGGGCAAAAAGTTACATATGAGGGTCTTCTGTTATTAAAACCCTTTCGCCATCCATTAGGTTGTTTACATAGTTTTCTATCCACTCTGCGATGTGGTGCATAGGATAGTGAAAATGAGTTTTTATATACTTTGATTTGCCGTGCATAAGACCATGATTGTAGTTTATTTCTTTTCGCCCAGTTTCCTCTCCATAATTAAGATATATAAATTTCCATAGGCCATGTCGATTTCCTTCAGAATCTTTTTCTCCTTCTTGTTTTATTTTAAAACCTCCTGATCCGCTCATATTAATCTATTTCAATAGTTTCGCCTTCTTGAACCCCTTCTACAAATTCGCTAACTATACAAATTTCATTACATACAAATACTTTGTTTATCCCATGTAATACATCATGCTTATATTGAATAGTTTGGTACAAATCGTTATATTCAATAAACCAAATTCCATGTCGCCTTCCTTCAGCATCGTGAGTTCCCTTGCGGTTTGGATTTTCAAATAATATTTTATTCATGTTCTTTTTTTAAGAGTATGTATCTTAAGTCATGGCCCCAATCTCTAAGGTCAACATTTGATTGTCTTACTCTCTCTAGTCTTTCTAATAAAATCTTTTGAATTCCTTCATCCTTCACATGCTCTCTTATGAGCTCTTGCATGTAATTAATGCTCTGACAGGTATAATCTACCTCGCAAGGATATTTGTCTGACATAACGCCTTTTATGAAAGCCTGGCGCTCTAATTCCCACTTATCTCTAAACTCTTTGCTCTCAATCATTTTTGTGATAATAAAATTCAATCTGTTCGCCTTCTCTAGTTTGTTCTTCCCAATGAGAAAAATCCATCACCCTTCCATCTCTGTACCAATACTTCATATACCCAGTTTCTACACCATGCACAAATTGTGTGACACGCTTTATCGGTTGGTCAACATAATTATAATTATAAATCCAAACTCCATGCTTCTTGCCTTCAGAGTCGAAATTGCCAATTCCTATATCTGTCATTTATATTTGTCTGTGAACCATTTTTCAAAAGATTCTTTTACTTCTTTTTCGTTGTATGGGTAATTAATTTCCCCTACAGATGTAAACGCATAATTTTTAAACGCCTCAAACAAATCATCTTTTGTAAAAGAACGATATTCAGGCTTGTCAATAAATTCAATTGCATTGCTGTATCTAGTAATATCTTTATTAGACTTGTATTCTCTTTCTTTAAGAATGATAACATCCATTCCTTGAAATGTATAATCATTAGCATCATAATCATCGTTTGCTACGAGTTGATGTAGAATTACAGCTTCAGGATTATGAGTATCTAAACCATCCATGTCGAAGAAAAAGTCGCCAATCTCTGGTTCCAATTCTAATTCTTTAAATCTGTCTCTTAAATTCATATTAATTTCTATTTCTTAATCCTGTGTGAAAAATTATTCTCTCTCCAATTATTTCATTTTGATCATATATAGATATATTATTTACCATGCCATTTGACGAATAACTTGTACAACGGCCATGTTTAAACCCGTTAGAATAATTAGCAATGGCACTTTGATTTCCGTTGGGCCACCAGTTTTTATAAAGACCATCTCTGATATGAGTTCCTTTTGCAACTTCATATTCATATCTAACACCGTTTTTATTTGTGTTTTTATAAAACTCTCTTTCAGGCATAATTAATAAAGCTTATCTAGTTGTTTTAAAATTTCATCCCATAGTTTTATATCAACATATTCAGTTAATATATTTTTACCCTCAATAGAATATTCTATTTTATATAATCTATTTTTTGAATCATCTATCCAGGAGTGTATTGTAATTACTTCGCTTTTTATAAATAAATGCAGCTTGCCATCCAAATAAATTTTTAGACAGCTAGGCGTTTTTACTATTTTTACTTTTGTTGAAGTCATTAAACATCATCAAAATCAAAACTGTATTCAAGACTGTATTCAATTACCTCACCTTCATAAACTCCTTTCACACGATTAGAAAACCATGCTGAATTTATTTCGTAATTTCCATTAACAACTCCATTATCCACAAATACTGTAACATCAAAAGCACGACCAAAACCACTCCTATAGCCCATGTCTTTTAATTCATGATCCATGCATTCATCTGACTTGCAATCAGCATAACAGAAGAGCATGCCAAGTTTATAATTTATAGAATCACCTTTTCGATAGACGTTAAGTTCACATTCAAGTTGTTTTGTTTGCGCTTCCATCTCACTTATCTTTTTACAATAAGGGCATTCCATTTCTAAATAAATGCTATCGAACATTCCCATAGCTTACGATTTGCTTGCAACCATTGTTTTAAGGTCGTCAATGCTATGAGTGGTGAAAATACTCAACACTTCAAATTCCCAATCAGCAGAAGGCTCAGGAATGTGTTTTTGAAGGGTTTGCATTGTTCTTGACCATTGCAATGTTTCTTCTGGAGCTTTATATCCAGCGTCTTCAAAATTCCACTCAAGGTCTTTAATAAATTCTGCCTTATCAGACGGAATCTTATCCATCATTTGCTTAATTATTGCCTGGCAATTTCTTCTTTCCATATTGTTTATTTTAATATTTTTATGGTTATTATTTCAAAACCATCCTTTGGAGTTTCAGGATCCACAAATTCAATTGACAGACCGTGGTTTATCAATAGTCCATTTACTTTATCGATAACATCTAATTGATTGTCACCGTATTCAATTTTGGCTGTTTTCATTTTTTATAACTTTTGTTTCTTTGGAATTGATAATTATTTTATTACCATTATTATCTTTGCCGTGAACCTCGACGCAATCAATGTATTTACTATCCACAATTTTTTCCATGTCAACATGATATTTTTTATCTCCTGGCTCAGAAATCATATTACACATTAATTTAGAAAATTCAGCATGAGCTAGGTCATTCTTTAAACTCTTCTGTCTGTCTTTTTCTGTAGCTTGTTCAATTAAAAAATTAATTCTTTTACGTTCTGAATCAGAAATAGTTTCAAAATCATGAGCCACGAATTTGCGAATATATCTTTTAGACCAGTAATTTGGAAAAGGAGTTTTTGAAACTTGCTCTATACAATATAACTTGCCCTCTTCTGCTCCAGGTATGTCTGTTATAAAGAAATCCCAATATTCCCAATGAGACATATGCCATATGTTTGACAAAAAATCTTCAATTGCCTCTTCCTTGGTTAGTTTCTTTTTTTTGGCCATTATTTTTTTGTTTTATACATTAATTCTAAATTCTCACCTTCTAGATTACCGTGGCTTTTGTTTGAGTGAAGAATGAATTTTAATTTACCTTTACCATTCCATAATTTATCAACCGTATTGAGTGTTTTTTCGTTTCTATAAATCTCATGTATAGTAAGTGGTTTGCCATTATAACCTGGCTCTCTATGTATTAATTTATAGTTCATAATTTATGCATGTCTATATATAAAAGGCTTATTACCTAGTTCTACCCAAATATATCCAGGTTTATATTGTGTAAGCATTCTTCTTGAACTTGTCGCATATTCAGCAGTAAATGTTTTGTTTTTCTTATGTCTTTTTGCGTATCTTACCTGGTCTAGATACATTTGGTGATGGTCAAAAAGTTCAAATTCTTTTTTGAAACGGTTGTAATCCGCACTCGAAGGGTCTCTTGTGTAATTAACACCCTCAACTAAATTATAATAAGGCCATAAATCATCTTCAGTTGCATCTTTTTTCTTTTTTAAGAATCTGTCAACAGCAGACAAAGAAAAGTCAGTAAACACCGTACTAACGAAATCTTCAAGAGAAGTTGCAAAATCACAATCTTTTTTCTTAACACCAAACTTCTTATAGGCTTCATTTACCTCTTTGGAGTAATTTCCACTATCGTTATATAAATTGTTTGTCTCAAACACAATATTGAACTGTGAGTCAATTATGACGAATTTAATAGGCCTGTCTTTGTTTGGCTTTTCCTTTGAGAATTTAGGTTCAATATGAACAACAAAAGGAGCTTTCTTTTTTAAGAATGCAACAAATTCAGTTTCTTCAGATGGATAGTGTTTCATAAACAATAAGAATAAGTTTCTAGTAAGCCTTGATAAATATGTGGTCTCTTATCAATAGTTCTATTGACTGTTTTTAGCCAAACCCATCCTGAATTATTTGTTTTAACAGGACGCCAGGCAAACCAATTTGATGTTGTTATATAATCTGTGTGTTTCATGGTTTATATGCAATATTGATTATACGAAAAAATCACAAAAAAGTTATGATCTTGTTAATTTTGCATATCGGCCCCTAGTAATATATCCTCCATCACAGCAGGCCATAAAATGTATAGAACCATCATGATGGCAATGACAAGTACACACATCCTTATCTTCGAATATCTCAAAGTCAACTATACATTTAGAACCATCAAGCATATTTTGATAATTGGGCGTGGTTTTGATATAGTCTTCATCTCCAGGGTATAGAGGAAGTGTAAGTCCAACACAAGGCATTCCTGTGAAATCATAATCGGCGTATTCTACAATCCAACCTTTGTCTGTTTGTTTTAATGATCCTTTCATATTTTATATTTTATGGGCCTGTTACTTTTTCCATGTGTTCATCCATGCAATACTCACAACAGCAATAAGTCTCTAACGACTCTACTTCTCCTGTTCCTTTGCAAACATGACACTTACAATATCCACTGCCATCGAAATCAATATCTCTTACATTATCAGTTATGCCGTCATCACAATTCTGGCATTTGTAAACATATATCCATTCCTTAAATTCTGCACCGCAATTGATGCATATGTGCATTTTATCTTCCATATTAGCGTTTTCTTCCGTTCTTAACTAAATTTTCATAACCCTCATTTGGCAACACACATCCTTTTTTATATAAAGCGCCATCCATACTATAATCTCTTTCTGTTACTGTATAACAACTTTTATAAACATCCCAATTAAGCCCATAATCAAACAAAACAATATTTCCTGTTCTTTCATTTCGGCCCCATGAATCATATCTAGACAAATCTTTAACGCTCAATCTGTTTTCAAGTGTTAATTTTAATAAAGACTTTATAAAAATATTGTTATCCATAAGTTTAAAATCAATCTGCTTTAAAACTTCTTTATCAATATTGGCTGCATGTACTTTATCATCTGTTAGTACAGTAAAACAATGATAATCTAAATAAGTTCTAAATATGGTTTGTGAAAATCCAGAAAAACTCTCAAACTCTTTTTTAGAAACAACAGGTGCAGACTCCATAACAATCCATTCATACTCAGGATCGAAATCAAGCACTCTAGCACATAGATTTTTATCAATTGATGCTGTTGCCTCAATTTTGTTTTGCGCCACTCCTGCTTTGTTTTTAGCCATCTTAATGACTTTGTTTCCAAAGTAGTTATGCACTTTTCTTCCAGTGCCTTCTCCTATTAATTCTCCAAGTATCATTATTTAATCGCTTCTGCAGCTTTGGTTAATGCCTTCTCTGCTCTTCTGTCTGCATAAGATAAATCTCCTGCTTTATTGGCAAGCTTTAATCTTCTATCATCACTACGTTTTAATTTAAGCGTAGCTTCAATGATCAATGCTTCAAGGAATGCATCGCAATAATGGCCTTCTAATTGGTCGAATAATTGTTTTGCGGCAATTTCACTTTCTTCATAACCGTATTTACAAGCTGCATCATTGTCTTCCATCATGTCATGATTTTCAAAAGCATCATCCATAGAACGATTTGAAAAATGACTGATTGAAATTATGGATTGAGGTCCTAATTGAATTGGAAATCTCCTGTAGTCCTTGAATTGATCATACCCTTTTACAAGAGGAGAATAATGTAGAAAATTGCCAATGTGTTTACCATCAGCAACTATATCTATTCTGTTATTATCACATTTTTCAATTTCAATTTTCTTGACATTCATGTCAAGTGCTTGAGATATTATTCCTTCGGTTTGTTTCATATTATTTTTTTAATGATTTTAATTCTTCTGGCATTTTAGGTGTTTTTACCCAAAATTTAATTGCATGATAATTTGTGTTTGGTGTATGTGTACAGTGTTCATATACTTCATCCATTTGCGCCTTACAAGCTGCATCCCAAACATCTTTCATTGCTTTTTGATAAATATCTTTACCAAACTCAATCATTCTTTCGGTTGTATATGGTGGACAATCCATTTCGTCAAGTTCCCAAGGAGCATAAGACTCTTTATATTTTTGCAGAGTCATAATTACTCTATGTTCAATTTCTTCAGGTGTTTTCATTATGCAGCTTGCTTTTTTGCTTGCTTTAGTTTGCCAATAACTTCTAATATAAGATCCTTGGCAACTTCCATTATTGCAGGTTCATTTGACATTCTTTCCCAAATTACAAATTTGCGGTTGATTTCTTCTTTAGATAGGTTTTCCATATTTGTTTGTTTATTTGTTTTTAAAGATAATAATTTTTTTTTAATTTATGAAATCACATTAAACCATTGGCGTGTACGAATACATCTGGGTCGCTTGAATTTGGTGGACAGTATATGTATTCTCCTTCTAATCTATTGTTGACGTGATAATTTATAACGCCAATTTGCCCATGTGAATGCCATAACTTTTGCAATCCATGATAAAGTCCGTGATTCCACATTTCTTCATAATATCGATTTCCATTATCCCAATTACCAATCCACAATCCATGCATTTTTTTGTTTGAGTCGTATTGCTCTTGTATTACTACTGCCATATTTTAATCCTCTTCATATAAAAATTCAAAATCTTCTCCTTCGTGTATTCCATTGTCATAATTAGACAAAACATACAACACACCGAATGTATCATATAATTTAACTTTGCCATGCCACAAATTATTTAATTTGCCAATCTCATATTTGATGATATTGTTCTTGCCAAAAGTTTTCCAATAATCTCTATCTACAATATTACTCATAATTATCATAATCAATTCCTTCTCCTTCTCTAAATCCTTTATTCATATTTAAAAATACATTACGTAGTTGACGACGACCAAATCTACGAAGTTCAGCATAGACAAAAAAATTAAAACCATGCTCAACTCCTTTATCATAATGAATTTCAGTAATTAAATCACCTTTTGAATTCCATCGCTTAAAAGGACCATGCTTAATACTTCTGTGCATGCGAAAGGTCTTAGAGTCAAAAGAAGGAGGAAGGGTGAAAAATTCACAGCTTTTTTGTCTTGGTTGATTAGGCATTGAAACGGTTTCAATAGTTCTATGAACTTTTACTCCATCAATAAAAACTACTTTGCTAGGTTTTTTTCTTGCCATTTTTTTACATTTAAAAAGTTTCAATACTCTCTCCTTCTGGTGTCTGTCTTCCATCACTAGAAACCATTACAATCTTTTCAAAAATTGATGTTTCTTCTTTCTCTGCTACTAATTTATATTTATATATATTTTGTATAACAACAATATTACATTTAAATATACTATCCACAATCATCCAAACAATGTTTCTTCTTAAAGCGCCATAATCCATTGTTTTGGATTCATTTTGAAGTTCGGAAATTATTCTTCCTTCTTTTGGGTTTAATATTTCAAATGTATTTGTCATAAATTTTCTGCAAACCAGTTATCAAATTTTGCTCCACCAATAGGATTCAGTCCCATGGCAAAAGAATAATTTATAAGTATTTTTCTTATTTCTTCTCTTGAATATTTTTTGCTCTGGCGAAGTATGATAGTTCCGTCTTCACGTGTCTTTAGTCTCCATAACTCTTGCGCATTACCACAAGTATCAGCATTGGCACAATGCCACATGCCAACAGCTCTACAAGCACCACAATATCCATATTTTTCCATCTCAACATCAACCTCAAAAATAGGCTCGCCATCATTGTGTTTGTTGATATAAACTTTTGTGAATGATTCAGGTATTAATGGAAATAGGGTATACCCTCCATCACCACCTCTATTGAAATTTTTTAATAATGTTCTGTCTGTTGTGGCTATGACTTTTTTATCCGAGTCACATGTTTGTTCGTAATTGTCGTCTGCCCTTTGAAGACATTCGTTTTTAATACAAATAAAATAATCACCTGATTTTATATCATCATTTGATATGATGTATAAATGTTGGTTAATAGCTTCGTCACGATTTGGATCGTCGACTGTTAATACATTAATTGTTGCTAATCTGCGATCACTAGGACGCATTACAATGTCTCCGACATTATTGCTTTTTTGAGTGGGTAGCATAACCGCCTTGCGTGTTTCATTCATTTGTTCTTGCTGTAAGTTAATGATTTTTATTTTAGCACCTTTACTTTCTATTAAGCCCTTAACAATGTGTCCTTTCGGCCTTATGTGGGTAATATAAAAGTTTAAGGTCAAGCTGAGCGCTCATTCGCATTGTAGAGTTATCAAATGTACTTTTAGACAATTTAGAGTCGTCTTCTACTCTCTTGGTTCATCCCACTGCTCAATGCGGGACAATACGTCTGCCATTTCTGACAGCATCTTTATGCAAATCATTGTGTGAAGCTGCGAGCACTACCTCTAGCAATACTAATAAGACTTTACACACTTGTAGTCCTAGTCTTCTTTTAATTTACAACGGTTTTCAATGTTTAACCATTTTTATATGAATAGCTTCTATCTCCTGTGGTTAATACATTTCTACAAACCCTTTCTCAGTATCTATTCATATAAAGTTTTTATGCGACAAAGGAGCTTGAACCTCCATATCTCATCTTTTTTATTCATCGCAAAGGTTAACTCTTAACCTCTGAACATACCTAGCGACCACACTAAGTAACCAACTACGGATTGACTGGCCCTTCCGACTAACCCTTGCAGGCGTTGATGTTTTGTTCATATTACAATCATGAGAAGCTTTCCTGACATTTCCAGCAACAGCTTTTTTAAGGCCTACACGCTGACATAGTACTTCACATTGGTTATGATCATAATCGCCCAGGCTTCACAGCTTGTCCCTAATACCGAATAGCTTCTTGAGGCTTCAGCGGCAACTCATTTCTGAGAGGTTAGAACTAGTGTGTTGTCCTTCCTACTGGCCCATGGTACACTAACCAATCGACTTAGACTCAAGTAATCGACTCAGGTCCCTATGGATATATAAATCCACTTCTCGTCCTCTGGGAGCAGAGTAGGCAGTTATTAATTGCCACGTATTGTTGTCGGCTAGTTTATCCACGCTTCCATGTACTGTCCAAAGTAATGCAGTCCTCTCCTTTGGATCTTGTTTGTTATTCCTGCAAACTCAACATGGTAATTGTGGACCACCAGGCAGTGAGTGATTTTAAAGCCTATAGGCTCTCACACCGATGGCTTTACATTAGCCGACAATTTTCATACCACCAACTTATCCTCTCTTACAAGCACCGACTTGAGACCACAAGTTTCTTATTCATAGTGTTGTTCTTGTCAATTGAAGACTAGTAGGAAATGATGGAGCTGACACCGCACGGGTTTTAGATTAAGTCAGATCTCTGCTACACCCTAATTTAATAAGGACATCACACCACTAGCGTTACATTGGTGGCAATATGGTATACCTGTCTCTCCAAGAGCGAGAATATCTTCAGCAAGGTCGAGATAATGCGCAAAAAGCCGAAGCTTGGTGTCATAGTCTGTTTAACTGTCAATATCTTTTCTGCAAACAAACCACCTTGGTGTGGATTGACTATCCGATGATGACATTATCGCAGCCATCCGCTGACAAGATTGCTCTTGATTAAAGCCGCTCACATCATCCTTTCGGGGCTTAACGGGTTCGCTTTTTCGCATGTTTGCTTTCAAGCAGGTAATATTAATTTTTTTAAAAAAACACTGGCATACTCTTTTTCCGCCCAATTTTTTACACACTTTAACATGTGCTTGAACAACCGAATCACGGAACGATTTTCCCCTATATGCTGGAGGTAGTTCATCTGACCCTTTTACAGGTGTCCGAACTTAAAGCTAAGCGATTAACCTCCACAAACTTTAGCATCAGTGTTTATTTTTATGTGAATTGGTTGTAGACATTGTGACAGAGACCTCGACCTAACCTCTTTGCCAAATTCTGAAAACTCAACTTATGGGAGGGTTGTTAGTGAACTGCTTGTAGTCTACTCTACATCCTAAGCTTTTTACAGCAACGGATTCACACATTATTTTGAATTACGTCAAAGAACTATCTAATTATTCCAAAGATATAAAAACATTTCCCGATTCCCAAGAGAATTTAGAAATATTTTTTACTTGACGAATTATACGTTTAAAACGCAGAAAAGTTACTGAGAATGGAAAATTAATTCCCCGAACGAACAAGCAAAACCAATTCACCTTCGAATATAGTTTCATTTTCACTGCGATCAATACAATTAGTCACAAACCACAATACTCCATCTGAATGCCGTCTAGCATATCTGCCATTGCGAAGACCATCAACATAGTTTGCCTCACAAGCTGCTCTATAAATATCTTCCTTTGGACTTGTCCACAATCCTTGTTTACGACCACGGCAATCATACTGATTCGTTTTAGTATCCATCACAACTCAATTATTTCAAGACCTGCGCTTTGCATAGATTCAACTTGATCTTTTGTTAACCTTACAGGAAAATGATGACCTTCTTTTAGACCCAACTCTCTTTGTTCTTTTTTAATGTCATTTTCAGTTTTCAAAATTTGCTTGTAGGAGTCTTCATTAATCTCTTTAAGCATGTTATCACACTTCCAAGACCCAATGTCCCATCCACAATCATCAAACTTCTTATCGCACACAAATACGAATTCATAACCAACCACCATACCTTCATGATAACGAGCTTGCTTAACTTGACTAGACTTTGTGAAGCTTCCTAAGCGATAAAAATATCTATATTCCATATTTTATTTTTTAAAACCTTTTCTAACAGGATCAACATGAACCTCTTCTCCTTCTTGTTCTCCATGCACATAATTCTCAATATAACATGTTCCAAAAGGATGACGATCAATAGTTGTTGTGCAAATCCAATACCTCCAAAGTCCATGCGCCAATCCATTAGAATCACGCTTATTTTTTCGTTTCTTAACTTCTTGCATCCTCAATATTATTCACAACATCAATATTTTCTCCTTCTCTCTGGCCATGAATAAAATATTCTAAGTGCAATACATTTCCGCAAGGTTCATAGTCATGCAAATTCATTATTTCATAACCATATTTCCATGCTCCATGAGCTAGACCTTTAGAATCTTTTTGACTCAATTCAAATTGTATTCCGTCACTACCTATTCGCATATTCAATAATCATATTCTATTCTTTCTCCTTCTGAAATATGTCCTACTCTTTTTAACTTGCCATCAAAAACGGTTTTAAATTTTCCATACGCAACACCATGATTATAATTAATGTATACATATATACCATAAACATCATGCTTCCATAGACCATGCATCTTACCATTAGAATCAACTTTATTTATTTCGTTTTCAATATCCATAAAGAATGCATTCTCCTTCT
>Ga0315289_10004359_pt1 | contig 21110 bp, 27 predicted proteins | sample YL17G11_40_MG_FD_203452 | JGI IMG/M metagenome (GOLD analysis project Ga0315289, IMG submission 203452) | Sediment microbial communities from Yellowstone Lake, YNP, Wyoming, USA - YL17G11_40 | ecosystem: Environmental > Aquatic > Freshwater > Lake > Sediment | place: USA: Wyoming | collected... | reverse complement strand
CCTCTTATGTGATTTCGTGTTATGCATTTCGTGGATGCAATTAAACAATCAATAGTATTATGACAAAAGATTTATATATACTTAACGTACATATAATATGTAAAACACGTTTTGTATATACTTAAGAGGTGGTAGTATGCAGATAAGAAAACTTGTAAAATCAGGAGCAGCTTCTCATACGCTTGCCTTGCCAAAAGACTGGCTTACTAAAAACAACCTAAAAAAAGGAGATTTGTTGTACATAACTGAAAAAAACAACGAATTAGTCATTTCTTCAGAAGAGAAAAAGCCTCAAAAGATAGCAAAAGAGATATCAATTGCAATAGATGACAAAGAGATAAATACAATAAGAAGGCAGACAATATCTGCTTATATCAATAATTACCAGGTATTTACTTTTCATGGAGATAGCTTAAACAAAAAGCTGGAAGAAATAAGGAAAATCTTAGATAATTTTTTGGCATTAGAAATAATTGAGCAGACAGCAACAAAATTAGTTGCAAAAGATTTCTTGAATATCCAGGAATTCTCATTAAAGAATACAATCAGAAGAATGGACATGCTGACAAGATCAATAATCGAAGATGCAAAAAAAGGAAAAGGCGAATACAAGGTATTATATTTTAGGGATTTTGAAGTAGATAAATTATTCTTCCTTATGTCCAGGCTAATCAGAGCAAATCTCTCAGAAGTATCAGGAGAATCAAATGTAAACGCTTTGTCAACCTGGTGGCTTGCTAAAAACCTGGAATCAATAGCAGATGCTGCAAAAAACCTTAGCCAGCATTTTGACGAGGATATAAATGAAATCTACAACGAAATAGAGCTGTATTATCTTGGATGTGCAAAAGCATATTTCAAGAATGACAAGAATCTGGCAGACAGCTTGATAAACAAGAGAATAGAGTTATTAGAGAAATGCGACAGCCTAAAGCACGAGCACAGGCATCTTCTAAAAGAGATGATAAACAACTCAAGAAACGTTGCAAAAATTATCCTGGACAGCGAAGATTAATTATTTTTCTTTTTGCCGGCAAACTTCCTGAATGTCTCAATGACATCAATCATGTATTTTCCTTCTTCTAATTTGAATATCAAAGGCTCATTCTTAAACAAATGCACTAGATCCAGTTCATATTTTCCTGGCTTCAAGACCCTTATTGATTCTATGTCAAGAACAACAGGCTCGTTTACATCTATCTCGCTGCCAATCAGATCAAAAACATCCTTTTCAATCTCCTGTTTCTCTTCTGTTGTAAGATTTACAGTCTTGTCCTGTATCTCTTTTAATTTATCTTGTTTGATATAGAAAAATAGCTTTCCGCCGCATTTGCAGCCCCGGAGGATTTCAGCTGCACCATCTTCGTAGAAGGTGTTGCACCTTATGCATTGGTGTGGCATTGAACTACCTCTTCTTAGATTTTTTTGCTTTTGATTCCTTGGTCAACAACTCTATTTTATGTGGATCTTTCTTAATCTCTTTTACAATAGAAGCAGGACCTATGATTGTCATCCCTTGCCTGTCTCCCAAAAGCATGCCATAGACAGCATTCCTAAATTTTCTTATCCCAGCTGTTTCTGCTGCACTGGCGTCGATTACAGCCAATTCAATGCCTTTGAAATCTTTATTGATCTCTTCCATGGTTGCCTTTATCAGTTCTGTCTCTTCTTCTTTTTTCAGCCTTCCTTGCAATAAGACAATCTTGTTTTCTTTTGCAACATTCAGCAGCTTCCTTATTCTTCCGACTGAGCTGAGTCCCTCAATCTCGCTGTAAGGCATAAAGCTTAATGTGACCATCTTATTTCACCATCTTGAATAAAGCATCGTAAAAATCCTGGATGTTTTTTCCATATTTTGCAGATATACCCACTACGCTGTACTGCGGGAATGCGTCCTGTATCCTCTTGATATCTGCTTTTTTCAGGTCAACCTTGTTTGCGGCAATCAAGACAGGTATATCCCTTGCAGCAAGATTTCCGACGATAGTTATGTTTACCTGGCTGTACGGGTCTTTTGTGGCATCAAGTACAATTGTGACAGCGTCCATCTCATCAAGCCATTTGATTGCATCAACAACTCCTTTTGTTGCTTCCTTGGCTCTTTTCTTTGCTTCTTTTGCTTTCATCCCTGCTTTCACAAAATCTTCATAGTCGATCCTTGTCGCAATTCCAGGAGTGTCTACAAGATTGAATGCCAGCTCCTTCCTGCCGTCCTTTGATTTGATGCTTATCTGCTCTTTTATTATAATCTCCCTTGTCTCATGAGGGATATTAGAAACAGTGCTCATATCCTCTCCAAGCCAGTCCTGGCACACCTTGTTTGCTAAAGTGGATTTTCCAGAATTTGGGGGGCCATATAACCCAAGTTTAATCTGCTTTTTATTCTTAAATAGGTTCTTGAAAAATTTGTTTACAAAATTTTGAAAAAAACTCATCTGGTGCACCTTTTATTTTATCTTAAATTATTTTGTTTATAAAGTTTTTCATTTTGAAATGAAAAACTAAATCTTCAGGCTTGCAGCAACAATCTCTTTTACTCTTTCAATGTCTTTTTCAAGGACATTGTCTCTTTTCTCCATCCTGGCAAGCCCTTTGCACAGCCTCATTATCCCGATAGTCATCCTAGGTGTTATCTCTGTAAGATATTTGTTCTCATTTTTCTTTAACTCTGCTACAAAACTTACTATTTTCGGCTGCAATGACTTTGGAAACTGAACTGTCTCTATGTTTTTTGTATACTCGATATAGTCCTTGATAAACTTGATATCATCTTTGCTTAATTCAGATTTTTCTCCTGAAAGAATCTTTTCAGCTATCTGCTTGAATTTTTTCAGATCAGGCTTTCTTGTCAAGAATACAAGGTGGAATCTTGTAAGCAATGCAGAGTCAAAAGGAAGCTGTCTTCTTAATTCAGCAACCTTGTCTCCCTTGAATTTGTCTCCTTTTGGATTTGCTGTTGCCAAGACTTTTACTCTTGCATCAAACCTGTAATGCAGTCCAGCTTTGTCATAAGTCACAAACCCTTTTTCCATTGCATTGTACAGTCCTGCCCTTGATTCTTCTTTCATAAGGTTTAATTCGTCTATGCAGCATATTCCTCCATCTGCCAAAGGCAATAATCCCTTCAAGACTTCTCTTCCTCTTACTGTGACAACAAGGCCAGCTCCAGAAGTTCCAGAGCCAAGGCCAAAAGAAGAAATCGGGCTTAGATTAAAAGCGCTTCTTAAGATATCTGTCTTGCCTGTTCCAGGATCCCCTAATAATAAGATATGCACAGGCTGCGCTGCAAACAATTGTATTGCGGCTGCTTTTTTAACAGTTTCCATGTCTGTTATATTTGGCGCAATCAGGCTTGATATCTTTTCAAAAGCCTCTTCTGAAAATCTCTTGAAAAGCTTTCCTTCATGAGCTTTCCTTATCTCATCATTAACTTCAGTTGCATCGACTTCGTCTGTTTTTGGTTTTATTTGGACAAACTCAACAGAACCAGCCAGTGATGTCTCAATCTTTTCTATTTCCAGAGATATCTTCTTGTCTTTGAGAAGCTGTTTCACTAGTTTTATTCTTTTTGAACTTATTACATTATCTAAAGAGCCAAGTAAATCCTTTTGCTCTTTTTTAAGCAATTTGATTCTTGAAAAAATACCCATAACTACTTCAAAATGTTCATTTAATATAAATTTTTCGTAGGAATATTTATATAATAAACTAACAATAACTACAAAAATGGAATATGTTGTCAGAAAAGATATATTGAGCATCCTCAGGAAAGCAATCCAATTTACAAAAAAAGAGGAGATTCCTGCTTTGGATGAGCTTTCAAACCATACAATACATGATGCCTCTATTTTCCAGGACAAGGATTCTATAAAGATAGCAGTTATAATATACGCTCTTTCAAAGATTATCCACAGGAGCGAAGGAAAGACAGATGAATGGGACAAGGCAAGGAAAGAAGTCATGACTGATCTTCTTGAAGCAAGGTTCTATCTAGAGAAAAGCCAGGATGACAAATATAGGGAAGTTCTTAAGAATGTTCTTGACCATATTGGAAAGATTGACAGTAATCTCAAACTGTATGTGGATGATGTACTTGATAAGGCAAAGATAGTAAAAGGAAGCAAATTGTATGAGCATGGAGTTTCAATTGAAAGGGCAGCAGAGATACTTGAAGTATCCCAATGGGAATTGATGAGTTATTTAGGGAAAACAAAGATAATTGATGCGTATAAAGAAGGGGTTCTTCCAGTTGCCAAAAGGCTAATTTATGCAAAAAAAATATTTGGTTTAACATGAAATCAATAATATTTGATACAGGGCCAATTATAAGCTTGGTTACAAACAACCTGCTTTGGATACTTAAGCCTTTGAAAGAGAAGTTCAAAGGGGATTTCTATATAACACCTGCTGTCAAGAAAGAGCTTATTGACAAGGCATTGTCAACAAAAAGATTTGAATTTGAGGCTTTGCAGATATCCCAATTGATAAATGAAGGGACTCTTAAGATAATAGAAACCAGCCAGATGCGCATATTGTCAAAAAAGCTTATTGACATGGCAAATACATCATTTAAAGCAAAAGGAAGCTGGATAAAGATAGTGTCTGAAGCAGAAGTAGAGGTATTGGCAGCAGATGCTATTCTAAATGCAGATGCAGCTGTGATAGATGAAAGGACAGTAAGGCTTTTGCTTGAAAATTCTCCTAATTTAACTAATCTTATGGAAGAAAGGCTGCACTGCAAAGTACAGCCAAATAAGGACAATATAAAAGAATTCAAAAAACAGCTGGAGAATGTCCAGATAATAAGGTCAACAGAGCTAATAGTTGTTGCCTATAAATTAGGCATTCTTAATAACCTATTGATAGATAAATCTGAGCTAGTTAAAGACCCTAGAAAGACTCTTCTTGATGCTGCACTATGGGCTGTAAAGGTAAGGGGATGCAGCATATCCAGTGATGAAATAAGGGAAATCATCCGTTTGGAGATTAAATAAAGCAAATATTTATATATGGATATATGATTTTCATGAATGGGGTGTTAGTTCAACACTTTAAGACCAATTAATCCTAATCAGAGGTGGAAATATGGCTGAATATGAAGGAAGATGCATGAAATGCAAGAAGCAAGTTGTAATAAAGGATGCAAAAGTAGTAGTTATGAAAAATGGTATGAAAGCTGCAAAGGGAGTTTGCCCTAAATGCGGAACAAATGTTTTTAGAATCCTAGGAAAAGCATAAAACCGCTTTTCTTTTTATTTTATTTTTCATTTAAAAGTATATAACAAAATTTAAATACTAAACTATTTATTAGTAATTAAGAGGTGTATTTTCTGTGGTTGATTTAAAAAAGCTAAAAAAAGGAAACTATGTTGTTTGGGAGAATGAACCGTGTATTATCAAGGATTTGCAGTTCGTTGTATATTCAACTCATTCGCATACAAAAGCCAAGATTGAGCTGCAAGGCCTTTTTTCAGGAAAGATTATCTCAACCAGCCTTCCTTTGCATGAGCAGCTGCAGGAAGCAGACATCATAAGGAAATGCGCTACAGTTATTTCTAAAACAGATGACAAGATTCAGATAATGGATGCAGTGACATTTGAGACAATAGATGCAGATATTGATAATGAGCTGTTTGAGCAGGCAACAGAGAATGATCAAGTAACATACATTCATTTCGGCAATACCTCAAAGATTCTAGAGATTAGGAAGCGGTAATAAAGTAGCTAAACCTAAGATTTGCTTGCAAATATGAGGGATTGAACTAAAATGGTTCAATAACTTTTTATATTAAATTCCTTTTTCTTAGATTGATGATTAAGGGGCAGGTCATTTCAGGGGAGTTTGGCAAGATACTTATCAGGCAGAAGTCTGACAATAGCCTAGAGATAGGAGAATTGTTGGTTGCTGATGCAGGTGAAAATAAGGTATTCTTGCAAGTATTCAGCCTGCTATATGGCTCGCAGATATCAGACAAAAACCTGGAATTGATATCTGGGTTAAAGCTTGAAGAGGACAATGATTTGGAATTTATGGAGCCCCATCTAAGGAATTATATATTAGCATACCTAAAGCCATTGGTTGTTACAGATAAAAAAGGATTAAAGCTGTGCAAGACACTTCCTTCTTTTTTTTCCTCTGTGAGAGAAGTTTCTCCAGATGACTTGAGATTCCTTGATTCCCCTAAAAATCCATTATTTATAGGAAATATAAGGAGCGGCTCAAAAACATTGGATGTGCCTATCAATCTTGATGGAAAAAAGGTATTTTCCCACCATATACTTATTCCTGGAACAACTGGAAGAGGAAAATCAGTGCTGCTGAAGAACATGCTTTGGGATGTCATGGACAAGGATTATTGCGGAATACTTGTTCTAGACCCTCATGATGAATATTATGGAAGGAATGAACTTGGCTTGAAAGACCATAGTTCTGGAAAGCTTGTTTATTACACTTCAAATAATCCCCCTCCTGGCTGCAAAAGCTTGAAGATAAATCTGAAAATCATAAAGCCAGGCCATTTCAATGGAGTCGTTGATTTTTCTGATCCTCAGAAACAGTTGATGAACATGTATTTCAAATTTTTTGGAAGCAAATGGATTGAAGCAATCATTTTAGAGAAAAAGCTTGATGTTATATTCAGGGAGGATACATTATCTGTTGTAAAAAGAAGGCTGCTTTATCTGCTTGATTTGGAATTTAGCCAAAACCAGCTGAGATGCGATGGGATTTTTGATTTGTTTTCAGGTGAAACAACAATAAAAGATATTTGTTCTGAATTAGAGGATGCAAAAACAGTGATTATAGACACATCTAACTTCCCATCTGCTGTTGAGCTGCTTATTGGAAGCCTTGCTGCAAATGAGGTATTTGACCATTATAAAAGATACAAGATAAATGGGATGCTGAAAGACAAGCCAGTAATCTCAATTGTATTAGAAGAAGCTCCAAGAGTGCTTGGAAAAGAAGTGTTGGAAAAAGGCTCTAATATCTTTGCAACAATAGCAAGAGAAGGAAGAAAATTCCAGGTTGGTTTGACTGCAATAACACAGCTGCCTTCTCTTATCCCAAGAGAGATTCTCGCAAATATGAACACAAAGATAATTCTAGGAATTGAGATGAAGCCAGAAAGACAGGCAATCATTGATTCTGCTTCCCAGGATCTGTCAGAAGATGACAGGAACATTGCTTCGCTTGACAAAGGAGAGGCTATCATAAGCTCTAATTTCACCAAGTTCGCAACACCTATTTCTATACCTTTTTTTGATGAAGTTGTTAAAAATCCAAGGCAGGAGACAAAACAGGATTTTTCTGGAATAGACCTCTCGTAAGTTAAAAGAAAGTTTTATATACCTCTGCGAGATAATTTATTAAAATGGGAATTGGTTCAAGTGTTGATAAGCTGGTTAAAATTGAAAAAGTTTTCAAAAAAGGGTTAGATGAGGAAATAAAATTTCTAGAAGATATCCATGCAGAAATAATAACTGGATTGAAACAAGTAAGAGCAGTTTTATCTCAGACAAGATTTGAAAGCCTGTCTGATGAAAACAAAGATAATACACTGGATTTGGCAAATCAGGCCATTGTCTCTTTTTCATCAAGCCTCAACCCATTAGTAGAGCAATTTGATGGAAGATTTCTTAAACTGCAAGAGCATGTTAAGGTTCTTAAAAAAGCATTATATGGGCTTAAGGATACTTTAAGTGTATACAATTCTTCCAAAAAAGCTGTTATTGATTTTGACAGCAACATAGCATATGAATTTGAAGTGACCCTGCTAAGGGATTTGGAGCAGCATATTGCCCTCAATAAAAAGATTATAAAAGAATTAAGCTGATTCTAAAAGTTTATATACTATTATTTTGTATTACCAATCATAATGGTAGTTAAATATGATCTTGAAAGGCTTACTGACACAGAAGCAGGCTTGTTAAAAAATTTCCAGGAGCAGATAGATACTTTATTCAGGCATGAGCGTTATGTCTTCAGACTTGTAAGAAGATTGAAGCGATTAAGGAATATGATAGTTGGTGGCAATGAAAAAGACATTAGTTCTGCTTTTAATGAAATTGAAAATATTATCAAGGCTCTTAAGAGCGAAGTTCTGCAGAAATTTGACATCTTAAAGCCAAAAGAGGGGAACATTGCTGAAGCAGAGCAGATTATAGACTATGAAAGAAAAAAAAATCAAGCAATGATTGACATAAAAGCATTCCTCCAGAATGCATATAACCAAGTTCTTGAAAAAGAAAGTGAATTGAAACAAAAAGAGACCATCGCTGGAAAGAAGATGCGCAGGGCTTTGCACAGATTAAGAGAAGAGATTGAAGAAGAAGGAAGGGGCCTGAAAATAAATGAACAGGTATTTCTTTTGATAGAGAAGCTGCATGAATTCAAAGAATCACTATACCATCTGATAGCATATGAATATCAGCTTCTTGATGATATTGTAACTACATTCAAAAGCAGCCAGCCAAAAGCAGAAAAGGCTGAAAAATTTGAAGATACTGAAAGGAAATTAAGGGTCCTGATAGCAAGTATTAAAAGCCATCTGAGGACAGAAAAGGCTGAAGTTTACAAACCATTGATGGAAGTGATAGGCAAGGAATTAAGCGGCGCAGAAACATTCTATAAGCTGCAGGAAAGGAAAGACGGCAAGCTAATATCCTTAGAAGATGTAAAATCAGATATCTACACAATGACAGATACAACTGAGATATTTGAGTACATTTCTGCTTTGAAAGCAAACAAGGAGCTTATTGAAGAATCTGCATGGCCCCATATCCAGAAATATTATATCCTTGCCAAAGAGATTATGGATAAAGTAAAAAAAGAATCTATCCTAGACCCTCTGACTGGCTTGTTCACAAGAAGGTTGATGTGGGCCCAATTAGACAACTTGACTTTCAGCAATATAAAAAAGCCAGATTCTTTTTCTATAATACTGATAGATATTGATCATTTCAAAAATATCAATGACACATTAGGCCATCAGGCAGGAGACGCTGTTCTTGCAAAAATGGCAAGGCTGATAAGGTCTCGTTTAAGAAGCAGCGATATAGCTTGTAGATATGGCGGTGAAGAATTTGTTGTCATACTGCCAAGGATTAAAGCAGCAGATGCTTATGCAAAAGCAGAGGAGATAAGGAAAGCAGTTGAATCTTATGAGTTTGAGCTTAAAGACAGGAGGCATTTGACTATCAGCGCAGGTGTTGCCAGCTATGATGGAAAAGTAACCAAAGAAGACCTAATAAGATTTGCAGATGAAAAGCTTTACAGGGCAAAGGCAACTGGCAGGAATAAGGTCATTTTGTAATAAAAAAGTTTTGTAACTTAGCAGTAGTTAAAAAACGAAAGCTTTATATACTAGTGGCTGTTAAGATAATATACAATGGGATTAGTTGACAGGCTCCAAAGCAACGGAATTAGTAATGCAACATTATCTTTAGCAGTCAAAGAAACCCATAGTGTGTTGGACTTCTATTTAAAATCAGCAGAATTGGATCTCTATTTAAAATCAAAAGGACTTCAAGAATATGAAGGAAGCTTTCTTCATGGTCCTGTAACTCCTACACAAAATCCTGGCTCAGATAATCCTGTATATGAACCGCTTGTCAGAAAATTAGTTTCAGAAAGATACATGCCCATATCTGAAGCAGATGCAAAAAAAATTATCCATGGAGCCCAAAAGAAAATCGATGAACTTGAAGCAGCAAATATAGCTGTTCCTAAGAAGAATAAGAAAAGGTTTTATTTGCCTAAGCCAAAGCAATAAAAATTTAAATAAGCTTGATTGTTTCTAGTATACTTAGAAGATTTTTATTTTTTAGAAATATCATTAAAATAAAGGTGTTTTAAAATGGCTGATGCATATGAAATAGTTGAATCTTGCTTTGAGCTGGTAAGGCAAAGCGCAGTATCAGCTTCAAAATCAGGAGGCAGCCCGATGATGAGGATGCATTCAGTATTTGGTGCATTCAATAATCTGCTTGCAGCTATCAAGAAGCTGGAAAAGATATCTCCTCACGTGGCAAAGGACTTGGAAAAAAGGACACTGGATTTCATAGTGGCATTGAAAAGGTCAATCAGCAGGGGAGAGCAAAAACCAGAAGCAGAAGTAATTATGTGGGTTGCTAGAATGAAGCAGCGTTTAGGCGTGCCTGTTGGAGATCGTGCTTAAAAATGAAATTTGCGCATTTGGCAGATTGCCACATAGGTTCTTGGCGTGATCCAAAGCTTAAGGATGTAACAACAGAAGCATTCAAAAAAGCAATGGACCTTTGCGTAGACAGGAATGTAGACTTTATTCTAATATCAGGCGATTTGTTCAATACGTCTATACCTTCAGTGGACAGCCTGAAAGAAACAGTTAATAAGCTCAAGGAATTAAAAGACAGGAATATCCCAATATACCTTATAGCTGGAAGCCATGATTTCTCTCCATCAGGAAAGACAATGATCGATGTCCTTGAAAAAGCAGGGCTTTTCATAAATGTTGCAAAAGGAAAGATTGTTGACAATAAACTAAAGCTTAATTTTGTGATAGATAAAAAAACAGGTGCAAAAATAACAGGCATGCTTGGCAAAAAAGGGAGCCTTGAAAAAGAATACTACCAGAGCCTGTCAAAAGAGCATCTTGAATCAGAGCCAGGATATAAGATATTCTTGTTCCATTCAGCTTTGACAGAATTCAAGCCAGAAGAGCTTAAGGATATTGAATCGCACCCATTGTCTTTATTGCCAAAAAACTTCAATTACTATGCAGGAGGCCATGTACATTATCTGTTTAATAAGAAAGAAGATGGTTATGGATTAATAGCATTTCCAGGCCCATTGTTCCCAAACAATTTTAAGGAATTAGAGGACCTTGAAAGAGGCGGGCTTTACATTGTTGAAGCAGACGAGAATGAAACAAGAATAGAATATGAACCAGTGCAAATCCACAATACATTCAAAATCTATATTGATGCAAACAACAAAACAACTGCGCAGATAGAAGAAGAGATTAACCAAAAGATTAAAGCAAAAGAATTCAATAACACAATCGTCACCTTAAGGATTGAAGGAACTTTGCTTTCAGGAAAGCCCTCTGATATTGATTTTAATGAGATATTTGAAAAACTATACAACAAATCAGCATATTTTGTTATGAAAAACATAAACAAGCTTACTACAAAAGAGTTCGAGGAGATAAAAGTTGAAACAGGCTCTGTTGAGAGTGTTGAGTCAAGGCTTGTGAAAGAGCATCTTGGCCAGATAAAAATAACTGGCCTAACTCCAGAAAGAGAAGAAAGATTAATCAAGGATTTGATGCATGTTCTTTCAAGAGAAAAAGAAGAAGGTGAAACAGCTTCTGGTTTTGAAAACAGGATCAAAGAAGAAGTCAGGAATGTTATTGGTTTGGATTAATAATTATCGCTTTTTCTTTTTGCCTTTTAAAAACCACTCATAGATTCCATAAGCCCAGCTTAAAGTGTAAATAACACTTAAAAAGAATAATCCCCACTGTTTGTTTATGACAGTTGTTATAAAAAAGAAAGGCTGTGAAAGTAAACCTAAGACAAAACCCCATTTACTCTTTTTTGCTACTAAGATTATTGCGCTTATTCCAAAGACAGCAATTCCAATCTGCGCAATTGTATCAAGCATCATTTTATCAGATCCTCCATTATTTTGTTGACAGCAGCAGGGTCTGCCTGCCCTTTTGTCTTTTTCATTACCATTCCTATCAGGAACTGCATTGACTTTTTCTCTCCTTTTTTGTAATCTTCAGCAGCTTTTGGGTTTTCCTTGATAGCTTCTTTGCAGAATCTCTCTATCTGCTTTGCATCTATTATCTTCTTGATGCCCATCTTTGCAACATAATCCTTTGGAGAGAAAGGCTTCTGGATAAGCTCTTCAAGGATCTTTTTAGCGACAGCATCTGTTATGATCTTTTTCTCAACCATCTCCAGCAGTTCAATCAGATGCTTCTCATCCATTATTAAATCCTTCATCTCTTTTTTGTTGTAATTAAGAACTCTCATTAATTCCCTTCTCAGCCATCTTGCTGCCAAGACAGGGTCAACTTCTTCAGCAACCTTCTCAAACAATTCTGCTAATAATCTTTCAGCTGCAATTATCCTTGCATCCTCTTCAGAAATCTTGAATTCCTTTACATATCTTATTGCTTTTTCCTGCGCTAATTCAGGCATTGAAGCAGAAACTTCTTTTACCCATTCTTTGGATATCTCAGTTTTTACTAAATCAGGGTCAATGATATAGCCGTATTCTTCTTCAACTTCCTTTTTCCTCATTGAGATTGTGATTCCAACTTCAGCATCCCATGCTCTTGTTTCCTGAACAATCTTGCCTTTTTCCTGTTTCTGCCTTTCAACCTCGTACTTCAAGGCCCTTTCAATCTCTTTGAAGCCAGTGATGTTCTTTATCTCAACTCTAATGTATTTTGTTTCCTTTATGCTGATATTGGCATCTGCCTTTATTACGCATCTATTGACATCAAATATCCCCAAATAATTGATGATTGTGATCAGCTGCTTCATGAATTCTCTTGCTTCTTCAGGGCTTTCAAAGTCAGGCTCTGTAACAACTTCAACAAGCGGGTCTCCGCTTCTGTTATAATCAACAAGCACATAGCTGCTCCCCATCATTCCAGCAGGATGCACTAGAGCAGCAGGGTCTTCTTCCAAGTGCACTCTTCTTATCCCGATTGTTTTTCCGCTTCCTAACCTTAACCTTCCTTCTGTTCCAAGAGGGATTTCATACTGTGTAATCTGGTAATTCTTTGCCATGTCTGGATAGAAATATGATTTTCTTGAGAAGATTAATTCAGGATTTATCTTACAGCCTAATGCAAGGCAAAGCCTCAAGGCGTATTCAACTGCCTTTTTGTTCAGGACAGGTTTGCTTCCAGGCATCCCCAAACAAACTTCGCATGTCCTTGTGTTTGGCTCATCATTGCCGTATGTTGCGCATCCGCAAAACAGCTTGCTGTCAGTAGCTAGCTCTACATGAATCTCAAGCCCGATAACAACATCTGATGTGAATTCCTTCATTCTATCCTTCTCCTAATATAATAGAATAATGTATAAGCAATAGAGAGTATTGCATACACAGGTATCACGAACATTGCTAGCGCAAAAAACAAAGGCTCTTCAAAACCAAATAAATCGCTGATGAAATTATGCAGCAATACAAATGCAATCATTGCAATGACCATTGCTAAAATCCTGTTTCCGCTCAATAAAAAATATCTTTCAAAGCTTAGTTTTATTTTGAGGTTCATTTTTTTATTTTCCTTCCAAAGCGCTTCCTAATCCTATCAATGTTTTTTCATCAAAGTGATCTCCGATAATCATAAGTCCAACTGGAAGTTCTTTTTCAAAACCAACAGGAACATTCAAGTGAGGAATGCCAGCCAGATTAGGGCCTACAGTCAAGTTATCCATATTATAATGGTCAACTACCTTGAACTTGTCAATCTCGTCAAATCTTGGCGGCAAGACAGAGACAGTTGGGCAGACCAGAGCATCAAATTCCTTGAATGCCTTTTTGTACTCTTGTATGATTTTTGCTCTTACAGCAGCTGCTTTCATGTAATAAGCATCCCTATATCCAGCCATTCTTGCGAAAGTTCCAAGCATGATTCTTCTTTTTGCTTCCTGCCCTAGATTTTTGCTTCTAACTTTTGTGAAATAATCATTAAACCCCCCTTCAAGTTTTTCGTGCTTGCCATACCGCATTCCGCAATATTTTGCTAAATTAGTTGAAGCCTCAGAAGTTGATAACAAATAATATGTTGGAATTCCATATTTTATTGCAGTTGGGACTGAAATCTCTTTGCATTCTACACCTAAACCTTCCAGTGCAGTTATTGCATTCCTGCAGTGCCTGGTAACTTCTTCATTGCTTGCAGCAAATCCTTCTTTTATTATTCCAACTTTCATCCCAGAAACATCTGCTCCAACATGCTTTGTGTATTCATCAACTGGCTTGTCTGAGCAGGTTGATTCATTTTCATCAAATCCAGATATTACTTCCATCATCAATGCAATGTCTTCTGCATATTTTCCCATTGGCCCTATTTTATCCAGGCTGTTTGAATAATCAAGCAAACCATATCTTGAAACCCTGCCATATGTTGGGCATAATCCAAAAACACCGCAGAAGCTTGCCGGGTTTACAATGCTGCCTCCAGTAGATTCTCCTAAGCTTATATGGGGGAAATGAACTTTCTGGCTTATTCCTCCTGAGCCTCCTGAACTTCCTCCAGTGCTTCTATGCTTGTCAAAAGGGTTTAATGGCTTTTCAAACCCAATCCCTACATTGACAGAAAATGCGCCAAAGCCAAACTCATCCTGCGAGGTTTTACCGATTATTATCCCTCCTTCTTTCTTTATTCTTGCGGCAACAGTTGCATCAAATGTTGGCTTGTATCCTTGAAGGATCCTGCTTCCAGCAGTTGTCTCAATTCCTTTTAAGCAGATAGCATCTTTTAATGTGACTGGCAAGCCTGCTAATTTTCCAGCTGGATTTTTTGCAATACTTTTTGCCTGCTCAATTGCCTCTTTTTCAGAAATAACAGTAAGATAATGGTACTCTTTGTTTATTTTTTTGACTTCTTCAAGAATTTTTTTCGTATGCTCAACTACATCAATGTCTCCGTTCCTTATCTGCGTTACAAAATCAGATGCTTTCATATCGCCTTTGGCCCCTTGAAATAGCCGTCTTTCTTATGCTCGGTGTTTGCAAGCGCTTCTTCCTGGCTCAGGCTTTCTTCAACCAAGTCGTCCCTTAATCTGTTCTTCAGCTCAATAGAATGGAAAGCCCCTTCAAGCCCTTTTGTATCGACTTTCTCTATCACAGAAAATGATTTTAGAATTTCCTTGAAATCCTCTACAAATTTCTTGACTTCAGCTTCAGTTAATTCAAGCCTTGCCAATGATGCAACATTCTTGATAAGCTCTTTATCAACTTTCATATTGCCCATCTTTTGCTCCACCTAAATACCTGTTTGTATGTCTTGACTTGACTTCTGAAACAGGAAATCTTTTTTTATTGCTTTCAATAACCCCATGGATAGCCTTGTCCAAATTAACATTGCATCCATTTGCAAGAAGTGCCAAAAACCAATAAATGTCTCCAATATGATCCTCCACTTCTTCTTTGTTGTCAATCAAAGCTTTTCTTAATTTAGCAATATCCTGCTCCCACTTTATAATATTCCTTAATTCTCCTACTTCTTCAACCATTCCAAGAAGCAGGTCTTTGGGATTATAAAACTGGTCCCAATCCCTTTCTTTAGAAAAATCATTTATCCTTTTTTGAAACTCATTCATACGTCAAAGAAGTCCTAGTTTATTTATATAGTTTTTGCTTTGAAAAAAGCACAAACCCGAGAACGAAGTGAACATGGTTTTCTCTCTTTACCGAATATGCTTTAAGATATCACGCAAAGTATTAACATTGTAATCAACAACTTCTTGTATCTGCCTTAAATGAGGTTTTACTGCAAAACTCTTGAGCTCCTTTATCATCCAGTAATCATTTATGTCATCCCCTCCAATTGCAATACAATCCTCCTTGCTAACTTTTTCCTGCTTTATAATCTTCCGTATAAAATGAACTTTTCCTTCTCCTCGCCTGTAAGCTTCATGAGTTTTTATATCTACAAAATATCCTTCTTTGTCAAAAACAAATTCGTGGCCAGAATAGACTTCGTCTATTCCCAAATCCACTTTGACTAATTCTGCTAAAATACTGATAGCTCCGGTTACAAGGATTACCTTAAATCCCTTTTCTTTTAAACCTCGTATTAGCTCTCTGGCGCCAGGCATTAATTTATAATCTTCAAGCTCTTCAATAAACTGCTGTTTTGTTGCTTTATTTTCTCTCCAAATTCTTGCCAGCTCTCTTCTCCATTCCTCAAATCCAACCTTGCCTTCGGCATATAATTTATCATATTCATCACTGAGTTCTTTCGCTCCAAACTTTGTCTTGATGTGGTCCCAGGCAGCATTTTCAATTAAAGTTCCTTCTAAATCAATAAAAGCTATTTTCATAGGAAAATGAATAAAAATAGAAATATAAAAAATTATCTTTATTTAATTCAATCCAGTGCACTTCATCTGTTTATGGCTGCAGGATTTGCATGCATACAAATCATACTTTGAATTCCCGCTGTCCATTACTCCTGTCTTGACCATTTCTTTTCCGCATTTTTCGCATATTTCAGCGCGTGGTTGTTTTCTCATCTCACTTCACCTTTTTCTTTATTCCTTCAATCTTTAGATGGAGCTCTTTCATCTGCTCTTCCTCAATAAATGTAGGGCAGCCATCCATAGGGCATTCTGCTGCTTTGTTCTTAGGGAATGCAAGCACTTCTCTGATGTCATGCAGTCCGCAAAGCAAAGCGCATACTCTGTCAAGCCCAAAAGCTATTCCTCCGTGAGGAGGCGCTCCATATCTAAAAGAATCCAATAAAAATCCAAACCTCTGCTCAGCTTGCTCATAAGTCATCCCTATTATCTTTAAAACTCTTTCTTGAAGGTCTTTTCTGTGGATTCTTATGCTTCCTCCGCCAAGCTCAACTCCGTTAAGAGCAAGATCATAAAGTTTACCAGTTACTTTTCCAGGGTCTTTTTCCAGATATTCCAGGCATTCTTCATGAGGCATTGAGAATATGTGGTGCATAGGATCCCATCTTCCTGCATCCTCATCAAATTCAAACAATGGAAATCTTGTTACCCATACAAATTTGAATTCCCCTTCTTTGATTAATTTCAAATCCCTTCCTAATTTTAATCTTAGTTTGCACAAAATCTCTGCAACCTTCTTGGGCTTGTCTGCAATAAACATGAGCACGCTGCCTTTCTTTGCCTTTGTCCTTTCAAGAATCTTTTTCTGCACTTCAGGAGAAAAGAACTTAACAATACTTCCCTCAAATCCCTTGTCAGTCAGTTTCATCCATGCCATTCCCTTTGCTCCTTCTTTTGTGCAGAAATCAATATAATTGTCTAAGTCCCCTCTTGAAAAGTCAGCTTCAGGATTTACGCATTTTACCTGCTCTGCTTTCTTGAAAACCTCAAAACCAGATTCCTTTGCAATGTCAGTTATATCAATCAGCTCAAGTCCAAACCTCATATCGGGCTTGTCGCTTCCAAATCTTGACATTGCCCCCTCATAAGACAACCTTGGGAATGGTGTTTTTATATCAACCCCGATTGCCTTTTTCCAGATGTTCTTGATCAAACCTTCTGATAAATCATGGATATCTTCTTCTGTGATAAAGCTCATCTCAATATCTATCTGTGTGAATTCAGGCTGCCTGTCTGCTCTCAAATCTTCATCTCGCAGGCATCTTGCCAGCTGGAAATACCTGTCCATTCCAGAAACCATCAATATCTGCTTGTACAGCTGCGGGCTTTGTGGAAGTGAATAAAACTTTCCAGGATTTACCCTGCTTGGCACAACATAATCCCTTGCTCCTTCTGGAGTTGCCCTTATCAGCAGAGGAGTTTCAATCTCTAAAAATCCCTCGCTGCTTAGATATTCTCTTGCAGCTTGTGCAGCTTTATGCCTTATTGTAAGCCTGTTTTGCATAACAGGTCTTCTCAAATCAAGATATCTGTATTTTAGCCTCATCTCCTCTCCTGCTTCAACCCTGTCATCTATCTCTAAAGGAGGAGTTTCAGCTTTATTGAATATATCAATCTTAGAAACCTCAACCTCTATGCTTCCTGTCTTAAGCTTAGGATTCTCCATCCCTTTTTTTCTTGCAACTACATTTCCTTCAACAGAAATAACATCTTCTCTTCTTAGCTTTTCAGCCAATGAAAATGATTCTTTTTCTTGAGGGTCAAAAACTACCTGTGTAAGCCCATATCTATCTCTTAGATCAACAAATATCAGCCCGCCATGGTCTCTTCTGCTGTTTACCCATCCGCAAAGCTTTACTTTCTTGCTTATGTTCTTTGTTCCCAAATCTCCGCACGTGTGTGTTCTTAACATAATGGACTAAAAAGATAATACTCCATATATAAATATTACTGTAGAATAAGTTAACCTGCAAGAATCACTTCTAATTCAAAAAGAATGTCTTCTTTTTGCTTAGGAACTACTTTTTTAAAGACAAGCCCTTTATTTTCAGTTGTAGAAATATTCAAACAGGTTAATAATTCATTTAGCCTGGAAGTATTTTCAGGCCATCCATTCTTGATTATGAACTCTTTAATCTTCCTAGCTAATGTTTTTCTGATATCCTTTGAAAACCATTTGCTGTCTTTTTCAGAAAATTTGAAAGGATATCCGAATGAGCTAAGTCTCTTATGCAAATCCTCCCAATTCAATGCCTCTTCCATAAATGAGCATCCTATCTTAGTAAACAAATGCGTATAGTCATAAGTATTGTCTTGAAGATAATTGATTCCAATCTCTTTTGCCTTATTCTCCCACTTGCCGAATTTATAAGCGCCTTGGAGATAGCTCTCCATTTCTTTAGCTGCTTCTGCATTATCCATAGCAATCAGCCCACACATGCCTTATTTATATTTTTCTAAAATCCACAAATCTTATAAATCACAGATTATATTGAGAAAAACATCATAAGTAAATTTTAACAAAGTCAAAGTGAGGCTATTTTAGCCTCTAATTCAAGAAGAATTCTTTCTTTTGGTTTATGTATCTCTTTTTTGAATATGACTCCTTTTCTTTCTATCGCAGAAATATTAAGTCCCTGTCTCAGCAGGCGGCTTAATGTCTTTTTATCATTGCTATCTGCAGGAAGCCCCATGGCGCTTATTAGCCTAATAATCTCTTTAGCAAGAGTTTTTAGCACATCCTTATTAGCATCAAACCAGGCACCAGTAAATTTTTCAGAGAACTGAAAAGGATCCCTGACGCTATCATATCTACGCTCTAAGTCCCTCCAGCCTTGCGCGCCTTCTATGAATGAACAGCCTATTTTGACATATAAAAGTGTATAATTATAAGCGCTGCTTTGTAGATACTTCTTTGCTATTTCCCTGGCTTTATTATCCCACCTTCCTGATTTATACGCTCCTTTGATATAATCCTGCATCTCTTTTATGGATTCATTATCTGCGCTCATGCAATCTGATATGAGTGGAGAGTTTTAATATTTTTCTAAAATCCACAAATCTTATAAATTGCCGAACAATAACCAGAACTATGTTCAAAATAATTGCAAAACAAGGGCAAGCAAGGACAGGCATTCTTAAGACAGCACACGGAGAAGTTGAGACACCTTTCTTCATGCCTGTTGCAACAAAAACAGCTGTCAAATATCTTGACCCAAAAGATTTGGAAGAGATAGGGATAAAAGTTATCATCTCAAATGCTTTTGTCCTGTCGCTAAGGCCTGGACTGGATGTTATAAAAAAAGCAGGCGGCATCCACAAATTCATGAATTTCCACAATGCAATATTCACAGATTCAGGAGGTTTCCAGAAAATCAAGGAATCTTTTTATCTAAAAAGCGAAGACCATGGGCTTCATCTTAAGTCTCCTTTTGACGGAAAAAAATTAGTCCTTACTCCAGAAAGAATGATGCATATCCAAAACACATTATGCTCAGATGTCGCAATGGTTATTGATGAGATGCCTTTGCATCATCAGTCAAGAAAAGAGATTGAGCTAGCAGTAAAAAGGACCCACAGATGGGCAGAAGAATGTCTTAAATATCATAAGAACAAAAAGCAATTATTGTTTGGCATTGCGCAAGGAGGATTATATCCTGATTTAAGAGAAACAAGCGCAAAATTCATAGGCTCATTGCCTTTTGATGGGTTTGCATTCGGCGGATTGGCGATTGGAGAACCTGAGAAGAAAACTTACGAGATGATTAATTCTCAAGTAAAGCATTTCCCAGAGAACAAGCCCAGGTATCTTATGGGAGTTGGCACGCCAGTCCAATTGATAAATGCTATAAATGCAGGAGCAGACTGCTTTGACTCAACATTTCCTACGCAGAATGCAAGGCATAATTCCTTATTCACATCAAAAGGAAAAATCAGCATAAAGAATGCAAAGTATGCAAAAGACCTGAAGCCTCTTGACAAGAACTGCAGCTGTTATGTATGCAGGAATTACACAAGAGCCCATATCCGCCATCTTATGAAGATGGGAGAGCCAAATGGATTGAGGTACTGCACTTATCATAACATCTATTTCATAAACAACCTGATGAAAGAGATAAGGAAAGCAATAAAAGAAAAAAGATTTAGTAAATTCAGGAAAGAATTCTTAAAGAAGTATAAATAAACTCAAGCAAATCTGGCCAATAGTATCAAAGAAGCTATCGCCATCCCTATTCCAGCTATTTCTACAGCAGATATTTTCTCCTTGAAGTAAAACACGCTGACTAATGTCAGGCAGACAACTATGCTTACTGAATATAAGACTCCCAAAGTTGAAAGTTTTGCTTTTCTCATGACAAAAAACCAGCCAAACGCAGTTGCTCCGTAAATCAATGCTCCAAGAACAAGCCATTTCCATCCTGAAAAAGCAGACTGCAGAGAGGCGTGTTTTATGAATGCGTCTGCGATTACTGTAATTATGCTTAATCCTATTCCAATAAGAAATGCTATCAATATTTTATCTATCATTTCTTCAGCATCACAGCAATCGCCTTTCCAAATTCTTTTGCAGCAGCAGGACCATTTCCAGTTATCAGCTTTCCATCAACAACAACTGGTTTGTCAACAAAAGTTGCTCCAGCTGATTCAATGTCATCTATTCCACTTTTATCAAGTGGGCTATTCCAGACAGTTGCATTCTTTCCTTCCAAAACCCCTGCTTTTGCCAATATTATAGGAGCAATGCATATTGCAGCAACTACTTTTCCTTTTGCCTGCGCTTCTCTTAGCAAATCAAGGACTTCTGTATAATTTCCTAGCTCAGGAGCGCCAGGCCCTCCAATAACAGCAATTGCCTTGTAATCGCTCACATTTGCATCCCTAACAGCAAGATCAGGCTTTACCTTGCTTCCATCTTTTCCAACTGCAATATCAGTTGTTATAGAAGCAACTTTTACTTTTAATCCAGCTTTCTCAAGCTCGGCTCTTGTATCCTTATACTCAATCTGCTGGAAATC
>Ga0315289_10004358_pt1 | contig 21111 bp, 21 predicted proteins | sample YL17G11_40_MG_FD_203452 | JGI IMG/M metagenome (GOLD analysis project Ga0315289, IMG submission 203452) | Sediment microbial communities from Yellowstone Lake, YNP, Wyoming, USA - YL17G11_40 | ecosystem: Environmental > Aquatic > Freshwater > Lake > Sediment | place: USA: Wyoming | collected... | reverse complement strand
GCTCTAAGACATGTTCTATTTCGTCAGATTTTTGTAAAGCAATGATAAACCGCGGGGAAATGAGATCGATTTTTCTTCTTTTTAATTCTTTCCCTGCTTCGCCTAAAATGAACCCAGTGGTATCAACGATGATCATCTCAGCTTTATATGAGGGGGCTTTCTCCACCATCCTTTTTGTCCCTTTTAGATGGACCGGGAAATGCCCTTCGGGTGTGGTAGAACCGACAAAGAAGATTTCCGGCGGTGATAATACGATTTCCCAATTTGGATCCGATTTGAATACAGAAAGACCGATTGTGGTGGGTGGGCCAAGAAAGGATTGTCCAATGTCTGCATCAATAAGAGCAACCTTTAATCCTCGTTTGCAAAGATTGAAGATTAAGAATTTTGCAAGGTTGCTCTTTCCTGTATCGGTGGCTCCGAGGAGAATGGCAGTCCCTTTTTCTTCTTCCAGAATGTTTAAAAGTCCAAACCACTCTTTTGGAGCGGAGATTTCCATAAATTTCATCCTATTTGGATGAGATAAGCATGTCAAGAGAAGGATGATGGGTCAAAATGGGATGCTTTCTTAAACCAAGAGCCTTTTCCCCCGGTAGGCCTGAATATATTGTAGACAATAGGGGTCTTGATTGATCAGTACCTCGCTGGCATAAATCGAGGAAAGCAGGGCCTGATCGCGAACATCGATGAGGAGAGTATCGAGGCCGGCGTAAATGGCCATGGCGAGAAAGGTTTTGTTGATCAATCTCCTCCCAGGAAGCCCCATGCTCACATTGCTCACTCCACAGATGGTGTGGGACTGTGGAAAATTTGATCGGATCGTTTTGATCGTCTCCAAAGTCACAAGGGTTGCTTCCGGTTCAACTGCAGCTGAGAGGACGAGGATATCAAAAAAGATATGATCGGGTGGAAAACCATCCTGAATCAATTTTTTGAAAAGACTATTGGCAATGCTCACCCTCTCTTCAATCGTTTTTGGAATCCCTCGGTCATCCATTAAAAGGACGACCACTTTGCATTTTTTTTCAACGATGACAGGGAAAAGTTTATTCCATTTTTCCCCCTCACCTGAGATGGAATTGAGGATAGGGGGTTCTTGATGGCGATAGACAGAAAGGGCTGCCTTTAAGGCTTCAGGGCTGGCGCTATCCAGCATTAAAGGAATAGGAACCTCTTTTTGAACAATATCAACCAGCCAAGGTAAATCCTCCTCTTCATTTCCGGAAGCAACACCTGCATTGACATCCAGGAAATTAGCCCCACATTCATATTGAACCCTTGCCAATTCTCTCAAGAAAGTATCATTTCGATCCAATATGGCCTGGCCTACTCTTGGGATCGTTCCATTAATTGATTCGCCGATGATGAGCATGAATATTATCCCTTACTATTTTTTATACTTCTTGCCACCTATCACCCTTAACTTGTTTCAGGGTCTAAAGAGATGCTGAAATAAATTCAGCATGACATTTTTGAATATCCCTCCTTGGCGGCTTCGACGATTGCTTTCAGATTTGCAATAGGTGTCTGAAGGGGAACTGCGCATTCTGGGGCAAGGATATCGACTCCTGCCTCAATACTATAGCGAGCTTGTTTATAGACATCTTCTGGAGTCCCCCCAAAGAGAACATCCTTATTCGCGATATTACCGACCAAAGACATTTCATGGTTCACCACTTGAACAGCCATTTTCGCATCAACCTGCCATTCGAAATGGTAACCATCAAAACCAGCCTCAACAAACAGCCTAAGTCGGTCAGAGCAGTTCCCGCAGATGTGAAGGATGGTTGGTCCTCCAATCCGTTGATTCATCTCCTGATGAACGGGAAGGAGAAAATCCTGATAGGCCTTGGGGCTAACGAGGTCTCCTGTCGCATGGTCCGCAATCACGACCGCATCAGCGCCAGCGCGAAATTGTGCGTTGGCAAACGCTATCGATACCTCCTTGAGCCGATGGAGAAGCTCCTTTACCTTTTCTGGCTCAGTCAACGTCCAAATCAGAAAATCCTGGACACCGCACAGATGATATGAAATCGTCCATGGGCCCATCACTTTCCCAGCAATGGCGACGTGGTCTCCATAGGTTCGCTTCAAGATTTCCAGAGCTCTGAGCAGGACTGCCATTGAAGGTTTTTCAAGAATATTGTCAGGAATGGTAAGGTCCTCCACCTCCTTCACAGGATGCGTTTTAGCATCTGGCATCATGGTGGGACTTCCCCAATCGACCACACATCCCAATGCCTCTGCCTCCTGCTGAACGCTAAATTCGGGCATGATGGAGTCAAAACCCAGAATCTCATATCCGGCTGCTGCAAGTTCAGACATTTTTGAAGGATCCAGATGAGCCTCGGGGAAATAAACACCTGTTTTCTCCATCAATTCAACCGAAACGATTGAAGTGGGATTGGCCACGGATATTCGATCTCCTTTCCTCCCCCCAAAAAGGCCGGAAAGAAATCGGCGTTTGGGTGTAGATGGCTGACAGTTTTCCATTATCATCCTCCTTTTGAAAGGAGACGGTTGGCCAACTCCACTGCCCTGACCGCATCTTCAGCATAGCCGTCTGCTTGAATCTCATCGGCAAATTTTTGGGTAACGGGTGCGCCACCTACAATCACTTTTGGAGGGTTAGAAAAAGCCTGACGGATGGCTTTTACGAGAACCTTCATTTCGAGCATTGTCGTGGTGAGAAGGGCAGAGAGACCAACTATGTCCGGATGGTCTTTTGAAATAACCTCTAAGAATCGGTCTTTCGGGACATCAATTCCGAGGTCGATCACCTCATATCCTGCACCTGTCATTATCATGGTGACAAGATTTTTGCCGATGTCGTGAATATCTCCTTTCACTGTCCCGATGACAAATTTGCCTTTGCTCGGTGTTTTCTCCCTGAGGAGTTCTGGTTTGAGGATTTCGATCCCTCTATTCATATTTCTTGCAGCCAAAAGAACTTCAGGCACCCAGATTTTGGAAGCCTTGAACTCCTGACCAATAATACCCATGGCGCCGATCATCCCTTCATTAAGAATAATAATGGGTGAGACTCTCTTTTCAATGTACTCCTTTACAAGGGTTTCCATCGTAGCGAGATTTGTATTTCTCAAAGCACGATAAAATCGATCAATCTCTTCTGGGGCCACCTTCAATTCCTTCTCTAATCCTCCCAGATTCCTTTATTAAAGAGGGGAAGAGGGGAGATTATTGGGAGATCAGGAATTTCACTAAATCCACGGCTGAGGCAGCATCCGGGGCGTATCCATCCGCACCGATCTGCATATGATGCCCACACGGTCTTCTTCGGGGCCATTTGATCAATGGTCGCAAGGATGAGCACCTATTGCCAGAACCTTGCTAGCAACAAACGGTCTTCTTCAGGGCCATTTGATCAATGGTCGCCGCCTGTGCCTCCTTCATAAATGGGTGCAGAATACGCCTCCACCTTATTTTCCGAAGACCAAATTGGGTAGAAAAGTCGTGATGGAAGGGAAGAATATGATAACCCCTAAAAATGCGATCATGGCAACGATATAGAGAATTCCCTCTTTTGTAAACTCCTGCATTGTGATTCCTGCAATGTCAGAAGCAATATAGGCACAAAGTCCCACAGGAGGAGTTATTACCGCAATCATAATATTCAGCGTAAAGATGATACCAAAATGAACAGGATCCACGTGAATTTTATGGATGATTGGAATTAAAATAGGTGAAAGCAGAATAATCATAGATGTTGCTTCTACAAAACATCCCATAATCAGCAAGATAATGTTAATAATGATAAGAATTCCGATTGGACTTTCAGTGATACCAAACATAAAGTTTGCCAATATGTCCGCTATACCTGCTTGTGCCAGAATCCATCCAAAAACCGAGGCTGCTGCCACCACAACCATGATTACTCCGATGAATTCTGCTGAATCGCATAGAATCTTAAAGATGTCTTTGACTTTTATCTCTTTATAAACAAAAATAGTTATAAACAAAGAATAAAAAACCGTAATTCCTGCCGCTTCTGTAGGGGTGAATAGACCGAAGACGATGCCAGCCATGATCACTCCAGGGGTAATAATTGCCCAAAACCCTTCTCTGAAAGCATGCAATATCTCTTTCAGATTTGCTTTTTTACTCGACGCTCCTACACCTCCGAGTTTGCCTGTTTTAGCAGAATACGCGACAACAGCCATTAAAGAAAAACCAAGGAGAATCCCAGGGATCGCTCCTCCAACGAAAAGGCGTCCGACAGAAGTATCTGTCAAAGCACCGTAAAGAATAAAGGGAACACTGGGAGGGATAATGGGGCCGATACAGGCCGAAACGGCTGTTATGACCGCAGCTGTGGACGCTCGGTATCCCGCCTTGGTCATCATTGGAATTTCTACTCTGCCTAATCCAGCAACGTCGGATGTCGTTGTTCCCGACATTCCTGAAAAAATCATGCTTGCGACTACATTAACGTGCCCCAGTCCTCCAGGCAAGTGACCCACCAAGGCAATAGCAATATTCATGAGCCGGATCGTAATTCCCCCTGTACTCATAATCACGCCGACCAGTACAAACAAGGGAACAGCTATCAGAACGAATGAGTCTATCCCCTGAATTATCATATTAGGGATAATGCTAAAATTGACATTAGGATCAAAAACAATGAAGACAATAGAGGCCCCCAATATTGAAAAAGTAATTGGCATCTCAAGCAAAAGCAGAATGATTGAAAGACTTGCCAAAAGAAGTAACATGAGTATGCCCCTTCTTATTTCGATTTCATTATGAATTTTACTCGGATATGCTCAACCATAAAGACCGTGATCAAAATAGGAGAAATGACAATGGGCAGGTTCATCCAAAATTTGGAGATTTGTAATCCTGGATATATCTGAATCTGAGCCACCTTAAGTGAGGCCCACCCTACAAACAGAACAAGGATCATTATAGAAATAACCATCAGGCTAATGGCAAAGTCTAATTTTCTTCTGGTCGGCTCTTTCAGGTAACCTGTAAAAAAGGAAACTGAAAAATGTAATTTGTTGTGCGTCCCTGAAGAAGCACCTAAAAGGGAAGCCCACACAAAAAATATCCTTCCCAGTTCATCGGCCCAGGGAACAGACAGGCTCAAGTATCGCCCCAGAATTAATGTACCGACCATTAAGGTCATGATGCCAAGGCAGATTCCTGCCAGCACCCTGGTAACAAAGGCCAATCGGTCTATTATTTTACTCATCGAAATGCACCTCGAACTGTTGAATTCAACTAACCCAAAGGCCTGGTCCTATTCTCCAGTAATTGTTTAACAAGCTTAACCGCCTCTCCGGCATCCTGCCCATAGCCATCAGCGCCGATACTCCTGACGAACTTCTCATTCACTGGAGCCCCACCAACAATAATTTTCACTTTTGCTCTCAATCCCGTTTCCTGGAGTCTTACCATCACTTTTTCATCTCAGGTAACGTGGTCGTTAGCAGTGCGGAGAGGGCAACGAGATCGGGTTGATACTCTTTCACTTGTTTCACGAATTCTTCCGTAGGAACATTAATTCCCAAGTCCCTGACTTCAAACCCTACTCCACGGAGCATATTCATTACGATATTCTTTCCGATATCATGGTAATCGCCCAAAACCGTCTCTATTAAAACCTTACCGATATTTCCGTGTTGTGTGCTTACAAGATAGGGTTCCAAGACGGATAGAGCTTCATTCATCACCCGGGCGGAAAGCAACGCTTCGGGGATAAACACCTCCCCGGCCTTGAATTTTTCGCCGATTACCTCCATGGTCTTAATCATCCCTTTTTGAAGGATATCTTCGGCCTTTATCCCTTTACTTATCATCCCTTGGACGTGTAGTTTTATCTCTTCACAATTTCCATTGAAAACATCCTCTTGAATATTCTTGTATATTTCATCTGCAGGGGTCTGTTTTGCCATACGAACTGACATCTCAGATAAGGTATCCTGGGATACCGGACGGCTAAGCCCGTCCTTTCAGGGGTAATCGCCCTTCTTTTTCTACCCGCTCTCCGATCCGGATCAATCGCTCAAAGACGGCGTTGGGTGGAACCGCATCCGCCACCCCGAGGATCAAACGCCTACCAGGTGTGACGGACTCAAAGAGATGGTCTATGTAGGCTTCAAACTCATCCTCCGGCGTCATTTCTTTCAGTAACAGATCGGAAGGTATACCTCCGAACAGCGTTAATCGATCGCTCCATTGTTGGTAATATTCCTCAATCTTGACTTTCGTCATCGGGTAGGGGCAGATGGATTCTGCCACGTGCATTCCGGAGTCCCGAATGAGGTCCATGAGTCCTAAATTTTCGCCGTCACAATGACAGATGACGATTTTCCCCTTCTGGCCTAAGAATTCTGATGCTTTTCTGATCCAGGGTAAAATTTCTTTTTTAAAATAGGGTGGGTAGGTTAGCATCGCATCGAAATTGCCACCCCACAGAACAGCCTCAGCTGGTGACGCGGAGATTGTTTTTAAAGCCTGGATAAAAAAGTTCTCGATGCGTTCTGCTAACCCCATCATCTCCTTTGGATAATCGTGATAATGATAATAAAAGGCTGTAGCATCTATAAGATCTCTTTGAATGTAATGTATTGGGGAGGCGCCTCCTGCCACCATCGTGACAGCCAGTCCATCCTCCCCAATCTGATCCTGCCATTTAGTAAAATCCTCAAATTTAGGTAGCAGCTCCAAGTTCTCAAAGATATAACCGACCACCCGGTAATCCTCTGGTTTTTTAATGGCGTGTTCTTCAATCCAGCTTAGAGAAGTGCCGGATTTTTTCATCTCGTCTGTAAAGGATGTCGTGGTGCTCACCATACCAATTGGGGTATGATATTCTACATGGGTGTACCCCTCTTGACGTCTTACCTTAATGTCAATGTTCGGAGAGAAATTGATCTTGAAAACAAACTCTTTTAACGAATAGAGTCCCAAACCCCGGTGGAGATCCTGTTCAGGGTTGAGGGCTTTATCATATTCAGGAACAACCTTGTGCAAGGCCCATCCCTCCGCGCGTGCGATCTCGTCCTTTGTTCGTCCCCGATGCTTTTGAGGAAGAGTGTCAGCTATCGAATTAGCGTTATGCCAAAGATCCAGACGAGGTGCAAAGGGGATTATATCAACCATTTCACCCTGAGCGGCTAAGAGGATTCTCTGTCTATGTGTCATCATAACTATCCCTCCTCCTACAATTTTCCCATTTTCTGCCTTAGGAAGATGGGTCCCTTTTCAGGCAATACCTCATCCTCACCCCTCCACCCGTGTTTTGCGATCATTATTCGTCTATTTCTCGTAGGTTCTGATCAACTTAATCTGCATCGGGGTGGCTTTATCGTTGAATTTATCATAAACACTTCTACTCTTCTCAATGAATTGCTCTCTTTGAGGATCTATAATTGTCATCCCCTTTTTCTTGAACTCATCATAAATCCCCAATTCTTGTTTGATTCGAGCAGCTCTTTGAACCATGGCGGCTTCGTGGCCTGCAACAGACATTGCCATTTGAATCTCTTTGGGAAATTTCTTCCAGTTTTTCTCAGAAGCAACCCATAGATGGAAATAGATAAGATGATTTGTCCGAATAAGATATTTCGCCACCTCATAGTGTTTCTTGTCGAAGGAGGGACCCGGCGCCGTCTCGATGCCATCTGCTACGCCTTGGGAAAGGGCTAAATAGACTTCGTTCCAGGGAATAGTCGTTGGGTTTGCTCCCCAGGCTTTAATGGTTTCAGAGTAGATTGGATTTGAAGGGACACGAACTTTCAAGCCCTTAAGGTCAGCAAGAGTTTTGATCGGCTTCGACTTAAAAATTAAGCAACGGCTCCCGGCAAAAGCCCAGCCTAATACTCTAATTCCTTTATCTCTTGCTTCCTCATTGATATACTGACCTACAGGTCCATCAAGCACACGCCAAGCATGTTCAAGGCTGGATAACCCATAAGGTAGATCCAGAATGGAGAGAGTGGGAACAACGGTTGTCGTAACGGTATTGCTCACAATATCAAAATCTATGTTTCCAGCAATGGTATTTTCCAGCGCAGCTTCTTCTGACCCTAAAACTCCACGCATGAACAATTTTGCCTCAACCGCGTTATCCGTAAGCTCTGCAATTCTCTTCTGGAAATAAAGCGCCGCAATACCAAAAGGGTCCTCTTCTCCAGCATTGACAGCCACTTTTACTGTAATTTTATCCGCCGCTAAGCTCAGTCCGGAAACAGAAAAGATAGCCATTAAAATAGCCACAATAGACAGCTGCAATATTTTCTTTCCCATTTTTGTTACCTCCTTTGGTCTTATTTTGTTACCCATGTTAAAGCCAGCTCTTTCGGTATCCAAGCAAAAGAAAACCCTAAATTAATTCTTCACCTCCTTCCGTTCGGAAATGCCCCATCATCATTTAATGCCCAACATACTTTTTATTTTGATGACCCCATCCACGGCATCCTTGCCAAAGAGGTCTGCTCCTATTTTTTCCGCAAATGTTTCAGTCAAGGGAGCTCCGCCAACAATGACTTTCGTCTTGCCTTTAACATCGCTGCTTTTGATGAGACCTACAGTTTTCTTCATTTCAAGCATCGTAGTGGTTAAGAGAGCGGATAGACCCACAAACTCTGGTTCATAGGTTTGGATCGCATCCAAAAATTTTTCAGATGGAACATCCACACCTATGTCCACCACCTTAAAACCGGAGGCTTCTGCGATCATCCCCACCAGGTTCTTCCCGATGTCGTGAAGATCACCTTTAACTGTACCAAGTACTATTGTCCCCAGAATTTGCTGGCTGTCGAATCTAAAACTTGATTTTAACCATTCTATACACTCTTTCATAATCTTTCCAGAGAAAATTAGCTCTGGAATATAAAGGGTCCCTTGGCTGAATTGGTTCCCAATCATATCCAGGGCTGGAACCAATCCCTTCTTGATTATATTAAATGGCTCTTCCCCTTCTGATAGATTTCTCTGAAGGGTTTCCATTATTCGATCTTTAGGTTTGTCCTCATCAAGGAATGACTTAAAATATTCGTTAGGATCTATCATTGTGCGTCCTACTTCAACAAGTTGTACCTTTTCATAGGGTAATTGGATAGTTACCAAATTCAAAAACAGCTTCGATCATGGCTTTGAAATTCTCTATCGGTACAAAACTGGTAATGGAATTACTCGAAGAGACTAAGTATCCTCCGCCCGGAGCGATTTCTTTTATCCGTAATCTAACTTCTTCTCTCACATCTTCTGGTGTACCAAGTGACAATGGGAATTCCAAGTTTATATTTCCTAACAATGTCAGTTTTTTCCCATATTTCTCTTTGATTTCCTTTATATCCATGACATTGGGTTGGATTGGATGGATCCCATTGAATCCCAATCCTATTAATTCATCCAGAATATCTGTCATTTTTCCATCGGAGTGACAGATGTAGGGAATTCTCTTGTCCCGGCAGATATCCCCTATTTTCTTGTACCACGGGAAGACATGCTTTCGTAGAAAATCCGGTTTAACAAAAAGCCCGGCGTTGTGAGCAATATCGTCTGAACTTAGGACAGCACCCACATCACAATTTTCTAATATTCTCTCGTATATGGTAAATTGCAGGCGTCCAATCTTATCCAGCAGCTTTTCAACCAGTGGTGACTTTTCTCTGACAGCCATAAAGAAGGTTTCCGCTCCCATAAGCATCCAAGCAGGTGTATAGATTTTTCCCGTGGTTACGCACAATTTCATGCCTTTGGGAAGGAGGCTCTCTACCTCCTTGTATTTATCAAGAGGATAATCTTCGGGGGTAGGCCAATTGAATTTTTCAAACTCGGCATCTGTTGTAATCAGTCCCTTCTTTTCATCAGCCCATTCGCGCACTCCTCCTTCCTTATCCTCGTCCTTACTAAAGGCTGTTTTCCCAATGCTCTTAGCAGGTTCCAGAATACCCGCGAACAAAGGAACGAAGTCAAATCCTGCCTTATACCAGAATTCCACTTCCGTTTTGAGATCGTTTACCGGTTTTCCAAGAAACTCCTCTTTTTTCTCTTTGTCCACCGCAAAATCACCAAGAGGAACACGGTCAGGTTCTTCATGATTAAAGGTAGCAATAACACGGTTAAAATCAGGATTGAGTTTCATCGGTCGCCTTCCTTTAACTGTCTATTTTAACCCTAATTCCGTCGCCTGCTGCAGGTCACTTTGGAAATATGGGAGATGAGCATTCATTAAAATCTCCGCTTTTCCCGCTTCTTTTTTAACTCCTAACCTAACTCCTAACCTCTCCTCCATCGTTTCACCCGGAGATGAACTTTTTCCTCATTCTTCCCCCTTGCCCAAAACCCGGCCAGCCCTTACATCGAGGCGTTGACTATCTTGCACCACAATCTGACCATTGAGGATAACGGCTTTGATCCCGTCCGGATGGCGCCGGGGGGCTGCAAATGTGGCGTTATCTCTGAGGGCCTCGTAATCCAGGATCACCAGATCTGCTCGCTTCCCCTCATCGATGATGCCCCTTTCCCGTAATCCATAAAACCTCGCTGTCAGGCCGGTCATCTTGGCTACCGCCTCTTCCAGCGTGAGTACCCGCCTGTTACGGACGTAATGAGCCAGTACACGGACGAATGTCCCATAGAGACGCGGGTGCGGCTTGCCTTCGCAAGGAGCACCGTCACTTCCGACGATTTGGGCTGGGTGCTTCATAATCTTCGCGACATTTTCGTCCGACATCGTATGGGCCACGATCATTCCTCCGCCTTCCATCTCGATCAACAAGTCTGAAAGAACATCGCCTGGGGACTTTCCTGTCATATCAGCAATCTCAGCAAAGCTTCTTCCTTCATACTCTGGTCCCCACGGGACGGTGCAAGCGACAACACCTGACCAGCCTCCTGAATCCATAACGAAGTTTTCCCAGGTGCCGTCATCCACGTATTCGATAGCGTGGACAATTTCAGCGCGGCCGTCTGCGCTTTTCAGCCTCTTAAGAAGTTGCGGTATTCCTCCCTCATGTGCCCAAGGGGGCACAAGAGCATTCAACAGAGTACTGCAAGCTGTGTAAGGGTACTGGTCGAAGATGACTTTGTGACCAGCGTTCCGAGCCTCTTCCACCTGGTGCAGCATTCCGTCAACTTTGCCCCAATTGCGTCGGCCCATTGCCTTGAGGTGTGAAATGACGAGAGGAACCCCAGCTTTACGGGCTGTGGAGATTGCTTCAGCAACGGCCTCTTCCACAGCGTAGCTCTCGTTCCGGATATGCGTGGAGTAGAACCCGCCAGTCTCAGCGACCGGCTCAAGGAGAGCCAGCAACTCTTCTTGTGTGGCATAGGCCCCAGGAGGGTAGATTAAACCGCTTGAGAGACCTCGTGCTCCTGCCTGCATTGCTTCACGTACCATGGCTACCATGCGATTTAACTCAGCGGGGTTTGGGGATCGACGTTCAAAACCCATGACAGCCATTCGTACTGCCCCGTGTCCGACAAGTGGCACCACGTTCATAGGCAATGCGGACTGTTTCATCACCGCAATGTATTCGGCGAAGCTTTCCCACTCATAACCTACGGTGTGGCCTGCGGCAATGGCAGAAAGGTACCGATCAAACAAGGGCAAAGTGGCCTGGTCAACAGGGGCTAAGCTAAAGCCGCAAATCCCGATAACGTCCGTCGTTACCCCTTGTTTGATCTTGGCATCATACTCAGGATCTCGCAGAACCACCACATCAGAGTGGCAATGAGAATCGATGAAACCAGGGGTTACGATGAGTCCATGAGCGTCGATCAACGTCGCTGCAGGCGGCCTGTTAGAGACATGCCCGGGATGCATCCAGACGATGTGTTCGTCCTTGATGCCAATGTCGGCCGGAAAGGCAGGCCTTCCCGTTCCGTCAACTACATTTCCTCCGATAATGATCAGGTCCAATTCCAACATAGAGGTCCTCTTTGAGTGAGATGGATTTTTCAAAAATATATTTAGCACAAATGATATCGTGAATACCCAATCCAGTTGAATCAAAGATCGTTATTTCTTCATCATTCTCACGCCCTTTTTTATGTTAGCCACTATCTCTCCCAAGCTACCGAAAATATCCTAAACTTTTATTAAACCCTCTGATAACGGAACATTAATTTCACCTGAATGAGAAGCCTGCTTAATATCATCAACTACAACTTTTGTACCCGTTAACAAAGCTGTCTCAAGCTCTTGTTTTCCTTTCGCATCAGCACCTACCGCATTTATATGAGTACCAGGCCTAATATGTTCCTTTTTAAAAATCGGCTTTCTTGAGGAAGTAGTTGTAACTACAATATCGGCTTCAGTTGCTTCCCCAATCGTTTCAACAAGGCAAATATTCATGCCTAATTTTGTTTTAAACTCCTCAATATATGCTAAACTCTTTTCCGTTTGTTGGTCAAAGACCTTTATCTCTATATTCTTTAATGAGGTTTTCGGTAGTAGCGAGATCGGTATCTCGGAAAGCTGAATAAAAACGTTCAATATCTTCATGGGTCATTTTTATGTCTTCCTCCTAAATCCCCTAAAATAGGGAGATTAAAACCTCTTTTACCACCTGTCCTCTTTTCCCTTTATTGATGGATTACATTAGAGGGCAGTGAAGCCTATTAGCTAATGGATTTATTCGGAAAGTAGAGATTTCACCAAATCAACGGCTGAGGCCGCATCCCCGGCGTATCCATCCGCACCGATCTCTTTAGCAAATTTCTCCGTCACCGGTGCCCCTCCTACCATCGTCTTCACCTGTTTTTTTAACCCAGCCCCTTCAATTGCCTGAATCGTATTCTTCATTTCTCTCATGGTAGTGGTGAGCAATGCAGACATCCCCACTACCTGAGGTTGATGCTGTTTAATGGCCTCAATAAACTTAGCCACCGGGATATCAACCCCCAGATCGACCACCTCGAATCCGCCTCCTTCTAACATCATGATCACCAAATTCTTACCAATGTCATGAAGGTCTCCCTTAACCGTTCCAATAATAATCTTGGCAGCCAGGGTGCTGGTTGATTTGGATAGGATCGGTTTGAGGATCGCCATGGCTGCATGCATGGCCCGGGCCGCAATGAGAACTTCGGGGATATAGATCTCACTATTTTTGAATTTGACTCCTATCCGATCCATGGATTGGATGAGCCCATCTTTCAGAATCGTTTCAGCTGGTTCACCCGCATCCAGGGCCTCCTGAGTCAGTTTCTTCATTTCATCCATTTTCCCCTGCGAAAGAACTGTGTAAAATTTCTCCTTATCAATCATCCCTCTTCCTCCTTTTGCTAGAAAGTCAGCTGGGTGCTCCACTAGGCGTGGAGCTTCAAAACTTCATCGGTAACTTTCCCCATTCCTGAACCATCTCCGTAATCCGGACCAACCTTTCGAATTTAGCATCAGGTGGGGTGGTGTCACTGACACCCAGAATGAATCGGTCCCCTGGAACGATCTCCATAAATAAGTTCTTCATAAACTTTTCAAACTCCTCATCAGACATGCTTTCTTCCATCAGAATAACCGATGGGATCCCTCCGAAAATGGTCACTTTTCCTTTAAAAGCCTTTTTCACCTCAGCGATGGTGACTTTCGTCATGGGTTGGGGGCAAACTGCCTCAGCAATATCCATTCCACTTTCAGGGATGAGATCGAGGAGTCCCTTGTTCTCGCCATCACAGTGACAGAGGAGAAGTTTTCCTTTGGGGTGAAGTATATTCGCCAACTTTTGAAGATGGGGCATGATATGATCCCTGAAGAAAGGAGGGTAGGTGATCATCTCGTCATAGTTGGCTCCAGAAAAAATGACTTCTGCGGGTGAATTGGCGAGGACCTTGAAAATCTGATCGAAATAGGGTTCCATATCCTCGCAGAGCCCTTGCATTTCCCTGGGATGATCATACATCTCGAGATAGAAGGCCGTAGCATCAAGGAATTCCTTCATAATATGATGCATGGGACTGGCGGAAAGATTGGCAAAGGCAGCCGCAAATCCCTTATCCCCCACCTTTTTTTGATACTCCAGGTAATTATTATAGTCAGGATGGATCTTTATATTTTTGAAAATGTAGCCCACTGTCTTGTAGTCTTTGGGTTCTTTGATCACATGTTCAGTGATCCAGGTGATTGAAGCCCCAGCCCGTTTCATCTCCTCAGAATAAAGGATTTTACATGAGACCGATCCCACAGGGGTGTGATAGGTGACAAGGGTGGTATCCCCTTCCTTTTTTACTTGCCTCTCTACGCCAACCAGTTCTGGCCGGTAGGCCATTCCCCATAAACAGTAGACACCAATGCCTCGATCGATATTATCCTCAGGCGATCTGATTCTTAAGAACTCGGGGACGATCTTATGGTATCCTCCACCAATGTAGTCGGCAATCTCATCCAGGGTGGCGTCCTGCTTAAAAGGAGGAGGTAAGGTTCCTCGCATTGAATTGGAGTTATGCCAGAGGTCGATGCGGGGAATCCACGGGAGATGGTCCGCCCATTCTCCTCGTGCCGCTTTGAGCATCCGTTCTTTATAGGTCATCATTTTATTCCCTCCTCAACACAATATTACCAACGGATCAGTTTATCTGGTAACCACAGGGCAATTTGCGGAAATATGATTACAATCGTAATACCAATGAGTTGAAGTAACATGTAAGCAACAATTCCACGGAAAATCTCATTGGTCGTTATTTCAGGTGGCGCAATTCCTTTTAAATAGAAGATGGCTGGTGCCATCGGTGGAGTGAGATAGGAAGTTTGAATCATCATGATGAAGAGCGTACCAAACCAGATGGGATTAAAGCCTAACTTATCCATAATAGGGGAAAAGATGGGGACGAAAACAAGCAGGATGCTTGCCCAATCGAGAATAAAACCGGCAAGATAGACGATGAACAGAGCGAGCGCCAATATCCCCCAAGGACCGAGATGTAAAGCTGAAAGCAACTTTTCAGTCGCATCCCCTCCACCCAATCCTAAAAATACACCGCTGAACATAGACCCTCCGACAAGTATGATCATGATCATGCTGGAGATTTTTAGAGTTTGAATGACCGTTTCTTTGAGGGCCTGTAGGGTAAAATTTCTATAGGCAATAGTCAACAGGATGCTACCAAAAGCTCCCAGGGCTGCTGCCTCCGTGGGAGCGGATAAGCCAAGGACGATGCTTCCCATGACAGAAAAAATGAGTGCAAGGGAAGGGATCATTCCCGTTGCGGTAATGATAAGTTTTTCCTTGAGAGGAACCCTTATTTCTTCAGGGGGTACAGGAGGGGCAAAGACTGGATTTAAATAGGATCTGATGATAATGTAAATAATATAAATGGAAGAGAGGAGCAATCCAGGGAAGATGGTCGAAATCAGGAGCCTGCCAACAGATACCCCTGCCGCAGGTCCATAAACAACCGTAACAACGCTTGGAGGAATGAGGGTGCCCAAGGCCCCTCCAGCACAGATCGTCCCACAGATGAGAGGATGATTATAATTTCGCTTGAGCATGGCTGGGATGGCCATGACGCCCACCATGACTTCAGAGGCTCCGATAATCCCGGTACAGGCAGCGATGATGGTGCACATTAATATAGTAGCAATTGCCAACCCACCTTTTAAACGACTTGTCCAGATGCTGATCGCTTCAAAAAGTCTTTTAGCTATCCCTGAACGTTCGAGCATTGTTCCCATAAAAATGAAGAGAGGAACGGCAGCGAGGACGTAATTGTCTGCCATCCCATAAACTCGTCTTATTAACATCGGGGGAAGGCTCGATCCAAAGCCAACAATTCCGAAGATTAAAGCAATGCCCATCAAACAGAATGCCACAGGAAACCCGGCAAAAACACTGATAATCATGCATGGAAACATCAGAAGGGAAAAATATTCTGGGGTCATAACTCTTTTCCTTTAATGACCAGAGATGTATTTCGGATGAATTCTGAAATCCCTTGGAGAAATAGAAGGAAAATACTAATTGCCACAACAGCTTTGTATGGATAAAGGTAAGGCCTCCAGGGACTTAAGCCGGATTTTTCACTCATTTCAAAGGATTGGATTGTAAATTCTGCCCCTGCATAAATGAGGAGAATCATCACCGGAAAAAAGAAAAGGAGGGACCCAACGATGTCGATGACGGCCTTGCCCCGGGGTGAAAGATGCTGGTAGAAAATATCAATTCGGATATGCGATTTAAGGTGGAGGGTATAGGCTGCCCCAAGTAAAAAATGGCTCCCATATAAGAAATAGGTTACCTCGTAGGACCAGATGGTAGGTTTTCCGAAGACGTATCTTGCAAAAAACTCATAGACAAGCGCTAATATATTCGGGATGACGATCCAGGCTACCCATTTTCCGGTCCAGGTGCTGATGAAGTCAATTGCTTTTGTAATCGAGGCCAACATGGGATATTTCTCTTCTCTGGTTCTTTTGTAAAAGATAATTTTGGCCAGGCATATCCCCGCAAACGGAATATACCTGGCCTATTTTGAATAAAGAATTTCGATGTTTATGGTGAACGACAGAAAAAAAGTTGTCATTGCGAGGAGCGATAGTGAAGAAGCAATTCCATGAGATTGCTTCTTCCGCCTTGGCGGAATCGCAATAACATTCTATCCACCCTCACTATCATTATGATTCATAGTGAAGGGTTCTATTCCGTTCAACATTCTTCCATCTCTCTGCAAAAGTCCTCTGGGAGTCCCAAAGCTTTTTGAACCAGGCATCCTTCGCTGCATGCTGGTCTGCCCATTCATACCCGAGCCTTTTCGCCTCACTCTGCACTTTTGGAGAAAGTTCCATGATCACATTGCCACGCTTCTTGAATGTTTCAAAGGCCGGAATATCGAGGACACCTATTTTAGTCCAGGATTCGAGTGACGTGATCTTGGCCGCCTCCTCAACCATGGCTTTCAGGTCATCAGGGAGTTCATCCCAGGCCTTTGGGTTAATGAAATACTCAAATGGTGCGCTCGGCTGATGAACACCCGGAATAATGATATATTTAGCCACTTCGTGAAACCCCATCGTTAAATTCTCTCCAGGACAAGCCCATTCGGTTGCATCAATCACTTTTCTTTCGAGAGCTGGCAACACCTCCCCTCCGGGAAGGGAGACGACCGAAGCCCCAAGTTTCGGAAGAATATCTGCCCAGGCGCCCACTGTCCGAAATTTGATCCCTTTTAGATCCTCTAAATTCCGGATCGGTTTATGTGAGTGGGCAAAGATTTCGGTGGGTCTTAAACCTCCTGGAAAGGCAACGACATTGAATACCTCCCGTCGAAAATCCCGCCAGAGCTTGTATCCATCGCTCTGGTACATCCAGTGAATCATGACTTCAGAAGTGGGGCTGCCAGCAAATCCACCAATGATACAAGACCCCGCATGAACGCCAATATCGTATCCAGGCCATGAGTGGCCCATCTGGCAGACACCTCTTCTTACTGCATCCAAGACCTCCAAGGCTGGCGCGATAGCCCCTGCCGGAAAGATATCAATTACCAACCTGCCTCCGCTGATCCTTTTGATCACATCTGGAAGAACTTTGGCCATGTCAGTGTAGAGAGGTTGACCTGTTGGCCAACTTGTTGCCATTCTCCATCTGAATGTTTTAGCTTGAGCATGAACTTTCCTTGTCCCTGCCAAAACCGCTCCTGCTCCCAAGGCGGAGGCCCCTGCAATCTTCAGAAAATCACGCCTTGTTTTTCGCATTGTCCTTTCCTCCTTTCTATCTTGTTAAACGTTAGGGAAAAACCTTCAAAACTCTCAATCCTTCAGCACAATATCTATTTAATCCCAGCTTCAAACCTCCTCCCTTTTTTAATCCAGTTCCCTAAAACTATTCCTATTCACCAAAGATGTCTTGTAAATATCTGTCAATTTTTGGTAAAAAACTGCTATTTTTACTTGACAATATCTCGACATATGATTTAAAGTTTGTTCAGATTTGGAGGAACTATCCTTGAGTAATACTTTTGAAAAAGCCTATCACCCTAAGCTACTTGTGCTTGCCTGTGCGGTGATGGAAAGGGAGATTATTCAATTTCAGAATGACCAAGTAGAATTCAAGTTCTTTGATTACGGTTTACACCGCACTCCAGAAAATATGGCTAAAGCGCTTCAGGTAGAGATTGATCAGGCTTCTGAAGAGAATTATGATGGGATAATATTAGGATACGGTCTATGCAGCAATGGGATCGTAGGGATCCATTCCAAAAAGAAACGATTGGTCATTCCCAGAATCCATGATTGTATTTCCCTTTTTCTTGGTTCTCCTGAATCATACGAAGAGCAAGCCAAACAACACCCAGGCACTTACTACTTAACACCCGGGTGGATTGAAAAAGGAGAGACGCCCATTTCAAAGTTCAACTCGTATGCTCAATCTTATGGTGAAGAGACAGCGAGATGGGTCCTCCACGAAGAGATGAAAAATTATACACGAATCGTTTTTATCGATACAGGTGTGAACGATTCTGAACCATACCGAAAGATCGCCCGTCAAAATGCTGACTTCTTAGGCATCTCCTATGAGGGACTGAAGGGATCACCCAAACTTTTTAAGGACCTGGTCATTGGACCATGGGAGAAGGACATCCTCGTTTTGTCCAAAGGGCAATCTGTTGAGCAGGAGATGTTTCTCGATTTATGATCCAGCGGGACAGGAAGAATTATTCAATGGAGATAACTCCCTTCTCTGTGGGAGATGAGGTCGAAAAGACCCTATGCCAGCTCAAGCAGCTGGTGGTTCAAAAGGATTGTAATGGGGTCAAGACGTTGACCGAACGAATGGTGAAAGACGGGATGGACCTCTTTTCGATTCTGAATCGTGGATTAATACCCGGGATGTTGGAGGCGAGCGATCGATTCAGAAAAGGTGAATTCTTTATTCCGGAACTGCTCATGTCCTCAAGAGCACTCAAATTTGGTTTGAATATTCTGAGACCCCTGATCCAGGAGATAAGAAAAGATGTTTTAGGAAAGGTGGTGATAGGTACTGTCAAATTTGATCTCCATGACATTGGGAAAAATCTTGTCATTATACTCCTTGAAGGAAATGGTTTTGAAATTATTGATATGGGAGTGGATGTTTCCCCCGAAAAGCTTGTTAAGGCTGTTGAAAAAAATGGGGCCCAAATTTTAGCCATGTCCTCTTTGCTTACCTCGACGATGAGCTGGATGAAGTTTACCATCGAACTCCTCCATGCTAAGGGGATGTCTCGCAGAGTAAAGACCATGGTGGGTGGGGCTCCAGTGACCCCTATCTTTGCAAAGAATATCGGGGCTGATGCCTATTGTCGGGAGGCTACTTCAGCTCCCTCCGTAGCAAAGAAACTCTTGGGAATCGAGGAAAATGGCCAGACAGTCTTTGCTGAATAAACTAAGAGAGAATCCAGACTTAACCAGCCAGATAAAGGCTTTTGCCCAAACTACCACTATTCCTTTACGTCTGATCGATTCCAAAGGAAAGATTCTTTGGAAATCTGATTTCTTCAGGTCGAAGGCAAATTTATGCAACATCCTTCAATCGAATGGTTTTCCCCCCAGGTCCTGTCAAAGGGCTCATAAAGAGGCTGCTCGAGAATCGTTGCGCTGGGGGGAGGCCATCATTTCAAAGTGTTGTTATTTTATCATGCAGATCACTGCCCCGGTGATCAAAGGTGAAAAGTTAGCAGGGTACTTAGTAGCCTCTCCCTTCCTCCTAATTGATCCCTCTGAGTTGCAGCCTGAAGAGATCATTTTCCTTCATAATAAGGACAAGTCGGCCAAAAAAAGGACCCTTGAGAAAGCCCTTTCTTCTATCCCCATTGTGAAGGATGAAGAGACCGGGCAAGCCGCTCACCATCTTTTTCAAATAGCCGATCGTCTTTCCGATCCGGATCTGAGTGGGCTTCTTAAAGTGCAGGAGGCCCAGGAACTTCAAGGGAAGATCGCTGAACAGATTTGTGATCTCAAAAACCTCGAAAGGGACTTTACCCCGCATTCCTTGAGCAAGCTTTTCTATGAGACGGAGAAGGAGATCGTGGCCAAGATCAGACTTGGAGATAGAAACGGGGCGAAAGAGATTCTCTATCAACTCTTGGCCATCATCCTTATTCAGTATCTTGAGAACTTTGAGCTACTTAAGATATCGATTCTTGAACTTCTAATTATTCTCTCTCGTGCAGCCGTTGAGGCAGGGACCAAGATAGAAGAGATGCTGGGAATGCGATATGGATTTATCACTGAACTGGCAAGAATCAGGGAGCAGGAGACCCTTTGTCTCTGGGTCGTTAAAGTCCTTGAAAAACTGATGGATGGGATTTATCAGACCAGACATACCAAAAATTATCAAAGGCTTAAGAAAGCCCTGGACTTTATAGAAACACACTATGGAGAGCCTCTAACTGTGGATCGGGTCGCCAAAGAAGTTTATCTCAGTTCTTCACGCCTAAGCCACATTATCAAAAGCGAATTGGGCATCACCTTGGGAGATTATATCTCAAAAGTTAGAATAGAAAAAGCAGAAGCTCTGTTAAAAGATAGGGAATTATCGATTTCACAGATTGCCCTTGAGGTAGGATTTCCTGACCAGAGTTATTTTACAAAGGTCTTTAAGAAGGTTGAGAAGTGTACGCCGAAAGCCTTCAGCAAAATATCTTCTGAGCTCCAGCATTAAACCACATCTCATAAATCAAAGAAGACTGCCTTCTCCTCGAGGCTCAGGAATTCCCTCAGCGCTCCAGCCCCTCAACAGGTAGTAGTCTTGTAACATCCTCTGAAGGTCTTCTCTTCGGATCGTCTTTCTGTCTTTACCCAAGGGTTCATCAAAAAATCTTTTTGGAAGGGTATCATCCTTTGATGTTATACCTTCACGGAGATTGAATCTTCGGGTTTCATTCTGAATGGTGGATGAAATTTTTCTCAAATCCTTCTCATCTAATTTGAGACCTGTTGTGACTTCAATAATTGTCGAGAGGTAATCCCAATCCCAGTAGATGTCCCGATAGAATCTGCATAAAATCAGGGAGTCGTGGATATTAAAGCGATCTTCAAATTCGAGGAAGAGTTTTGCTTTTCCATCCATCTGATCCATAGGAATCATCCCAGCAAGTTCTGCTTTGTAGAACGTTGCCCTCAGATGGCAGGCCCCTCGATCCGAAGTCGCATTGGCCAAT
>Ga0315289_10004357_pt1 | contig 21111 bp, 11 predicted proteins | sample YL17G11_40_MG_FD_203452 | JGI IMG/M metagenome (GOLD analysis project Ga0315289, IMG submission 203452) | Sediment microbial communities from Yellowstone Lake, YNP, Wyoming, USA - YL17G11_40 | ecosystem: Environmental > Aquatic > Freshwater > Lake > Sediment | place: USA: Wyoming | collected... | reverse complement strand
GTGTATAAAACTTGTTAAAATACACAAGACAGGAAGGCTCGCCTTGAGCCCCATACTGAATCCTGTAATTCCCACAATTGTGGCAATTACATATTCAGCTATATAGTTAACACCTCAGCGACTACCGGTCCGCTCCGTGACAAATAACATAAGAAGAAAAGCGTATAATCCCACTAAAAGTCCAGAAATGAAACGGCACAGTTGATTTGATGAAATAAGATTATTAGTCATCTTCCCTCTCACTTATTTTATTATTCTATTTATAATATGAAGATTAAATATGCGACAATAAAAATCTTTATTTTAATCTTAATCGATCGAGATACTAATTATCAAAACTATCCTTTTCTTTTGATAATCATTTACATTTAAATGGATTAAAAATAGTCGGGCTTTTCCAGACAAAACATATTGGTAACGGTTGCTGTTCATATCCCTGCTTACGACTTGCAGGGACAAGATTTAAATCTTCAAGCGATTCCTTTGTCGAGTAAATTCTTTTTCCTGTTTGTTTATGAATGTATTCATATAAAGTGGTAGTTGATGGGAAGTGAAAACTTGAAACAGGACTTACTGCGTAGAAAGTGACTTTGGTGTCCTTCTTCGAAGAATCATCTGACAATGACGTGGTTAAAATTGAGGTGTTATTTTTTTTGTCAATTATTTCATAAACAGGAACAGTATTTTTCAATTGCCTGTCTGGTGCGTAAAATACAATCTCTCGTTCTTTTATAGTATTAGGAATTTTATCAACGGTAAGATAATGTGTGCCTTCATTTTCTACTTTGTAAATTGGCACAGGTAAAAAGAGTCTCGGGTCATCCAATTCTAATTTATACATCATCTGATTATAATCATAGCGAGGAGTCGGAATCTTGGTCCCGGAAAATGCCATCGTATATGTCCCCTCAAAAAAAATAACGCGACCATTTTCTTTCATAAAATGCGGATGCTGAACGGGATTATAGAAACTATAATCATTGTGCGTTACAACTTTTTTTGCATAAACCCACGGACCCAAAGGTGTGTCACCTTCAGCATACCAGATTTCGCCTAAGAGAGATGTGCCGAAGACCTCATTCATAATCATTGTCCAGCGATTACGATAAGGATTCCAGTAAATAGAACTATTATGATAGAGAATTTCTTTGCCAGTATCTATATCAAAAAGTTGAAACCACTTTTCTTCTGATTTGATGAGATTTTTTTTAACAAGTTCACCCAATTCTTTCTGCCCGACAGGAGAAGTATTTTTCTTCCAGGAATAACGGAGTTTACCTTTTTCATCCCTATCAAGTTGTTCTTGAGTGCCATTAAATCTACAGCCTTCTTTAAGGCAAGTGAAGGCTTCAAATGTGCTACGGTCTATTAACGATTCATACTCAGCTTTTGAACGAGTGAATTTTGTGTCATAAGGGAAATAATAATATTCAATTCCATTTTCTGTAACCTTGAATGGATGACCATCAGACTGAATAATGTCATCCAGAGAGGTTTTTGCAATCTCTTCAAAAACTTGTTTCTCATCATTAAATTGAACAATGCCTCTACCGACAGTATCCATCGGTGCTTTAATCCTTGCATAGTTGGCGATCAGTCGCTCTTGATTTGATTTATCCTTAATCGCTATGAGACTGCTTAGCCAGTATAGTCCTTCTTCAGGAAGCGGAACCATCTTTTTAACAAAATCACCCTCTGTAAAATAATTCAGATTCACACCGATTTCAGGGTCAAGTCCGCCATCAGAAGGGAGTTTTGATGTCGCACAAGTCGTTCTAAAATTTCCCGCTATCGGATGCTTCGGATGAGCTGTATCACCCCAGACCCAGAAAAGTTGCCCTTTGTAAATCGTGATAAGTGTGCTATCCTGACCTAATACTTGAGAATTAATAAGTGGATTATTTATCGGGACTTTATCACCGAGTAAAATACTGTCGTTATAAATTCCTTCACCTGTAATTCTATAAAGACGTTGTGCAATATTCTCGCGTTTCATTTTTAAAATGGCACTTCCACCAGAGACAACTTTGAGAGCTTTCCCGACGGAATCGAAGGCATCTTTTTCAAATGAATATCCATGACTCTCGACATTAAAGAATACATCCTTATTTATCAAACCAGGTTCATAAAAAGCAACTGCTCCCGCACTGTCTGTGTAATGGTCGATGCCGTTTAAGGTTGAAAGTTTCACGAGCGGAATTCCCCGTCCTGTCTCTTCATCTACTACGGTGATTCGGAAATAAAGTTTTGAATCAGGAATCCCCCCTGTTTGTAATGCTAATTGGGGAATAGACTGATTGGCTCTTTGATTTTCCTCTTTTATTAATGATTTTTCTGAATGTAAACATCCAGAAAAGAGGAAAATGATAAGAGAAAAGAAAAAATAGAAATAAACAAAGCTGATAATTTTTTTTACAGGTGTCATAAGAAATGTATCCTTACAAAATTATTTAAAGGCAATTATTTTTAACTTTGATTTATCACAGTATCAACCTTTTTGTGGAACAAATTTAATACGGAATATGGATTTTATCGCAAACCATATCCATAAGAAGGCAAGAATAACAAAGAGTCGAAAACACCATACGGGAGGCAATATAATAATAAATAGTATAACAAAGGAAATCAAAACAATTGTATGAATTGGTTTGGGGAATTCAGTTGTAAAGACTATCGGCATAAGAAGAGCAATTACTATTAGAATTAATTTTAATTCGAGAACTGGACGGGCATAATTTACCAAAAAGTAGGATTTGAGATTTCTATACGGACGTAAAACAACTTCACCCTTGCGATAATCTACAATATAATTTCCTGGCGTAATCATATCGTATATATGTTTGCTTGATGGATAAATTGGTTGATGAATAAATATCTCCAAATCCTTATCTTGATCCAGATTAATAAAGTTCAGATAGGCTCTTTGAGTAAATTCAGGATAATAGTAGTCTAAAAGCCTTACAGAAACTGCAGGCGTTGATTCTTGTTTATTATTGATAGTAAGTGCTGCTTCATATCCAACAAGTGACTTCCAAACCTGAAGGTGCAATCTTCTCTGGTCAGATTCGGGTCCGAATGTAGAGATGCGATTCAAATCTGACCCTGTTTCAATATAATACGAGATAGGACTCAATATAAATTTGTCACCAATGAGTTCAATGATTCCAATACATAATATTAAAAATCCTGATGCAATTATCAATCCCCACTTAGACATTTTTAAATCACCTTTTTTAGCTTCAACAATTCTGGAAATTAGGTTAATTACTATCTCTGGTTATAAATAATTCCTTTTTAATAACATCTCCTTCACTCACACTTATTTCTTCCGTTAATTCATTATAATCATAAGCATTAATCTTCAATTTATAATCATCTTCCCACAATCCACAAAGTGTTGTCTTACCATCATTGTCTGTAATAGCATAACAAAAATTCATATCATTCAGAGAAATTTTAGCTGCTTGGATAGGCGTCTTTGTATCATTATCTTTGATAGTTAATTCAATTAATGCAGGTTCACTGAAGTTAATTTGCAGATTATCAATTTTTTCACCCCATCCAACAGAAATCTTTTTCAAAATCATTCTCTGCATATAGGCATCACGACAGAAAATAATATAATCTCCCTCAGGTAAATAACGAAACTCAAAATAATTATCCTCTTGAGAATAAACCGTCTGATTGTAGGGTTTTTCTTCTATCTCCGACTGCCAATCAGTTATTAAATATGCGTCTAACACAGTTCTTAAATCCGAAGTGTGACCTGATACCATTGAATCGTTTATCTCAAATTTGAAATTATTCTCCTTATTTTCTTCAACGGAAATAACTTTTTGCAGAACATTCCATTCTGGATAATAAGGTTTATATTTTAGATTTAATAAATAATCACCTCCCGGAATTCTTTTTATAGAGAACTTGCCATCAATGTCCGTTACTCCTCTGAAGCAAAACGATTTTGATTCGGCAGATATGTTAACGCTTCTGAGTCCTTGATTCCTGAGCAGAATTTCAAAGTTAGCCACAGTCTCTTTTAAATAAATATCAATCTGCTCTTCGTATTTTTCTTCTTTGAGTTCGGACTTAATAAAAATTTCAGGGAATTCCTCTAAAGTGATAGAAAACTCACCCAGATTCATATCAGTAAACTCATAATAGCCATTTGTACCTGTAAGTTTTTGATGAGGAGGATAATCATTCAAAGTTACCATTACGTTTTTGATAGGAATTTTATATTGGTCATAAATTGTCCCGAAAACTTTCCCTGCCTTCTTTTTTAAATAGATGTCTCCGAGTTCTAAGACCTCACTCTTACTGATGTTGTGAGTCAGAGTCTTAGTGAAATAATTCTCAGCATTTACTAATATAGTTAAATTAGGATTTCTGTAGTAAAAAATATCTGCAATAAAATTTCCATTTTCATCTGTTTGTGTTCGTGATATATCCTGATAAAATCCTTCATTCTTATCAATAAAGCGTACAGTAGCATTTGAAACTGGTTGACTATCTGTTTCTGATAAAACCCTTCCTTTAGCTTTTTTATATTGAGAAAGGGCTATTGTATATACCTGTTTATTCTCAAGAATAAGCGTGTTTCCTGGCTGATACCCTTCTACGCGAACCATTAAGAAAGAATGTGGAACTAAGAGTTGAGGCAAGTCGAATTTTCCTTCAGGGTCATTGAATTCAAATTTCTTTTCATCTTCTCCTTTCCCTTGATGGGGTCGTGTTTCAATAGTAAATGATTGAACAGGTTCTCGTGTATATCTATTAATTACCGTACCGCTTATTTTCATTGCTTCTTTTTTCTTAAAGATGAAATCGACATCTGTGCTTCCTGCTTTTACATTTCTTTTGACTATATGGTCATAACCCGAATCATAAGCATGCATCACATAATATCCTGGTTTCAGCCCCTGAATTTTATAGTATCCCGTATCATCTGTTTTAATACGCCAGTGCTTGAGGAAATCATCTGGAGGATGTGCAAAAATATTAGTATCTTTTGCAGGTTCCTTTTTCCCATCAACTTCTTTTAATACACTACCAGAGATTGATAATCCCAGTTCAATTTTTAAGATAATGTCTTTTACATAATCGTTTTCTTTTACTTTTAATTCTACATACTCTGACTTTGTCCCATCATTTGTCATAGCAAACAAAGTAACCTCACCGGGTCTAATGCTTTCTAATTTGAAGTTTGGCATCTTTAAATCTTCCTCTCTAAAATAGTCGGTTTCCCACTTACCATCTGCTGACTGGTAATTTACACATCCACCTACAACAACTGTAGAAGATTTTAAAGAATCATCAACTATCACTTTTCCTTCTAACGCAACACCCTTGTTCATAATCAAAATAATGTTATCAACAGGCTTATCTTTAATTAGATACTTCTCTGATACAGTTTCAATAAAACCATCTGCTCTTGCCCTGAATTGAAATACAGATTCCGGCATAACCGCCAGACAAAATCTACCCTTATCATCCGTTACATCATATATCTTGCTATATCCTCCCTTCATATAAGTAAGGTTAGCCCATTTAACAGGCTTCTTATCAGGGGCAACAACAATCCCTGACACTTTCACGCCTTTTGTTACATAAATATCCTCATTGACAATATAATGATTTTCATAATCTCTAATATTGACTTCAAACGAATCAGACATATCCCCATTAGGTTTACAAATAATATAATTATCCGAGAATAATCTTATTTCCGACCTTGAATGAGGTGACAAAATTTCAAAGGTATAGATACCATTTTTATCTGTTTTGGTTTTTTCACCACCCCAAATCGGAAGCATTTGCAACTCTAAATCAGCCACTGGAAGTTTTGATTCTTTTTCCAATACTTTACCCGTAATAATATACGCTTCCGTCAATTTCAAAACGATATCGTCTTTAATCTCATCTTCAGAAATAGAAAAATAATGAGGGTTGGGTGATCCGTAAGTCCCCTTCTTTGCTTTGACAGTATAATGTCCGGGGATAAGTTTATCAGCAACAAATTCACCGTTTGCATCGGATTTAAATTGAGTAAAAGGAATTACACCACCTGCAAATAAAAATATATCAGCTTCAGGTATCGGCTCGGATGTTTTTTCATTAATAACCTTTCCGAGGACTTTTCCAAATCTCTCCCCTTTATAAAGAGCAATCTTCAGATACTCGTTATCTGGCTTAATATTGCCTACAATTTTCCCTGTATATCCTTCAGCAGTTATCATCAAAACATAAGTAATGTCCTTATAAGAATAACCCTTCGGGACGAATGGTTGAATTCTGAATTTTCCCTGAGAGTCAGATTTATATTCTTCATAAATTTTATCCTTCATCAATTCCTGGAGTGTGGTATATCGGATATTTTCTATAGATATCTTTATTGAAGCCCCGGCGATAGGTTTATCTGAGTCATCAATAACCGTTCCTGCGATAAATTTATTGATATGATAAATTTGGGTAGAGAGTTGGTCTTCTTGATTTGATGAAGTCAATGTACTTTGTGATGCTTTGATTGCGGGGGTAAATGTTTTTGTCGTAGGAGAAGGTTTTTCGCTTTCTAAAAATTTTGTTTCATGTCTTACTTTTTTACTTTGATCTTCGATAGTGATGACTTGTGAGGAAGGTGTTGTAGGGAACGGTTTTAAACCGTTCCTTACATCTGAAAGGGATTCAGAAATATTCTTGAAATGAATAAATACTAAAAATCCCCCAATAAGCACACAGAATATAATGAGAAGAACCAGGATATTCTTCTTCATCAAAACCACCTCCGCCTTCGTCAAAAAAGTTTATATACCTATTGTTAAAAACTCGGGACAAATATGTACCTTATTTTATTAAACGTTATGAAAGTGAAAATAGTTTACATAAATACTTCTTACAAATTTTGAATTTTGGATTGTTTAAAAGACATCGTAGGTAATTATGGTTGATAAAGCAATATTATTTTTATGATATACTTAAATTGAGAACTCGAATATTGGTTTAGGTTATTTGTTTTAGTGGCAACGAAGGCGAGAAATACATTGATTTAACTTAATGCCGTTATTAACCATTTATTATAATTACAAAATGCTATACAAAAAACTCTTGACATTTAACAATCATAAAGGGGAATATTAAATTAATCCAATTATTTGGAGGTGGATGGTTTTAGCCATCGGGGGCTGAAAAGCCCCTTTTTATTTATATATTAGAATATTTAACTTTCTTCCTCAACTTTTCTAATTTCCTCAAGTAATATAAATTTGTTTTCTCGAAACCCAATGACCTCAACATAATAGTCCCAAAGAGGTCTAACAATATCGTCCATCATTCCCTCTGGAACTCTTATTCTGTGATGAGTTCCTTTTTCGTCTATAAGCCTAATTTCATTTTTTAGTGCATCTATAGAATCGGCGTATTTTAAAACACCTTTAACTCTAACAGTTTCTTTTAATTTTTCTCTTATTTCTTCAAGTATTAAAGGTGGGATTTCAATTTGCTTTCTTGTGAATAATACATGCCGTTCCTTTCCCGTATGTGTCGATGTAAATCCTATAGATTTTACAAGTTTTCCATCTGGAGAAATTCTTTTGGCAAGACTAATAAAATTCCTATAGTATGCTGAATCAGGAATTCGATTTCTTAAACTTGCTTCTTCTGATTTATTAAATAAATCTATACAATCCATTAATTCATTTATCACCATTTCAGAAAATCCAAAACCCGGTAGCTCTAATTGTTGAGAATATCCAATCCTAAAAGTAACAGCAAAACTCGCAGCTCTTGGCACGGAAATGTAAACCTCTACTTCCTTCGCTTTACTAATATCCCTTCTTATCCGTTCTCTAAATTTTTTATCCTTTTTTCTCTCAGCAGTTCTAAAAATTAGATTCCCCAAATCTCGTACACGACCTATAAAAGTGTTACTTTCTGCTACACCAAACCCAATTGCATCCCCAGTAATAGATACTTGGAATTCATTTGGTTCTAAAACGATACCTCTTAAATCAAGATGTCTACGGAAATAAACATCTTCTAATAAATCTCTAAGTTCGGACGCTATTTCTTCAGGAGGATTACCAGACAAAGCAGTAGCTATTAATTTCTCTGCCGCTCTTATCTCTTTACACTCTATTGCCAATGATGCTGCACTTCTGAATAAAACAGATCTTGTAGGTTCTAAATCAATATTTGATAACAAGCTATTTGCGGCGTCACGTTCTTTTTCAAACGCTTTTTTAATAAGTTCTTCAGATAAAGATAAGTTACCTTTTAGTTTCTCAAGAGAAGCCTCTTCAGCGAGCCCCATAGCTTCATTATGTAGTTTTATTACTTCATTCATTTTATCATTACTCTGGATATAGGTTTACTAAATTCTATAATAGTAATAATTAAAGGAATATCGTTTTCATATTTATTTATTCGACTAATTTTTTCCTTCATCCTTGAATTAATTTTAGAATTGTCACCCTTTCTAATACCCGATACTTCTAGTCTCCCATTATTCTGAAATAAGAAATCATTAGAATTTTTTTTCGCTATCCAATAGTCAAATCCTTTACCTTTCATTGCACGTTGTGTTATTGTATAATCAGTTAAATTTGAAACTATCAAAAATGCTAATCCATAAGCGCCATACTCGGTTGTTTCCTCATAATCTTGCCAAGTTCTATAAACTTGATTGCGATTTTCTATATTATCCCAAAAAACATTTAATTGATGATTAATATCCCCATCAATTGTCATTCTAATACCACTAGGATGATTTTGATCTTCCAAGCAAACAACAGCGGCTTCTGATAGAAATGAGCCGTATTTGGGGGTTATACCTGGAAATCCGTCTGAAAGTGAATTTAAGTGTATTGCATTAGCTTCTAATAAAATGTTTATCTTTCTTACCATAATTTATATTAGTTAATAATTTTTTTAAAAATTCCTAAATATTTAATATAATTAATATTAGTAATTGTCAAGCAACAACTTGGGTGCAATTTTGAAGTTAAATCCGTGAAAGCAATCTGCCGACAAAAATATTATTATATGAAAGTAGATCAATGTTTGTAAAAAATGAATAATTAGAAACTTTATAATATATCTCTTTATCCACATTATCTATTAGATACCATTGAACTTTTTTTGCTAACAAAAACTCCGAGATTACTTAATAAAATGTTTTTTAGTACAATTTTTTCCCTCTGAGTTTAGGATGCTGACTGTTCACACATTCGGTATGTACTTAATTCCTGTTATCTACTTTAACCGAGTCTCTCTTCTTTCCACGGGTCACCGTGTTTGTGGTAGTCGTTGGATTCCCATAAGATAGGTTTGTCTTTGTCAGTAAATTCTACTCCGGTAACTCATTTTATGTTTCTCTAAAGAGAGTTATTTACTTTAGGCAAATCTTCCTTATATATAAAGAAGTTTTATCTGTTTTTATGGATTATGTAATTCTGAATAAAATCCAATCAGATGTAATGTATCCTTTTTCAGCACTTAGCCCCAATTCGACGCCTTCGAGTAAGTTCTCATACCATATTCTAACTTTGTAAATTCCCTCTTTAGCAAATACATTTGTTTTGTAAATATAATTTAATAGGTTTAGTATAAGATTATATGATTCACCCGGGGATAAAGTCGCGAAATCTTGCTTTCGGGGAGGTGGCGATTCGCCAGAGAACTCTAAGCACAAAAAAGTGACTGGTTCTAATGAGTAAGCATCTTCATCTTTTCTGACATCTATTCTGAATTGCCAATAAACCTTCCCAGATAATCTTCTTTTTGTATCTTCAGCAAATTTGGCAACTGAAGGGTCTATAGATTTTTTATGAAGTTCCCAATTTGGTTCAGGATCAAATTTCTTAAAACACAGAGTTTTAGGAACACTATCAGTGTTCTTTATCTTATAATTTATAATAATTGGTTCTTCTATATGGAAACTGCGATTATCGGCTGAAATTGTAATTTTATAATTATTATCTATATTAGCAACACGGGGAGGGCTGATGTGATGAAATATCAAAATGATAATAATGAGGAGAAAAACACTAAATGGTAAAAAATCAAAAAAGTTTTATTTCGCATCTTCTCACTGTGAATTCTTTTATTTCTTATTTAAAAGAATTTCTTTTTGAATAGTTTGTTCTTCGCCTATAGTTATTTCTTCGTCAAAGGGCTCGTAATCGCGATTATAAATCCCGAATTTATAAGTGTCAGGAGGAAATCCCCAGAGCCAAACTTTTCCATCCGTATTTGCTTGAGTATGAATAAAAGGAAAACGAATTGATACATTGGTAAAAGGAAGAGGTTGATTAGTCTGACTATCTTTAATTATAAACTCAAAAAGTCTTCCCTCTCCAATTTTTAAATCAATATTCTCAATATCTTCTCCGAAATTGATTAATACCCTCATTATAGCACAATCATTGTTATCAATACTTGGGCTCCATGCTGCAGTTGCCCCTAAAATATATTCCCCTGGCGGAACATAGCGAAACGCAAAACATCCGCTTGAATCTGTTACGCAATAGGAGACTTTTTTGCATACTTCTTTATCATAATATTCAAGTTTTTTAAAAAACAAACCAATGGGGACATTTCCAATAAGTTTACCATCCTTATTTAAAAATCTACCAGAGACACAAGAATCCGAAACATTAAATGTAAGATTATTCTTAGCGTCTTCCTTTATCTCAATTGCTTCAATCCACACAGTAGAATTATTATATAAAATGTATAAATCATAACTACCGCCCTTTACACCTTTAACAAAAAAATTGCCTTGGAAGTCTGTTTTCCCCTTAAAATTACTTTTCTCTGATTCGGCTTCTATAGTTGCATCAGCAAATCCTTCACCGCTCATCATCACATTTATTTTTACAGCAGTTCCTGTTAAATGGAAATCGATTTGTTTCTCTTCATTTTCATCCTTTAGTTCGACTTCTTGATGAATTGCATCAAGGATTTTACCAGATATGAGATATTTATCCATAGGCAATCCTTTAAACTCATAATATCCGACCTCATTGGTTATGGTTTCATAAGATAATCGTTCATAAGGAACCATTAGATCTGCATTTTGAACTAATAACACTACATTTTTACAAACTTGATTATTTTCATCGTAGACTCTTCCATAAATTTTACAACCTGTTCCCAAATAAATATCCCCAATATTGTTAGTTTCTCTCTCCCAAGCCATAACATTAATTCTTTTGTCAATAAAGCCTTTCGCTTTAATATCAAACCAGTAACCACTATATGGTAAATCACTAATTATAAACTCTCCTGCGGTGTTTGAACAAGTCTTTACTTTATCTCTCCCATTTACCTTAGTAGATATTTCAGCCCCTTCAATAGGCTTATTGTCAATTTTCGAAACCGTTCTACCTTTTATTGCTCCTCCTTTACTAAGTGGAAAGATGTGTTCCTTTTGCTTTTCTTTTACAGAATACTCTTCGGGCAGATAATCCTGAGCCGAGACTGTTATTCTCGTGGGGATAGTTATAGGTTCTTGCAACGTAAATAAGCCATTTGCCTCATTAAACTCATATTCTTTTCCATTGTGAGAAATCTTGAATTTATTTATGGGGTTGAAGGTTTTAATGTCGATTACCTTACCAGAGATAATTTGATTCATCTTTTTCTTGAGAATAAAATTTACATCTGTGCTTCCAGATTGTATATGGTCTTTTTTCTCCTCGATGTACTTATTACTCTCATCCCTCACAGATAATGAAAAATAGTCATCTATTAACCCCTTAAATTCATAGTGTCCATCCACATCTGTTTTTATTTCAGCAAAACTTGAACGACCATAATTATTCGCGCTAATCGTAATCCCCTCTAATGGTTCATTGTTCTCATTAAGTATTTTACCGGAGATTGATAATCCTTTACTCAGTATTATAATCAAATCTGTAATATTTTTATCTTCACCCAACTTTATTTCTAATCTCTTTGCGATATTGAGATTTCTGCTTTGAGCTGTTAAAATTACAGTCCCCGGCATAATATTTTTCAATATAAATTTACCCTCTTCATCTGTATTCGTACATCGAGAATTACGATAACAAGAATAATTGTACAATTGGAGTTTCACATCAGAAGAAACCCCAATTTCTGAAAGAGGTAAATTTTTATCGGATAAAACCTTACCCTCAATTGTCCCACCATTTTTGAGAATTAATATAATGTCTTCAATTGGAGAATCTTTCGCAAAATACTCTGGTGATATTGTAGAAGCATAATTATTACTACTTGCAATGATCCGAAAATGTGTTCCTGGCTCTAATGCAAAGGTAAATCGACCTGAGGGATCAACCCTATATTTTTTTGAAGAAGAATCCGCTTTTATTACTTCAATTTCCGCTTGAAAGACAGGTTTGTTATCGAATGTTGAAACAGCCCCCTTTATCTTCAGTCCTTGTTTAACATAAATATCCTGATTATCAATGTAATAATTATCTTTTAAAATTATCTTTTTATCACCCCACTTTTCAGTCTTAGGCTCAGCGGCAATATATGTGTCAGAGATAATGTTTATATATAAATCACTGGAGACATTTTCAAATACGTAAACACCATCTTCTCTGGTAACTACATCATTATTCTTACAACAGCCATAAGCACTGAGTAGGAGATTAGCTACAGGTTTATTTGTATCTTTATCGACAACCTTTCCTGTAACTGTATATGTCTCTTCTAATTCTATAATGATATTATCTTTTATTTCATTTTCAGAGATGGAAAAACGTGTTACTTCTTTTTGTTTTAATGAGTCTTTTTGAGCATAGAAATAATAATCTCCGGGAATAATATAGTTAATTTGGAATGTTCCATTAGCATCCGTTTTTATTTGTGATGACATTGCGCCATTTAAATCAACTTGAGCGTCTGCAACTGGTTCAGAAGTGGATTTTTTAACGACCTTTCCTATGACCTTGCCACCGTTTTTGAATTCGAGATATATTCTTTGATAGTTATCATATAGGGGTGTGTTTTTTATTTCATTTTCAAGATAATCTTTTGCTGAAACTTTTAAGTTATAGAGTGGTGTTCCACTGTTATACGAGATTGAATATTTTATTTCAAATTTGCCCTCTTTGTCAGTTTTACATTCCTTTTGATCGGCTGATTCGGGAGAAATGCCTGTGATGGAAAACTTAATCAGAGCATCCGGGATCGGTTTTTGAGCATGGTTAAGAATAGAACCGTAAATTTCTCCTTCCTCTTTATATAATATATTCGATGGGGGGGGTGAATTCGATCGTTCTCCATTGTTTAGGGCTGAAATATTGATTAGGTCATTCTTGATAGTGTTTTCATAAGATGAAACTTGATTCAAAGGGTTAGTAAATGCAATGGATGAGATAAAAAAGAATAAAATTAATGGAAAATATTTTCTCCTCATATTCCCCTATCTCCTTTGCAGGTTTTTCTTAAAGAATCATATCATAATGTGTGTAGATTAATGCAATATATTTTTACTTAGTTAAATCTCTTTTCTTTCCAAAGGTCGCTATTGCTGTGGTATCTGTGTATTTCTAAATACTTAGGCAGTCTTAAGCAACAAGTTTAATATCTGTATCTAATCCAGGATAAGTCTTATTCTTTAGATAAAAAAACTTCTTTCTTTATTATTGCATCTTCATTCAAGCTAATTTCTTCAAAGGCTTCCCTGTATCCTTTAGCATCAATTTTTAGCTTATAATCATCACTCCAGAACCCGCAAAAAAGGACCTTCCCATCTTTATCTGTGAGTGGACGTGCATACTTCAAAAAAGTACTTACACCTGCATTCCGAATAGGTTCGTTTGTTTCTTTATCCCTAACAGTTAATTCTAATGTTCCTCCTTCCCCGAATTTTAAATTTAAATCCGTATTCTGCTCACCAAATTCAAGAAGTAATCTCTTTACTAATACCGAGCTATTTTCTTTAATATAACAGGTTATGATGTATTCACCTTCTGGCTGATAACGAAATTCAAAGTTGCCATTATTATCAGTACATCTCATGTTTAGTCTGTGAAATTCCTTTTCATTTTCGTCTTTTCTATTATAATACAAACAAACTGTAGTATTAAACAATGGGTTACCTTCGTGGTCAGAAATTTTACCAGCTATTATCGAATCAGGTATTATGAAAGTAAAATTATTTTCCTTATTTTCCTCAATCATTATCTCTTTATGAATAACATCTACGTTAGTATAATGAACTGATAACCAATACTGACCTCCCTTCATTCCTTTTAAAGAAATGTTGCCTAATGAATCTGTTGTTCCTCTCCAGCTCTCATCATCAGATTCTGCAGATATATAAGCATCCTTTACACCTTCATTATTAAAAAGGATTTTAATATTTATCACTGCATTTGTGATATGAAAATCAATCTGCTTCTCTTCATCTTCTTCCTTAAGTACAACTGTTTTATATATTTCTGGATATTGAGAATTTTCAATCGTATAACTCGTCTTCTGGAGTTTGATAAACTCATAATGACCATTCGCATTTGTGATTGTTTGAATCTTTCTTCTTGTATAGCCATCCCAAAAGTTCAACATAAGGACAAAGTCCTTACAGGGTTTATTATTGAGGTCATAAACTGTTCCCAAAATCCTACATCCTGTGCCTAAATAAATACTACCAAGATCAAGAATCTTTTCATTCTTAATAAAGAAAGTCATATCTTTGGTAATAAAACCTTCAGCTTCTACAATTAAATGATGCGGTTCGGAAATAGCGTTCGTGAAAATAAAATCACCATTAGTATCTGTAGTAGTAGTTGCCTCTTCTCCTTTATTAAAAGGAACAATCATTACCTTAGCCTTTTCAACAGGTTGATTATCATTTTTTGATAATATTTTCCCTTTAACTGAACGTCCCTTTTCAATTTGAATAAAAAGTTTATTTTGATCATCTGTAAAAGTTTCCCTAATCAAACAATATCCATCAGAGGAGATTTTTAATGATGGTCGACTTTCTGAAGGGGGAGGTAACTCAAATTCTCCAGATGAATTATTAAATTCATAATTCTTATCATCATAACTAATTTTAAAAGATGTAATGGGTTGCTGAGTATCTTTATCAACAATTTTTCCTATTACTTTCTCTCTTTTCTTGACGATGAGATCTACATTTTTCCCCCCAGCTTGTATATCTTTCTTAACAACTCTCCCATATTCTTTAGATTCTACTACCAATACATAAGTGCCTTTATTTAAACCTTTAATTTCATAATATCCATCCTCATCTGTCTGTGATCTCTCGGGATAAGCAAAATCATCTTTATAAGCATATATATATTCTTGAACAATTGGTCGGTTATCTTCATCCAATACTCTACCAGAGATCGATAACTTTTTGCCGAATGTTATTATCACATCTCGAATATGTTCATTATCATTAACATTCAATAAAATCTCATCTGCTTTACCATATTCATCGCAACGAGAAGATAAAATTACCTTACCAGGAATTATTCGTTCTAATTTGAAGTGCCCACCATCATCCGTCGTATCTTGGAAGGAATCACGCGGATCTTCTTTATATCCCCAAACACTTGTTTTAGGCATTGGGGAATTATTGGGTGAAAGAACTTTACCTTCTATTATTGCTCCTCTCATAAGAACAAGAACGATATTATCAACAGGTTGATCTTTTATAAAATAACTTTTAGAAGTTGTCTTTGCAAAATCCTTCGCACTCACAGAAAATTGAAAAAGTGTATTCGGTTCTAATGCCACTGTGAATCGCCCTGAGCTATCTGTTTTATCACGATTCTTACTATAAGCGTTAATTCCTTTAATGTAACTGATCATTGCATCCGGGACGGGTTTGTTATCAGGCGTAAGAATGATCCCTGAAATTTGCACACCTTTTTTTATATAGATAACCTGATTCGTCACATAATGATTTGTTTCTAATAATACAGCGTTATCACATTCGAAATTATAATCAGGTTTTTCAACAATATATTTATCAGAGAAAACGTTAATTAGTAAGCAAGTTTTTTCTTTCCTTTTTAAAGGGAAGAAGTTTTTAAATGTATAGAAACTCGAATCATCAGTCACCGAGATAATCTGCTCATTATATGCTTCCCCTCTTAACTCAAGATTAGCAATGGGTAACTTCGTATCCTTTCCAAGAACTTGCCCAGTCACAGTATAAGTCTCGTCCAATTCCAAAAGTATATTATCTTTGATTTCGTTCTCAGAGAGTGCAAATTCAAAAGGCTTCATTTGAGTAAATGAATCTTTTATAGCAAATATAGAACAATCCCCCGCCGGGATATTTATTATTTCAAATTCTCCATTCATATTAGATTTTGCTATTAGAACACCCAGGTATGATATCTTTAATATTACCTCGGCATCTCCAATTGGAGTAAGTGTTTCTTTAGCTACAACCTTGCCCTTGATTTTTCCATTACCGCCTTTATCAAGGCTAATTCTTAAATTTTGGTTACCTGCATTAACATATCGTACAATTGTTCCAATATATCCTTCCGCTGATACTAAAAGTTTGTAACGAGAATTCAAATACTCAGAGGATGTATCTTCGGGTATAGATATGGGTATTTTAAATTTCCCATCCTGATCAGTTTTATAAATTGTGGAATCGAGCTCCTGAAAATATCTTCTTTCTATATAGTAATCTCTTCCAATTCTAATCGAGGCTCCTACTATAGGTTCGTCAGATTGATTTATTACTATCCCTGCTATAATGTTCTTGGGCGAAGGAGTCGTATTTTTATTTTCAATATTTGTGGCTTTCGATTCAAAGCTCATTAAAAATAAAATAAGTGCTATTATTGAAATTAAATAACTTTTTTTCATATTCCCCAATCTCCTTCGCAAGCGTTCTATAAAAATCATATAATATGGTGAGTAGATTAATGCAATATGTTTTTTTAACAGTGTTAATCCGTGTTTAACAGTAGTTTCTCTTTTTTAAAATTTGCCAAGATTCGTGTGATTCGTGGTTTCAAATATTGTTTTCTCTTCGTGCCTTTCGTGGTTAAATTATTTCCTCTGTGGTTTATTTGTATTTGTTAATAAAGCAAATTTTTTCCAGTGGCAATCGTTCTGGTCTTTTCTTCTCCGCTTCAATCTGATGTTCCGAAAGTTCAGGATTCATTTTATCAGAATGCTTGCCGACTATAACGAGCGTAATGATGTTCATTTCCTCTGGGATACCAAGAATCTCTCTTACTTTTTGTGGGTTATATCCTGCGATAGGATGTGCCACGAGACACAGTTCTGTAGCCCTTAAGATAATGAATGCTGTCGCCATTCCTGTATCAAAAAGACAATATTCTCTCTCCTTTATGATACAATCCAAATCTTTCTTGGTGAAAACTGCGATTATCATTGAGGCTCTCTGAGCCCATTCATTGCCCTTGGATAAAGCGGAATGCATCTCTTTCAATTTCTCAGGCTCATAGACAAAAACATATCGCCAGGGTTGATTATTGAAACAAGAAGGAGTGAGTTGAGCGCATTCGGCTAAATCCTTAATTAGTTCGTCTGTGATTTTCACAGGCTCGAATGAGCGATAAGCCCTTCGTTCCTGAATTGCCTTTTTGACATCCATTAATATTCCTCCATATAGAACGCAGATGAACACGGATTGAGACAGCTGAAACACTATTAAAAGTATAATGTAGCGGTGCGATTTATCACACAAAGTAAATAACGTCGGATAAATCCGACCGCTACAACCTTAGTTTTTCAGAGACCTCAGATTAGAGCAGATTTATACAGATTCTAATCAAATATTTGAATTAAAAATTAGCGTTAATCTGTTAACACCGGTGTAAATCTGCTGTCGATTATTATTTTATTGGCTTTTGCGACATAAATGTATTTTCATTAATTATTGTTCACTAATTACGTGAAAACAAAAATCTATGCGAAACCCCTTCAGGGTTTTGAAACGTTGTAGCGATGCGATTTATCGCACGCATTTGTTTGATAAATCAAACCGCTACTATTTGTAGACAATAATTTTTGAAAGTTTATGGTGTCATACTACAATTGTTTATAGCTCTCTTATTGAATTGTAATAGTTTTGTCGAGAGAGCCTATAATACAACACTGCGCTTCGATCCTAATTTTATTTCCTTTTTCCGCATCAATCAAAACATAAGAAACTTCCTGAGCATTAGCGCTCGATTGACTCTTGAAAGTCTGTTGAATCACCATTTCATCGTTTAAATAAACCTTAATCTCTTTAATAAAATGTTTTTTGACATCGGTATCCTTTACAGGATGAGAAACTGAAATTTTCAAGGTCTTCGTCTCTTTATTGAATTCTATTGTTATGTCCTTTGGTGGATGAGCTGAGACAGTAACTAATGAGCCAAGCATAAAGAAACAAAGCAAGATTCCGGTAACGAAGGTTTTGAAATATTTCATTTTACTTATGTCCTCCATTTTTCGGCAAAATATAATAAGAAAAATGATATGCTTAATCAATTCCATCAACTATAATTTTGATTACAAAAAAATCTTTTGAATTTTAGAATTTTTATACGCCCCTAAACTAATTGTGTTCAGTCAATATTATCCACATTATCCACAAGGTTATGTCTTGTTTCCAAGCAGGGGCTTGGGAACGAGATATTGAAGGTTATGGTGTAATTTGCGCACTCAGCTCGTATGATCTCAAGGTTAGCGCTGCACCGTCCGGTATGGGGGCAGCAGGCAGTACTAATACTAAGAGCTCGAAGGCTGGGTATATCTTGGGTTCAAGTGTTCCCGTCCTCGCAGCTCCATCATAGTAGAACCATAGATCAATCGGTGGAGTTGTCGCTTCATCAACTGTCAATTGCTTGTTATTAGCACTACCAAAGCTACTGAACAAGTTACCAACAACAGCTAAATGGCTATCGCCTGTCTGTATACGAACCTTTGGAATCGGCTGGTTAACAGACAAACTTGCTACTGTGGCAGTTGTAACCTTGAAGGTCGCTCTGTAAAGAACACCACCACTGAAGCTCGGTAACGATGCCGCTAATCCCGGATTAGCATCCCAGGAACCATAGATGAATGAACTGCTTCCTAATGGGTTGCCCGTGATGACTAATCCTTCATTATCCGCAGCTTTGGCTCCTATAGCTCCAGCATTTCCTCCAGTCGTGAAACTGGTGAATGCCCAACCATTGGCTGTCCCTGAACCTATGTTGAATCCAGCTACGTCAGCTATGGAATGAATGATAGTTCCTGTATCATTGACATTGTAGGCTGAGAACAGATCTAATTCAGCTCTGTTCAATCCTACAGCCGCACCAATTAAGTTCACACGACCAGCAAATGGGAAGTTGAAGCCTTCAAACTGCAGTACTAAGGGTGAAGTCTGTCCTGTTGGTAATCCTGTAGCCTCAAAGTAGACGTAATAATCTCTTGGAGTAGTTAACGGTGAAATGTAATTCGAGCTACCATTGCTTAAGAAACTACTAACAAAGTATAACTCGCTCGCACCATTAGCTAAGCCTGTAGCTACACGGAAGTCCGGAATATCACCGGGTGTTGAACTTGATGCAACGGATGATGTTACATTCATTACGGCACGATATAACGTATCTGCTGATAATGGACCGATATCAGGATTAGCACCAGTCAATGGACGTCTCCAATAGCTGAATACACCGGTATTATTGTAAGTGATTGCTAAGGCTCCTGTGGGTGTGGTTCCAGATGAACTGCCCAGAACTGATGTAAAGAACCAGCCTTCTGCACCAGTGTCAAATGTGTCAATAAACAAAAGTTCGATCGCTCCACTGAAATGGTCTATTCCCCCATCATCAAGGAATATACCAATTTCAGGGGATGTTCCAGGAGTATCATCACCATTGTCAACAATGAACTTAATCAGTCTATCATATTCTGCTTCTGAACCTGTTAATGGTGGAGTATTAATATAATCAAGGTATAGGACACCAGCTCCAATACCTTCAGCACCACTGTCAAGACCAGCTACAGTTCCAATTGCAGTTGGAGCTGTTTGACCATCGGAAGTGGTAAGTGGATAGGCTTGACCTTCAATAGAAAGTGCTAACTTGGAATCAATCGTGGGCGAAGAATCAATAACAATATAAGATACCGTTACAGCATTGGTTGAACTACCACCTACAACAAAGACATAATCCGCGAACAAAAATCGCTGACTGAATACAAATTCATCCTCAACAGTCCCACTCGGATTACCATCATCCGCAACAAAAATGTCCGGAATGTCAGATATTGTAATAATTCCAGCAAAGAGATTTAATGATAATAGGAAGACACAAATAATTAACATAGGAAATAATAATTTGTTCATAATAAATCCCCCCTTTTATTAAAAGACCAATCGATTATTTAATAATGGAATAATTATAATGATATTTAATTTGTAAAATCAATTAAAATCTATTTTTTTATTATTACTTTTATTATAAATAGAGTGTGAGGACAAGTAAGGCGTGAATTGTGGCAAAAATGAGCGTGATGATTGCCATTTTTTTATGGTGTTTAAATTGCCATTTAAAAAAGCCCATTGAAAATGTTGTAAGAAGACAAAGGTAGGTAATAATTCCTAACGGTTTGATGAAAATATAGAGATTCATACTTAGTCTCCTTTTTTGTTTGAGCACTTGATGTCTTCTTTGTGTCCTTTGTGGTTAGAATCATTAATCGCAAAGAACGCGCAAAGATCTTAAAGAGAAATTTCTGAAAAACTGCCATTTTATAGCTAAAATCGAGATTGCTTCCCCTGTATTGAATACGGGGGAAGATTATTCAAAATGACATATACCCCTCTCCTTAATCCTCTCCCACAAGGGGAGAGGAAACGAAGAGTGTCATTGCGAGCGAACGAAGTAGTAAGCCGAAGCTCTGAGCGAAGCGAAGAGGTGGCAATCTCGTCTTTGGACTACATACAGAAGTATTTCAGTGGTCTTAAATCGAAATCTTTAAAATATTACTAAAAATAATTAAAAGACGAGATTGATTCGTCGGCATTATCTCCTCACAATGTACTGTGTCAAAAATCAAGTTATTTTTTAACCTACAGAGAGTAAAGGGGATTTAAATTTCAGTTCATAGTCAGGGTCGTAATCTCTATTGTATTTTACA
>Ga0315289_10004356_pt1 | contig 21111 bp, 20 predicted proteins | sample YL17G11_40_MG_FD_203452 | JGI IMG/M metagenome (GOLD analysis project Ga0315289, IMG submission 203452) | Sediment microbial communities from Yellowstone Lake, YNP, Wyoming, USA - YL17G11_40 | ecosystem: Environmental > Aquatic > Freshwater > Lake > Sediment | place: USA: Wyoming | collected... | reverse complement strand
TTTTGTCGTCAGATTGACTTTTAATATGACTGGGTATGACTGATTATATGTCAAGAGGTTATATCTATCAGCAGAACCGTGGCTTGCGAAGTAGTGCCAGCGGTTCTGAAAAAGATTTTTTGGCGAGGTCTGGTTAAAAAACAGTTATGCGGCTTTTGATTATTACACAATACTTTCCGCCGGAGATAGGGGCTTCGCAAACGAGGCTGTTCGAACTTTCAACCCAACTAAATAACATAGGGTTTGAGGTTACCGTTCTCACAGGTATGCCCAACTACCCAACGGGAAAAATTTTCAGCAATTATCGATGGAAAATGAGGATGACCGAAAGGATAAATGGTCTAAAGATTATTCGAACCTGCCTCTATCCATCAATGTCCAGGAAGTTTCTGCCTCGACTTTTCAGTTACATCTCTTTTGCCTTATCATCTGTGCTAGTAGGGGTGTGGGGTTTAGGAACGCATGATTTGGTTTTGGTTGATAGCCCACCACCATTTTTAGTACCATCGGCTATGGTGATAAGTAAAATAGCAAAAGCCAAATCTGTTATTATGATGGTGGCAGATATATGGCCCGAAGGTATCATCCAGGCGAAGCATGTATCAGAAAGAAGTTTGTTGGTCAAGGCGATGTTCTGGTTAGAGAGATTCTGCTACAATCATACCTCTGCAGTGGCTTTAAACAGCCCCGCGGCACGTGACCGAATTCGCGAGCGGTTTCCACATCTCAAAAATGTAACGGTTATTTCAAACGGTGTGGATACAAGTCTGTTCTATCCCGAGTTGCGCAGCGAGGAAACACGTAGGAAGTTCGGTGTTGGGCCGGATGATTTCTTAGTGGTTTATTGTGGGCTGCACGGTTTCTCGCAAGAATTGGAAGTTGTTTTGGGAGCAGCGGAAAGACTGCGACATGAGTCTCGTATAAGGTTTGTTATGATTGGAGATGGCCCTACGAAAGAAGGCTTGGTTAAGAAAGCAAATGAGATGAGGCTTACGAATTTGACTTTCTATCCCTATCGCCCAAAAAGCGAAATGCCTGAGATTGTAGCTTCATCTGATGTAAGCCTGGTGACTTTGGCGGGCCGTTTTCCAGGAACAATGCCGTCGAAAGTCTATGAGGCACTGGCTTCAGGTGCCGTCCCGATTGTAGCCAAGGGCTGTGAAGCCGAACCTCTGGTAAATCAGTACGATGCTGGCCGGTGTTATGAACCTGGTGACGTAAATGAGTTGGCAACTATGATCCATGAACTAGCGAATAATCAGGACCTATGGCGGCGGGTTCGGGCTAATGGCATCGCACTATCAAAGCGTTTTGACAGGTCACTCATAGCCAAACGTACCGCCGCGATAATAACAGCTATTGTTGAAGGTAAACCCTTGCCGGAGGTAAGCTGGTAAACCGGATGGATAAGAAATACTTGCACTAAATGGAGTGAAAAATCCTTCTGTTCTGTGCAATATAGGAAACTCTTTGCAGACTTTTTTACTTAAACTGGGAGAATTATTTGGGGTTTTGAAAAGAATAGGCCGATTTCGCTTAACACATCAATAATGAAGCAAGACTTTTAGTGTTATAGGCCTTTGAAGTGTTAATGCTGGCAAAGGTATAATATTATGAATGAAAAACAAGGTCAAGTCAAATTTGATAAGCTAAGAACTGAGCACATACCAAAGGTAGCAGAATTACACATAATGGGAATCAAAGAAGGATTTTTTGGTTCACTTGGTAATGAGTTTGTTTGCTGTCTTTATCAGGCAATCATTGAATCCGACCAGGCATTTGGTTTTGTTGCAATTAAGGATGGCGAAGTATTGGGATTCATTAGTTGTGCTGAGAACCTCAGAGGTGTCTATAAACATATCATTAAAAAGAATTTTTGTAAATTGGCCTGGGCAATGCTGCCTAAAATGTTTCGATGGTACAATATAAAAAATACTATAGCCGCTTTCCTTTATCCCTCCAAAACCGGTAAAGAATTGCCTTCTGCGGAAATATTGAGTATTGTTGTAGATTCACGTCTTCGCAGAATGGGCGTGGGCAGGAGGCTGATTGAATTAAGCCATGATGAATTTCGCAGGCGCGCTGTAAAGTGGGTTAAGGTAATAACCGCAGAGGACCAGCATGCCGATGAGTTTTACAAAACAGTGGGGTTTAAACTTACAGCTCATTCCCAAAAGCGAGGTGTCTTATTAAGTATATATGTTATGAAAGTATCCGATGATTAGGGGGAAAAAGAACAGTACATAAACCAAGTGCAATGAGTGATGTTTTAACATTATTGAAATTACTTTGCCAACCTTCCCGGGCTGGCGGTATTGATTTGTTAGATGAGTACCAGCGGGCTTTTGCTCGGACAATTACCGGTAGTAATTCAGTGCCAACACTGGCGTTTTGGCGTGGGCGGGTGGCCCTGTGGACTATTTTACGTGCCTCAGGCTTGCGGAAAGGAGATGAAGTGATATTGCCAGCTTATACTTGTGATATGGTACCTATTGCAGTGAAATTTGCTGGTGGGAGGTGTGTTTATGTGGATGTTGAGCTTGGCGGATTTAATCCTTCTCCACAACAGATAGCAGATTCCGTTACCGATAACACTAAGGCAATTATCTGTCAACATACATACGGTATTTACCAGCCGATACATAAACTGGCAGCCTTAATATCTAACCGTCCTATAACCCTTATAGAAGATTGTTGTCAATTGATATCGTCTGATTCCGGCCGTGATACGGTTGCGATCACCGGTGATGCAGCTTTTTTTAGCACACAGTGGAGCAAACCTTTTTCGACAGGATTGGGTGGAATAGCTGTCTTTTCAAACAATAAGCTTTATGCTGCATCTCGGGACATCTTGGCCGCTTTTTCACAAGAAGGAAATCGCCAGCGAGCTAGGTCATTGGCTCTGCAGCTACTCTTATATAGATTGACTGTCCGACCTAAGACTAAAGCGATGATTGTTTTTCTTTACCGCTGGGCTCAACGCGTTGGTATGATTAAAGGAACTACTACAACCGAGGAGTTTGGTGATAAAATGCCTGCAGATTATCTTAGTGGAGCGGTTAATGTGCAGGCGGTTATAGGGAAAAGGCAACTTCAACAATGGGATGAGAACGTTAAACATCGTCGAATGTTGACGGAATTTTATCTTAAGCATCTGTCTGAATTAGGGATAGATGTTGCCCCTATGAAGACCGATGAGAAAAAACCTGCACTTTGGGCAATTCCCTTATTTGTAGAGAATGTTGGTCAGATTCTTAACCGAGCCGGTAGACTTGGTCTTCCGGTTGCAAGTTGGTTTGGGCCGCCGCCGGTGCATATTGTTCCATCTACTGCTAAACGACTTGACTATAGAATCGGCCAATGCCCCAGAAGCGAGTGGATGGTTGCCCATGAAATCCATTTGTTGACCTCACCGGAGGTAACGGTCAAGCAAGCAGGCGATGCTATCAGATTGATAAAACAGTATGGACGTATGGCAAGTTATTAGTTAGGAGATATCTTTAGACTATGGATGTCACAATTGCTAAAATACCTGTTCTGGAATGTGATACATTTCTCAAAAATAAACCCGAAGCGAAAATTTGTTATACATACAAATGGAGCGATGCTGTTGCACAGGCGGCAGGTCTCAAAACCTTTTATCTGGTAGCCCGCGATCACAAAACCATTCGTGGCATATTACCCCTCGTTTGCGTAAAGAGCATCCTCTTTGGAAACTTTATGGTCTCTCAGGCCTTTAGCGATTATGGCGGCATACTCGCAGATTCTGATGAGGCTCGTGACCTCTTGTTCAACTATGCTGTCGAACTGGCCACTGCGAATAACTGCCAGACCATCGAATTCCGCAATGTACAACCTCTTCCTTATAATCTCGAACCTCGTATGGGGAAAATGTGTATGTATCTGCCTCTTGCCCCCGACCCTGATGAAATCTGGAAATCTTTCGACCCCAAAGTCCGAAATCAGGTTCGCAAGGCTGAAAAGTCCAATATCATTGCTACCGACGGTCACATCGAACTGCTGGCTGACTTCTATCGAGTTTATACCATCCGGATGCACCAGCTTGGCAGCCCTGCTTACCCTCACAAGTTAATGCAATGTCTACTAGAGGCTTTTCCTGACAACTCTCGCCTGTTTGTTGTCCGGCTAAAAGAGCTCACCGTAGGTGCTGGCTTGACCTTCCACTTCAACGGCTTTGTCGAAATGCCCTTTGCCAGCACGTTTACGCAATATAACAGTCTTTGTCCGAATAACCTGCTGTACTGGTCTGTTATCAGGTATTACTGCCTTGCCGGTGCCAAATGCTTCGATTTTGGGCGGTGTACCGTTGACGGCCCAACATACCAATTCAAAAAACAATGGGGTCCTGAACCCATTGACCTGCATTATCAATACTGGCGGCATCCCAGCCATCAGCTTTCCATTCTTAGCCCTGATAATCCTAAGTATAAAAGAAGAGTTGAAATGTGGAAGAAACTACCATTATGGATGGCACGTTTGCTGGGGCCCTATATCAGTCGCAACTTACCGTGAGTATCTAATAAGAAACAATCAGAAGGGTCTACTCAGATGGTAGGTTATTGTTCCTCAACACTTCAATAATGGGGATAAATTTGAATACCTTTAACAGCTTTATGATTCTCTTGCTGCCGTTTTTACATTGATAGTAGTGCCTGAACTTTCTGTAAGCAGATAATTCCGAAATTCTTGGGATGACCGGACCTACTTCATAGGGATGGATGTAAAACATAGCTGGATGACTTTGCCCGTTGAGTTTTGAAATAAAAATATTTGTAAGCCATAAAGGATAAAGCCTGAAATATCCTCCGCCTCCAAATGGAATGCGTTTGCCTAGCAGCTCAATAGTTGACAGGGGAAATTCTATCAAACCGTTAGGTAATATGTGAATATAGAACTTGGCGCCTCTTATGCCATAAATATCATGAAATCCAAAAGGGTAAATGCTTGAATCGTAGATAAATCCGAGTTCTTTCAAAACGTCCAAGGCCCAAATGGATTTGTTTGTAATAGAGAAATCAGGTGCCCTGAATCCAAAAACTGGTTGACCAGATACGTCTTCGAGGCCTTTTTTAGCCGCCGTCAATTTTTCCTTAAACTCATTTTTTTCGACGTCAAAGACACGAAGATGCAGATAATTGTGGCATCCGATTTCGTGACCGTTTTGAGCGACTTTCTTGACCAAGCTGGGAATATCACGGGCAAGTCTCCCAATAAAAAAAAATGTAGCTTTGACCTTCGCTTCCTCAAGGATTTCGAGCAGAACATCGGTGTTTCGCTCAATTTCACGATTTTCCTCAGATTGATTAATGTACCTGTCGGGTATGTGAAAACTTTGGATATTTGATTCTATAAAACCTTCAACATCTACGGAAAAAGCGTTGATAATGGACATTTTTTGCTTTGTTGGCATATAATTCCTGATAACTCGGTTTTATAAAGTATATTTATAATATAGAATTTGTCAATCGTTTATGGTAAATCTTAAGTAAAAAGGGGTTTGGCAAAAAAAGGAAATTATGAGCAGAATGAGTCGAAATATCATTGTTGCTGTGATAATCATAATTGTTCTTGTACTTATAATGGTTTATTCCAATTTTAAAAGCAATCTTCTTCGCCAGCTTCAAGGGCCTATCGAAGGAACTGACAGTGTCATGACTGTTGATAACAGACTTTCTGTTGTTTCAAAAAACAATCATGTTTATACCTGGCAATGGAATGATTTGTCTATCTGGCCTGTCGTTGCCAGACTACAGGCACAGGCAGTAATGCCGATTGCCAGTGAAAAAATAGTATATATTCCTTCAGCAGATTACAGTGGGCTGATTATGACCGACCTTAAGGGACAGAAGGAAATTGCAAGACTCCAGCAGTCTTATGGAGTCGAATGCAAAAAAATAAAGACATCGCAGAATGATAAATTCGGTGTAGTTTCAATGTTTTTTAAGGAAGGTATGCAAAAAGGCTGGTTTAAATTGGCTGTCTTTGATTCTGAGTTAAAGGGCTTGTCCTTCCCATTTCAAAAAGACACGGATGCGGAGGATTTTTTGTTGTATGATTTTACTATAACAAATGACGGCAAATTTCTCGCGGGTGCGGGTGAAGAAGGGCGGGCCTGGATTTTTGTAACGGATGTAAAAAATGAAAACCTCCTTTGGGAAAAGGTTTTTTCAGAATATGGCCGGTTTACCTGCGTTAAATTTTCGCCCGACGGCAAAACATTGTTTGTATCCGAAAAAGTCAGATTTATTATTTCTTTTGATTCGGCCACAGGCCAAACCATAAGAGTTTTTGAAATGCCGCTGTATAATACACCTGCCCATCAAAAGCAGAACATTTGCTGTATTGCTATAAGTCCTGACGGCAAAATTCTCGCTGCCGACACCGAGCCTGCCCGTACGGTGTGGTTCTGGGATATAGCTTCTGGTAGGGAAATAGGCAAAATATACGCAAGTGACCTAACAGTTGCCGATATCGCATTTTCGCCGGACTCAAAATATCTTGCAACTGGCTGTATGGTCAGTCCTGAAATTAAAATCTGGAAAGTACCGCAACCGAAGCCTTAAAGTTTATGTCAGAGAATCACTCTTCAAGTAAAATCGCTATAATTATCGGTGCAGGGCCTGCAGGACTTACCGCTGCCTTCGAGTTGCTTGGGAAAACCGACATTAAGCCTGTTATTTTGGAGCAGACTGCGGATATCGGTGGCATATCCAAAACCGTCAACTATAAAGGTAATCGTATTGATATCGGCGGCCATAGGTTTTTCTCAAAATCCGACAGAGTGATGCAATTCTGGCTAAATCTCTTTCCCATCGGGGCCGACCCCGAAAAGCAGGATAAGGTGATGTTGCTTCGAAAAAGAATTTCGAGAATACTGTTTATGCGGAAATTTTTCGACTACCCCATATCGCTGACTTTAAGGACGGTGGCTAATCTTGGAATTTTCAGGACGTTTAAGATAACGTTGAGTTATATAAAAGCACGAATCTTTCCCATAAAAGAGGAAAAATTGCTTGAGGATTTTTTAATTAATCGATTTGGCAGAGAACTTTATAAAACTTTTTTCAGAGATTATACTGAAAAGGTCTGGGGTGTGAGTTGTGACAAAATTCGTCCGGAGTGGGGTGCCCAGAGAATAAAGGGGCTTTCGATAACAAGGGCAATTAAGCATGCTGTTAAAGCAGTTGTTCGCAGGGATATGTCAATAGGTCAAAAAGAAATAGAAACCAGCCTGATAAGTCAGTTTTTATATCCCAAATACGGCCCGGGGCAATTGTGGCAAGTCGTTGCAGATATTGTAAAGTCAAAAGGCGGCCAGATTTATCTAAGCCATAAGGTAGTAGGCATAAAGAGTCAAAATGATAAGATTATTTCTTTGAAAGTCAAAAATGAAAAAACACAAGAGCAGAAGGAATTTAAGGCCGATTTCGTTTTTTCAAGTATGCCTGTAAGGGATTTAATAGAGGCGATGGGACAAGATGTTCCCCAAAATGTCAGAGAAATTGCGGCAGGATTGTGTTATAGGGATTTTGTTACTGTCGGGCTCTTGGTAAAGAAGCTGAAAGTCAGGAATGATACTGATGTAAAAACCGTAAATGATGTTATACCTGATAACTGGATTTACATTCAGGAAAAGGACGTCAAAATCGGCAGACTCCAGATATTTAACAACTGGAGCCCTTATATGGTCGCTGATAGAAATACTGTCTGGCTCGGACTTGAATATTTCTGCAATGAAGGCGATGAGTTTTGGAACATGCCTAACGAAAATTTAAGGGAATTTGCCATATCTGAGCTCGTAAAGATTGGAATAATTGACAGGCAGGACGTGCTTGACGGCGTGGTAATAAGAATGGAAAAAACATATCCTGCGTATTTCGGCAGTTACGACCGGTTTGATGTCGTCGGAAATTATACCGACAGCTTCATCAATTTATTTTTAATCGGCAGAAATGGTATGCATCGCTACAACAATCAGGACCATTCGATGCTTACGGCGATGACGGCCGTTGAGAACATAGTAAATGGCGTTACAACAAAGGACAATATCTGGCAGGTCAACAGCGAAGAAGAGTATCATGAGACAAAAATAACCGCAGTGGAAAACCTCACTGAAGCCTACACTGTGGAAAGAAAATAAGATTTTGATATGATAAATAATTTAAGAAAACTTATTCCTGAAAAAGACAGCCAGGCTTTTTGGTTGTCCTTTTTTTTATGTCTTTTCTTTTGCAGCGTGATTCTTTTTGTTGTTTCGCCGATTACAGGTCTGAGCAAGAATTTCGGCGCAGGTAATGACGGCTATATCCAGCTCGCAAGAAGTCTCGCTGCAGGTTTCGGATACGTATTTGGAAAAGACGGCCCTGCTGTTTTTCACCGTCCGCCGTTGTATCCATTTTTTCTTGTGCCGGTAGCGCTCTTCCCGGAACCTCTGCAGCGGTATGTTATCGTAATTCCACAGAGCATCCTTGTCGGTTTTATCGGGATGATGATATTCAAAATAGCTAACAGGCTCTACAACCGGATTGTGGCAGCAGTTGCACTTCTGCTTTTTCTGATTAATCCCTGGGTTTACTGGAATGCCAAAAATCCTATGACGCCGATTCTGCAAACATTTTTATATCTGATTTTTGCTTATTTTACGACAATGGAGGTGTTTGATAAGACAAGTTTCAAGCCGCTGCAAACTGGTCTAATCATTGGTGCTGCCGGCGCAGCTCTGGCGCTTACACATGCAGCCATGCTGCCGGTAATTTTTATCTTTGTATTTATTTTGTTTATTACGGCTCTTTTCAAAAGCAGAAGGCATTTATTGACGGTGCTGACAGCCGTAATAGCTGTAATTTGTTTTATTGCTCCATGGACTTATAGAAACTGGGTTGTCTTTCATAAGTTTATTCCTGTATCCGGCGGTGGTGGACTTGCGTATTTCAACGGCAATGTTCACTGGGCTGGGATTGAACCCGAGCCGCAAAGACCTGATGAAACTTATATTGATGCGAGCCTGCGCATTCTCGGAATAGAAGGTACTGAACAAACACAGACACACTGGAAAGGTTTTAAGGACATCAATCTGGAAGAACTTGCCAACAAAAAAATGGCAGAGCATATAAGAAATCATCCTGTTTTATTCATAAAGAAAGTTATTTTAAACGCGGTTGAATATTATTTTCCTGCATTTACGGCCCCTTTCCTTGCAATTAAAGCGGTAACGGTTGAGCAATGGGCATTAAGCATCTTTCATCTTGTTTTGTGGATTACGACTGTATGGGGAATTTTGTGCTGCCGGCGTATGGGATTTTTGCTGCTGGCAGGAATAATTTTTTATTCAGTCTGGTATTTTCCGTTTGCCACCGGTTTCATTGGCCATAATCTTTACACTTTTGGTACAATTCCTTTTCTTTGTATTATGTCCGCAGCTGGGATTGTCTGCTTTTTCAGAAAGGAAAAGCAGACTATGTCGTATTGAATTTCAATCAGGACGGTTTGTTCCGTTTTTTTACAGCCCCTCTTAATCCTTCCATCTTCAAAAAGCCCATTTTCCATACCACCAGAGCCGATATGACAAATACAATTATATAAACAATGATTGCATGTCGAGTTCTTATCTGGCTCATCGCGACACCGATTATTGCATACGTAGCTGAGAGTGCGTAGCATATAGCCACAGTTTTTTTCAGAGGTATTCCCCTGTCAATCATCTGGTCGTAGATATGGCCTCGGTCTGAAACAAACAATGGTCTTTTATTGAGCCACCTTCTGACAAGTGCTACAGCGGTATCGAGAATCGGCAGGCCGAATACAACAATTGAGGCGGCCCACCATCGCGGAAACGCCTTGGCAAAAAGCATCATTATTGCTGCCGCGACAAAGCCCAGCAGCATACTGCCGGCGTCGCCCATAAAGATTTTGGCAGGTGCCCTGTTAAAAGGCAGAAAACCGCATACTCCTCCCACAAGTGCCAGGCATACTATCATACGCACCGGGTCATGAACCGGGCTCCAGTCCCATGTGGCAAGATGAACGGCCAGAAATAGCAGGGCAGTAGTAATGATTATCGTAACCCCCGCGCACAGACCATCGAGTCCGTCGAGAAGATTTAGAGAATTTGTTGCACCAAGTACTGTTAAAATGACTATCGGTACACCCACAGCCCATTCTACCCGATATGGCATTGACAAGCCGAAAGGTTCCAGGAAAGGATTTAATACAGGCATTATGCCGGCGGCTATCAGGGTTATTGAGGCAATCGCTTGGCCGGCTATCTTGTGCCAGGGTTTCAGGTTATAGACGTCATCTATCAGACCGACAAAGCAGGCTATAGCCGAGCCGGTTAAGACACTCATAAGCCATCTGGAAATTCCGACATTTTCTTTGAAGCATCCGATACCTGTCAGAACCCCGATGCCAAATCCTGCCAGAATTCCTATACCGCCGAGATATGCTATCGGCTTTTTATGAGTCTTGACGGTGTTATCCGGCCTGTCGACAATCCCATACCGCAGAGCAATTTTTTTGCATAGCCACGTTGCCAGTAAACCGAAGATAAATGAAGTCAGCAGAACCGGCCAGAACTGAAAAGTCCAGCTCAGAGGTCTTTCAGGTCCGACGAAATACTCAAACATCACTTATCCTTTCTTTGTGATAGTGCCTTGCGCCCTTTTAGCCAGACCTCCGCATCATATCTGAGCATCGCAAGATTGTCCTCAAAACCGTCAAATTTGATTTGTGGTTTTTTGCCGATAAGCTGCGCCAAGACCCACTTTGGAAAATTTGCACCGGCTTTTATTGACAGAGGCGCTCCTCCGCCGAAACGCGGATTTATTTCGATGAATTTTATTTTTTTATCTTCAGTCGATATCAATTGAACGGTAATAACCCCGGGGCCTGCACCAAGTTTTTTTATCAGCTTCGCTGTCTGGTGCATGACTTTTAAATTTTTGATTGTTTCGCCTTTGCTAACTTCGCCCGCCCTTGTCTCAATTCGCTTTCTTGGAACGACACATCTTGCCTCAAGGTTAAAATCAATAAAAACATCACAGGTAAATTCCTGACCCGAGATAAATTCCTGAACGATGCAATTCGGGATTTTTCCTGCATGGAAGATAAGCTCCTTACGATTTCTGACGATGGCATTTCCTCTGCTTGCGTAGCCGTCCCATGGTTTTAAAAAACAGGGGTATCTGAGATTTTTTTGGGCAAGCGCCTGTTTTGCGCTAAAAGTCTTGGGTGTATCGAAACCGTTTTTGACAAGAAATTTGAAGGTTTGGCGCTTGTCCTGGCAGATATTTACAACCTGTGGTTTTGAAACAAGCACAATGCAGCCGGCAGCAGCGAATCTCTCCTTGTTTTCGGCAAGAATTTTTAAATCGAGGTCAACAGTCGGCACCAGCAGTTTTACATCGTTTTGTTTTATAATCTGTAAAAGCTGTTTTATATAGTTTTGATGATTTACGGGTTTTACAATGAATTTTTTGTCGCAAAGCTGAAGAGCTGAACTCAGTTCGGTCGTTTCAGTCCCGAGAAAACGGCAGTTAAGTTTAAGCTCCTTCGCGGCTTTTTTGAAACTGCTTAGAAGGGACACCCTTCTGCCGATGCAGGTAAACAGAATATTAAAATCCTTGCATTTTGGCTTTTTGTGGCTTACCATAAGTTATAGTACCAAAAAAGGTTAGTGTAAGTTTAACTGATTATAGGACCTTTGTCCAGAAAATTGTAACAGTAGCTGCATACTCTATTTTCGGCAATTTTGACAGGTTTTTTAAGTGGTAAAGTGCATAGTTTTTGACATGGATGACACCCTTTACGATGAAATCGACTACTACAGAAGCGCTTTTTTAGTGGTAGGTCGGATTGTAGAGGCTGATTTTGGGCTGGCGGATAAAACGGTTTTTAAGATTCTGTGGGAGATTTTTAATTCCGGCAATCACATAAATACTTTTGATGCCGCCGCCGAAAAGCTCGGTGTTGTCTTTGATAGAGAATATATGGAAAAACTTGTAAATGTTTTTCGTAATCATAATCCCGATATAAATCTTCCTTCTGAAAGCGGGATGGTTTTGGAGGATTTGAAGCGTCGCTATATACTCGGACTGATTACCGATGGTTACTTGCCTGCTCAGGAGTTTAAGGTAAAAGCCCTGGGACTTGAAAAATATTTTGATTGTATTTTATATACGGAAAAGCTCGGCAGCCAGTTCTGGAAACCTTCGTCGAAAGCTTTTGAGAAGCTGCTCGCCCAGCTTGCTGTTTCTGCTGACCAATGCGTCTATGTGGGCGATAACCTCGAGAAAGATTTTTTGGCGCCGAATCAGATGGGCTTTAAAACAATCAGAGTTGTGCGCAAAAAACGGATTCATTTTGGAAAAGCACCGTCTGCTCAGGCCCGGCCGCATTATGAAATTGATTCCATTGCAAAACTTCCTGATTTGTTAAAGGAAATAAATGGCGTATAGATTTATAAAGAGATTGCTTGATATTCTGGTTTCTTTGCCGGCAATCCTGGTATTGCTGCCGGTATTTGCGGTAATAATTATAGCGATAAAACTGAGTAGCAAAGGACCGGCAATTTTCAGGCAGACCAGGGCCGGCAAAAATGGAAAATCTTTCACATTTTATAAATTTCGCACAATGAGGGCCGATGTTGACCCGTTCGGCACAAGCCCCAAGTCCGACAAAGACCCCAGACTAACCCCAATAGGCATCTTTTTGCGCGAGTATTCGCTTGATGAGCTGCCGCAGCTCTTTAATGTATTGAAAGGTGATATGAGTCTTGTTGGGCCAAGACCGTTGTATATACAGCAGATGGCTGAATGGGATGATGAGCAGAAAAAAAGACTTCTCGTCAAGCCCGGCCTCACGGGTCTTGCGCAGATTAGCGGCAGAGGCGAGCTTACAAAAGAAGAAAAACTTGCACTTGATGTTGAGTACGTTCGCAAGGCTTCGCTTCTGCTGGATTTTAAAATAATTTTTCTGACGCTTTGGCAGGTTTTGACAAGCAAAAGTATTTATGAAAAGAGATACTCACGGACCGAAGACACAAGAGGGCAGAAGGATAAAAACGGTCTTTAGTATACTTCTGCTGATTTTTGCATTGGCAAACGTTGTTTTTGCTCTTGAGCCGCAGCAGATTCTTGTAGTTGCAAATTCTGACATCAATGAGTCGCTGCAACTCGCACAGTATTATTGCAGCAAAAGAGATGTCCCGGCCGGAAATATTCTCAAAATACCGCTGGGCAAAAGCCTTTCGGAGGAAATAAGCCGTCTGCAATACGACAGTATTTTGGCTGTTGCGGTAAAAAAAGAACTTCAGGAAAACAGATTGCCCGGCGAGATTAAATGTCTTTTGACCTTGTATGGTGTGCCGATTAGGGTCGGCCCTGCCAGGCCGGTGAAGAATGCAGAACAGCTTGTCCCGAAGCTGACACAGATGCTCGATGCGAAAGAGAAAGAGTTTAAAGACTTATTGCAGGAGCTTAATCAGCTCGGCAGACAGGAGTTGGCAAATCAGAATACTGTTCAGACAGAATTGTTTGAAGATGCCTTAAAGCATTTGGCCGATGATGTAAAACAGGCCGCCAGGAGAATTGAATATGTCCAGCAGCAGGATGCAAGAAAAGAGCAGTATGACAGATTGATAGTTCTCCTGAAAGATTTTTATGGCCCTGTTTATGCTCAGCAGCAGGCCGAGCAGTTGCCGCAGATTTCATTCAGACTGACGCGGTTTGAGAAAAATGAGTTGCGAAGAAATAATTTGATTTTGCAGATGTCAGAGCAGCAAAAGTGGGATGCCTCTAAAAAACTCCAGATGAATTTTTACCTGGCCGCCGAATCTGTTGGTGGTCTTGTAGGCGTTATTTCAAATCTCAGAACCGACATCGACGAATGCAAAGGTGTCGAAACAGCCGCTTCGGTTGACAGTGAGCTCTCGATGGTTTTATATGAGGATTATGACCTTTACCGCTGGCAGAAAAACGAGCTGCAGAATATGCCTTTATGGCTGCCGGCAAAAACGCTTATGGTTTCAAGGCTCGACGGTCCTTCGGCAAAAATCGCTGCCGGTCTGATTGATAAGGCAATCGAAGCTGAGAAAAACGGCCTTTCCGGCAAGGCTTATATTGATACACGCGGTTTGGGTACTGCCGAACAACCCGCGCTGTATTCGCTTGAATTTTTTGATAAATCTCTGTATTTGCTTGCTGATATGCTCAAAAAGCGCACCTCAATGAATGTTGTTGTTGAAAGCACTGAGTCGCTTTTTGGGCCCGGTTCTTGCCCGAAGGCAGCGATTTACTGCGGCTGGTACAGCGTAAAAAAATACATTGATGCGTTTGATTTTGTCCCCGGCGCCGTAGGCTTTCATATAGCAAGTTTTGAGGCTGTGGATTTGCGCAATGCATCAAGTTCCAACTGGTGTCCCGCTATGCTTTCAGACGGCATAACTGCAACTCTTGGCCCGGTCGGCGAACCTTATCTCCATTCGTTTCCCCAGCCGGATAAATTTTTTGCCGAACTGCTTGATGGCAAATGTCTTGTCGAGGCTTTTTACAGCACAAATCCCTTCAATTCATGGCAGTTTATTCTTATCGGCGACCCTCTTTATAAGCTCAATATTAAGTAGCGGCCCCTTTTTTGCTCATCAGACGCCGGATGAAAAGCATCAGCATTATTGAGACGAAAGCGCTCAGAAGTGCTGTTGTGCCGAGCGGTTTGTCTGTAAACTGTGCGTAAAGTTTTACGATAATAACGGTCCCTGCCGGTGGCGCAAAAAATACCGGCAGAAGTTTATTCTTTCTGAAGTTCAGACCGACCACTGAAGATAGATACTTTATCCAGGCGGCAGTTACACCTGCAAAACCTGCCATATAGGCGACGGCTTCGGGTATCGAACCCTGTATTATAAGTTGCGACCTTACAATAGCCGGCACAAAGAACGAGCAGACAGTAACGAGTATCATTACTGCATGACAGGCCGGCAGAACGGTGGCTATCGCCATTGCGACAGCTATCCCGAGCACATTGGCTGCGAAATCTTTTATATCCGTCGAGCGTTTCATAAAATGCTGCAATAGTTCATCCGCAGCGCCATAAAGCAGGACGATTACCGACAGCAGCCAGGGGCGAAGCTTTTTCCAGTCGGCCTTTTTTTCAAAACTTGTGCCGAACCACAGCAGAAGTGCCAGCATCATATAGGCGACAAAGTGCATGGTCTTATCGCTTACGCCCATTTTTCCTGTCCAGTCGGGTATGGGAATATGCGTGGCAGCGAATATGCCCAGCCAGTAAAATATCAGGATAGTTATAAAAAATTTCTGCTCTCTGGTCGTTTTCATAACATCAATTTCTGGAAAATGTTGTTTTTATATCATATTCGGTTATCATAGGCTATTTAATTTCTTTTTCAGGAGAAGTATATGTTTGAGTCTTTGGTAAAGGAGCTTTCACAGGAGCCTGTCTGGACGACAATCGGCTTTGTGGGACAGTTTGCTTTTGGAGGCAGATTTATACTGCAGTGGCTTGTCAGTGAGTACAAAAAAAAGTCTCATGTGCCGATAGGGTTCTGGTATCTGTCTCTGGCAGGCAGCTTTATATTGCTTGCTTACAGCATTCACAGAGCCGAGCCCATTTTCATACTTGGTTTTTCGCTCAACGCGCTTATTTATATTCGCAATCTGCACCTTATATATAAGCATAAGCAGACCGGCAAAGTTACCGTAATTGAAAAAGATGAGGATTGATTACCGGAAGGTTTCAAAATGAAAAAAGTATTTCTTGTTTTGTTGTTGGTTTCAAATGTTGTTTTGGCACAGCCTGTGGCTGTCGCGCCGGTTGTAATGACCATAAAACTGTCTGAACCGGATTTGAATGGTAAAATTTCTCTTGAGCAGGCGATTAAAAATCGCAGGAGCGTCCGCGAATTTACAAATCAGGAGCTTAAGATTGAACAAATAGGGCAGTTGTGCTGGTCGGCGCAGGGCATAACGGAGCCCAACAAAGGCTTAAGGGCCGCTCCGTCAGCGGGTGCTTTGTATCCCATGCAGTTGTATGTTGTTCTGCCCGACGGCCTTTATCTTTATTCGCCGCAGGGCCATAGTCTTGAAAAGCAAATCAACGGTGATATCAGGCCGATGCTTTCTACAGCATCTTTTGGGCAGAAAGTTGTGCAGAATTCGCCGTGCATTTTTGTAATTTCCGGCTCAATAAGAAAAATTGAGGCAAAGTACCGGGGCAAAGGCGAAAAGTTTATTTATCTTGAGGCTGGCCATATTGCTCAGAATATTCATTTGCAGGCGGTTGTTCTTGGGCTTGGTTCTGTGCCCCTCGGCGCTTTTGACCCCAAATCGGTTGCGGGAATCTGTAAGTTTACCGAAGGGCTCGAGCCGTTGTATCTGGTTTGTACGGGTAATCCGATTGTAAAGCCTGCCCTTGAGCCGGCCGTTGCCTCCGCTCCTGTATCTCCGCTGGCGGTTCGACCGGCAGACGATGTTCGCACAAAACGCGTTGTTATCATTGTGGCAAAACAGTATTTCAATGATACCGAGTATTTTGGTGTCGAAAATGCTTTTCAGTTGGCGGGAATTCAGCCGATTGTTGCAAGTTCGGTTATAGGCGGAATAAAAGGCATCGAAAGAAATACCATAACAGCAACGGTGCTTGTCAAGGATGTAAAAGCTGATGATTATGATGCCTTTGTTTTTATTGGCGGCCCCGGTACGAGAGAGTATTTTGATAACAAGGACGTATTGAATCTTGTGCGGTCGGCAAATGAAAAAAATAAAATACTCGCTGCAATTTCTATTGCTCCTGCCATATTTGCTTATGCCGACATCGTCAAGGGCAGAAATGTTGCAAGTTTTACCTCACAGCGAAGGAAGCTTGTCGGTGCCGGCGCTGAGTGGAAGAATACTTCGCTTGAAATTGACGGTAATATGATAACAGCCAGCGGTCCTGATGCGGCTCAGGTAACAACAGTCGGCGGTCCTGATGCGGCTCAGCGGTTTGGAGTAGCCGTTTTGCGCTTGTTAAGACAGCAGAGCGAGTAAATCAAATTTATGCTGCGGAAAGAAAAACGTCAAATTCGCTGCCGAACTGCCGGAAAAAACAGAGCGAGTAAAGTCTGAGAAAGCTGAAGAACGGCAGTAGTATCACCGTGCCTATATAAGGTATAAACAGAATTATCCCCATACAGCAGCAACAGCAGCTGAAAAATACAATTATCGACATTATTGCCGCAATGCAAAGCACTATCAGGACCTTGAAAATTACGTAAAGAATAAATTTCCAGAAGCGACCCCAAAACAACGCCCCAAATTGTCGCCAGCCGGCTAATATGCCGGTCCTTTGCAGATACATTATCGGCACAACAAAGTCAAAGGTCAGGCACTGAACCAGACCGAGGATTAGTGCTGCCGTAAAAATAAGTAAAAGTATGGCAAAAAACAATATCCCGGCAGCTATGATGCTGACGGCTGTGGTTTTTGCAAGTACTAAAACAGCCATCATTGGAATGCTCAAGGCAGTCATACATATCAGGCTGACAATTACCAGAAGCAGCCGAAATCCGAAAAGACTGTTGGCCTGCTGCTTGAATACCTTCCACGGCTGTCTGATTTGTCCCTTGTTTTTTGCGAGACAATCGAGAAACATAAACCGTCCCTTGCTGCTTAACCATAAAAACAGAATCAAGACGGCAAAAAACAGGGTGATTATCGCCGCAGTGATGATAATTGCGGCGACGGTATGATTTCTGAAGAAATTAAGTGCTTCCACCGGCACCTGTGGGGTTTGGGAGCCTGTTTGGCCGTTGAGCCTGAGATTTATGCCGCCGCCGAATCCTTCGCAGAACAGATTTGTCAGCCATGCACAAAAGCCGATTATAAACCATTTTTCCAGATTGAAAGGCTTGAATAATAGTATTTTCGTTTTTTCAAGAGCTTCGTTTACCGGCTCAATTACGCTTATTGATTTGTTTAAGTTATTCATGGAAACCTCTCAAAAAATGCCGCTGTTCATTTTACCATTTTTGCCTTATTGGAATCCCGGCAGCGATAAGTTTATCTTTTATTTGTCTGATTGTAAACCTTCCTGTGTGAATCATGCTCGCTATGATTGCAGCGTCAGCCTTTCCTTTGTTGAAGACATCGATTAAATGCTGACAAGTCCCTCCCCCGCCGCTCGCCACTACAGGTATCCCCACATTTTCAGCAATCAGTCTTGTAAGATTAATCTCAAAGCCTTCCTGTGTGCCGTCGGCATCGACGCTGTTGACCACTATTTCACCTGCGCCGAGCTCTTCTGCGTGTTTTGCCCACTGCAGGGCATCGAGCCCCGTCCTTTTCCTGAAACCCTCGATTGTGATTTCATAGCCGCTCGGGAATTTATCGCTCTTTGCGACTCCTGCGGGGTCCATCCCCAGAACAATGCACTGTGAGCCGAACTGTTTTGCTCCTTGGGCGATAATGTTCGGATTTTGCACAGCAAGAGAATTTACACTCACCTTCTCAGCACCGGCCAGAAGCACCTGCCTCATATCTTCGAGATTTTTTATTCCGCCGCCGACGGCAAAGGGTATATGCACCGCCTTTGCAACCTCGCGAACCATATCAATATCTATATCTCTTTGGTCTGCTGAAGCGGTTATATCATAGAAAACAAGCTCATCGCATCCGCCGTCGCTGTAAGCGACCGCCATCTCGACGGGGTCGCCAAGGTCGATATTATTCTGAAATCTTACACCCTTGGTTACTTTGCGTCTCCTTACATCGAGGCACGGTATTATTCTTTTCGTCAGCATTTGCCGCCTCTGCCGTCCCACTTACTGAAATTCTCAAGCAGTTTCAAGCCGATTCTGCCCGACCTTTCCGGGTGAAACTGTGTCGCAACAAGATTTTCTTTTCCTGCCGCGCTTGCAAAAACCGCATCCGCATATTCGGTCTGACCGATTATATTGCTTTTCTCATCGCAGCTCGGATAGTAGCTGTGTACAAAGTAAAACTCACTCTGGTCTTCAATCCCCTCAAAGACAGGATGCGATTTTATTATTTTCACTGTATTCCAGCCCATCTGTGGTATTTTACAGAATCTGTCGGCAGATTTGAATTTTTTCACGCTTCCGGCTAAAACGCCGAGGCATTTAGTCCCGCCGTCTTCTTCGCTCATCTTAAACAGAAGCTGCATCCCGATACAGATGCCGAAAAATGGTCTTCCATCTGCAATTACCTTGTATATGGCTTCGAGGATGTTTAATGTTTTGATGGTTTCCATTGCAGCTTTTGCCGCACCTACGCCGGGGAAGACAATTTTTTCTGCCTGCAGGATTTCCTCAGCCTTATCCGTGATTTTCACCTTGCATCCTATATGTTCAAAAGCCAGCCGCACGCTTGTCAGGTTTCCCGCCTTGTAATCAATTATCGTTATCATTTTTATTTTGTTTACTGATTTCTGTAATACTAATGTTCGCCTGTATCATTCCTGCTTCGGCGCTGGATTATTTTAAATTTCAAAGAATTGCTAATGACTTCTATTTCCGGATTTTCAGGCGTGTATATCGTTTTGAACTTAATCCGGATGATATGAGTTCCCAAGGACAAAGAAAGAGATTGGTTTTTATTCTCTTGTGACGAAAATTCCTTTAAAACCCAATTTTCGGTAAGTTTAATTTCGAGAAAATCGTATTGCACTCTCTTTGGGCCGAATCCGGCAAAAGAAATATCAACTGCTTTCGAACCGTTCCATTTGTACCACTTCCCATCAACTTCAACCTCGCAGAATTGTTCTAATGCGGCACAGCCAAAAGTTTTATCGCCCGTGTTTAATAAATCTATCTTAATAGCGGGAATTTTATCTGATAAAAAAACGCTATCTCCCCTGTTTGTAGATGCTTTAACTCTGATTTGCAAACCATTTACTTCATTGCTCCAATCGACCTCTTTATCGTAATGATCATCTTCTTTTTCTTTTAACCACCATGGGGTGTTCATTAACTGTTCGGCTTCATTCGGTTCGTAATAAAAAGTGCAACTTACATTCCTGTAATAATCCCAGAATAAATCTTCAGCGTCTTTATTGTAAAATTTGAACTTGCCCTTTAATTGTTGTTCCTCAAAAAACTGCCTGAAAGCATCCAGAGGTTCTGGTCCAGCCTGCTGAAAAATCACCCGTCCTTTATACTGTTTGTACAATTCTTTATATATTTTCCAGTTCAGAATAACTGACTTAGTCGAATCATTAACTGCTTTGGCAGTATTACTATCGGTATTATGATAAATAAGATTTGGGTCAGGAGATTTTTCAATAAGCCCATTATACAAATTAAAACTTTTTTCAAGTTCAGCTCTTTTGACATTTTCAATATTTTCAGCGATAAGCTCTCTTGCGAGATTGCCTCTCTTTTTCTTCTGCCTCTCTTTTTCAGATGTCATAAAACTAATCATTCTTTCCTTGAATTCAGTAATCTCCTGCTCTGTTACCATAAGCCCTTTTTCTTTTGTATATTCATCCCATAAAGGCTTGAAATAACGGCCAAGATTTGATGACCTGGTTTGTTTTAACCATAGATTAAATTGCTCATTGGGTTCCGACTCTTGATGCTTTCTCTTTACATTTGAATTAGGCTCTATATCCCCAAGACACACTTTCCGGCCGAGAACTTCCACAAGAACCGTATTGCTTGGTAAATTCTGAAAAGGCTCTGTTGCTTCAACGATACTGACACCCAAAACCAGGATTGAAATCCCCCATATTAATTGAGAAATATCCTGTTTAGCTTTCATTTTTATTTGCCTTTCCTCAAAATATCCTGACAAATTATCCCCTTAACCGGCGAAAAGTAAAGAAAAAAATCACCCCCGCCTTCGGCGGACTCCACATTCAACGTTGGAAGTTCAACTGTTCAATGCCTGCCCCGTGAGATGACGCTTCGGCTATCTCATCGGGGTTCGACGTTAAATTTTAAATCTTCAATCTTAAATCTTCAATTATTTTTCCCCTGCCAGCACTTCAGCGATATTCAGCCCGTGGTCTTTTATTCGTCGGTACGAATTGAGCATATCGGTGTAAATCAGGCTTTTCAGGGGAGTCACAACGCCGCTG